>Ga0182024_10007505_pt1 | contig 23479 bp, 21 predicted proteins | sample P32metaG_FD_120480 | JGI IMG/M metagenome (GOLD analysis project Ga0182024, IMG submission 120480) | Permafrost microbial communities from Stordalen Mire, Sweden - P3-2 metaG (Illumina Assembly) | ecosystem: Environmental > Terrestrial > Soil > Wetlands > Permafrost | place: Sweden: Stordalen... | reverse complement strand
TTTGACGGTCCTTAAGAGAAAACTTCGCCACATTCTGTGGGATGTCCCCGAGGGTTGCGATGAGCACGGTCTGGCTGATGCTTTGCACCGTCACGCCCAATTGCGCCGCCACATCAAGCCGCGGCCGAATGACAATCTCCGGACGCGGCAGGTCGCCGTTGATGCGTGGATCGCGCAGCGATGGCAGCGCTCTCATTTCGGTGATGATCTGTTGTGCCGTGCTTTGCACCAGATCACCGTCATCGCCCGTCAGATACAAAGTAATGTCGCGGCCGCCGCCGCTGCCGGCACCGTTGGTCTGAAAGTCGATGCGCGCATCCGGAATCTTCCTCAATTCCGTGATGAGGTTGTGCTCGAACTGCCGGCTCGTGAGCTTGCGCTTCTCGCGGGGCACGAGCGATATGTAGAGGACGGCGTTGCGCACTTCATCTGCAAGGCTGCCGCCCTCGCCAACTGCTTCGACGACATGCGTCACTTCGGGCTGACGCCGCAGGATGGCGCTCGCCTGTGCGGATACCGCCGCCGTGTCCTCGAGCCGTACCCCGGGAGGTAACTCGATATTGAGCGCTGAGGTCGTTATGTCCGCCTGCGGCGCAAAGGTCGTCGGCAGCATGGCGAACGCCACAATCGACAGCGCAAAGAAGACCATGCCGAATGTCAGCGTCTTCCAACGATTGAGGACGCACCAGTGCAGCGTTTTGATATAGCGCGTCATGACGGGCCCATCGATGTGGACCTTCAGGCTGTCCGATCTTAAGGAGTAGGCTGCAATGACGGGCGTGATGAGCCGCGCGACGAGGAGCGAGAAAAAAACCGCCGCGGCGACCGTCAGGCCAAACTGCTCGAAAAATTGGCCCGTGATGCCGCCCATGAAGGACACCGGCAGGAAGACCGCAATGATGGTCGCCGAGCAGGCGACCACCGCGAGTCCGATCTCGTCCGCGGCGTCGAGCGCCGCCTGAAAGCCGCTCTTGCCCATGCGCATGTGGCGTACGATGTTCTCGATCTCGACAATGGCATCATCCACCAGGACGCCGGCGACGAGCGACAGCGCCAAGAGGCTGATCTCGTTCAGCGTGAATCCCATCCACTGCATGAAGGCGAAGGTCGGAATCGCGGACAACGGGATCGCGAGCGCCGAGATTGCCGTCGCCCGCAGGTTGCGCAGAAAGAACCACACCACCAGCACCGCGAGGATCGATCCCTCGATGAGAGCGAGTATGGAGGACTCGAACATCTCGTAGGTTTCGTCGACCGACGTGAAGATCTGCGTCATCCTCACCTGTGGAAAATCCTTGTTGATGTTCTTGAGCTCTTTTTGTACGCCCTGCAACACCGTGACGTCCGAGGAGCCGCGCGCGCGCAGCACGCCGAAAGTGGTCGCGCGACGGCCGTCGAAGCGCGACAGTGCACGCACTTCGGCGACGCCGTCGTGCACCTCGGCCACATCGGAGAGGCGCGCGAAGCGCCCGCCGGAGAGCATGATCTGGGTATCGCCCAGCTGCATCGCGGAGGTCGCGCCGCCTAACACGCGGATCGACTGCTCGCCGCCGCCCAGCTGCGCCCGGCCGCCCGGTGCGTCGATGTTGAGCTGCCTGAGCTGCCGGTTGACGTCGACCGCAGTGATGCCGAGCGCCTGCATGCGCGCGGGATCCAGGTCCACGCGGATTTCGCGATCGACTCCGCCGCCGCGCTGCACCTGCGCGACGCCGGGAACGCCGAGCAGGCGCTTGGTTATGGTGTTGTCGACGAACCAGGAGAGTTCCTCCTCCGTCATGCTGGTGGTGCTCACCGCGTAATAGACGATCGCGCCGCCGTCGACGTCGATCCTCTGCACAACAGGCTCCTGGATCCCCTCCGGCAGCTGACTGCGAACCTTGGAGACGGCGTCGCGCACATCGGCGACCGCCCGATCCACCGGCGTGCCGATCTGGAACTCGACGGCGGTGTAGGCCTCGCCTTCCATGGAAAGCGAGGTCATGCGCTTGATATTGCCTACGCTTGAGATCGAGCCCTCGACCTTCTGCACGATCTGCGTATCAATCTCCGTCGGCGCCGCACCCGGCTCGGACACGGTGACCGTGACCAGGGGGAAAGAAATGTCCGGCTCTTGGTTGATCGGCAGGCGGATGAAGGCGACGATGCCCACGAAGGTCAGCACCACAAAGAGAACGAGCGGCGGAACGGGATGCCGGATCGCCCAGGCGGAAATGTTCTTCATGGCGCCGACTCGCGCAACTGCACGGCGCTGACACGCTCTCCCTCGCGCAGGAAGCCTGCAGCGGTTGTGACGATGCGCTCGGCTCCGGTGAGCCCCGCGCCGATCACGACGCCCGCGACAGTCGTGTCGATGACACTGACCTTGCGGCGCTCGACTTCGCTCTTGTCATTGACGATGAAGACATACGAGCCCTTGACATCGGCAAGGACCGCGGTCTGCGGCAGCACCGGATGTGCGTCGTGATCAATGATGACTTCACCGCGGGCAAAGGCGCCCGGCCGCAGCGCAGGATCAGATCCCAAGGCAATGCGGATCTCGCCGAGCCGCGTATTGGGATCGATCACCGCGCCTAAGAGGCGCACATGGCCATCAAAGGCCTTAGCGACGTTCGTGATGTACACCGCCGCGCTTTGCCCTACGCGCAGGCGCGCCATGTCCTGCTCGGCGATCTGGCCGCGCATCTCGATCTCGCCACTGCGCGCGAGCCGAAAGAGCGGCGTTCCGCCGGGGCTTGCGATCTGGCCGACTTCAGCGGTGCGCGTGAGCACAAGGCCATCCGCGGGCGCGCGCACGTCGGTGCGTTGGAGCCGCGCCTGCGCTTCGTCAAGCTGCGCTACGGCGACTTTCACCCGCGCATCATCGGTGAGCGAGGTTGCCCGCCGATGTTCGATCTCCTCTGCCGACAGGGCACCCGCGGCCTGGACCCCCAGAGCCCGCTTGTACTGAGCGGCCGACAGCGCCGCTTCCGCTTTGGATTCCTCGACGGAGGCCGCAAGACGATTCACCTGGGGCACGAGCACCGCCCCATCGAGCTTGGCCATGATCTGGCCCTGCTTCACATGATCTCCGGCTTCGACGTAGATTTCCTTGATGCGCCCGGTGTCCGTATCGGAGCCAATCGGCATGTCGTAGCGAGCCGCGAGCGCGCCCGTGAAGCTGATCCGCGCGGTGACGGCGCGGCTGCCCGGTGAGGTCACGGTCACCACGGGAACGGAATTCCCGGTCGCGGCGCCTGCTGTGGGGCTCGCGGTCCTGACGTGGCGCACCCAAAGGAGCGCTGCCGCCGCAATGGCGGCAATGACGAGGGCCACAACCCATTTCCGTCGCCCGTGACGCGGCGTCTCCGGACCCGCAGAAGGCGGCTCGTTGCCAACCGGATGCATGACGTTCGGCGCATGATCGCGTCCGATCCACGTCACCGATTCCGCCGGCGGGGCTTGGGGTTCCAGTTGCGCTCCCATGATCTATCCTCTGTCGGGCCAGGGGTGAATGCCCCATTGGACCGGCGGCGCAGAGTTTAATCCTTAAGAAGTCGTGCGACTCTTAAAAAGCGGCCGAATGAGGGATACGGGCGATTGTCCGCTTAAGGTAAGCGATCATTGCCACAGCCCAAGTGGCGGAGGGTTGCCGGCAGGCTTCGCCTGAACCCATCATCTGCCGGATCCAAAAGCTTTTCTCGCATTCGGCTCATGAATCAAACTCATCCTGCCCACGCGCTCGCCATCCGGCGCGAGGACCTGCGTTCGAGCGTTGCGCATCGCCTCATTGAGGCACTCAACGCGGAGTTGAGTGCGGAGTATCCGGAACCGGGCGCCACTCACTTCAGCATGGATGCCGAGGAAGTCAGCGCCGATAAGGGTGCATTTCTCGTCGGCTACCTGCACGGTGAGCCCGTGGCCTGCGGCGCAATCCGCTGCATCGATGGCGGCGTCGCTGAGATCAAACGCATGTATGTGATCCCATCGGCGCGCGGCCGCGGCTTTTCCCGTTCCATGTTGGCCGCCCTTGAGGAGAATGCCCGGCAGCTTGGTGTGCGGCGTTTGGTGCTCGAGACGGGCCCACGGCAGCTTGAAGCGCTCGCGCTCTACCGTCGCGCCGGATTCGTGTCCGTCCCGCGTTTCGGCGAGTACACCCATTCCGAGCTCTCCCTCTGCATGGCCAAGGACCTGCAGCAAAGCGCTCAAATACCCGGCAGCGGGGAAGGGCAGCTCAATCTCGCCCGCGATTAGAGCGCGCGGCGAAAGGTGAGATTCACCCGGCATCGCCCGAGCGCGCGATGCTCACCATCCTTCAAGGCCAGCACGCCGTGATAGAAAAGACGCGCCGGACCGCCCCAGACGACGACATCGCCGTGCGCGAGCGGCACGCGGCGCGGCGGCTCCGCACGGCGGCCCCCGCCAAATAAGAAGACAGCGGGCAATCCCAACGACACGGAGACGATGGGTGCCTTCATGTCGCGCTCGTTCTTGTCCTGATGCAGGGACAGCCGTGCACGGGGCTCATAGCGGTTGAGGAGGCAGGCATCGGGCGTGAAGTCGCCGAACCCGGCCCTCTGCGCCGCTTCGGCAGCCAATTGCGCGAACGCCGCGGGCATGGGCGGCCAGCGCTGAGCGGTGGCCGGGTCCACGGCGTCGTAGCGATAGCCGCTCTCATCGCTGACCCAGCCGGCCGCGCCGCAGTTCGTCATGGCCACCGACATGCGGTAGCCGCCACGCGTCGTCATGATGCGAAAAGGTGCGCGCTCGATCACGCGTTCGATGGCAGCCAAGAGTCTCGCCGTCTGCGGCGCCGCGAGACCGCGCAACAGCGTCGCTCCAGGCGCCAAGGCCTCCGATTCTTCATGGACCTCGCAAACGTCGCTGAAAAGATCCAGCGTCATGCCTCACGTTCGAGGAGCGCGCGCTTGCGCTCGACCCCCCAGCGATAGCCGGACAGCGCGCCATCATGGCGGACCACGCGATGGCAGGGTATGGCAAGAGCAATCGCATTGGCCGCACAGGCCTGTGCTACGGCCCGCACCGACCTCGGCGCGCCGATGCGCTGCGCGATATCGCTGTAGCTTGCTGTGGAGCCGACCGGAATCTTTCGCAAAGCCTGCCAGACGCGCTGCTGGAAGGCCGTGCCGCGGACATCGAGCGGCAGGTCGAGTCCCACCGTCGGCGCCTCGACGAAGCCCACGATTTTCGCCACCAGCTTTTCAAATTCCGCATCTGCGCCGATGAGGTTGGCGCGCGGAAAGCGGTCCTGGAGATCGCGTGCGAGCTGATCCGGGTCGTCGCCCAGGAGAATGGCGCACACGCCTTTCTCGCTCCTCGCGACAAGAATCGACCCCAGGGAGCATTCGCCGACGGCGAAACGTATTTCCGCGCGTGCCCCTCCGGCACGATAGTCCGTGGGCGTCATGCCCAATACCTCATCTGAGGTTGCGTAGAAGCGGCCGCCTGAGTTGAAGCCGGCATCGAAAATCGCCTCGGTCACCGTACGACTGCGACCGAGCTCGCGTCGCACGCGCTCGGCTCGATGCGCGGCTGCATAGGCTCTTGGGGTGAGGCCAGTGATCGCCTTGAACACCCGATGAAAGTGATACCGGCTCATGTTGGCTTCGCTCGCGAGCGCCGCAAGACTCGGGACCCTATCGGCGCCTTCGATACGCCGGCAGATTCTCGCAACCGTTGCCGCGTGCTGTGCCGCAAGCGGCGCCTGATCAGGCTTGCAGCGTTTGCAGGGACGAAATCCCGCGCGCTCGGCCGCGGCGGTTGTAGGGTGAAAAGCGACGTTCTCGCGCCTTGCGCGGCGCGAGCCACACGACGGGCGGCAATACACTCCCGTCGTCTTGACGGAATAGAAGAATTTCCCATCGGCCTTGGGATCCCGGGCGACGACGGCGGCCCAGCGGGGGTCCTTGACGTTCATGTGCAAATCTTTACGGCGACTCATGATGTGCGCAATTTAGCGCTCCCACCGTATACGCGCACTCCGAGTCTTGCTTTCAAATCGCCGGGGTGCTTTCAGCGGCTCTGGGCGTCGTCAGATGCGAAAGACGCGGCCGGCCTGATCTATGGATGTTTAGGTCAGGGTTACTTAAGTTCGTAACCGATTGCGCCCGCAGCCGCCATGGCGCGGGTAATCCTGTCGCTCGTTGTGAGGGCGCTCGATGTGACTTCGAATCTTACCGAGCGCGCTCTACTTGCACTCCACCGTCATTTCGTAGTCGATGAAAGCTTTCTCTTGTGGCTCCTCCACGATCGCATAGCCGTTAGGGCAAGCCTTCTGTGCCTTATCGTAGGTGACTGCGGCTGACATGCCGTCAATGAAAGTAACGGGCCTGCCATCCGGACCCAGGGTCGGCTTTGGGGTGAGCGCACATCCGGACATCAAAAGAAGCGTGGTGAGGATCAACACGTGGTTCATTTCACCCTCCATCACTGCCTGCAATGCGATCTCTTATCCCATTAAAACAAGCCTTGGACCGTGATTATGTTCACGGCATTTGCGATTTTTTTCGTTATTGCAGCCCGGGCGCCCCGTTATTTGTGCGCTATGTCAAATAATTGCCGGTGCGGGTATCCAAAAAGGTGCTGCGCGGGGTTCGAGCACACGGCTGGCCTCCAGGGAAATCGCCCCGAAGAATTGAATGCTTATAGGCGTGTGGCTGGCGACCGGGGTACTTCAAAGAGCGTTCGCGCGCCGTCCCGGGCGTCAATGAATGTCAAATAAACTCTGTGCTGGTGATGTCCAGATGAATGAACCAGCAAATAAAGTAGCTTACTCGAGCGCAGCGGAATGTTGCCGCGCGCCGAGTCTGACGGCGCGCCGGGAGAACGTCGCAGTGATGCCCGCCAGGGCGGTTGCGGCCGCCGCCGGAACGATGAGCGCTTCGATGCCCAGACGGTGGTAAACCAGCGCACCGACGATAGCCCCCAGCACGAGTCCGAGCTAAAGGAGGATGTAGGGTGCCCAGCCCCAGCGGTGCTTGCGATCTGAAGCGCGCAAAGCGTCGGCCACCTTTTCAACAAAGCTCAACAACGTGCCCGTCACATAGCTGAGACCCATCTTCGCTTGGCCCGCCTTACTTTCTCCGCTCCTGGATCGTTGCCGCAAGCGTTTCTCCAGTCATTTGGGCGTCCATTCTCGCGCCAATTTCTGCGCCGTGGCGACTTGTGCCGGCGTCATTTCAGAGGCGACCTTGATGCGCATCTCCGCAGCGTCGGCACGCAGGTCACTTTCGCGTGCGGCGGACAAAGTGAACCAATGATGCGCTTGGACAAGGTCCTGCGGAACGCCATGACCCTTGTAGTACATGAGCCCGATAGCGTATTGGGCCATCCCATTGCCCTGATCGGCGCTTTTGCGATACCACAACACTGCAGCGGCGTAGTCCTGCGGTACACCTGCCGCTTGGTCATATGAGAGTCCAAGCCAAAATTGAGCATCGGAGTTGCCTTGCTCGGCGGCCTTGCGAAACCATGTCACCGCCCGCGCGTCGTCCTGCGCTATACCCTTGCCGTCAACATAGGCGATTCCGAGGCGGTACTGGGCGGTAGCGTTGCCTTGCGCGGCGGCCTTACGCAGCCAATTAAATCCGGCGACCTTGTCTTTTGGTACGCCCTGACCGTTGGTATACATGTACCCAATGTAGTTCTCAGCGTCGGCGTTGCCTTGCTCAGCGGCCTTGAGAAACCATGCAAATGCTGCGTTTTCGTCTGGCGAAATGCCCTGACCGTCGTGGTACATGAGTCCCAGCATGAACTGGGCGTGAGCATCGCCCTTATCCGCCAGCGGCCGAAATTCGTTGAACGCAGTTGCGTAATCGCCTCGCTGATAGGCGCTCGCTGCATCTTCCCGCGGCCCGGAGATGGCCGGAGCCGCAAACGCGAGCAATGCGGCGGCGACAATAATTCTGACGAGTCCATGTCGCCTGCGACGATTCCCCGCCCAATCCTGCCTGTACCGGGTGCCCGCGGCAGGAATCGAATCTGCGACCCCATCATTACGCATGATGTGCTTAAGCCGCTGAGCTAAGCCGGAAGGGTGCGAAAGCCACAGTGACATGCCGCTACTAAGCTGGATATAGCAGCCAAATGCATGCGCCAATCGCACCGCCTGCAAACATGAGGAGCGACACCCGCCACATACTTGATGATTTCTTTTTGCTTGTCGGTCAGCTGGGCCATGGCAGTTCTCGTAAAGTCGCGCGGCACAATCTGCAGTGCGCGCCTCTCGAGGATTGTACGCGCCTGAAGTTCACAGTTGGTGGCGCCCGCAAGGCGCTGGGTTGCAGGGGCTGCGAAGTGTGCACGGCGCGTAGCTCTCAACTAGCGCATGGCGCGTGCTTCTCCCCGGGGGCGGCGGTTCGGCTCCTGTTGGACGACTCTTTCGCGATCCCTCGCGCTACAGCCGAGTCCGAACAGGGCCCCAGGGCGCGCATCCTCGCGGGCAAGGGTCATCCTACCCGACAGTGACGAATCCCCGACTCATCCAGCGCGTAGCGCGCGAAAACCTCCTCCGTTAACTCCAATGCGGTCGGCCGGGAAACGATCGGGAAACAAGGGCGCAACGCGCGGGAATGGAAGCCTTCACAATGCAGCTTAAGGAAGCAAGGCGGCCGTGCCGGGCGGGCGTGAGCGCTTTCGAAGGATCTCCATAATGAGCCCGATACCGCCGCCCGCGCTTGTCAATGGGTCGAAACCCGACCCGGCGCGCATGCGCCGAGTTCTTTTCCGCGCGATGATCGCAACCATGTTGTATGGCGCAAGCGTCATGATCTGGCCGCGGCTATGGCGCCACGACCTAATTTGGCTCGGAGGAACGTGGTCGCTGCTGATCCTGATATCTGGTGACGGGCGCAGATATTGGCGATTGACGATCCCTCAAATACACGAGCACGTGAAACAGGGGCGCCTGCGCGTCAGTCTCGGCGAAAAGGTATTAGGACTCGCCGCATTCTGTTTGACCATTTACGGGATCGGCGACTATTTTTGATTCGGCCTCGCGCCTATCCAGCGCCGCAACGACACTAATCAAATCCGCCGATCGAGGCGACATTTCTGCTGCGGTCCCGCAACGGTGGCAGCTTGCGCGTGCAACTGATTCTATTGGTGCCGGCTGCAGGAATCGAACCTGCGACCCCATCATTACGAATGATGTGCTCTACCAGCTGAGCTAAGCCGGCACGGATGCGAGTGAAGGCCGCGAGTCTACCGTTTTTTCCGCAGGCGGATGACGAGATCAATGCTCTCGACTTCCATGCCATCCGGTGTCGGCGGCAGGCGGCTGAACTCAACTTCAGGCACCGGCACATCGATGAGCGCGCCACTCTCAGCGTCATGAAAATGATAGTGCGCGCCCATGTTCGAGTCGTACCACGCGCGCGAATCATCGATGGTGAGCTGACGGATGAGCCCGGAGGAGGCGAAGATCTTGAGTGTGTTGTAGACCGTCGCTTTCGACACGCGCCGGCCGCTGGCGGCCAGGGACGCGATGATCTGCTCGGCCGATAGATGCTGCGGTGCAGCAAGGAGCACGGTCGCAATCCGCACCCGCGGAACGGTCGGGCGAATGCCCATTTCTGCGAGCTTTCGCCCGCAAGCAGCCGCGCTTAAGGGACTAGATGACTGTTGCAGCATCGGGAGCATTATAAAACCCCCGGGCCGGATGGCGCCAACTGCGCGGGACGCGCGCGTTCCAGCTTGCTCTCCAAATGCCGCGCGAGCTCGCCGATCGTCGGGAAGTCGAAAATCTCCGTCAGATCGATTTCATTCGGATATTCGTGATCAATCTGCGCGTGGATTTCAATGAGCTTGAGCGAGCTCGCGCCGAGCTCGAAGAGGTTGTCATCGATCCCGACGCGCTTACCCTCGAGCGCGGCGTTACAGATGAGCTGCAGCGTCTCCTCGATTTGGGTGCGCGAGCGCGACGCATGGCCGCGTTGCGCCTCGCGCAACTTCGCAAGCTCGGCAAGCTCAGCGTCAAATTCCCCATCAACATAGCTCTCCTCGAGGAGGTGCCGCTGGATCTTGCCGCTCGTCGTCTTCGCGATGCGCTTGACCGGCACGACCTGCGCAACTTCAAGCCCCGTGTGCTCATTGATCAGTCTTGAAACCTGAGTGGCAATGCTCAAGAAGTCGGGAAGCTCGCCGCGGTGCAGGACGAAAACCACGAGCTCGTCGGTCTGTGCGCCGGGCCGGCGGGCGCCGGCGACCACGACCTTGCCCAGGTCGAGCCCTTCGGCGCGCTGCGCGATCGCTTCCAAGTCCTGTGGGTAGTAGTTCTGCCCGTTGACGAAAATGATCTCTTTCGCCCGCCCTGAAATATAGAGTGCGCCCTCGTGGATGAGGCCTAAATCCCCGGTGCGCAGCCAGCCATCGGCAGTGAGCGCTTCGGCATTGGCCTGCGGGTTCTCGTAGTAGCCCTGAGTCACATTGTCGCCGCCGATATGGATGTGTCCGATCTGCCCCTCGGGCCGCGGTACATCGTCGTCTCCCGCCACCCGCAGGCGGCAATAGGGTATGGCGCGGCCGACGTTGACCAGCGTCACGGCATCGGGGGCGCTGCGCGCAAGGAGTTGCGCCTGGGTGCCCACCGTCATGCGATGGCGATTCAGGCTGATCGATTGCACGGCAGCGCCGAGCGGCGCAAAGCTCACCGCGAGAGAGGCTTCCGCAAGCCCGTAGACCGGGAACATCGCCTCGCGTCGCAGCTTCGCGGGCGCCAGGCGATCGAGGAACTCCTCGCAAAGCTCGGCGGAGATCGGCTCCGCGCCATTGAAGATGAGCCGCACCGCAGACAGGTCGAGATCAAGATCGGCAACCGAGCGTTCGCCCAGGACCTTCAGGTAATGCCGGTAGCCGAAATTGGGCGAGCACAGAATCGTCGCCCGTTTGCGCGCGGCGAAGGCAAGCCACAGGAGCGGCCGGCGCACGAAGAGCTCGGTCGGCATCAAATGGCTGTGGACGCGATTGGCGAACATGTAAACGTGAAAGCCGATCAGTCCCATGTCGTGAGTGAGCGGCATCCAGGAAAGGCTGACGTCGTCTTCGGTGAAGTGCGCAACTTCCGTCGAACCGCGGCAGTTCGAGAGAATATTGTGATGCGTCAGGACGACGCCCTTGGGCTCGCTCGTCGAGCCTGAGGAGAATTGGATGAAGGCGACATCGTTCGGCTGCGCGCGGGAGAGGGTGCCGGCACGCGAGATGTTGTCGAGCTCATCAACGAGAAAGCTCCGCGTGCGCATGCCTGCAAAGAGCTTCTCCTCCCCAACGCTCGCGGCGAAAGATGCCATGCGCTCGAGAGACTTCTTGTCCGTGTAGATGAAGGGGCTGCCGAGCTTCCTCACGATGCGCAGGAGCTTGTGGCGGTGTTCATCGCTGATGCCCAGCGCTACCGGCACGGGAATGATCCCCCCCAGCACCGCCGCCCAGAAGGCGTCGATGAACGGCTCATTGCTGCCGAGGAAGAGAATCAGCTTGTCGCCGCGCCGCGCGCCCAGCCGCTGCAGATGATGCAGGATGCCGAGCGCGCGCTCGTAGAGCTCGCCGAAGGCGACGCTTCTTTCATCGCCGTCGCCCTCAAGATAGGTGATGTTACGCGAAACTTTACGGTTGGCTTCGATGAGCTCGATCAGTGTATTGGCAGTCAACATCAGCGGCGTTCGAGCCTCATGTAGAGCGGATTCTTCGTGCGCAGATTGATCTGCGCCTCAAGCTCGACGGGCTCAGCGGGCAGATAGGTCAGGCGGTAGCGGCGCGCGACTTTGTAAAGATGCATGAGCATCTCATAGAGCGCAAATGTTTCCCCAATGCAGTGGCGCGGTCCGGCGGCGAAGGGCATGTAGGCAAAGCGCGGCCGCTCGGCTTCGTTTTCGCTCGCGAAGCGCTCCGGCCTGAAGGCATCCGGATCAGGCCAGAAGCGCGGATGCCGGTGCAGGAGATAGGGACTCAGGAGCACATCCGTCCCGGCCGGAATCTCGAATCCCGCCAGCACATCGGCTCCTATCGCGCGGCGCGACAGGAGCCATCCGGGCGGATAGAGCCGCAGCGCCTCGTTCACGACCTGCTGTGCGTACGGCAGCGCCTCCATCTGCGAAAGGCTCGGGGAAGCTGTAACGGGGGCCGCGTCGATTTCAGCCTGCAGGCGCGCCTCGACTTGCGGGTGCAGCGCCAGGAGATACCAGGTCCAGTTGAGTGCGCTCGCGGTCGTCTCGTGGCCCGCGACGACCAGCGTCATGACTTCGTCGATAAGCTCGCGCTCGCTCATCGCATCGCCCGTCTCCTTGTCGCGCGCACTCATGAGCATGGCGAGGAAGTCGACGTGCTCGTCGGCTTCGCTCGCGCGCCGGCGCATGAGAGCGGCCACGAGCTTGCCGAGGGAGCGGAATTTGTAGGCAAACTGCAGATTCCGCGCCGGCTCCTGGGTCACGACCGCAAAGGGATTGCCGCCAGTTTCTGCACTCAAGCGATCCAGATCGCGGCCAAAGACCGCGCACAGCACGATGTCGAGCGTCAGTGCGCTCATGTCGTCCGTGACGTTGACGCTCTCGCCGCGCGCGGCCTGCGCTTCCCAGCGCGCAATGAAGCGATCATTCGCCTCGTCGATGACACGGGCAAACTCGGTGATGACGCGACGGTGGAACATCGGCTGCATCATGTAGCGCTGGCGGCGCCAAAAGTCGCCCTCGCTCGTCATGATGCCGTTGCCGAGCAGGATCTTCACCCGATCAAGCCCCACACCCTTGGTGTAGTTCTTGTGATTGCTGACGAGCACGCGCTTGACATCATCCGGATGGTGGATGACATAGGTATAGGACTTGCGGCCCGGCGAGTAGACGCGGTAGATGTCCCCGTAGCGGGCAAAGAGCTCGCACATCCGCTCCAGAGAATCCTCTGTGGAGCCGATGTCGAACTTGCTGTCGGGCTCGGGCGGGTGCTCTCGTGCGAGCGAGCTTGCGGTCATGCGCACAACTGCAACAAAGACCGCAAGCTTACTATACTGGCCTCATCACTATGACTGACTCGGGCCGAGATGACGGCCTGCGCAATACGCTGTATCGCAGGCTTACACGCTCAGGGCGCCGCATGACGGCGGCCCGACGGCTTCTCTATGCAATTGCGGTGCCGGTCGGGCTCGCCATCATTCGGGCGTGGTGGGCATCGTGTCGGATCGTGAAAGTCGAAGGCGTCGAGCACTTGCAGGCGGCACTGCAAAAGGCGCCCTCGCTCGTGCCCTGTTTTTGGCATCAGCATCAGGGGTTCTGCGCCAAATATCTCTTGGACGAGCGCGCGCGCAACCTCACCGTGGGCTGGCTCATCAGTCCCTCGGTCGACGGGGAGATCGGCGCCATGCTGGTGCGGCGCGTCGGCGGGCGCGTGATCCGCGGCTCATCGTCCCACACCGGTGCGCGTGCGCTGCGCGACTATTATCTTGCGCTCGTGCAGGAGAATATCTCGCCGGTCATCACACCCGATGGCCCGCGCGGGCCGCGCTTCAAGTTCAAGCCGGGCGCCATCTTGCTCGCGCAGATGTCCGGGCGGCCCATGCTGCCGATGGCCTATGCCGCCTCCCGCGCCTCACTCATCAAATGGGACAAGTTCGTGCTGCCGTGGCCGGGGTCGCGCATCGTCATCGCCATCGGGCCGCCGCGTTATGTCCCGCGCGTCGTTGATGCCGCACACATCGAGCGCCTGCAGGGCGAGATGGAAGCGGTGCTTCTGAGGTTGTACGGCCTCGCTCGAGACGCACTAAAATCCTAAGTACACCGCGCTAATTATGTCAGGCAGAGCGCATTGAAGCCCAATACGAACAGCGCCTTAGCTTGTTTTCCTCGACGAGTATGCGAGAATCGATTTAACTACTAAAAACGGGTGTGAGTAACTGTGCTTCGCGTCGAGTGCATAAGGCGCGAGGGCTGACACACTACTGACCCCGTTTGGCAAGAGATCGCACTGGATGTCGACCCCGACCCCGCTGCTCGATAAGCCTGCGGATCTCACCGCCTCCGATATTCTGTCCCCGAACGCGTGGAACGGGCGCTCTGCCACGCCCGTCGTGGGACTCGATGTCGCCTGCACGAAAATCGCCGTCGACTTTCAGAACATGCGCCGCGAATCGGTCGACGAGTGCATGAAGAGGAACCTCGAGCTCCTGCGTGAGGTCACTGCGAGCGATTGCGCGTTCGCAGCCGCGATCAACTCCGAGGACCTCACCCTGAAGGACATCGAGGTCGCGAGCAGCGCCTTCTCGCAGTGCCGCCCGCAGGCGCTCGAAGGGGAGAGCCTCGAGACGTATCCCTGGTTGAAGTCGCACCTGGATCACCTGCGGCTTTCGGAGCTGCGCGACACGAGCGCGCCGCGGCGCGAGCAGGCGGCGGAAGCCGAGCGCCTGGCGGCGCTTGGCATCGGCTCGGTGCTCATCGTTGCGTTTCGCCTGCAGGGCAAGCCCGCGGGACTTTTGGGTCTTGCGCATTCGCTGCCGCGCGGCGCCTGGGATGTCAATCTGCAGTTGATGATGAAGCTCATCGGCACGAGCCTCGCCACCGGCCTTGACCGCATGCGCATCGAATCAAGGCTCGCCAAGCTTGAGGAGCGCACGACGCTCTCGCAGTCGGCGGCGAACGATGGCCTGTGGGACTTCGATGTCGAGAGCAACGAGGTGTATTTCTCTCCGCGGTGGAAGGCCATGCTCGGCTACGCCGACGAGGACATGCAAGGCTCTCCTGACTGGCGCAGCCTCGTGCATCCGGATGACCTGTCGCGCGTGCAGGCGGCAATCCGCGATCACGTGGCGGGCAAGGTGCCGACCTTCGAGAGCACGCATCGCATGCGCCACAAGAGCGGCGAGTGGCGCTGGGTCGTGAGCCGCGCCAAGGCGCGCGTCGACAAGCACGGGCGGCTGCTGCGCCTGGTCGGCGTGGAATTCGACATCACCGAAAGAAAGATCTACGAAGAGGCGCTCTTCCGCGAGAAGGAAAGCGCGCAAATCACGCTGCAGTCGATCGGCGATGGCGTCATCACCACCGACGCCCAATCGACCATCGACTACATCAATCCGGTGGCCGAAGAGCTCACCGGCTGGCGGCTCGAGGATGCCATGGGGCGGCCGGTGGAAGAGATCTTCCGCGCCTTTCACGAGGAGACCTGCGAGCCCCTGGAGAATCCGCTCTCCGTATCGATCCGGCGCATCCGCCCCATCAAGTCCGTGCGGCCCATGCTCCTCATCCGGCGCGACGGCAACGAGCTCTACGTGGAAAGCACCGCAGCGCCCATCCGCGACGGCGCGGGCCATGTGGCAGGCGGAGTGCTCGTGTTCCATGACGTGAGCGAATCGCGCGAGTTGAACCGCAGGCTCTCCTACCACGCAAGCCACGACGTGCTGACCGGGCTCGTCAATCGCCGCGAGTTCGAGAGCCGCCTCGAGCGCGCTCTGAAGAGCGCGAAGGCGCGCGAGGCCTCCTACGCCCTGTGCTATCTCGACATCGACCAGTTCAAGATCATCAACGACACTTGCGGCCATAGTGCGGGCGATGCGCTCCTCGGCCAAGTGGGCGCGCTCTTGAAGGCCAAGGTGCGCTGGCGCGATACGCTCTCGCGGTTAGGGGGCGATGAGTTCGGAATTCTCCTTGAAAGCTGTTCGCTCGACGAGGCCATGCGCACCGCCGAGGCGCTGCGCGAGTCGGTGCGCAACTACCGCTTCACCTGGGAGGACCGGGTGTTTCGCCTGGGCGCAAGCTTAGGGGTGGTGCCGATCGCCGCCGACAACGAAGATGTGGCCTCGATTCTCTCGGCCGCCGACAGCGCCTGCCAGGCGGCGAAGGAGGGCGGCCGCAACCGCGTGCACAGCTTTGCCGAGAACGACATCGAGCTCATGCGCCGGCGCCGCGAAATGCAGTGGGCGGCGCGCATCAATGCCGCCTTGGAGGAGGGGCGCTTCGAGCTCTTCCGCATGCTGATCCAGCCGCTGCAGAAGGTCGAGGTCGGCACGCATTACGAGCTCCTGCTGCGCATGCGCGATGAGGGCGGCCGCATCGTCTCGCCGAACGATTTCATTGCGGCCGCCGAGCGCTATGGCATCACGCCGGCGATTGACCGCTGGGTGATCGAGAACGCGTTTCGCTGGCTCGTCTCGGAGGCCGACGAGCGCGAGAAGCTTGCGATGTGCTCCATCAATCTTTCGGGTCAAAGCTTCGGCGATGACAAGTTCCTGCCCTTCGTCATCGACCAGTTCCACAAGAGCGGACTCGATGCCTCGAAGATCTGCTTCGAGATCACGGAGACGGCGGCGGTGGCGAGTTTCAGCCAGGCAAACCGTTTCATCCAGGCGCTGAAGGAGCTCGGCTGCAAGTTCGCGCTCGATGACTTCGGCACGGGCCTATCCTCATTCGGCTATTTGAAGCACTTCCCCGTGGACTTCCTGAAGATCGACGGCAGCTTCGTGCGCGAGATCCTGCGCGATCCCATCGATCGGGAGATGGTGCGCTCCATCAACGAGATCGGGCATCTGACCGGCAAGCAGACGATCGCCGAGTTTGCGGAGAACGCGGAGATCATCCAGATGCTGACCAGCCTCGGCATCGACTACGCCCAGGGCTACGGTGTCGCCCAGCCCCAGCGGGTTTTGAAGTCCGCCGTCGCCTGAACTTGGGGGCGGCAGGGTAATCCAGCCGCCGGGTGGAGCGTTCGCGCGAATTCTCGACAGCTAATATTTCTCCAAGGCTGTCCGTACGCTCGCTGCGCTTGCGCATACCCTATTGGGAAGTCGCGAGCCTTTTATGCAACTGTCACGAGCGTCCGACCTCGTCATCGAGAGATCGCCGGCTGCGCAAGCGCTGGCTCTCAAGCTTGTTACCGCAACCGATCTTTTGCGACTCAAGGCGATTGCTCGCGTTCACGCCCGGGGATGCCGCCGGAAATAGACTGGAGCGATCTGCTCCAAGAGGCCTTCGCGCGCGTGCTTGATGGGTCACGACGGCAACCGCACGGTCTGCCCCTGGTAGCTTTCCTGGCCGGCGTCATGCGCAGCATAAAGGCGGAATTTTGGCGGCGCTCGCGCAGAGAAGCCGGGCAGTTGCCAAGACTGCGTGCGGACGTAGAAGCTGTCGATGCCCAGGGCGTCGAGCCTTGCGATCCGGCACCCAACCCAGAACGCAGTAGCATCGCGATGCAAGAATTGGCCGCCATCAATGAGCTATTTGCGGACGACGCCAAGGCCGGGCAGATTATCACCGGGTTGTTTGAAGGGCGGTCGTCGGATGAGATCTGTGCGCACTGCGGCATGGCGAAGAGCGACTATGATTCGACGCGCAAGCGAATGCGACGCGTTTTGTTCCGAGAGGGCCTGAGGTTGCGGCAGCCATGAAAACCACACGCCCCGAGGACGGGCTTGAGCGCCTTCTTGCGGTGCTCGAACGCGACATGCTTGATGCCGCAGATGACGAGATTTTGGCGGCCGCGAGGGAACTCGGTATGAAGCCGGCGATGCGCGGCTCGGCGGCCTTCGTGGGAGTTACGATTCTTGCGCGCGCGCGAACCCGCCTGAAAAGCTCTGCGGAGCGCAAGCACGCTCCCCTCGCTCGGCGCCGGCCCAAGGGCGATGCGCCGTCGACCTGAGTCGTGTCATCCTCCTGAAGTCGCCTACGCCCGCGTCGCCAAAGGCGCGAAATCGAGCCGCAGCGACAGGTCGATGGCGTGCACGTGCTTGGTGAGCGCGCCGATCGAGATGTAATCGACCCCCGTTTGCGCGACCCGGCGTACGCTCTCCAGATTCACGCCACCCGAGGCCTCGAGTTTGACGGGCCGGGCGCGCTCGCGATTCCACGCGACAGCCGTGAGGAGCTCGGCGTCGGAGAAGTCATCGAGCATGATGATGTCGGGCTCGGCCGCGAAGGCGTGCTCGAGCTCTGCGAGTGACTCGACTTCAACCTCAACCTTTAATCCCGCGTTTTGCGCGCGCGCGGCGCTGATGGCCGCGGCGAGCGAGCCGGCCGCGGCGATGTGATTTTCCTTGATCAGGAACATGTCAAAAAGACCCATGCGGTGGTTCTGCGCTCCGCCGCAGCGCACGGCGTATTTCTGCGCCGTGCGCAGGCCCGGCAAAGTCTTGCGGGTATCGAGAAGAGTGCAGTGGGTGCCGGCCATCGCTTCGATGTAGCGGCGCGCGGCAGTTGCCGTGCCGGACAAGGTCTGCAGGAAGTTAAGCGCCGTGCGCTCGCCGGTCAGGATCGCGCGCGCGGGCCCTTCGATCTTAAAGAGGAGCGCACGCGCCTTGACTGCATCGCAGTCCTGCACGTGCCAGATGATCTGGATCGCGGGATCCAGGCGCCGAAAAGTCTCGTTGACCCAGGCGGTGCCGCAGACGACAGCTTCCTCGCGCGTGACGACCCGTCCGCGCACTTCCTGGTCTGCAGGCACGAGCGCCGCCGTGACGTCGCCGGCGCCCACGTCTTCGGCAAGCGCGGCTTTAACCTGCCCGCCGACGTCGATGGGGCCGGGATCGGTGAGCCCTGCGCCCCCTAAAAAGGCAGGCCGTGAAATGCCGACCCCATGCACAGGATCACGGGAATGGACAGAACGAAGTTGGTGCGCGAGGCCATCCCGGCGGTCTTGCGCGCCGCCGCCTTTTCCGCATCGGTCGCCGGCACGATGCCGAGGATCTTCTTCTGATTCGGCCAGATGAACACCCAGACATTGATGAGCATAATGGTGCCAAGCCAGGCGCCGATGCCGATGATGAGGCCGTACTGATCCTTGCCGCCGTGGCCGAGGGTCAGCGCATTGCTGAAGTTCAAAGTGCGGATCAGATACCAGGCGCCGGTGACCCAGGTCGCAACCGCGCCCCAGCGAAACCACAGCAGCGCGCGCGGCGCGATGTACTTTGCAATGCCCGCCCCGCCAGGGCCGCCTTTGTCGGCCGCGGCCGCCGCAAGACCCGGGGTCTGCACGAGGTTGAAGTAGAAAAGGAGACCGATCCAGGTGATGGCGCTTAGGATGTGCAGCCAGCGGGCAAGCCCTAGCTCATAGAACGAGCCGGGGGTCAGGCCCAGCGCCGCGACAATGATCATGATCACGATTGCAAGGACGACGCCGCTAGTGATGGCGCCGCGGACTGAATTGAGGGGATTCATGGGGTTAGAGCCTCCCTAGGGCCAAGGCGCCGCGTTGGGCGCCCAAGTTGTTGTTCTGACTGTGATAAAGCGTCTTCGAGTTTGAAGAATAGGCGAGGACCCCCCATAATTCAATGTGTCACGTGATGCGCAGGCGCGCCCCGAGTCTCCCTGTATCAAGATCTGCACCCTGGATGCGGCGGGGCTGTGTACGGGCTGTCTGCGCACGCTGGCCGAGATCGCATCCTGGATGGCGATGACGAGCGCCGAGCAGTGGCAGCTCCTCGCCGTGCTGGAAGAACGCCGCAAGCGGCGCCTGCCGCAATCCGAGCTTAAGCTCGAGTGAGCCCGCTCAACTAAAGGTGAATGGAAAATGGATATCGTTGAACGCATCAAATCGGAGCTCTCATCAAGCCCAGTCGTCCTCTTCATGAAGGGCACGCCCGATTTCCCACAGTGTGGATTCTCGGCGCAGACGGTTGCGGCGCTGCGCGCCTGCGGCGCCGAGTTCAAGCATGTGAATATCTTCGAGGAACCGGAGCTGCGCGAGGGCCTGAAGCGCTATTCGAACTGGCCCACCTATCCGCAGCTCTATGTCAACGGCGAACTCGTCGGCGGCTGCGACATCGCGCTTGAGATGTATCGCAGCGGCGATTTGAAGAGACTCCTCGACGAGGCGCACGCCCCCGCTTAAATCCAGCCGAGCGTGCAAGCCTGCGCCTGAGCCTCGCCAAAGCTCTCGCGCAGGCGGTTACACACGTAGCAGAAGATATCCGCGGTGCGTTCTGCATCGTACGCCGCCGAGTGCGCGCAGCCTGCGTCCCAGCTGAAACCCGCAACCGTCACAGCCTTCGCCAGCACCGTTTGACCCAGGGCGGCGCCTGCGAGGGTTGCGGTGTCGAAGCACGAGAAGGGATGAAAGGGATTGCGTTTCAGGTCCGCCCGCGTGACCACGGCGTTCAGAAACCCAAGATCAAAGCCGGCGTTGTGGCCGACGAGAATGGCGCGCGTGCAGCCATGCGTGTGCAGGGCGTGGCGTACTTCGCGAAACACTCTCTGCAGGGCGTCGCGTTCGGGCAGCGCCGGGCGCAGCGGATGGAAGGGATCGATGCCGTTCACGACGAGCGCCGCAGGATCCAGGCGCGCGCCCTCGTAGGGCTGCACGTGAAAGCTGTGCGTCGCGCCGCGCACCAGCGCGCCGTCTGCCGTGATGTCGATGAGAACCGCCGCAATCTCCAACAACGCATCGGTCGTTGCGTGAAATCCGCCGGTCTCGACATCCACCACCACCGGCAGAAATCCGCGAAAGCGCCGCGCCATGAGCGTCGCGCCCGGCGCTCGGACGGCGCTCTTCGCAACGGCCGGCGCCGTGCTCTGCGATGCGATATCCATGCGCAACTCCGTCACGGCGCGATGCGCCACATGATCTGTCCACCGGCCCTGAAGGGAATGAGTTCGTCATGCCCGAAGGCAAGACTATGCGGAACCGGCCAGGGATCGCGCAACAGAGTGATCTTCTCATCGTTGCGCGGCAAGCCATAGAAGTCAGCGCCGAATTCGGAGGCGAAGCCCTGCAGGCGCGCAAGGGCGCCCGCGGCCTCGAAGACTTCCGCGTAGAGCTCAAGGGCAGCGTGCGCTGAAAAAATTCCGGCGCAGCCGCAGGCGGCCTCCTTCGCGAGGCGCGCATGTGGGGCGCTATCGGTGCCGAGAAAGAATTTGGGGCTGCCGCTTGTTGCCGCTGCAACGAGCGCCAGGCGATCGGCCTCGCTCTTAAGGATCGGCAGGCAGTAGTGATGCGGGCGCAATCCGCCTGCGAGCAGCGCGTTGCGGTTCAAGAGCAGATGGTGCGGCGTGATCGTGGCAGCAACCCCGGCGCGCGCCTCCTGGACGAACTGCACACCTTCCCGCGTGCTCACGTGCTCGAGCACGATGCGCAGCGCAGAGAAGTGCTCAACGAGACCTGCGAGCACGGTTTCGATGAAGCGCGCTTCGCGGTCGAAGACGTCAACCGCGGGCTCCGTCACCTCGCCGTGCACCTGCAGGACGAGGTTGAGCTCGCTCATGCGCGCCAGGACATCCTCGATGCGTTTGATGTCCCTGACCCCCGCCTCGGAGTGCGTCGTTGCGCCCGCCGGGTAGAGCTTGCAGCCCCAAACCGCGCCGCTCGCCTGGGCACGCTCGATCTCACGCGGATCGGTGCGCTCCGTGAGATAGAGCGTCATTAGGGGCTCAAATTTCATGCTCTTGGGCAGCGCAGCGACAATGCGCTGGCGATAGTCGAGCGCCTGTATCGTCGTCGTAATCGGCGGCGCAAGATTTGGCATGACGATGGCGCGCGCAAAGCGCGCCGCGGTAAACGGCGCCACGGCCTGCAATGCCGCGCCATCGCGCAGGTGCAGATGCCAGTCGTCCGGGCGCCGTAGAACCACCCTGTTCATGCGCGCGGCGCGCTCGCGTGCGGCCAAGAGCGCGCCAATGCTCGCCACTGCGGGCTGAAATACGCGGCACTTCGCGCTCGTGGCAGCGGGGATAGGGCGCGGGTGTGCATCGATTCAGATCCCTCGTCGCGCGTCACGCAGCTTGACCCTCGTGAGCGAAAAACGGATCATTGATCTAATCTGACCGATGCGATTTCTCTCGCGACTTCGCTTCCGCATCCTATCACAGCGGGCCTGCGACAACTTTCGAACCCGATGACCGAATCGCCCAAGCCCGAAGATCTTGATCCTGCTGAGACGCATGAATGGCTCGAGTCCATTGACTCGGTGCTGAAAGCTCAGGGCGCGGAGCGCGCGCACTTCCTCCTCGATCGTCTCATCGATTACACGCGCCGCGCGGGTGCCTATCTGCCGTTCAAGCCTAACACCGCCTACGTCAACACCATCCCGACGGGCCTCGAGCGCGAGTATCCGGGCAATCGCGCGCTGGAGCGCCGGCTCGAGGCGTACATCCGCTGGAACGCCATGGCGATGGTCGTGCAGGCGAATCGGCAGTCCTCCGAGTACGGCGGCCACATCTCCACCTACGCCTCCTCGGCGACGCTCTACGAGGTGGGCTTCAACCACTTCTGGCGGGCGCCCTCGGAGCGTCATCCCGGTGATCTCGTATTCATCCAGGGGCACTCCTCGCCCGGGATCTACGCGCGCGCGTATCTCGAGTCGCGGCTCTCCGAGAATCAATTGCGCCATTTTCGCCAGGAAGTCGAAGGCGACGGATTGTCCTCGTATCCGCATCCGTGGCTGATGCCGGACTTCTGGCAGTTTCCGACGGTATCGATGGGACTGGGCGCGATGATGGCGATGTTCCAGGCGCGCTTCATCCGCTACCTTGAGCATCGCGGTCTCACCAAGCCCTCCGACCGCAAGATCTGGTGTTTTCTGGGCGACGGCGAGATGGACGAGCCGGAGTCGATGGGCGCGCTCACGATGCCGGTGCGCGAGAAGCTCGACAACCTGATCTTTGTCATCAACTGCAATCTGCAGCGTCTTGATGGTCCGGTGCGCGGCAACGGCAAGATCATCCAGGAGCTCGAAGCGGCGTTCCTCGGCGCCGGCTGGAACGTTTTGAAGGTGCTGTGGGGCTCGCGCTGGGATCCGCTCCTGGCGAAGGATCACAAGGGGCTCCTGCGCCGCGTGATGGAGGAATCGGTTGACGGCGAGTATCAGAACTTCAAAGCCAAGGGCGGCGCGTATACCCGCGAGCATTTCTTCGGCAAGTACCCCGAGCTCAAAGCCATGGTCGCCAATATGTCGGACGAGGAGATCTGGCACCTGAATCGCGGCGGACACGATCCGCGCAAGGTCTACGCGGCCTACTGGGCGGCGATGAACCACAGGGGCCAGCCGACGGTGATTCTGGCGAAAACCGTGAAGGGCTTCGGCCTGGGCAAGGGCGGCGAGGGCCTCATGGGCACTCATCAGGCGAAGAAGCTCGACTATGAGGCGCTCGCCGCCTTTCGCGATCGCTTCCACATCCCGATCTCCGATGCGGACATCACGCGCCTGCCGTTCTACAAGCCGGCCGAGGATGCCGAGGAAATGCGCTATCTGCACGAGCGGCGCACCTCACTCGGCGGCTATCTGCCGGTGCGCCCGCGCACCGCGCCCCCGCTTGCAATTCCGGCGCTCGAAGCCTTTGGGTCGATGCTCGAGGGCACGGGCGACCGGGAGATCTCAACCACCATGGCGCTGGTGAGGATCCTCACCGTTCTGCTCAAAGACAAGAACATGGGCAAGAACGTCGTGCCCATAGTTCCCGATGAGGCGCGCACCTTTGGCATGGAGGGCCTCTTCCGTCAGATCGGCATCTACTCATCCGTCGGCCAGCTCTACACGCCGCAGGACTCTGAGACTCTGATGTCCTATCGCGAGGACAAGAAGGGCCAG
>Ga0182024_10007504_pt1 | contig 23486 bp, 18 predicted proteins | sample P32metaG_FD_120480 | JGI IMG/M metagenome (GOLD analysis project Ga0182024, IMG submission 120480) | Permafrost microbial communities from Stordalen Mire, Sweden - P3-2 metaG (Illumina Assembly) | ecosystem: Environmental > Terrestrial > Soil > Wetlands > Permafrost | place: Sweden: Stordalen... | reverse complement strand
GCCCGCGTTGAGCACGGCATGACCTCTCGACGCCGAAGACGAGATCACCGTGGCGAGGACGAAGAGGGCCTGGCGGAAGGGGAGCCCGAGGCGGCCGTAGGCGCTGTCCATCAGGGCGTACGAGCCTGCCTGGATCTCGCTCGCCCAAGTGTTGAGGTCGTAGGTGCCGGTCCCGCCGGCCGACACCAGATCCCCACCGACGGCCTCGTGGGCCCCCCAGAGCAACTTCATGGCCTCGCGGCACTCTCTTTGGCGTTTGCCGGGGTCCTCGAGCGCCACGACATGACCCTCGTAGCCCATCACCCCTCTTACCCACAGGCCGCTCGACCTGGCGAGCTCGGCAATCCGGGCCGCCTCGCGCGGCTCACAGCCGCAGCGGTTGAGACCCACGTTCACGTCGACGACGACCTCCTCGACGGCGCTGGCGGCCGCAGCGGCGACGGTCTCGGGTGAGTCGACGGCGAGCGTCACGCGGTGACCGGCCTCGAGGACCGGGTCGAGCCGGCGGGCGTCAAGGACCTCGTTGGCGAGGAGCAGATCCTCACCGAGACCGGCGGCCGCCATCCCCTCGCACTCCCGGATCGTGGCGCACGTGAAGGCGGAATGCCCATGAGCAGCCTGACGTCTGGCGAGCTCGGTGGTCTTGTGGGCCTTGACGTGAGGTCGAAGCCGAGCCCCTGGCAGGGTTGCTGCCATTGCCGCGAGGTTGTGCTCGAGGGCGGCGCCATCGACGACGAGGGCGGGAGTGGGCAGATCGCCGGTTCGCACCGGGGGAGCGTAGTGCGACGGGCGGGACCGGACCCAAGTAGCGTCACGAGGGAGATGACCAGCCGCCTCGAGGTCACCGTGGGGATCGACATCGGCTCGAGCGCGCTCAAGGCCGTGGCCGTGGACGGTGAGGGCACCGTCCACGCCCGCGTCCGTCTCCCCAATCGGCTCGGGCTCCCCTCCTCCGAGCGGATGGAGCACGACGCCCGGAGAGCGTGGCGTCAGGCACCGCGCCAAGCCCTGGCCGCCCTGGAGGCGGGGGGCACGCCGACGCCGCGGGCGGTCTGCGTGGCCGGACTCGTACCTTCGATGGCGGCCGTCGACAAGCAGGGACGTCCTCGCTCCGCCGGGCTTCTCTACGGCGACACACGCGGCGCCGTGTCGCCCGAGTTCCTCGCCCTGCCGATAGGACGGGCACCAGAGCTGCTGCGTCACCTGGCCACTTCCCTGCCGAGCGCCGCCGGTTACTGGCCGGTGCAGGCGGTGGCCAACTATGCCCTGGTGGGTGCCGGGGTCATCGACGTGACGACGGCAATCGCCATGACTCCGCTCTTCGACGGCAGCAGCTGGGACGACCGCGTCGTCGCCTCGGTCGGCGGATCCACCCGCCAGCTTCCCGAGATTGCCGGCCTCGGTGAGCCAATCGGCAAGTCAGGCGAGACGGTCGTGGCATCGGGGATCGTCGACACGCTGGCGGAGCAGATCGTCGCCGGGGCGAGCGCTGTCGGCGACGTCCTGGTGATCTGCGGCACCACTCTCGTCGTATGGAGCGTCGCCGGCGCCTGGAAGGAGGTGCCGGGTCTGTGGACTGTTCCGCACACAGTGCCGGGACGCACCCTGATCGGCGGCGCCAGCAACGCCGGCGGCCTGTTCCTCGACTGGGCGACCGGCCTGACCGGCCTCGCCGGCCAACACACGGACCCTTCGAGCGTGCCGGTCTGGGCGCCGTACCCCCGCGGGGAGAGGACTCCGCTGCACGACTTCTCCAGGAGAGCGTCCTTGATCGGCCTTGAGATCACCCACGATCGGGCCTCGGTGAGGAGGGCGGCGTTCGAAGCGGCGGGTTTCGTTGTCCGTCAACACATCGACCTGGCCGGGGTCGACGCCCGGCGCATCGTGGCAACCGGCGGTGGCACGGGCCGGCCGGAGTGGATCCAGGCCCTCGCCGACTGCACGGGGCTGCCGGTCGACGTGGCGGCCGTGCCGGAGTGCGGGGCGCTCGGGGCCGCCTTTGTGGCACGTCTCGCCGCCGGCCTCGAGTCCGACCTCGGGGCTGCGAGCCGGTGGGCCGCCGCCGGCCGTCGGGTCGAGCCCGACCCGCAGTGGCAAGAGCATGCTGCCAGCCGCTATGCGATCTTCCAAGAGCTCGTGGGGCGGGCGAGGCAATCCGAGGAGTGAGCCGAGGATGCGGCCGGCCGCTCCCAGACTGGAGCCGCTCCTCGCCGCTATTCTCACCGTCTTTGGATGAGGTGGTCGTGATGCCGTCTCGGTCCGGTGAACTTGTCACACCCTGCTGCGATCATGTTCCCGTCGCCGCCGAGAACCGATCGCAGACGAAGGGGCGTGAGCGAACATGGACCAGGTCACCATCAGTTGTGACGAGTGTCGCCTGGAGGGAACGTCGGCCTGTGAGGACTGTGTGGTGACGTTTCTTCTCTCGTCTGAGAGCCGGCGTCCGGCCCCCGTGGGAGTCATCGTCGACGCGGCCGAGGCGCGAGCCATGAGGATGCTCGAGAGGGCCGGGTTGCTGCCGTCGCTACGATTCGAACGGCGGGTCAGCTGAGGCTCGATGTGCCCGCATGTCCTCGTCACGAATGATTTCCCACCGAAGGTCGGGGGCATCCAGACCTACCTCTACGAGCTGTGGAGACGTCTTCCGGCCCGGGACTTCGTCGTCCTGACAAGCGGTGCCGGGCGACCGGGGAGCGCCGAATTCGACCGAGAGCAGCCGTTCCGGATCGAGCGGCGTGCCGAGAGAGTGCTGCTCCCGACACCGGCGCTCGCCCGGCGTGTGCGAGCTCTGGCCTCCGACGCCGGCGCGGGGCTTGTCGTGCTCGATCCGGCGCTTCCGCTCGGGATCCTCGGCCGGTCGCTCGGCTTCCCCTACGCCTTGGTGCTGCATGGCGCCGAAGTCACAGTGCCCGGCCAGCTGCCCGGCACGGCCCAGCTTCTCGGCTCGGTGATCGGGGGCGCATCGCTCGTGGTGGCGGCCGGCGGCTACCCCGCCGCCGAAGCCCGGCGGGTGGCGAGCGTCAAGCGTTTCGGCAAGGTGAAGGTGCCGCCCATCGCCGTCATCCCACCCGGCATCGATCTGGAGCGCTTCCGACCCCTCGACGGCGCCGAGCGAGCCGCAGGCCGCCGGCATCTCGGCCTCCCGGTCGAAGGGCGGCTCGTGGTGAGTGTCAGCCGGCTCGTGCCCCGCAAAGGAATGGACGTGCTGATCAGAGCTGTGGGGCAGCTGCGGAGAACCATGCCCGACCTGTGCCTCGTCATTGGCGGCGCCGGGCGCGACCGCGGCCGTCTGGAACGGCTGGCCAGCCGCGTCCTCGGTCAGGCCGTCGCCGGGGGTGGCGCCGGCGGCTCGGCGCCACCGGTGCGATTCCTCGGTCAGGTGGACCCGGAAGTGCTCCCACTCCTCGACGGGGTGGCAGACGTGTGGGCAATGCTCTGCCGGGACAGGTGGCTCGGTCTCGAGCAGGAAGGCTTCGGGATCGTCTTCCTCGAGGCCGCCGCCTGCGGGGTACCGCAGGTGGCCGGGCGTAGCGGAGGCGCCGCCGAGGCAGTGGCGGATGGCGAGACCGGTCTTGTGGTCGATGACCCGTCTGACGTCGGCGCCGTGGCCACCGCCCTCCGCCGGCTGCTCGAGGACAGCGGCGAGCGTCAGCGGCTCGGGCAGGCAGCACGCCGGCGCGCCGAGGAGCAGTTCGACTACAACGTCTTGGCGCACCGGCTGCACCGGGCGCTCCGAGAAGTAGGCGGATGAGCGTCCGGGCCGGGTACTGTCCGGGCGTCGACCCGTGAAGATGTCAATCGAAGGAGGGCGTGTGGCCGAGCAGACCACGGAGCGGATGGTCGTGGACAGCTCGCCCGAACGCTGCTTCGCCGTCGTAGCCGACATCGAGCGGTACCCGGAGTGGGTGGGTGACCTGAAGGACGTGCACGTGCTCGAGACCGACCCGGAGGGGCGCCCGATCCTCGTCTCGTTCCGTGCCGCCGCCTTCGGCCGCTCGACCAGTTACACGCTCGTCTACGACTACTCGAGAGCCCCTGAGCAGTTTGGCTGGGTGCAGCGCGACGGAGACCTCACCAGCCGTCTCGACGGCTTCTACCGGTTCGCGCCGACACCGGGCGGCGGCACCGAGATCACCTATCAGCTCGCCGTGGAACTACGGGTGCCGCTGCCGGGCTTCATCAAACGGAGGGCTGAGGGCAACATCCTGCACGCGGCGATCAGGGACCTGAAGGCGCGCGTCGAGTCCGAGGCGTGAAGCCGGATGACGCCCAGGACAGGGTGGCGATCGGGATCGACGTCGGCGGCACGAAGGTCCTCGGTGTCGTCATCGACGAGGGTGGCACCGTTATCGCCGAGGAGCGCCGGCGGACACTGAACGACGGAGAGGCCCTCCTCGACGACGTCGCAGAGCTGTGCGAGAAGCTGATCAGCTCTGACGTCTCCACCGCGACCACTACAGGCCAGGCCCAGGTGGCCACGGTGGGGGTAGGAGTCCCCGGCCTTGTCGACCGGCAGGGCGTGCTGAAGTTCGCCCCGAACCTCCTCGGCGCAAACGGAACAGCGGTGAAGGACGGCCTCGAGGCCCGCCTCGGCGGCCGCGCTGTTGTGCAGGTGGACAATGACGCCACGTGCACGGCCGCCGGGGAGTGCGCCTACGGCGCGGCGGCCGGGCGTCTCGACGTCCTCTTCGTCACGGTCGGCACGGGCATCGGAGGCGGTGTCCTCACCGGAGGGCGGGTCCTCCGCGGCGGAGGGAACCTGGCCGGCGAGATCGGCCACATGGTCGTCAACCCGCACGGTCCCCCGTGCGGCTGTGGCCGGCGTGGCTGCTGGGAGCGCTACGCCTCCGGCTCGGGCCTCGGCAGGATCGCCCGCGACTACGCCTATGCCGGCCAGGCCGGCCGGGTGGTGGCCCTGGCGGGGGGTGACAGTGACGCCGTGCGGGGCGAGCACGTCGTTCGGGCAGCTGCCGAGGCGGACGAGTCGGGCTTGGCAATCCTCGGTGAGTTCGCGTTCTGGCTGGCGCTCGGCTTGGCGAACCTCGCCAACATCCTCGACCCGGAGATGATCGTCATCGGCGGAGGCCTCGTCCGGGCGGGCGACGTGCTCTTCGCCCCCGTCAGGGCGGCGTTCGCCAGCCAGCTCGAGGGGGCGTCCCTCCGCCCGGAGATCGACATAGTGGCCGCCTCCCTCGGCGAGCGGGGGGGAGCCATCGGCTCTGCCGTGCTCGGCCGCGGCTGAGCGGCCCGGGGGGCGAGTCCGTGCGGCTCGGCGTGACGTTGCCGAGCTTCGGGGAGGACGCGGCCGGCGTGATCGCGGCGGCACTCGCCGCCGAGCGCCTCGGGATCCACGGCGTGTTCTCCTTCGACCACTTGTGGCCGTTGGGATCGCCCGGACGTCCGTCCCTCAGCCTCTTTCCCATGCTGGGGGCGGTGGCGGCCGCTACCGGCACGATCAGGCTGGGCAGCCTCGTGGCGAGGATCGGTCTCGTGCCCGACGCGGTCGTGCTCGCCTCCCTCGCGTCCTTGCGACAGATTGCCGGCGAACGCCTCGTTGCCGGCCTCGGCACCGGAGACGACGCGAGCGCGCCGGAGCACGAACGCAACGGCATCCCGTACCTCGGTGCCGGTGCCCGGCTCGCAAGCCTGAGCGCCGTCTGCGAGCAGCTGCTCTCTGCCGGCGTCGAGTGCTGGATCGGTGCAGGCACAACTGCCACCAACGACGTCGCCCGCTCACTCGGCGCCGTGCTCAATCTGTGGGATGCCAGCTCCGATCGCGTGGAGCGGGAGGTGCAGCGGGGCACCAGGGTGAGCTGGGGCGGTCCTCTCAGGGGCGGTGTGGACGCTGCCGCCACGACTCTCGCTGCGCTGAGGGCCGCGGGGTGCGAGTGGGCCGTCTGGGGCTGGCCGAGCGCCCTCGAGACCGTCGTCGAGTCGGCGGTGGCGGCCGGCATCGAGCTCGGCGCACCCTGAGCCCACCGCGCCCTCGGCCGGCGGGCGACCTGGAGCCGGCGGGGGACCTGCGGCCGGCGGTGGACCTGGGGCCGGCGGGGGACCTGCGGCCGGCGGTCGGCGGGGGACCTGGGTCCGACCGCGACCTGAGGCCGAGGAGGACCCTGAGCCCGGGGGAGGTCCCGACTATCGTCAGAAGATGGAACTCCGCCGCATCACTGGGCTTCCGCCGTATGTCTTTGCCGAGATCGACCAGCTGAAGCTGGCGGCCCGCCGAGCCGGCCAGGACGTAATAGATCTTGGCTTCGGCAACCCCGACATTCCCTCCCCCGACGTGGCGGTGGAGAAGCTGGCCGAGGCGGCTCGCAACCCGAGGAACCATCGCTACTCGGCGAGCCGCGGCATCCCCAAGCTGCGGGGGGCCATTGCCGAGCTTTACGACAGGCGATTCGGCGTCGAGCTCGATCCGGAGTCCGAGGTGGTCGTGACGATCGGCGCCAAGGAAGGTCTCTCCCATCTCATGTGGGTGCTCGTCGCGCCCGGAGACACTGCCCTCGTGCCGTCGCCGTCTTATCCGATCCACATCTACGCGCCGCTGTTCGCGGGAGCAGACGTCCGTATGGTGCGCCTCGAGGGCCTCGGGGGTGATGAGGCGGGCGCGGGGGAGGGTTTCTTTGCGAACCTGGTGGAGGCGTGGGAGTCCGCCTGGCCCAAGCCGCGAGTGGCGATCCTGTCGTTCCCGCACAACCCCACGACGACATGCGTCGACCTCGCCACGATGACGCGTCTCGTCGAATGGGCACGGGAGCACGAGGTCGTCCTCGTCCACGACTTCGCCTATTCCGACACGGCCTTCGATGGTTACCGCCCGCCGTCGATCCTGCAGGTGCCGGGCGCAAAAGAGGTCGCCCTCGAGCTCTACACCATGACGAAGTCGTTCTCGATGGCGGGATGGCGGGTGGCGTTTCTCGTCGGCAACGCCACCGGAGTCCAGGCGCTCACGAAGCTGAAGAGCTATCTCGACTACGGCACGTTCCAGCCGATCCAGATCGCCGCCGTCGTGGCGATGAACGAGGCCCCCGACTACCCGGCACATGTGAACGCCATCTACCAGGCACGGCGGGACGCCCTGTGCGACGGGCTGAGCCGGATGGGATGGGAGGTGAGGCGGCCGAAAGGGACGATGTTCGTGTGGGCGCCCATCCCGGAGCCCTACCGGGAGATGGGCTCGCTCGGCTTCAGCCGCTACCTGGTCGAGGAAGCAAAGGTGGCGACGTCGCCGGGGGTGGGCTTCGGGCCGGGAGGCGACGGCTACGTCCGCTTCGCCCTGATCGAGAACGAGCAGCGCATAGCCCAGGGCGTCCGCTCGCTGCGCAGGGCCCTCCCGAAGCTCTAGCTGGTTGTCGATAGGGAGCACGTCTAGGAGTTCGCCGGTAGGGCATTAGCCTGCCTCCTCGTGCTCTACCGGGTCATAAAGGCGATCCTGACGCCGGCGTTCCGGCTCAGCTTCCGCATCCGGGCCACCGGTAGGGAGAACATCCCCCCGGTTGGGGGAATCATCATCGCCGCCAACCATCAGGCATTTTGCGATTCGCTCTTCCTGCCGTTCGTGGTGCCGAGACGAGTCACCTTCGTCGCCAAGGCCGAGTACTTCCAGTCGTGGAAGACACGGCGCTTCTTTCGCGCTATCGGCCAGATTCCGATGGAGCGCTCCGGCGGGTCAGCTTCGTCGCAGGCATTGGATGAGGCCTCGGCCCTCTTGAAAGCCGGCGGCTGCGTCGGCATCTATCCCGAAGGGACCCGTCCGCCTGACGAGCGGCTGCACCGGGGCCGGACGGGCGTAGCTCGGCTGGCCCTCGCCACGGGCTGTCCAGTCGTGCCGGTAGGGATCAGAGGAACGAGAGCCGTTCAGCCGATCGGTGCCCGGATGCTGCGGCCGTTCAAGACTGTCGAGGTGGCGTTCGGCGAGCCGCTCGACCTCTGCGCTCGTTATGGCCACCGCATGGGTGACCCGCTCGTCCTTCGGCAGGCCACCGACGACCTGATGTGGGAGATCCGGCAGCTGTCGGGTCAGGAATACGTCGACCGATATGCCTCCCGTCGCGCGGGTGCCCCCGGTGAGGCGCCCTCCGCGGGCCTGGTCGCCGGCACGGCGGGGGACGGAGGAGCCGGCGACGGCGCCGGCGGCGGAGCGTTGTCGGATCCGATGGCGGTCGCGGGCTGAACGGCGCTCTCATGTTGCTCCCGGTGTGTGTTCCCAGGACTTGGCGCGCTCCAGCGCTCGCAGCCAGCCGCCATGGTCGCTTTCGACGCGGGCGCGGGAGGCCCGGCGCTCGAATACCGCCGCCGGCGGACTGAGCGCTGTCAGATCGTCGGCTGACGACCAGACGCCCTCGGCCAGGCCGGCCAGCATGGCGGCGCCAAGGGCGGTGACCTCGGGATTGGCAGGGCGAACGACGCCGACAGATGACTGGTCGGCCTGGAACTGCAGGAGAAGATCCATCACCGAGGCGCCTCCGTCGGCACGGAGCAAGGGTACCGGATGGCCGGCGACGGCCGCCATCCGGTCGAGGACGTCGCGGGTCTGGTAAGCCATCGCCTCGACCGAGGCGCGTGCCAGGTGCGCTCGGCCAGTGCCGCGGGTCAGCCCGACGACGGCTGCCCGGGCGTGCGGATCCCACCACGGGCTGCCGAGCCCGGTGAAGGCCGGAACCAGGTAAACGCCCTCGTTGGAGGAGAGCGAGGCGGCCAGCGCTTCGGTCTCCCCGGCATGAGCGATGATCCCGAGCCCGTCACGCAGCCACTGGACCGTGGCACCGGAGGCGAAGACCGCACCTTCGAGGGCATACGTGAGCGTGTCGCCGAGCTGCCAGGCCACTGTCGTGAGAAGCCCGTCAGCGGGCGACGGGCATCGCGCGCCCAGGTTCATGAGCACGAAACTGCCTGTTCCGTATGTGACTTTGGTCATGCCCGGCTCCGTGCAGCACTGGCCGAAGAGAGCCGCCTGCTGGTCGCCGGCGACGCCGCTCACAGGAACGCCGGCGAGGCAGCCACCCGCCACGTCGGCCGAGATCGCTCCGAATCGACCAGACGACGGCAATACCTCGCCAAGCCTGTCTCCGGGGACGCCGAACAGTTCGCACAGCTCGCTCGACCAGGCGCGGGCAGTGATGTCGTAGCAAAGGGTCCGTGAGGCGTTCGAGGGATCGGTGGCATGACGACCTCGATGGGCGCCGCCGGTGAGGCGCCAGCAGATCCAGTCGTCCACAGTGCCGAGGGCAAGGTTGGGTCCGTTCTCGACGCCGCCGTGCTCGATCATCCACTGCCACTTCGTCGCCGAGAAGTAGCTGTCGAGGATGAGCCCGGTTCGCTGCCGGACGAAGGGCAGGTGGCCCGCTTGCTCGAGTTGCTCGCAGCGCTCGGCGGTGCGGCGGTCCTGCCAGACGATCGCCCGGTGCAGCGGGTGGCCACTCGACAGGTCCCAGGCGACGGCGGTCTCGCGTTGGTTGGTGATCCCGACTGCAGCTATTGCCGGCCGGTTGGAGCCGCTCCGTGCCGCCAGCTGAGCGCAGAGCTCGGCGAGCGTTGTCTCGACCAGGTGCCAGATCTCCGCCGCGTCGTGCTCGACCAGTCCAGGGCGGGGGAAGTGCTGCGTGAGCTCCCGGTAGGAGATGTCGAGCACCTCGCCGGCCTCGCTGACGGCGAGCGCCCTCACGCCGGTGGTGCCGGCGTCGATGGCGATGATCGCGGCGTTGGGTGGCACCATGGGCGGAGGGTAGCAATGGCTCGCGCGCCTGTCTTGGCGAACAGGTGTTCGACTATGCTCGAGCTCATGGTGGGGGAGAAGCCGCTTGGCAACCCGCGGCCGAGTCGGCGAGTGCGAATCTTCGCGAGCACCCCTTGACCTGCACCCCCGCGACGCCTTTGCCGTTGACACGACGGTAGTTACGGTGCTGTAATTACCCGACTATCTGGTGGTGCCGTTCGCCCGCACCACAATATGTTGTGGTCATCGTCGCTATGCTGGACCGGTGCAGCCGGTCAGGGAGGAAACCAAGAACATGGCAGTCGCCGAAGAGCGCCTCGAGATCGGCATCCGACGTCGTTTCACCGAGGAAGGGCGTCATCCTTACGACCAGGTGACCTGGGAGCGGCGCGACTCGCGGATCTCGGACTACCGGACAGGAGCAGTCGCCTTCGAACAGCTCGACGTGGAAGTGCCCTCGACCTGGAGCATGAATGCGACGAACATCCTCGCCCAGAAGTACTTCCGGGGGACGCTCGGCACGCCGGAACGGGAGTGGTCACTTCGCCAGGTGGTCGACCGGGTCGTCGACACCATCACCGCCTGGGGCGTGAAGGATGGCTACTTCGCCGACGCCGCCGAGGCGGCGGCGTTCAGCGACGAGCTGAAGCACCTCGTCGTGGAGCAGAAGGCGGCGTTCAACTCGCCAGTCTGGTTCAACATCGGCGTGAAGGGCGTGCCGCAGCAGGCCTCTGCCTGCTTCATCCTGGCCGTCGAGGACTCGATGTCCTCCATCCTCAACTGGTACGTGGAGGAGGGGACGATATTCAAGGGCGGCTCCGGATCAGGGGTGAACCTCTCGAGGATCCGTTCCTCCAAAGAACTGCTGCAGGGCGGGGGGACTGCGTCGGGACCGGTCAGCTTCATGCGAGGAGCTGACGCGTCCGCCGGGACGATCAAGTCCGGCGGGAAGACCCGCCGGGCCGCCAAGATGGTCATCCTCGACGCCGACCACCCGGATATCCGCGAGTTCATCTGGTGCAAGGCGAAGGAGGAGCGCAAGGCTCGGGTGCTCGCCCAGGCCGGCTTCGACATGGATCTCGACGGCGAGGACAGCCATTCCACCCAGTACCAGAACGCCAACAACTCGGTCAGGCTGAGCGACGAGTTCATGCGAGCGGTGCTGGAAGATGCCGACTGGCAGCTCGTCGCCCGGACGACGGGCGAGACCGTTGAGACTGTGAAGGCGCGGGATTTGTTCCGCCAGATCGCCCAGGCTTCCTGGGAATGTGCTGACCCGGGATTGCAGTACGACACGACGATCAACAAGTGGCACACGGCGCCGAACACCGGACGTATCAGCGGAAGTAACCCATGCTTCACCGGCGACATGCTCGTGCACACGGACAAAGGCCTCGTGCGCTTCGATCAGTTGATCGCTCGCGTCAGTGCCGGTGAGCAATTTTCCGTTTACACCCACGATGCCACGAGTGCTGACGAGCCGGCGGAGGCGGCGGTCTTGTCCAGCCCGGAGGCCTTCATGATCACCGGATTCAACGACATCGTCCGGCTCCGGCTCGACAACGGTATGGAGCTTCGCTGCACGCCCGGCCATCGGGTGTTCACAACGAACCGAGGCTTCGTCGCGGCGGAGGAGTTGACTGCGACGGATCGAATCAAGCTCCTCGACGTGCCAGCGCCGGCCGTCGAGGGTGACCTCGCCATCTCAGTCCCGACGGATCCCGTGAGCTACCGCGAGCCGTACGGCCGGAGCGATTTGCTGCGCTTCCCGGAGGAGTGGTCTGAGGACTTTGCCCACTACCTCGGCTGGTTGATCGGCAATGGCTCAACGTCCGGCAACACGACGAGCACGATCTACGGGTCGGCTGAGGACCGCGACGAGGTATTGCCGCGCCACGTTCGGCTCATCGAGTGGGTCAATGGTGACCGGCCGATAAAGGTGTCGGAGCAGGCTAACGGCACCGCACAGCTGCGGCTGGGCAGGGCGCCGTTCAAGCGGTTTCTCGAGTCGCTCGGTGTTCGATCAGTTACAGCGGCCGCGAAGGCCGTGCCCTGGGCGATCGAGCAGGCCCCTGCGTTCGCGGCGGCCGCCTTCTTGCGGGGTCTGTTTGATGCCGACGGTTGCGTGCGAGTCGACCCCCAGAAGGGCTCCTACGTTGGCCTCGGCTCGACCTCGACCGAGCTTCTCCGTGATGTGCAGCGCCTGCTGACGACCTTCGGGATCTCAGCCCGCATCTATCACACGAGATGGGCCGCCAGCGCCGATTCATCGTTCGCCTATACGCGCAAAGACGGGAGCGCCGCTCAGTATCAGAGCGCTTCCATGTACGACCTGCGTATCTCGTCGGGGTCGATCCGCCGCTTCGCAGCCGAGATCGGCTTCAGCCTCTCGCGAAAGTCTGCTCTCCTGGCAGAGATCGTGGGAAATGGGGGCTTCTACGACGTCGACCGTACTGCCCGACTGACCGAGCGAGTCGCTGAAGGCAGAGAGCTGACGTACAACCTGTCGGAGCCGCGCAACCACAGTTACATCGTCAACGGCATCGTTGTGCGCAACTGCTCAGAATACGTTCACCTCGACAACTCGAGCTGCAACCTGGCCAGCCTCAATCTCTTGAGGTTCCTCGACGACGCCGATGTGTTCGACGTCGAGGGTTTCCGTGCAGCGGTGGCGGTCGTGTTCACTGCCCAGGAGATCCTCATCGGCAATGCGGACTATCCAACGGAGAAGATCGCCGAGACAACGCGGGCGTTCCGGGAGCTCGGCATTGGCTATGCCAACCTCGGGGCTCTCTTGATGGCCCAGGGCGTGCCTTACGACTCGGATGAGGGCAGGGCATGGGCGGCTGCCATAACGGCATTGATGACCGGGAGCGCCTACGAGGCGTCCGCCCGGACCGCTGCCCGGATGGGCCCGTTCGCCGGCTACCACGAGAACAGCGCTCCGATGCTTGACGTGTTGCAGATGCACAGAGTCGAAGTGGCCAACATCGCCGAGAATCTTGTGCCGGTGGATCTGCTGTCAGCCGCCCAGGAGTGCTGGGATGGGGCCGTCGAGCTTGCCGGCCGCTATGGCGTCCGCAACTCGCAGGCCAGCGTTCTCGCGCCGACTGGAACCATAAGCTTCTTGATGGACTGCGACACCACCGGTATCGAGCCTGATCTCGGGCTTGTAAAGACGAAGAAGCTCGTCGGCGGCGGGACGATGTCCATTGTCAATCAGACTGTCCCCCGAGCACTGCGCCGGCTTGGCTATAGCGATGCCCAGGTGGAGGCAATCATCGCCTACATCGACGAGCACAAGTCGATCGTCGGGGCGCCAGGCCTCCGCAGGGAGCACCTGCCTGTCTTCGCCTGCTCGATGGGCGACAACGTCATCCACTACCTCGGTCACGTCAGGATGATGGCAGCGGCTCAGCCTTTCATCTCCGGGGCCATCTCGAAGTCGGTCAACATGCCGGAGGAGGCCACGGTCGAGGAGATCGAGCAGCTGCACATCGACGCGTGGCGGATGGGTCTGAAGTCGATCGCCATCTACCGGGACAACTGCAAGGTCGCCCAGCCGTTGGCGACCACGAAGAAGGGCGTGCTCGCGGTTCCGGTGGCCGACGAGGCCGGTGTTCGGCTGGAGATCGAGGAGGCCGCATTCAGTGCGAAAGAGGCCGAGCTGACAGCGAGGATCGCCGAGCTCGAAGCGGCGCTGCAGAGCTCCCATGTGACTGCCCCGGCGACGACAACTCGTACGAGGCTGCCCCGCCGGCGTCGGTCGAACACGTTTGCGTTCCGGGTGGCCGACTGCGAGGGCTACGTGACAGTGGGGGAGTACGAGGACGGCCGGCCGGGAGAGGTGTTCATGAAGGTCTCCAAGCAGGGTTCCACCCTCTCCGGGGTCATGGATGCCTTCTCCATCGCTGTCAGCCTCGGGCTGCAGCACGGAGTCCCGATATCGACCTTCGTGCGGAAGTACACGAACATGCGCTTTGAGCCGGCTGGGATCACAGACGATGCCGAGCTGCGGCTCGCCTCCAGCCTCGTCGACTACATCTTCCGGCGTCTGGCCCTCGATTACCTGAGCTTCGACGAGCGCCTGGAGCTCGGTGTCCTCTCCACAAACGAGCGCACTCAACCGACTCTGCCGGGGCTCGAGGACGTGGACTCCGGGCCGGCTGGTCAGCGCGACAGGGAGCGTTTCGGCGCCGGCGGTGACGCCGAGCGGGCTTCTGCGCCTGATGCCGGCGCTCAGGGAGTCGAAGGCGCCGGGAGAGCTGGCGGCGCTGGGGGACCTGGCGGCGTCGAAGGCGCCGGGAGTGCTGGTGGCGCCGCCGGTGTGGCGGCGGCCGGCTCGCCGGCGGCCTCGGCTGGGCCGTATCCCCAGATGGAGAGCCGGGACGCACCGTTCTGCTACGCCTGTGGCAACATAATGCAGCGGGCAGGCTCGTGCTATGCCTGCCCGAGCTGCGGTGCTACGAGCGGCTGCTCATGATGCAGCTAGCCCTTCGAGTCATTCGAGGTTCCGGCTGATCCGAGAAGCGTTCCCAGACGATACGCAGCAGGCGCAGACGTAGATGCTTGCGCCTGTCACGAGCGGAGGAGAGGGTCGGGGCTGGCCGCAGGCCGACCGCCGGCAGCATTTGGCCTGCACTGGGTCCGGAAGTTCGGCTCTCCGGTGACCGTACGGCGTGAGCCGCCATCTCGTCGCATATGCTGAAGCCAGACCAGAGAGCTCGCGCCGTCCGTTACGTCACGTATTGCACACAGAAGAGGCCGAAAGCGTGTGCAATAGGGTACGTAACACCCGGCTGTTACGTACCCTATTGCACACGGAACGGGCCGGAACTGTGTGCAATAGGTGACGTAAGAGCCCTCCTTCATGTCCCCGATTTATCACGCCCCGGGGCCGCGGCAAGGCAGAGAATCTACGGAGCCTCCACCAAGCGGCCCTCGCTCAGGACGAGGAGTCTCGTGCAACGTCGCGTCACCTCGGGGTCGTGGGTGGCGAGGATGACGGCCGCGCCGGCGTCGGTGGCGTCCAGCAACAAGTCGAGCACGAGCGAGCGGTTCTCGGCATCGAGCTCGGCCGTCGGCTCGTCGGCGATGATCACCGCAGGTTGCGCGGCAAGTGCCCGGGCGACTGCGACGCGTTGGCGTTGACCCCCTGAGAGCTCCGTGACGATGCGGTCGAAGGCCGCTCCCAGCCCGACGGCGTCAAGCGCCTCGGTCGTCCTTTGCTCGACAACATCGGGAGCTAGGCGAAGCACTTGCATCACGAGCGCCACGTTCTCGGCCGCCGTCAACCACGGCGCCAGCCCGAAGGTCTGCGGTACGAAGCCGGCCGGGCTGACGGTGAGCGAGCCTCTCCCACCAGCCGACCGGCGGTCGGGATCCTCGCCGGCGATCGGCAGCGAATCCGAACCGGTGGCGCCGTCGCGGCGCTTGTGCCAGCGGGCGCGATCGGGGCGGACGGCTGAGCCGGTGTGTGCTGCCCCGGTGCCTGCTCGTCGACTGCTCTCGTGGCCTCGCCGGCCGCCGGACCCCTTACGGATGCTTCCGGCCGAGGCCGGCACCGGGATGTCCGGAGAGCCCAACGGGTCGAAGGCCGAGGCTGCGAACTCCGGCGTCAGCAGTTGCGGCTCGTGCAACGCCTCTTGACCGGGCTCGCCACGAGCGCCGCCAGCAGCAGCAGCACCACCGGCGCCTCCCGCACGTCCCAGCGCAGCACCGCCGCCGGCACCCACGCCGCCCACAGCACCACGACCAACATCGTCGCCACCCGCAGGTGACCGACGACCTCCGCCGAGGACCTCGACAACTCCGGAGTCAGGGGAGAGGGCGCCGGCCAGGACCAGTAGCAATGTCGTCTTGCCGACGCCCGAGGGTCCGCTCACCGCCACGAGCTCGCCGGCGTTGACGGCGATGTCGAGCCCGTTGAGGATGTCACGGCCACCTAAGCGCACGCGCAGTCCGGAGGCGGAGACTCGAAGCGAGCCCGCCGGCCGTGCGCCGTCGTCGAGGACATCACGGGGAGGGCCGCCTTCAGAGATCGTCACGGCAGCCGGCCTCCCTTCCCACCGGCACCGTCGTGGCCGTCGCCGCCACCCTCGTCCGCGCCTGACCCGCCGGTCTCCGACATGACATCGAGACGTTGCGCGGCATCAGCGACTTCGAGGTCGGCGTTGATCAGATCGACCCCATGGGCGTGCCCGCGAAGCCGAACCAGGGTCTGCGGCGGGAGGATCTCGAGGAGGTCCGGGGGGAGCTGGATCACCCCGTCGCGGCCGACGACGGCGTACTGGGTTCCGTGCCGTCCCTCCGTGCCGACCCTGCCGTCCCGGATCGTCACCGTCCGCGGCACCGACGCGGCAACGGCCGGATCGTGAGTCACCATGACGATCGTCGCCCGGAGCGCGTCGTGGAGCGCGTGCATCCCATCGATCACCGAGTCCCGGCCGGCGGGATCGAGCTGGCTCGTCGGCTCGTCGACCAGGAGCAACCGTCCGCCCCCGGCGACACCGGCGGCCAAGGCGGCCCGTTGCTGGTCACCTCCCGAGAGCGTGCCGATCCTTTCGTCGGCGAGGTCAGCGATGTCCAGCAACGTGAGCAGCTGCGCCAGGTCGGGCCGGTCGAAAGCTCCCGGTGCTCGTCTCTGACGCGCACCTCGCGCCGCGTACGCGACGTTCTCGGCCACGGTGGCGTAGCCGAGCAGGTTCGAGGTCGCCTCCTGCAGGACGATGCCGACCTCGGTGGCCCGGAATGCCCGCAGCTCAGAGGCGCTCATGCGGGCGACGTCACGGCCACCGACCAGTACCTGGCCCGCCGACGGCCGGAGGAGACCGGCGAGCATCCGTAGGAGTGTGGACTTTCCCGCCCCGGACGGCCCGAGCAGGGCGACCATCTCGCCAGGATCTATGTCGAGGTCGACGCCGCGCAGGGCGACAACCTCGGTTCCCTCCAAGTGATACAGATGGACGAGGCCGAGACACTGCACGTCAAGACCGGGCTCGGACCGCGGTGCGAGGGTGAGGGCAGGGGCGCCGGCAATCGCAGCCGGAGTCATGCCGACATCCGCAGACATTCTGGCGTGACCCGGTGCATGAGGAGCCGCGTGGCTGCCACTGCGGCCGCCAGCAGGATCACGAGTGCCGCCACGGTCACAAGAAGAACCGGTCCCCAGGGCACCCAGGTCGTCAACGCCGGCCCTACCCTGCCGTTGGGGAACTCGGGCAGCGCTCCGAGGGCAACGCTGACGGCCACCGATCCGGACACGAGACCCAACACGACGCCGGCGAAAACGACACCCCCGTACTCCTCCACGAGTGACCGCCACAGCACGCTGCGGGGCACCCCGATGGCCGCCAGCGCAGCCAACTCGATCGAGCGGCGCCGGGAGGCGGTGGCGATGGCGAACAGCAGCGAGCCGAGTGCCAGGACTCCGGCGGCGAGGGCGGCGAAGACGAAGAGATCGAAAGCCAAGGTGGGTCCGGACTTGTTCATGACAGCGAAGGCCGTTGCAGCAGTGGTGACGCCGCGCACTGTGACGCCGCCGGCGCCCAATCGGGCCAGGAGGGCGGTCGAGGGCACCGTCCGGCACCAGACCTGATCGGAGACGGCGCCGGTATCGCTCGTCTGCGCTGCCTCGGCCAACCCGAGGTCGATGAGGATTCCGTTCGCACCGACCTCGGGGAGAGCCCCCGCCACAACGTGGCCGGCCACCGTCAGCTGGTTGCCGTCGAGGCCATCGGCGGGGTACTGGCCCGGAGCGGCGGTGCTCTCATTGAGGTCGACGACTTGGCTGGTGACGACGGCAGGCACAACTGCCGGCACATCGGTGCGGCGGAGAGTGGGAAGTTGGGACGACACGCTCACGAAGAAGGTCGCTCCGAGGCCGGTCGGCCCTGGAGCCAGGATGACGGACGACGACCCGGCCCAGTCGCGAGGATCATCAAGACCCGCCTGCACCGCCTCCCATGAGCCGCTCGCCCCGTCGCTCGAGGTGCTCGAACGCTGGACCGAGATCGAGGACAACTGCAGCGGAACCTTCGCCGAGGACGCATTGGACCCGGCCGGCGGGACCCAGAGCACAGCGAAGGTGTCGAAACGGCACCGAGTCAGGCAGGCACCCTCGAGGGAGGCGGTGTAGGCATGCTCGCCGACGCCGAGGGGGCCGAGATCGATATCGGTCTCGTTATCGAAACGCTCGTCGAAGACGGCCACCTCGAGGTGCGGCGCCGGCCGCACCCGAGAGGTGAGGCTCGCCGTCACCCGGATCGCGCTCGCCGCTTTGAATTGCAGAGGGGCCGCAGCGGGCGCGTTCAGATAGTTGCCGATAGACGTTGGGTTCGTCGAGGGTGACGTGGTGCCGACCGGCCAAGAGGCGATCGCCCCGAACCTCTTGCTGTCGACGGCGAGCGTCGAGCCGTTCGAGGTCATGATCCTGGCCACGGCCATCGCCTCGCGGCCGGAGGGGTCAGCTCTCCGCACGGCGGCGAGAAAGTCGACTCCGGGTGGCACTGTGACGTTGAGCACTACAGGGGCGCCAGTGGCGAAGGCGGCTTGCGTGGCCCGATTCGCTCGGGCGACGTCGACTCCTGCCACTGCGAAGGTGAGCAGGCCGACCGCCAGGGAGAGCATCAGGACCCTGCGGGCAACCCCTGGACGCCGCATGAGGCTCCGGGATGCGAGGACGCCGGCAACTTGGCTCGTCCAGGTATTGGCGCGGGTGATCCCCCGGCAGGCGAGGGGAATGAGGCGGGCGCCGAGAATTCCGGCGGTCAACGCCAGGAGGGCCGGCGCAAGTGCAGCCAGCGGATCGGAGCTACCACCCGCCGTCTTGCCGCGGGAGAGTACCTCGACCAGGGCTGCCACCGCCAGCACGACGACGATCGCATCGACGGTGAGGGCGGCGCGGGCAGTCCGCCGCTCCTTCGAAGCCCGGTCCTGCCCGGCTGTCGATGCCCGGGGACTGAAGACCTGACGGGCCCCGATGGCGGTCGCGGCGCAACCTGCGACAAACGTCCCCACGACGGCGCCGAGCGTCAGGGAATCCACCGTCACGGGGATCCCCGGAAAGACGTGGGCTCCCGCGAGTGTGACGAGGACCCAGCCGATCACGAGTCCGGCCGGTGCCGACAGGGCCAGCAGCACCGCCGGCTCCCTCAGGGCGAGCACGGCTATGGAAGAGCGGGAGAGACCCCTCAGTTCGGCGATCGCCAGATCGGGCGACCGCTCGTCGCTGTTGGACGAGGCAACGCCGTACAGCACGATCAGAGCAAGCAGGACGAGCTCGACGGAGATGACCGCCGTCGTCTCAGCCATCTGGTGCTCTTGTGACGCCACCGTGGAGAAGATTGTGCTGAGTCCGCTCGTCGCGACGACTCCGCCGCCTAGGAGGGCGCCACCGTAGGCGTTCAGGGCGCGGGTGATTGCGGGAGCGTCCGTGGCGGCGATTCGGTTGGGACGGAGCGGCATCTGAGCGAGGTCAGCCGCCGACAATACGGCGGCGGGGTTGGCGTCGTTTCCCTCAGCCAGGCCGACCGTCCCGGCCTGCGTCATGAACCCGCTGTCGAGGAACTCTCCGTGCCCGAAGGAACTGCCGAACTCGAAATAGTTCGCGCCCCACCAGAACGCGTCGAGGCGGGCCGGCGCGACGTAGAGACCGGAGACGACGACCGGCGGAGCGCGGTGCTGGCTGCGGTTGGTGGAAATCGGCATGAGCGTATGGCCGACTGTCGTGCCCAGGGCTCCGGCCGAGCGGGCGCTGAGGAGGACCTGGTTCGGCCTGGTGGGGCACGAGCCTGAGACGATGTGAACGTGGGAGCAGACGCCGGTGCGGGAGATGAGATCAACTCCGTCGAAGAGCCCGCTCACCGGCGAGTGGAACTGCGCGGAGACGTCGACCGTGACGATGGCGGGGCCGTATCGATCTCTCGGGGAGCCGCCCGAACCGCCCGGTGCCTCGGCTGCCAGCCGGCTCAGCGTCTGCGGTTGAATGAAAGCGGTGCCAGATGGGGGCGCCAGCGTCAGTCCCGACGACACGACGGAGGAACTGCCGAGCACGCTCTGCAGCACCGACTGGTCCGCCGAGGCGAGATAGATGGGCCCTGCGCTGGCGGCTGCGACGGCTGCTGCGCCGACGGTGAGGAACATCATCGACGATCCCATCCGCCAACGGATCGCTCGCCAAACGAGGCCTGTCCCGACGCGTCTCACCGCCTGACCACGCAGCCACGGTAACGCATTTGCAACACTGGGGGAGGCTGCGGCAGGGCGCAGGCCGGACGGCAAATTCGCACCGGAGGTCTGCCTTGAGCCGGAGAGGGGAACTCTCTCACCATGACCTCATTGCGCCCGGGCGTGCTGTTCGATGTCGACGGGACGCTCGTCGACACCAACTACCTCCATACGCTCGCCTGGTCGAGGGCACTGCGGATGGCCGGTGAGTGGGCGCCGATGAACGCCATCCACCGGCTCGTGGGAATGGGTGGCGATCAGCTCGTGGTCAGGCTGCTCGGGCACGACAGCCCGGAGGCTGAAAAGGCCCGTCCGGAGCGTTACCGCGAGCTGATGGGTGATGCGCGGGCGTTTCCCTGCAGCGCGGAGCTGCTGGTCGAGGTGGCGGCAGTCGGAGCAGCCGTCGTGCTGGCCACCTCCTCGCCCCCGGACGAGCTCGAGGCGGCCCTCTCGCTCGTCGGTGCTCCCGGCTCGGCCATCGCCGCCACTACCACCGCCGGTGACGTCCGCCGGACGAAACCCGCGCCTGACATATTCGAAACCGCCCTCGCCGCGGGCTCCGTGGACCGGTCGCGGGCAGTCGTGGTCGGCGACAGCGTCTGGGACGTTGAGGCAGCAAGCGCCGCGCGCCTGCCATGTGTGGGCGTCGAGAGCGGCGGGTTCAGCGAGCACGAGCTTGCGGATGCGGGCGCCATGGCCGTCTACCGGGACGTCGCCGATCTCCTGGAGCACCTGGGCGACAGCCCGCTCGTGACGGTGACCACGGCCTGAGGAGATCCGTCAGCCCGGCGTTCCCCAGTCCTCGTCGAGCGAGCCATCCGGCTGGTGGCGGAAGACGGGTATCGAGCCGAGGGTGGTCACCATCGCCGCGTCGTCCCCGAGGGTTTCTCTCCAGAGCCCGCCCTCGGTCAGAAGCGCACCGAACACGACCGGCTGACCGCCGACGCGGCGGACGAGGTTGAGCGCCGCCCGGCTCGATCCTCCGGTGGAGATGACATCGTCGACAACCGCCACCCGCTTCCCCGAGATTGCCCCCATCCGGGCACGGTCGAAGAGGAGGTGCTGGTCCGAGGAGGTGGTGATCGACCGGACCGGCTCGGCGATGGCGTCAGCCAGGTGGATCTTCGGGGTCTTGTGCAATATGACGTAGTCGTCGAGACCGAGTGCCCGGGTCACCTCGATGGCGAGCGGAATGCCCATCGTCGCGACGGACGCCACGATCTCGATGTCCAAGGTGTCGAGAGCCGAGGCCAGCTCCCGACCGGCCACCTCGGCAAAACGGATCCCGTGGTCGACGCTGATGAGGAGGGCGATGGAGATGCCTTCGGCGACCTGGATCAGAGGGAGGTCGATCTGCTGGCTGCCCACTCTGGTTCGATAGGTCACCTCGGCACGCACGCCGCGAGCCTTCTCGCCCGGGCGGATGACCGCAAGCGTGCCGCAGCTTCGAGCGGCCGGTCAGGCGCCGCAGGTGGCAGGCCAGCTGTTTCGGCGTCGCCAGCCAGGATCGGCTCAGTCCGGCGGCCCGAACAGCCTGTCGCCGGCGTCACCGAGACCGGGCACGATGTAGGCCCGTGAGTCGAGCTCCGGGTCGACGGCCGCACAGGCGACCTTGACACCGGGGTGAACGCCCTCGAAGTACTTGAGGCCAGGGGCAGCTGCGATGATGCAGAGGGCGGTCACATCGGTCGCCCCCCTTTCAGTCACGAGGCTGCACGCCTGCGCGAGCGATCCCCCCGTGGCGAGCATTGGGTCGAGCACGATGACCCTGCGGTCGGCGAGGTTCGAAGGCAGCCGGTTCAGGTAGATCTCCGAGACGTGGGTGGCCTCGTCGCGGCGCAGCCCGACGTGCGCCACCTGTGTGAGCGGAAGCAGCTCCTGGATCGCCTGCACCATTCCCAAGCCAGCCCGCAGGATTGGGACGAGTAGGACTGTCTCCGCCACTCGCTCACACTCGACCTCGCGGGCGACAGGAGTGTCGATGAGCTGTGGCGCCATGGCGAGGTCCCGGAGCGCCTCGAAAGCGATGAGCGAGGAGAGCTCGGCGAGTAGTTGGCGGAACACGTGGTCGGCGGTCCTCACGTCCCGCAACCGGGCGAGACGGTCGGCGACGACCGGATGGTCGACGAGGAGCACGGTGCGGCACGCTACCGCCTCGGGGCGCGAACCGTCAGGAGGCGGACCCGGCGGCAGAGGAGAGCCTCGTGCGCGGGCCGGCCGTGGCCACCCGGCTCGCCAGATCGTGGCCGACGAGCTCTCTTGCGAGAGAGCTGGCTTCGAGAAGCCGGTCGAGCACGATGCCCGTCGCTACGCCGAGGTCGTCCAGGACGGCCACGAAATCCTCCGTGGCGAGGTTTCCCCCGGCACCGTCGGCGAACGGCGACCCACCGAGGCCACCGACTGCCGTGTCGAAACGGCACACTCCCGACAGCATGGCGGCATAGGCGTTCAGGAGGCCTGTGCCCCTCGTCTCGTGCAGGTGGAGGCCGACGTCGATTCCCGTCGCAACAAGCACGTCGTCAAGGACGCGCGGCGTCGCCATGCCCGTCGTATCGGCCAACGTGACCGCGCCGGCGCCCTTCTGGCGAACACGTTCCACCAGCGCGGCCACCACGGCGGCACCGATGTCCCCTTCGTACGGTGAGCCGAAGGCGCACGAGATGACGACATCCACCGGGACGCCGCCATGATTCGCCAGTTCACAGACTCGGCCGATCTCGGAGATCGATTCCTCGATGGTGCGATGGACGTTTCGCTCGTTGTAGACGGGCGAGGCAGCGATGGTGGCCGTCAGCTCATCGACGCCGGCGGCGAGAGCAGCTTCCGCGCCCCGCACGTTCGGCACGAGAGCAGTGATGCGGCACGCCCCGGCGCCCATGGTCGCAGGATCGAGGTGCGAGAGCACTTCCGCCGCGCCCGCCATCGCCGGCACCATCTTTTCTGAGACGAAGCTGACAGCTTCGATGCGGCGGCAGCCGGCCGCTGCGAGAGCCGTCACGAGGCGCGCCCGGTCTGTAGGTGGCACCGGCCGTTCGGACTGGAGCCCGTCCCGCGGCCCTACTTCGCGAACGATCACCTCGGCGGGTAGCTGAGCAGGACCTCCATCGCTTCTCACGCGACCGCACGCTATCGTCGCCGCCCGTGCAGGTTGAAGATCACGAGGAGGGGGTCCTTCGCGGAGTGGTGGTGGTGGGGGATCGTCGCGGGCGGGAGCTCGGGTTTCCGACGGCCAATGTTGAGATTCAGGTGGACCCGCCGGCCGACGGTGTCTACGCGGGGCGCCTGGAGCGGGCGGACGGCTCGTCGCACCTGGCGGCCATCTCGGTCGGCAGCCGTCCCACGTACTACGGCCCGCACGGAGAGAGGCTCGTCGAGGCCTACGTGCTGGACTTCGACGGGGACCTGTACGGGGAGCAGGTCACGGTGCGCCTGGGCCAGAAGGTGCGGGATCAGGTCCAGTTCGCCGGCAGCGACGAGCTGATCGAGCAGATGCAGCGCGATGTGGAGGCTGTGCGGGCACAGGGCTGACTGCGACCGCAGG
>Ga0182024_10007503_pt1 | contig 23486 bp, 23 predicted proteins | sample P32metaG_FD_120480 | JGI IMG/M metagenome (GOLD analysis project Ga0182024, IMG submission 120480) | Permafrost microbial communities from Stordalen Mire, Sweden - P3-2 metaG (Illumina Assembly) | ecosystem: Environmental > Terrestrial > Soil > Wetlands > Permafrost | place: Sweden: Stordalen... | reverse complement strand
TACGGAGAACATTTCGAACCGCCGTATCCGGCGCGCTCGACGGTGCAAGTGTCGGCGCTGCCGCGCAAGGCAAGAATCGAGATCGACGCGATCGCGCTGAAGCGGGCGTGAATTCCCAAATCACTGCAGATTAAAAATCGATAGCGCGGTCGCATCGAGAATTTTCCCCGATGGATCGAGCTTGCGCGCCGACCGAGTCAGGCGCACCGCATTTGCCCGACGCATCGCGGACGACAGAGGTGCGTCGAAGAGCCGCGACTTGTCGAGGTCAATGATGATCACGGTGAAACGCTCGCGCGCCTCAGTTACCAGCAGGTTGTGCAGATTTAGATCGGCATGAAAAAGACCGTTGTCGTGCATCGTATCGATCGCGGCGCGCGCTTGACCGAGAACGTGGCTGCGAACTGTCGAATCGTCGTCGGTCTTCAGGAACTCCCATAACGTCATTCCGCGCACCGCGCGAGTGAGAAAAAAGCCGCGATAGAGCGCGGGGCCGATCCATTCGACCATCGCGCCCATCGGTTCCGCCAGTGGAATTCCGCGGCGCATCGCCTCGATCGTTACCGCTAGTTCAGTCAGCGGCCGCGGCGTGATGCCGGCGTAAATGTCACTGAGGATCGATGCGATCATCCCGCCTCGACGTCCGCGGCGCGCAAACAACTCGGTGCCCTCGGCGAGGCTCAACCGGAATGCGCTCTGGCGATTGCCTGCGCCCGCTTCCACGGCGGACTTCAATTCGCCGAGCTTCAGCATGATCTGCGCGGCTTGTGAGGCGATATCGCGGTGGATCACAAGTTCCCGGCGCCCGATCGTGAAGGTGGAGAAGTTCGGGGTCGACCGCCACTTCATTTGCGAGGGCGGTCTCACGCCTGGGTAGCCTCACTCGTTAGCCAGAGTGCGAATACGGCGGCGAGCACGAGCAACGACGAGAAAAAATGTGCCGAGTAGAAGAGCGCAACTCGATTCAAATAGTTTCCGGTGGCGAGATTGAGAATCACCGAAAGTGCGAACAGCGTCCACACAATTTTCGGCGCGCTTTTGTCTCCGGCGCGATCGGTCAATAGCGCGGCGGTCAGAGCCATGTATGGCACAAGCATCGCAGCGTAATAACTTTTCCACGAAATCGGCGCGACCGACGGCATCAGGCAAAAAAATCCGCAGAGAGCGAGGCGACTCACGAACTTTTCGTGCCGGTCGCTCTTCCAATCCCAAAGCGACACTGCTGCGACGAGCACCATCTCAAGCCCCATCCCGGCAATCGTAGCGGTGGCCGACGTTTCCGCGTCGGCACCGACGCGAAGACTCATCAGGCGCGCGACCGCGGACACTGCTGACTGGTTCGTGAGCATCGTGCGATACCGATTCGTCATCGAGGCGATCGCGGTCACGTATGCGCCGGTTTGATCGATCCATCCGCGCGGCCCGAAAATCACGATCGGCACGACGATCAGCACGAGTCCCGCGATGACAGCCCATCCGAGCGCGACGAAGCGCCGGCGAATCGCAAGATGAAGAGCGGCCAGTATCGCGAATGGCTTGATCAGTATCGCCGCTGCGAGCATCAGGCCCGACCGCGCATCGTGAGTTTCGTCAGCATAGATGATCGCCCAAACGATGAGCGCGAGGGTCGGAAGATTTATCTGGCCGTGATCGAAATTGTTGTCGATGAACCGAAATGACAGCATCACCGGAACGACGATAAGCGCGGCCGGGAGTTGTCGTTCGCGGCCGAACAGGATTACTCCGGCGCCCAGAATCAGTTCGACTAGTGAAAATGCGTTGACCGCGAAAAAAACAAATTGCGCTAGATGGCGTGGCAGCGCCGCGAGTGGCGCGAACCCGATCGCAAAGATCGGTGCGTAGAGAAAACGGTCGGAGTCGTCAGGCGGATAGATCGCATGACCGTGAAGTACGCGATGTCCCGCTCGATAGTAAACGTTGAAGTCGCCCTGCGCACGAAGTGTTGCCGAGATGCCGAGGCCGACGAGGTAGATGCCGATCGCGAGCCATGCGAGTTGGCGGGCGCGCGTCGCGTCGAGCGTTTTCATTTTCGGCTGCGGAAGGCGGGCTGGCCGCGCGACGCGGCGAGGTCACGCGATCGGTTTGGCTTCCTCGATCAGCATGATCGGAATGTCGTCGCGCACCGGGTACTCGAGTCTGCAAGCGCTGCAGACCAGGCCGTCCTGCTTGTCGTTGAGATGCAGGTCGCCCTTGCATTTCGGGCACGCCAGGATGTCGAGCAGTTCCTGACTCAGCGCCATCGCTGAAATCCTCCACGAAGTTTATTTCTTCTGCTATGCATCCGCCGCTCTCGCCGCCGTCATGCGCCCCATTATCAACTCGTCGAGCACGCGCGTATCAGCCTCATCCATCGTCACTTCGAGCTTGAGAGCGTATAGCGAATCGCGCGGGAACGGAAACCGCTCGAGCTTGACGAGGTCCTTCTCGGTCGTGACGACCAGGTCGGTGTCGCGCATCGCGTTCACCATAGCCTGCCAGTCAGCGTTGGTGTAGGCGTGATGGTCCGGATATTCAAACACGCCGATCAGATCCGCATCGAGTTCGCGCAGCATTGTGTAGAACCCGCTCGGATCCGCCAGACCGCTCACGGCCAGCACGCGCCGTCCCCCCAGTCCCAGCGGAGTTTCCCTCCATGCGCCGTTGTCGATTACCAGCAACGCGCGCGGTCGCACCGACGCGTGAAGCACATTGCGTTCGGTCAGTTTCTTCATCTGCGACGGTCGAATTGCCGACGCTCCGGTACTGGAATTCATCACGATGATCGCGTCGGCGCGGCCGACTGCGCGGATCGATTCGCGCATCGGCCCCGCCGGCAGCATCCAACCATTGCCAAAGCCCCGCTCGTTGCTGACCAGCACGAGATCGACGTCGCGATTCAGGCGGACGTGCTGAAAGCCGTCGTCGAGGATCACTGCGTCGAGGGGACCGAGTTTGCTCAGCAGCTCGATTCCGTCGAGGCGCCGTCGGGCAACTGCGATCGGACCGGTGAATGACTTCGCCATCATCGCAGGTTCGTCACCCGCATCTTCGGGCGAGATTTTCAACTTGCCACCATCAGCTACGAGTTCGGCGAGCGCTTTCGATCGCGCGCGATGATAGCCGCGGCTCACGATTCCCACACGCAGACCATGGCTCTGCAAACGCCTGGCGAGAAACACAGTGAACGGAGTCTTGCCGGTTCCACCGACGGTCAGATTGCCGACGCTTATTGTCAGCACTGGAGCTCGCCGGCTCATCACCTGCCAATACAGATGACGCGCGCTAACGCCGATTCGGTAAAATCCTGCCGCAGCCGCGAGTCCCATCCACGCCGGAAGAAGCCGCGCCGGAAGATCGCGCTGCCACAATCGCTCGATTGATGGTCGATTCGGACTCGGCTCGTTTATGGGCATCGGTCAGCCGAGGTTAATGAGCGCTTCGAGTTGCTTCAAGGCGAACTGCGCGGCGCCGCGCCCTTTACTGACGGATGCGTGCGCATTGCGGCCCGCCTGCTGTCGCGCCGCATCGTCTCCGAGCCACTTCGAGGCTTCGCTAACTATGTCGCTCGAGTTCTTGACGATTCGCGCGCCGCCCGAACTGACAATCGACGACACCATCTCCTGTTGGTTCTCGTGATACGGACCGATCAACACCGGGACATCGACCGACGCAGGCTCGGCCGGATTTTGCCCGCCGCGCCCAGGCGCGAGGCTGCCGCCGACGAACGCGATCGTGCAGCGACGATAGAAGGCGCGCAGCTCGCCCATAGTGTCGAGGATCAAAACGTCAGCGTCGCGCGCCGCGTTCTGTAAATTGAGTTCCGACGCCTTCACGTAGTCGAGCGAGGCCGCGCGCAGCGCATTTTCGACTTCCTGCGTGCGTTCGAGGTGACGCGGCGCGATCGTCAATGCGAGTTGCGGAAAGTCCCTGCGCAGTTCGCGGTATGCGTCCGCGATCACGGCGTCCTCGCCGGGAGCGGTCGACCCCGCAATAAAAATTTTGCGGCCGGATGCGAACCCCAGCAGCTCGGGACGAACCGGCTCTTCACGCGCCGCATCCCCCTGCGCCGCTTCGATCTTGGTGTTGCCAGTGACGATAATCTTTACCGGGAGATCGAACCTGGCGTAGCGCCGGGCGTCTTCCCTGGTCTGCGTCATGATCAAGTCTGCCCGGCCGAGCGCATCTCGAAACAGGCCTCGCGCCTGCATATAACGGCGCATCGAACGTTCCGAAATGCGGCCATTAACCACTGCGATCTTCGCACCCGTGCGCGCAGATTCATGGAAGTAGTTCGGCCAGATTTCAGTCTCGGTGATCAGCACCACGCTCGGCCGCAGATGCTCCAAAAAAGATCGCACCGCGCGCCGATTGTCGAGCGGCGCAAGCATCCACGCCGCCGCGTGCGGAATTCGGCGCTCGGCCGCCGCGCGTCCCGTCGCCGTCATCGTGGTGATTACCAGGATCGCGCCCGGATAATGTTCGAGCAGACCGATAGCGACCGGCCGAATGGCTTCGACCTCGCCGACCGACGCGGCATGAATCCAGATTCGCGGCGCGCCGCCGGTATTCGGAAAATCTCCATGCCCCATGCGCTCGCGATAATCCCGCATGTTCGCCGGATGCGCGGCCAGCAGCGCGAACGGCAGTGCCGGATACCAGAGCAAGTTGTAGATCGCGCTTAGCATCGGAGCTTCGTCGATCGGCACGGCTGACAGTCGAACTTACGATCTGGGATTGTCAGTTGACCAGACCGCCGTTGCCGGCCAAATCTTCAGGCGACATGAATTGCAGATCGTAGAGCTTTCGATACTCCTGGCCGCGCGCAAACAATTCGTCGTGCGTGCCGTTTTCGACAATCCGGCCATGCACGACGACGACGATCCGATCCGCGCGACGTACCGTCGACAGCCGATGCGCGATAACGAGCGTCGTGCGATTTGCCATCAGATGCTCGAGCGCTTCCTGCACCGAGCGTTCCGCTGCGGAGTCGAGCGAGGAGGTCGCTTCGTCGAGGATCAGAATCGGCGCGTCCTTGAGCAACGCGCGCGCGATCGCGATTCGCTGCCGCTCGCCGCCCGAAATGCGCACACCCAGCTCGCCCACCATCGTGTCGTAGCCGTTGGGCAGGCGCGAAATGAAGTCGTGCGCGTTGGCGAGCTTGGCGGCCGCGATCACACGCTCGAGCTTTTTGTCGCTGCTGCCGTACGCGATGTTCGCGCGAATCGTGTCGTCGAACAAAAACGTGCTCTGCGTCACCAGGCCGATTTCCGAGCGCAACGACTTGAGCTGCAGCTTGCGTACGTCGATTCCGTCAACCGTGACGCCTCCCTGCTGCACGTCGTAAAAGCGCGGAATCAAATCAGCCATCGTGGATTTGCCGCCGCCGCTCATCCCGACCAACGCGACCACCTTGCCCGCGCCGATCTCGAGGGTTATATCGTGCAGCACCCACTCGTCGCCGTACCGGAAACTGACGTTTTCGAACGCGACGCTGTGCGGACCGGCTTGCAGTTCGATTCCGTTGGGATCGTCGGGCACCTCGCTCGGCAGATCCATCATCTCGAAGACGCGCTCGGCCGCGGCGAGCCCCTGCTGAATACTGTTGTTGGTTTTGCCCAACGCTTTGAACGGCCGGTACACGAGAATCATCGTCGTAAAGAATCCGGCGAATTGTCCCAAAGTGCGCGCGCCCGTTTGCAAGGATCCCACTGCCCACCAGACCACCGCGACCACCGCAACCGCGCCGAGCGCCTCGATCAGCGGCCCGGTAAACGCCTTGATCCGCGCCACCCGCATGAAGATTCGGAACAGCCGCTTGAGTTCGCGATTGAACCGCGCGCGCTCGTAATCTTCCATCCCGAACGCCTTGACGACGCGGTTTCCCTGAAAGGTTTCATGCAGCAGCGACTGCAAGCCGCTCAGTTGCTTTTGCTGATTCTTGGTCTCGCGGCGAACTTTTTTCGAAAGGCTCGCGATCGGCAGAACGATGATCGGGAAGCCGATGAACGCGATGATCGCCAGGCGCCAATCGATCCAGAAGGCCGTCAGCAACAGCGCTATCAGCGACATGCCGTCGCCGAAGATCGAAAAGACGCCGTTACTCAGGCTCGACACCACCAGGCCGGCGTCGCTGATGACTCGCGAAACCATTACGCCCGTCGGCGTGCGATTAAAAAAACTCAGCGACTGGCGTTGCAGGCTCTCGTTGAGGTCGCCGCGAATGTCGACGACCATCTTCTGCGTAATGTAGGAGCTCAGATAGTCGTCGCCGAAGTTGGCAACCGCGCGGAGCAGAAACAATCCAGCCAGTAGCAGCGAGTATTCGCGCAGCTTCAAAGCACCATGCGCGTCGAGCTGATGACCGACTTTCAGATTGGTGACCAGATCAACCACCAGCTTTATGATGAACGGGATTCCCGCGCTGGCCGCCGACAGCACCGCCATCGCCACACCAAGCAGCAACACGTACGGAAACAGGTATCGGCGGATGTAACCGTACAGGCGCCATTGCAATGGAGTTAGCAGTTTCATGCGGCAATCCCGGACACGATCATCTCGAGCGCGATTGCCGCGACGCGTCCCGCCGCGCCCGGCGATCCCAGCTTCTCACGCAATGCCTTCAGCGCGCCCACCGTATCCGCGCGGATCGTGTCGCTCAAAAGCGGCTCGGCCGCCCGCACCAGCTTCTCGGCGGTGACGTCACGCTGGATAAGTTCCGGCACGATTTGCCGGCCGGCCAGGATATTCGGCATCCCGATGAAATCGACTCCCTTCACCAGCATCCGGCCTAGGATATAGGTAAGCGGCGAAACTTTGTAGGCGATGACTTCGGGGCATCCGAGCAGCGCGGTCTCCAGAGTGGCGGTCCCCGACGCAACCAGCGCGAGCTCGCTCGCCGCGACCATGTTGTAAGTGTCGTTCTCGACAATCCTGATTCCCGCCAGGTCTGCGCGTCCCACCTCGGCTAGTTCGGCCTGCGTCAGCGTCGGCGCCAGGGCGAGCGCTATTTCAAGATTGTTATCGCGCGCTACAATCCGCGCCGCCTTGACCATCGGCTCGAGCAGGTAGCGGACTTCGGCACGGCGGCTGCCCGGTAAAATCGAGATGATTCGCGCGCGCGGCGGGAATCCGTGGCGCTTCAGCGTCTCGTCCCGGCTCTGGACCGCGGCGACCCGATCGAGCAGCGGATGCCCGACGAATGAAACGCGCTCGCCCGCACGATGAAACAGTTCGGCCTCGAACGGTAGCACTACCGCGAGACGGTCCGCGCGATTGACCAGCTTTTCGATTCGGCTGCGCCGCCACGCCCACACCTGCGGCGTTATGTAATAGAGCACCGGCACTCGATTGCGCCGCGCGGTGCCGGAGAGAATCAGGTTGAACTCCGCATAGTCAATCAGGATCAGCAGGTCCGGCTGCTCGCGCCGGATGATTCGGCGCAGCGCGCGAAACGCGCCAACCGTTCGCCCAATCGTCGATGCCAGTTCCGAGAGCCCCAGCCCATGAATGTCTTCCGTCTTGACGATCGCACGCACACCGGCCGCGCGCATTTTCTCGCCCGCGATTCCGAACAGCTCGCAAGACGGATCGCGCGCGAGAATTTCCCGCGCCAAATCGCCGCCATGCAGATCGCCCGACGCCTCGCCGGCAACGATCATGATGCGGGCTTTGCGCGCGGTATTTTTCAGGCGCTCATCAAGCAGCGGCGGCGCTTCGGCATTCAATGACATCGAAGCGATTCTGATTGAAAACCTCGACGCCGCAAATAGCCGCGCGCGTCCGTTTCAATTGTCTTGCGCAAAATTCCTGCGGATTGCATCGCGAATCTGATCGACCGGCGAGCCCTGCTCCGACATCCGCTTCGCCAGCAACGCCTCGCCGGTGCAGATTTCACACGACGCGCCATGCGTGCTGCGATAACAATCGAGCAGGTTCTGATGACCCTCCGCCTTGTCGCAGCCGCAGTAGCAATGCAGTTCCGCCAGCAGCTCGGGATTCTTCTCCGCGAATTTGTATGCTTCCTTAACTGGACCGACAAACTGATTTGGATCGAGCGTTACCCGAGGCTGCGATCCTTTCGGCGCGGCTGTCTCCACCGCCTCTGCCCGTCCCGTGCAACAGCAATGGCCCGCGACGCACATCGCTCCGCGCGCGTTGCCATTCACCGTCGAACCGCCGAGTAGTGGCCACAGGTACGCCAGCGCAAGGATCGCCACGAACGAGGTGCCGATAGTTATTGCTCGTCTCATGCTGCGCCACCTTTGTTCAGAGTTTTTTTGACGTCATCGACGATGTCCTGCGCCTTCACGACTTCGCCGTTGTATTCGTGCACCAATCGCCCATCGGCGCCGATCAGCATCATATCAACCAGGTGGCCGACGGAACCATCCGGCTCCACTTGCCGGCTTAGCTTGAAGCCCGACAGCGCCTGATCGATCTCTGCCGGGCCGCCGGTCAGAAAATACCATCCCTTCTCATCTGCTCCCTGCTGACGCGAGTAATCGAGCAACTGCTTGGGGCCGTCATGCTCGGGATCGACGCTGATCGAGACGATCGTCACTTTCGAGCCGAGGTCGTTGCCGAGCCGCAGCGCGACGTTCGCCAACTTCGCCGTCTCCATCAGGCACGGCCCCGGGCACGACGTGTATATAAAATCCACCACCAGCGGCTTGCCCTTGAGCGAGCTGAGCGAGATGGCGTTGCCGTTCTGATCGACGAGCTTGGCATCGGTGAGAACGCTCGCGGACTCCCCACTGCCCTGGGATTCACGATGGCATCCAGCTGACGCGAGCAGACTCGACATCATTGCTGCAACGATGACGACAGATCTGAGATTATTCTGAATACTCATATGTATATCTCTTACTAATCCTATTTACCTGAATAGTTATTGCCTTACATTACTCAATGCGGCGGTGGTGTATTCGCCAATACTACTGACCATCCGATTACTACCGCCAGTAGAAAGCATTCCACGGCTACGTTGCGAATAAGCGATGCACGCGCCGACGATTCTCCCACCGACCCTACCAGCCGGTATCGGTTGTAGCCGCCAATCAGTATCACCGTGGCCGCCGTGCCGACCTTCCACAACAGCGTACGCCCATAGATCGAGTTCACCAGCAGATCGAGTTGTAGTCCGAGTGCGTCCCACGCCCTGATCGCGCCGGTCACAACGAGCGCTGCGACCGACCATCCCGCGATCTTCGATACTCGCGAGGTCGCCGCTCGCAGCCACTCGGCGCCCGCATGTCCGTACGTAGCGCCTATCAGCAGCGAGACCAGCGCCCCGATCCACAAGCCTGCCGCAACCTGATGCGCAAAATGAACCGCGATCGCGAATGCACCCTTGTCGACCGCGTGGCTCGTGATGCTTTGGAACGCGAGCAACGCCGCTGAGATGACGCAGATTAACCCCGTCGCAAATCGGCCGGGCGCGGGAATCCACGCCGCCAGAGCCAGCAGCAGCGCGGTCGCCAGCCTCCACGTCCATACCCGGCCGGCGAACGTTTCGCGCATTATTTGCGGCATCATGGGAAGCACTTCTCTGAAGGTCGAGTCCGCCATTCCGGCGGCTACCGACAAAAGCCTCAGCGGCGAAATTACCAGGACTATCAGCGCGAGCACCCGCCAAAGCTTTGCCGGGCCTCTGCTCGGCACTGCCCGGTCGCCGGCGTCGCGCGGCGCCATCAACGCAAACGCTGCCGTTCCGAATATCAGCACTTGCGACCCGACCAACGGCCACGCGAAAATTGGCTGCGGGATCACGATCCGCCGTTTGCGATCGAGAAGGTGTACGAACCTTCCGTGTGATGCGTGTCGATGCAAACGACCGCCCACTTGACTGTGTAGTTGCCGGGCTTCAGCGCACCGACCTTGACCGACAACTGACGCCCATCGTCGCTGACCTGTGGCGCGCCCACGGCTTCGTTCGTGCCGTCGGCGCTTGCCACTTCCAGCTTGGCGAATAGCTTCTCGATCGGAGCGTCGAAGCCGATCACGACCTCGGGCGGAGGCGAAGCGACTTTCTGTCCCGCCGACGGAGTCTCTTTTTCTGGAAACGAATGCGCCAGGGCCATTTTCGGATTACTCACTACAATAGCCACTAGCGCAGCTCCGTATATGCACATCTTCGATGTCTTCATTCGCCGGGTCCTCGATTGATCGTCCAGTTGCCCCATTTTGGAAAAAACGAATCATAGAAGATATCGAGCAGTCCGAGTATCGCCGCATGGTTTCCGGCTTTGCTCGCATTGTTGAGCGCGAACTGAGTGCCCAGTTCCACTTCAAAGTGATAGCTGACGTAGGCAAGCCCGGGTGTTGCGAGGATCGATGGAAAGGTCTGCCCCGATGGGCCCGTTATCAGCTGGTCATAATTGAATTCGTTGAACAGAAACATGTTGCGCAACGGCCACTTCAATCCGATGTCCTGAACATTGTTGCTGAGATATGGAAGCGAGTACTCGATCACAGCGTCGGAGAACATGTGATGATTGGTCGGTCCGCCGAGCGCCGGCACATAGCCAAAATCGGTCTGAACACCCAATGGCCGCAGGTACTTCAGCACCGGCCAGTTCGGAAGATCTCCCATGCCTTTTTCCCACAGGAAGGTCGGCCCCAGGCTGGTGTGACTCGACGGCTGGATACCGGTGTTGCCGACCGGCACCTGGATTTGCGCACCGATCGAGGCCAGGAACTCATGCTTCTGCGAATAGAAGAACGCCCACTTCGCGAACATCGTGAGATTGCTGAAACCGTCGCGGTTCTGTCCGTGAAACGGCGACTGATGCTGCCAGAAGCTGCCGCCGCCGATGCTGAAGCGCGGCATGTAGTTGTCATCGATCCACAGCACTTTCTCAATTGAGGACGAAATTGAATAACTGTTGCCACTGCTGCTCTTGACCCACGACGGGCCCAGAATGTCGAATTCGTTGGCCGGCGCGGGATCCTGGGTAATCAGTGGTTCGAGAAATATATAGTCACCCACAACTCCGTGTGCGTATGCTGCATTCGCGCGCAGCGCAAACACGATCATCAACGCGAAAATTATTTTCCTCCGCATAATACCCACCCCGGCCGTCTCAGGCCGCACCCTACGCCCGCGAGCCATCGAGGCCCGCGAGCCATCTATTGGCGAAAATGTGTAATTGCCTTGCTAACAGAGCAGCTTGGGCGGAGGCGGATCGGGAGATTCGGCGAATCTACATTTCATAACTGGAACGGATTGAGCAAATGTCTCATGCGAAAGAATTTGCGTCCCGCTGGCCAGCTGCGCGGGGCGCGCGATGGGCACCGTGGCTGGCGCGCTGTCCAGCGATTGCAGCGGATGGCAGATGTCCATCGAGATGCTCGGCCCGGAACGATCGGCTATGACGATCAAGCCGATCGACGGCAGACTCGCCATCATCATGACGAGCGCCATCGCGGCGGCCAGTTGCCGCATCGAGGCGCGATCGATCGTCATCGAGATTGCCATCACTCTCTGCTCTTAGCCTTTGAGCCGCGCGCGATCAACATCATCGACCACCGCGTCCGGACTCACGTCAAGCGCGCTGTACTGCCGAATCTGATGGCCGTCTGGGGCCAGCAGAAATGCCTCGATCGAATGCGTGATCGATCCGTTGCTCTCGCGCGTTCGGCGCAGGTTGAACAAGGCCAGCACCTGGTCGATTTTCGCCGGCGGTCCGGTCAGAAAAATCCAGCCGGGCCCGTCCGCATCATGGCTCTTCGCGTACTTGGCGAGTTCCGCCGGAGTGTCGTGCTCGGGATCGAGCGAGATCGACACAATCGTGACATCGGCTCCCAGAGCGGGACCTAGCTGATGCGCGATCGCTGCCATCTTTGCCGTCAGCATCGGGCAGGTCGATGCACACGATGTGTAAATGAAATCGATCAGCACCAGCTTACCCTTCAGCGATCCGAGCGAGACCGCGGCGCCATGCTGATCGATCAGACTCACATCGGGCAGGCAATTATTCCCGTTGGCGGCCGGATAGTCGCCCCTGGCCTCGCGATTGCCGCATGCCGACAGTGTAAGCGTAGCCACGAGACTGACTATTCCAAGAAGGCGGCAATACTGTCCGAAAGTGCGGCTATCAATCATGAACTTGCTATAGCTACTCGGATAGTCAGAAAAACGCGTGTCCCGCCTTCAGGTCCGCGGTTTTGATGTGCACGACGCCGGAATCGTCCTCGTGCTGCAGGCTGACAGGCACGCACGACGCCCTGCCTTCCATCATGTGATCGAGCGGATAGTGGTTACCGCACACGCGGCAAATCAATTCGCCCTTGACGATCCTGTAGCCGCGATGGAACGCGAAGCACTGACGACATGCGTCGAATACGGAGCGCACCTTGCCGTCGTCGCCGCGCGCGAGCACAAAGCGCAGTTGCTTGCCTGCGTCATCGGTATAGCAGAAAAGATGTGCGGTGCCGGGCCGCAGTGCGAAGGCGTTGATGGCGACCTGGTCGTTGCCGGTCACCATCGTGCAATCCGAGATCGCGGTGAAGGTGAGGAACGCGGCCCCTGCCGCCAGCGTCAGACCGCAGACAATTTTAAGCTTGCTCAGTCGCATCGAACATCAATGCTGTCGCAGCGCACCACAGGCGTCAAGGCGCGACTGAATCAGTCAACATTACTTCCTTGATTCGCTCGGTCAGTTCCATCACACGCAGGCCGTCGTCGGCGCTGACTGCCGGCGTGGACCTGCTGCGAACGGAATCGACGAACGCCCTGACTTCGTCGGCCAGCGGATCGCCTTCGCCAAAATCGATCTGCTCCGCGGAAATTGTGGGGAACTGCGCGCCGCGCGCCGGCGGAGTTTTCCGGTACATCTGGATGCTGCGCGCTTCGTAATCGACCGAGATGTACGCGTCGGGCTGGAAGAAGCGAATCTTGCGCTCGCGCCGGGCCGACACGCGGCTGGAGACCAGATTTGCGATCAGGCCACTCTGGAAGCGGACGCGCGCGTTGGCCAGGTCGATTCGATCGGTGAGGATCGCGACTCCGACCGCCTCCAGCGACGCCACTTCCGACGGCGCCACTGACAGGATCACGTCGAGATCGTGCACCATCAGATCGAGCACCACGTCCACGTCGGTGCCGCGCTCGGTAAAGGGCGCGAGCCGATGGCATTCCACAAAGCGTGGATTCTTCACGATTGAATGCAGATGCACGACCGCCGGATTGAAGCGTTCGAGATGGCCAATCTGAAGAATGCGCTTGCTCGCCGACGCCAGCGCGGCCAGCTCGCGCGCCTGCAGCAGCGTCTCCGCCATCGGCTTTTCCAGCAGTACGTCGATGCCCGCCTTAAGCATCGCCGACGCTACCTCATGATGCGTCACACCGGGCGACGCGATCGTCACGAGGTCCACCTTGCCGGCGAGCATCCGATACTCGGCCAGCGGCGTCGCGCCGACTTCCTGCGCCAGCGCTCCCGCCCGATCGGCGTCGATATCGACGATGTGTGCGAGCTTGATTCCCGCAATTGCGGCGTACTTGCGCGCGTGCAGAGTACCTAGCCGGCCCGCGCCGATGACCCCGGCGCGCAGCTCAGCCACTGGTTTCCGCATAGCCGTACAAGATTACGTTTTTTGCGCGAGCGAGTTCGAGCGTGCGATCGCGTTCGAGAATCAGCGCGATTCCCGCCTCGATGCCGATCATCACGGCGCCTATTTCGGCGAGCAATTCCACCGTCGCCGGACCGATCGCCGGGCGATCGAAGCGCATGTCCTGTCCGGGTTTCGCCGCTTTGGCGATCACCAACCCCGCACCGACGAGCGCGGCCGCGCGGCGCAACGCGGCATCCGTTCCTTCCAGCGCCTCCACGGCGGCGACCATTCCATCGCGGACCGCGACCATCTGACCGATGTCATAGCTGCCGAGCCGGCGTGAGATCTCAAATGCGAGATCGAGATCGCGGCGTTGGGCGGGAGTGGGTTCGGGACCGGCGTCGACGCCGGCGCGTGCGAGCCAATGCTCGATCATCGGAACGGGATCGATCATTTTGATTCCTTCGTTCTCGACTTCGCGCGCGACGCCGCGCAGCACGGCGTCGTCGCTGAAGCGCCCGATGTTCGCGAGCATCTTGAGTGCGCGCGCGTCGGGCGCGAAGGAATCTTTCAGGCGCGCGCGTGAGATGCCGCCGGCCATCGCGGCTTCCGTAACACCGGCGTTTTTGAACGCGTCGACTATTTTCTGCAGCTCGCCGACTTTGATCCACGTGACTTCGTCGGCGACCGAGTCGAGCGCGCGATCGCTTTCATTCAGGTGCGCGACGGCGATGATTTTTATTCCGCGCTCGCGTGCGGCGCGCGCAACTTCGAGCGGGAAAACGCCGTTGCCTGCGATGAGCCCGAGCTTATTCACGCTCGCGGCCAACGACCCCGCGCTTCGAGTTGTTTATGAAATCGACCAGCCGCCGCACCTCGGCAAGGTCCCCGTATTCTTCGAGAGTCTTCGCGATCGCTTCCTCGCGCAGCATTTTCGAGAAGAAGAGCGAGCGAATTGCCGACTTCAGCGCCGCGATCGTCTCGGGCTTGAAGCCGCGCCGCTGCAGGCCGATGTCGTTGAGGCCCGCCAGTCGCGCGCGCTCGCTGCCCGCCACCATCGTGTACGGCGGCACGTCCTGCGCGACCTTGGCGCCGGCGGCGACGATCGAGTGAGTGCCGATGCGCGTGAACTGATGCACCCCGACCTGGCCCTCGCAAATCGCGTACTCCTCGATCACGCAGTGGCCCGCCAGGCCGGTGGACGCCGCCAGGATCACGTGATCGCCGATGATGCAGTCGTGCGCGACGTGCGCGTAGGTCATCACCAGCGTGTGACTGCCGATTTTCGTGATCATCCCGCCGCCTTCGGTACCGCGGTGGACGGTCGCAAACTCACGGATCATATTGTCGTCGCCGATTTCGACGACCGACGGTTCGCCCTTGAATTTCAGGTCCTGCGGTTCCGCGCCGATCGCCGCGAACTGCCAGATGCGATTGCGCGCGCCAATTGTGGTGTTGCGCTCGATCACCGCGGACGGACCGATCACAGTGCCCGCCCCAATCTTCACGCCCGGCCCGATCACCGCGCCCGCACCGACTTCGACGCTCGTGTCGAGTTCGGCGCGTTTGTCGATGACCGCGGAAGAATGGATTCGGCCCGCTATCGAACTTGCTCCTCTACTTCCATCGCGGACAGTTCCGCCTCGGCCGCCAGCTCGTCGCCGACGCGCGCCTCGGCATGCATCCGCCACAGTGGACGATGAAATTTCAGAATTTTTACTTCGATCCGCAGCTGATCGCCGGGAATTACGCGGCGCCGAAAGCGCACTTTGTCCAGCCCGGTCAGCATGAACAGACGCGTCGGGTCCCCGCCGACTTCGTTGAGCGCGAGGATTGCCGCCGACTGCGCCAGCGCCTCGACGATCAGCACTCCCGGCATCACCGGATGCCCCGGGAAGTGTCCGGCGAAGTACGGCTCGTTGAAGGTGACGTTCTTGATCGTTACGACGCGGCCCTTGCCCAGCTCGATGATGCGATCGACGAGCAGGAACGGATAGCGATGGGGCAGCAGCCCCAGTACGCGCTCGAGTTCCGAGACTTTCGTTTCGTGGTCGTCAGGCACGGGGAATTACTTCGCGCACCTTGTCGAGCGGCCTACTTCGAGATCGTCGACTTCTTGGCCGCCTGCGATCCAAAATCCGACGGCTCCGACTCACCCGGCTGCTGGCTCTGAACGCTCGCCGGCCTTACTGCGCCGCCCGGGCCTTCACCGACCGTGCCGATCGCCACGTGCATCGCGTTGTAGTTGCGGATCACCTGGTCGGTGATGTCGATATTCGGGGCACCCCAGAGGATCGATCCCTTCTCGAACACCATCGTGTAGTTGTCGCGCTCGCCGAGCGTGCGGATCACTTGCGCAAGGTCGTGCACGATCTTCGCGGTGATCTCCTGGTCCTTGGCCTGCAGCTCGTCCTTCGAGTCCTTGTAGTCGCGCTCGAAGTTCTTGAGCTTCTCCATGTACTGATCCTGCAAGCTCTGGCGCTGATCCGGGTTCATCAGCATGCCCTTTTTTTCCATCTCATCTTTGAGCGACTGGACCTCGTTTTGCTGCCGCTGCAGACGACCCTCCAGGGTTGTGACCTTGCCCTGGAAATCGGCCTTGGCCCTTTTACCCGCGTCGCACTCGTTCAGCGCCCGCTGCACGTCAACATAGGCGAACTTGAATTCGGCGTGCGCGGGAACTGCCGCAGACGTCACCGCCAGAAACACACCGAACATCGCACCGATGAACAACCGTTGCCTCATACAGCCCGGAAAGCCTCCTGTTGACTACCTACGGAACCAGCAAAGCACATTCGCATGCGCATGCCACTCGTTGCCACGTGAAATATACACGATAGTACCTCGTCGGGCATCAAATCCAGTTGCGTAGCATGCTGCTCGTCGTTTTGTTTGTAAGGGATTCGCCTCGCAGCGGTTCGCGGAACTACAGCCGAGCCGCCGAGCTACAATGGCGAGCCGGCGCCGACTTCGAACACCGTGCTCTGGTCGGCCGGCCGCGCGTTGAGCGGAAAAGCGATATCCACCGCCAGCGGCCCGAACGGCGATTTCCAGCGCACGCCGAATCCAACCGACGCCTGCAGCTTGGTGATGTCGAGCGACTGCTTGAGCAGGAACGATTGTCCAGCGTCGCTGAATATCACGCCGCGAATGCCCAAGCCCGACAATATCGGGAACGTGATCTCATTACTCAGCAGCAATTCCTTGCTACCGCCGACGTCCTGCACGCTCAGCGGTGTACCGTTCTGGCTGAAGATCGTCACCTGCGGCCCCAACGAATAGAGCTGATAGCCGCGCACGTCGCCCGGGCCGCCGACTCCTCCCGGGAAGAAGCGCTCATACAGCGGCAACTCGCCGCCGGTCCCGCTTTGCAGGTTGGTCCCAATACCGAAGGTGACTCCCTGCGACACCACGAACGTCCCGAGCGTCTGGCTCTTCAGGAAGGGGTAGAAATATCTGTAATGCGCGACGCCCTTGATGAACGAGTTGGTGCCGCCGAGTCCGCCGAACTCCATGCTGAGACTCGTGACTGTACCGGTGCGCGGATCGGTCGGATTGTCCACCGTGAAGCGGCGTATCGTCGGCGTAATCTCGGAGGTCTGCGTGTAACCCCGGTAGCGCGCGATTTGGAAAGTCGTGAACTCGTTCAGCCCGGTGATTCCGATGCTCTGAAACGAGTAGCCGAGTCCCGCCGTTATGTTCTTCAGCGAGAACGGGCCGAGCTTCTTGAAGCCAAGATCGGTCAGTGGGTAGGTCGACGTCAGGGTGAAGCCCGCCGACGACTGGTTGAAACTCAGCAGGTAAGTTTTGTTGTCGAACAACTGCAGGCCAACGGCCAGCGGAATATCCAGGAACCACGGCTCGGTGTAACTGATGCTGTAGTTCTGGAACAGGAAGCCGACCTGCGCGTTCGCGACGAGCGATTCGCCGCCGCCGAACAGGTTGGTGTTGCCCAGCGTGAAATTACCGAACAGCGATTGGTAGCTGTCGAAGCCGCCGGCCACCTGGAACGACGCGGTGTTCGCCTCGGTCACGTTCACGTCGAGGTTTATCTTGTCGGGCTGCGACGCCGGCGCGGTCGTGATGCGCGTGTCGCTGAAGAATCCCAGTCGTTGCAGCCGCGTCTGCGAATCCCGGATCTCTTCGGCGCTATACGGCTCCTGCTCCTGCACCTGGATCTCGCGGCGGATTACCTTGTCCGAGGTCTTTGTGTTGCCGCTGATATTGATGCGGTCGATCAGCACTTCGTGGCCGGGATTGACCACGAACACCACGTTGACTCGCTTGTTGGCGCGGACCAGCTGAGTGCGCGGATCGATGTTGACGTACGCGTAGCCGCGGTTCGAGTAGAAGTCCGACAGCGCCAGCTGCTGCCGCTGCAACGACGAGCCGCGGAACAGATCCCCGCTCTTCATCGTCAGCTGCTTGCGCAATTCGCGGCGCGGGAACTTCAGGTTCCCTTCGATGGCGATCCGGCCGACCCGGTACGGCGTGCCCTCATCCACCGTTATTATGATCGTGATATTCCCGCCGCTGCGGCTCACCTGCGGCGGCGCAATCTGCACGTTCAGATATCCGTTGTCGTAGTAAAAGGCCATCAGCCGATCGACGTCTTCCTGAAGTTTCTTCTGGTCGAGCGCGCCCCATCCGGTGAACCAGCTCAGCAACCTGCTGTAGGTTTTCGTCTCCATGTTGCTCTGCAACAGGGCGGAGGAAAACGCGTGGTTGCCGACGAACTCGATCTTCGTGATCTCGACCTTCGGCCCTTCCACCACGTCAAATTCGCCGAACGCCGTGTTGTCGGGCTGCGGAATCGGCTTGAAGGTGACCTTGGCGTCCGTGTAGCCCTTGTCCGCATAAACCGAAGTGATGTTGTTGATTGTCTCCTTGACCGCGATCGGATCGAGGATCACCCCCGGATGCACCTTCATGGCCGCGACTATCTTGTCGTCGTTCGAGCGGATCGCCTTCATCCCGTAGAGCTTGACGTCGGTAATCTGCGGGCGCTCCTGCACGTGGTAAACCAGTACGGTTTGCCCTCCCTGCTTCACCAGATGCGCCGCCACATTGAGGAAAAACCCCAGTTTGTAAATCGACTGGACGTCCGCATCGACCGCCGCCGGGTCGTACGGCTGGCCTACCTGCTGAGTGATGTGGATGCGAATCGCGTCCTCTTCGACGCGTTGATTACCGGTGATCTCAACCTTGGAGATTACCGGCTGCGGTCCCTGCGCGCGCGCGACGGATGCCGCGAGCATCGCGGCGATCAGCACCACGATCAACGCGCCGCTCGCCGGCAATGATCCGCGATACAAACGGCGAAGCCTGCAGAATAACGGCGCGCGCGGTGTGCGCGCGTTGAATTTTTCCGATGTCACTCAGACCCACCAAAAACCGCGCCCAAACTAACCAATCATCTTCCCCATGTAAACCAGACGCATGCGATCGGTTAATTTATTACGAACAGGACTTCACAAAACGGCTCAAAGTAAAGTTGATTCAACTCTTGTTCCCCTTCTCACGTGGGAAGGGGTTAGAGGTTAGGTTCTTTTGCTCACGTTCGGCGCTCGTCAATCAACTTTCCCTCGTGCAACCTCAACGCGCGCCCGACGCTGCGGGTTAACTGCTCGTTATGCGTGGCGATCACCAGCGTGATCCCCAGCTCGCGATTGAGCTTGTGGAAAAGTTCGTGCACTTCAGCCGCCGTATGCGGATCGAGATTGCCGGTCGGCTCGTCCGCCAGCAGCAGCTTGGGCCGCAGCACCACCGCGCGCGCCACCGCGACGCGTTGCTGCTCGCCGCCGGACAGTTCCGCCGGCCGGCGCTTGAGCTTGTCGCCGAGCCCCACGATTTCAAGCATCTCGGTCGCGCGCCGGGTCGCTTCGGCGTCGTCGATACGGCCGATCAGCGCCGGCATCATCACGTTTTCCAGCGCCGTGAAGTCCGCCAGCAGGTAATGGAACTGGAACACGAAGCCCAGCTTCAGGTTGCGGAACTCGGCCAGCGATTTCTGATCGAGCGCGAACAAATCCTCGCCCTCGAAATAAACTTTGCCCGCGGTCGGCTCCTCGAGGCTCCCGATTATATGCAGCAGCGTGGACTTGCCGGTGCCGGATTGCCCAACGATTGCAATTTCTTCGGCCGCCTCGACCTTGAAATCGAGATTGCGCAGCACGCGAATCTCGCGATCGGCGTCGTAGAATGTCTTGTCGAGGCCGCGCACCTCGATTAGACGCCCCTTCGCGGCATTTGGTTTCGCTTTCGTTGCCGCGCCTCGCGCCTCACTCATAGCGAATCACCTCGACCGGCCGCAGCCGCGCTGCCTGCAGCGCCGGGTAGACCGACGCCAGCATGCACAGCACGATTGTCGCCATCGCTACCAGGACGAAGTTCCATGGATTGAGCTCCACCGGCACGTTGCTCACCATGAACATGTCGGCCGGCAGATGAATCAAGTGATACCTTCCGACCAGATACGACGTCAGGAACCCGCTGCCGTCGCCCAGCACCGTGCCGATAACGCCCACCGCCGCGCCTTGCCACAGAAATATCAGCGCGATCGACGCCGCCATCGCACCCATCGTGCGCAGGATGGCAATCTCCTTGCGCCGCTCCATCACCTCCATCACCAGCGTCGCAATTATGTTGAACGCCGCCACCAGAACGATCAGCAGCAACACCATGAAGTACGTGAACTTCTCGAGCGCAAGCGCGGCGAATAGCGGCGCGTTGGCCGTCGTCCAGTCCTTCACCTCGAAATCAGGGCCGGCCATCGCCGCGATCTTGTCGCGGATCGCCGGCGCGTCGAACAGATTGACCAGCCGCAGCTCGAGCCCGCTCTCCAGCGACGCGTCGTCGGCCAGCAGCGCGCGTCCGTCCTTCAGCGCGACAAAGACCAGCGTCGAATCGAAATCGTACATGCCGGAATGAAAAAATCCCGTCACTACGAACCGCTTGAGGCGAGGCGCCCCGATTCCGGCGCCCAAACTCGTCGGCGAAATCAGAATCACCGCGTCGCCCGGCCTTACCCCCAGATCGAACGCCAGCGACTTGCCGAGAATCGCGCCGGGCAGTTGGACGACCCGCTTGACGCCCTTGTCGACGATCGTCACCGGATGCGTCGTCTCGAGGTCCGCCAGGGTCCCGTTCTCCAGCGTGTCTTTCAATTCTTTCAGCACCGCATTGTCGTGCGGCTGGACTCCGCGAAGAATTCCGCCCGACACCAGGCCCGGCGCACCCGAGTCCGTGCTCGACACCGCCATCACCTGCGACGTGACGTACGGCGCCGAGGCTACTACCTCCGGCATTGCAGCGATCTTTTTCTCGAGCTCGCCCGGATTCCACACGCCGCCATCGCTGCGCTCGATCGTAACCTGTGGGGTGAACGCGAGCAGCCGCCCCCGGAGATCTTTCTCGAACCCGCTCATCACCGACAAGGCGACCGACAAGGTGAACGTTCCGATCGTAATCCCGGCCAGCGAGATGATCGCTATCACCGAGACGAATCGCTCGCGCCGCCGCGCCCGCAAATATCGGAGTCCAATCAGGAATTCGTAACGCAACCCATCACCTTCCTGCTCTTACCTCGCCGGTTATTTTACGGGAGAGGCGGCCGCCCGCAACGCGGGCGGTAGGCGAGGGTTCTGCGGCCCCAGCGGCAGTTGAGGCAAGGGTACAGCCCTCGAATGTGCTTCTTTTGTCCTTCAATTGAATCAAATCGGGTTGGTGATCGTCATAGTCGCCGAGCACTGTGACATTTGCAAGAATCCGGGTTGCGCAGCGCGGCGGTCGTGAAATATGCTCACGTCGCTTTGATACGAGATGCGGAGGTTGCTCGCATGAGCCGTTTTTTGCTTGGGGCGCTGACCGCAGCACTGCTGTTAGCCACAATTAATCTTCGCTCCTCCGCCTTCGCCGAATCTGCGGGGCTACCTCCCCAGAACACGATTACGATGAACTTCCAGAACGTGGATATTCCCGTTCTCGCCAAGTTCATTTCCGAAATCACCGGCCGCAACTTCATCATCGACGAATCCGTGCGCGGCAAGGTTACGATCATCTCGCCGAGCAAGGTCACGCCCGAGCAAGCCTACTCGATCTTTCAATCCGTCCTCCAGGTAAAAGGCTTCACCACCGTTCAGGCCGGCAAGATCATCAAGATTGAGCCCGCGCGCAACGTGCGCTCGAACGCGCCGGTTACCACTTCGCAGACTCCTGCCGAGACCAGCGGCGACGAATACGTCACCCGGATGGTGCGGCTCAAGAATATCGATGCCGCCTCCATCATCGGCGTGATCCAGCCGATGATTTCGCACGACGGCCTGGTGGCTGCCTTTCCCGGTGACAACACCGTTATCGTGACCGACGATGCTTACAACGTCGAGCGATTGGTCCAGATAATCAACCAGCTCGACGTGCGCGGAGAACAGGCGTCGATTGTGGTCATCCCGCTCAAGCTGGCATTCGCCGGTGAGCTGGCGCCCGAGATCGATCAGCTGATGAGCGCCAAGATGGGCGCCGCCAGCGCCAACAATCCCCAGATGATACGGCCGCAGATGGGCGTCGCGACGTCGGCCACCGGCCCTTCGCTGGGTTACAAAGTCATTCCCGACGAGCGCACCAATTGCCTGATCGTGATGGCGCCACCGCTTCAGATGCGGGAGATCCAGGAAATAGTTTTCAAGCTCGACGTCGTTCCTCCCTTGGCCACTTCGCGAATCCACGTTTATCGCCTCAAGAACGCGCAGGCGCTCGAGATGGTCCAGGTGCTCAACAACCTGCTCAACGGCGGTAGCGGACCGACCACGCTCTCGCCCACCACCGGCAAGGGATCGCTCGGCCGCTCCAGCTTCAACGACGCCGCCAGCGGCATGGGCAGCTCGGGCTTCGGCGGAATGGGCGGCGGTGGTGGTGGGATCGGCGGGATGGCCAGTAGCGCGAGCTTCGGCGGTTCCAGCGGCGGCGGCGGCTTCGGTGGCTCGAGCGGTGGCGGCGGCTTCGGCGGCGGTGGTGGCGGGTTGCGCAGCCGCGGCTCGATGAGCGGTGCGGGGGGAGGAGGTTCGTCGTCTGCCAGCTCGGCCGGCAAGAGCATCGATTTCTCCTATCCGGTAAATATAACGGCTGACCCCGCGACCAACGCGATGGTTATCAGCGCGTCGCCGCAGGATTGGCAGACGCTCAAGCAAATTATCGACGACCTCGACACGCCGCGCGTCCAGATTTTCGTGCAGGCGGTGATCGTCGAGGTTTCCGCCGAGCGCCAGCGCGAGTTGGGCGTCAGCTTCTACTCCAACGGTATAGGTGGCGGAAGCGCGTTCGGCGCCGGTGTGCTTAACTTCGGACAGCTCCAGAATGCGCTCTCCGACCCGCTGTCAGTCACCGGCCTTGGCCTCGCCCTCGCCGGAAATACCACGTGTAAGATTACCAGCGCGGCAGCGGCGGTCGTCGGCGGGACGACCCCCACCGCAGCGACAACACTCATGGTGCCTTGCGACGTCGCGATCATGAATGCGCTTGAAACCGACACGCACGCCAACGTGCTCTCCGCGCCAACGCTGCTCACGGCCGACAATGAAGAAGCGATGATCGTCGTCGGACAGAACCTGCCCTTCGTCGGATCGGCGTCGGCCAACGCGGGATTGCCCGGACAAATATTCAACTCGGTCGATCGCCAGAACGTCGGTATCACGCTCGACATCGTGCCGCAGGTTTCCGAAGGCGACTATGTGAAGCTCGACCTGTATGAGGAAGTTTCCAACGTCGTCAACGGCACCCAAAACGCGACGCTCGGCCCCACGACGACCATCCGCTCGGCCTCGACCACCGTGCTCATCCAGAACCATCGCACCGCGGTCATCGGCGGCCTGCTCGCCAGCCAGGATCAGGCCAACAACCAGGGCGTGCCGTTCATCTCGAGCATTCCGGTGCTCGGCAAC
>Ga0182024_10007502_pt1 | contig 23488 bp, 28 predicted proteins | sample P32metaG_FD_120480 | JGI IMG/M metagenome (GOLD analysis project Ga0182024, IMG submission 120480) | Permafrost microbial communities from Stordalen Mire, Sweden - P3-2 metaG (Illumina Assembly) | ecosystem: Environmental > Terrestrial > Soil > Wetlands > Permafrost | place: Sweden: Stordalen... | reverse complement strand
ATGGTGTTCACATTGAAACCAGTGGTGGTAACCGTAACGGCATATTTGAGGACGGCACCGATAACTACCAGCACGATCCCGAGGCCGATCAAACCGGTCCCAGCTCCTCTAGACATTTCTCCTCGTTCCACTTAGTGGGCCGCTTGTCGGCCCTCAAACCCTTCTTGCAAGTTGCTTGACAAATCACTATTCCGCTAAATGGGCCCGTGACTTATGCGAGTGAGTCCGTGCCTGCGGATCACCAGCTATAGAAGTGGTGCCTGCCGTTCCCGCCGCGCCCTAGTAGGAACCCGGCGAACCAGATGACAAGTAAAATAACTGCGGCGACCCACAATAAATGGACGGCGAACCCAGTGGCGAAGAACAGCAGGACAACCAACAGTGCCAGCAGGAGAATCATTTTAGGTACCTCTTTCTATTGTTTGACGAATGTTCCCGGTGTCGTACGAACATCTGCTTTTGGCGCCACACGCCTCGGCTTCCATGGGCGTTGATGCCAGCCCGGGGTGAATCACTTACTAAATGCGTCCTTTACCTTCTCACCGGCCTGTTTCAGGTTGCCTTTTGTTTGGTCGGCCTTGCCCTCGGCACGAAGCTTGTCGTTGCCGCTGAGCTTGCCGGCCGCCTCCTTCAGCTTTCCCTTGGCTTGTTCGGCGCTGTTCTTTGCCTTATCGGTTGTTGTCATAGCTAGTCCCTCCTATGGGTGAGCAAGTACAAGGTCGCGTACGCTCCTGGCGGGTGCGCCCACGGGACCGTTCTGGCCGGTGAGCCATCAGCCGGTCAGATAGTGTCTTGGCGGGAGACGGTTCGGCGCCCGAAGCGGTGCCCTTCGCCGACCGTGCACTGGGTTTACATGGGCCTCACCGGGGGGTGAGCTGTCTCTCGGCATGCTCGCCGTTTCGGCGCGAGCAGCCTCGCGTTGGTCGACCATGTCGTCGCGGTCCTTTCGGACAGCGACCGTCTCACGGCGCCACTGTTCGAGCCCCCGGCGGGAGGTGTGGCGGGCGCCGGCCAGGAACATGCTCAGCCCCAACGCGGCCACGACCCCGACTAAGAGAACTATGAGACCGAGCACAACGATCATGGCCGGCCCAGATGTGCACGTTGGGATAGCGGGCGTCGCGCGCGTGGACCGTCATACCCCGTCGGGCACATGAGGGACCGTGGTCTTCGATTGAACTGGGTTGCGCTCTTTTTCACAGTCGACCTCGGCTTTGCTTTGGGCATAGCCGGGGACCGGGGCAACGCTGAGCACAACTAAGTGCTCCTGTCACGACTCTACCTCGTCGGTTGTCAATAAACCCGCGAACAGGTAAACTTTCCGAGCCGGAGCTTCCCAATTGGTCGGCTTCAACCCGGACCGTGCGGCTTGCCCACCATCAGTGCCGCCCTGCGCGCGGTCCGGAGGCAAACGGTGCGGCCGTGGGCGTTGGGCGCCGCGGTGGCCGACACCGTGAGCAACCTACGCGATGCCGGGAGGCTGTGCGCTGTACCGGGTTCATGCCGGCGAGGGCCCGTATTGAGGTAGTCCACTGCTGTCGGGTAGAACCGATGAGGCCCGGCGACGCCGGGCGCCCGAAGAGCCGGGGGAGAGCGTTCATGCCCGATGACCGCCTGGTGCCGAAGCCAACAGTGTTCGTGCTCTTCGGGGCGACCGGGGACCTGGCCCACCGCCTCGTGCTGCCCGCCTTCTTCCGCCTGGCCCAGGCTGGGCTGCTCCCCGCGGACTGGCGCCTTGTCGGTAACGGCCGCGGTGACGTGTCCCATGAGGACTTCCAGGAGAGAGCTCGCGAGAGCCTCGAGGAGTTCGGTCCGAAGCCGTCCGATGGACCATGGGACGAGTTCAAGTCCCGGCTGCGCTTCGCCGGTGGAGGTTTCGAGGCCTCCGACCCGGGCAGCCTTCTCGACGTCCTGAAGGAAGCAGAGAAAGAGCTTGGGGGCAGCCCCCAGCGGGTGCACTACTGCGCCGTGCCCCCCTCGGCCTTCGTCAAGCTCACCGAGGCCATCGGCGAGAACGGCCTAGCGGACCGGTCCCGGGTCGTCTACGAAAAGCCGTTCGGCACCTCGATGGAGACCTTCGCCCAGCTCGACAGGGCCGCCCATACGGTCTTCAAGGAAGACCAGATCTACCGTATCGACCACTTCCTGGGAAAGGAAGCCACCCAGTCCATCCACGTAGCTCGCTTCGGCAACGGGCTCTTTTCCGGGGCCTGGGACCGCCATCACATCGAAAGCGTGCAGATCGACGTACCCGAGACTCTCGACGTAGGGATGCGGGCCAACTTCTACGACTCGACCGGCGCCATCCTCGACATGCTTGTCACCCACCTGTTCCAGCTGGTCGGCGAGGTGTCTATGAGGACCCCGAGATCTCTTGACGCCGAGCACATCGCCGAGGCACGAGAGGAGGTCATCGGCTGCTTCCGGCCGTTGAGCTACGACGACGTTGTCGTCGGCCAGTACGAGGGGTACCGCGACATCGAGGGGGTACCTGACGACTCGCGCACCGAGACCTTCGTGGCCGCCCGCTTGTGGGTGGACAACGAGCGCTGGGAGGGCGTACCGTTCCTGCTGCGCACGGGCAAGTGCTTGGCCGAAAGCCACCAGCGGGTCAGCATCCGCTTCAATAGTCCGGCCGAGCTCATGCCGGGCCTGCCTTGCGACTGCAACATACTCAGTTTCGAGCTGTCGGGGGAGGGCGAGATCGCCCTGTCACTGGTCACCAAGAAGCCCGGGCCGACAATGGAGCTGACCGCTGCCTCCGCGGTCCTCCCTCTCGGGAGCGCCTTCGAATCCGCCCCACTTCCGGCTTACGCCCGTCTTATCCACGATGTACTTCTTGGCGACCGCTCTCTGTTCACCCGGCCCGATGGCCTACGCCACGTGTGGGAAGTGGCAGAGGCCTTGCTCCGAGACAAGCCCGAGCCAGTCATCTACGCCCGAGGCTCGTGGGGCCCCGAGGAGTCCCGCAATATGGCCGGCGGGAGCGGCTGGATCCTCGGCCAGCCCTAACAGGCGCGAATGAGCTCCTTTTCTGGTAACCGCACGGCGAGCCTGTCAAATTGCACGAGCCAGGAGGGTTCGTCCTCGGCCGCAGCCACGGATGGCGGAGGCCGAGGACCTGGCCGGGGGCAGCAGCAGGAGCGCGCGGTGCAGAATGTTCGGCGTGAGCGGCACCGCCAACGACGCGTTCGCAAGCTCGCCCATAGAGATCCCAGGAGACATCCTCGAGCGGGTCAGGGCGCTATGTCTGGGACTGCCCGAGGTGACGGTGCGCATTGACGCCTCACTGACCAGGTCGAGATCGACAGCGCACTCGTTCGACATCCGCCGGAGGTCGTTCTGCTTGCTCGTGGCATTGGAAGGCCGGACCGGCAAGCCCGTCCCGCTGCTCGTGTTGCGTGCCGACCCAGATGAACGCGACGCGCTGCTGTCCGTTGGCCACCCGTTTTTCGCCCCACGAGCAGGCCGTGGCCGCATTGGGGTGCGTCTCACCGACGACACCGACTGGGAGGAGATCCGTGAACTGGTGACCGAGAGCTACCGCAGGCTCGCGCCGAAGAAGCTCACCGCACTGCTTGACTAGCAGGTCCCCACCGGCGTAGGTCCTTGGCCGGCGCGGGACGGCGGTCCTCAGGTCCCGCCGACGCCCGCCGCAGGGCGCCCCGTGCACCAGTCGTCGAGGCTCGCCACCCTCTCGGGGTGCGCCCGGCTCCGGGCCAGGAAGCCGGGCCCGTACTGGGGCATCGGGTCCTGGTCCGCCGGTTGGTAGCGGAGGTCGACGCTCCAGCGGATGTGCGCCGATGCGTTCGGGCCGGACGAATGGATGAACCGGTCGTTGAAAATGATGGCCCCACCAGCGCCCACCGGCACCGGCCACGCCCTCAACCGGGCGACGGCCGCATCGTCCAGCTCGCGGTACGCCGTCCCCGAGTAGGTCTCGAAGTGGAACCCCGCGACCGCCTCGCGGTGGGTTCGCGGGATCACACGGAGGCACCCGTTTTCGACAGTGGCGTCGACGACAGCGAGCCAAACGGTGATCACGGGGTTGCTCCGGGCGTCCGGCCAGTAGGATTTGTCCTGGTGCCAGGGGACCTCCCCGGCCGCCACCCGTGGCACCTTGGGCCTCACGTTATAAACCGGGTTGGCGAAGATCTCAGGCCCGATCAGGCTTTCGACCACGTCCAGGATCTTGGGGTTGCTCATTAGCTCGAAGTAGCCAGTGAGCCGGTCCCGCCAGCTCTGGCCCGTGAACGTGACGAAGTCTTCGGCGCTCAGTCCCTCGAACAGCCGGGCCAGTCGGGTCTCGAAGGGTTCGCCGGCGAGGGGGTCAGTTATGCGGCCCGCTGCCAGGAGGTGGTCGGCGATCAGGTCGACCTTCATCGTCATGGCAGTGCGGACAGGGGCAAGGTCGTGGCTGTCCAAGAGGGCCGGGAGCACGAGGTACCCTTGCTCGTCGTACTCGTCGACCTGGCCGGGGCGGAGGGACCCCTGGGCCCCGGTCCTCAGCTCGGCGTCAGTTAGGGCGTACTCCCTGTACAAAGAGGCCTCCCTGTACAACGGTCCTCCGGCCCGCATGGAGCCAGCCTGTCGCGGGGTTCAGAACGGGACAATCGTAGCGAGCAGGCCAGTTGTCTCGCACAGCGTTAAAACCCCGTCAAGTGCTGTCGCGAGAGGGGCACGGCGTCAGCGTTCGCCATCCTCGTCGAGGCTGCGGATATGCATTTCCGGGCTGAGACGGGCGAATGGTATGCCGGGGATCTCCCCCACGGGGTTGGTCCCCATGTCCTGGCCGCGCAAGGGATAAGCCCGGAACTGCGGTGCCCGGCTTAGGTCACAACGGACGTTGGCTCGCGAGTAACGAACGGTTAGACCAACGCGCTCTCGGTCAGAAGCGTTAGCTGGCGAGCCGTGGACGATGCTGTCGTGGTGGAACGACGCCTGCCCCGACGCCAGGTTGAGCGACACGGCGTCCTCCGCTGAAAAGGTGCCGTCTTGTAGTTCCAAGGTGAGCACCGACTCGCTGATGTGCTTACGGTGCTGCAGCAGACCAGCCCTGTGAGAGCTCGGGATAACCTGCATGGCTCCGTTGGCCTCGTCCACGTCTTCGAAGGCCAACCATGCAGTGACCGACTCGTGCAACGGCTCCAGTGGCCAGTAATAGCCATCCTGGTGCCAGGCCACTGTGGTGGACGAGTGCGGGGACTTCGCAAAGAACTGAGAACCCCACATGTAAAAGTTCTGCCCTAGTAACCCCTCGACGATGTCGAGCAGGGCGGGAGCGCTGCATACGCCATAGAGCCACCGGCTGGCCATGTGCCACTCGCGTATGGCGCCGGGGCCCTCATCCGGCTCCAAGAGCCCACATAGGGTGTGGTACCCGTCGCGCAGACCGTCCATCTCTGAGGAGCTAAACACCTCCAGCCCCCTCAGGTAACCCCGCTCCACGAACTGGTCGGTCTGCCCCACCGTCAAGGTCGGCATCATCTTCCCCTTTGCTTTCCGCGTGCCCGTTCGAGCCAACTTAGCCCTGAGCATGTGTCGATGGGCCTCCGCGCGCGGCTGAGCGGCGTCGGGCTGTTTCAGGGGTGTTTTGCGGTGGCTGTTGGTCGCGTGGGGGCGAGGAGTTGGGTTTCGATGTTGGCGGGGTCTAGGGGGCGGGCCAGAAGGAAACCTTGGGCTTGGTTGACGTGTTCGTCTCGGAGGTAGTCCATTTGGTCGGTGGTTTCGACGCCTTCGGCCAGGGTCTTCAGCCCAAGGTCTTTACCGAGCTGCACGAGCGTGGCAACGAGCGCTTTCGATTCGGGGGAGGCGGAGATGGCGTTGGTGAAGGAGCGGTCGATTTTGAGGCAATCGACGGGGAACTGTTGGAGGTAGGCGAGGGAGCAGTAGCCCGTGCCGAAGTCGTCGATGGCGATACGAACGCCGAGGTCTCTGATGGCCCGGAGGCGGCCGGCGGTGGCTTGGACGTTGCGCATCAGCGCAGTCTCGGTGACCTCGATGATCAGCGACGTGGGATCCAGGTCGCTCTCGCTGAGGGCTTGTCGGATATGGCTGATGATGGCGTCGTCGTCCAGTTGACGTGCGGACACGTTGACGGACACGTCGAGGGTATCGCCGCGGGCGTGCCATTCAGCTGTCTGCGCGCAGGCTTGGCGCAGCACCCAGGCCCCAACTTCGCGGATCTGTCCGGTTTGTTCGAGAATGGGGATGAACTCGTCAGGTTGGATGACGCCTCGGGTGGGGTGGTCCCAGCGCAAGAGAGCTTCCACAGCGACCAGGCTGAGGTCTTCGAGGTTGTAGATGGGTTGGTAGACGAGGCGGAACTGGTGCCCGTCGACGGCAGAGCGCAACTCGGACTCGAGCTCGATGCGGTGTTGGATTTCGGTTTGCATTTCGGGGTCGAAGATTTCGTAGCGGTTCTTGCCAGCCGCTTTGGCTTGGTAGAGGGCGACGTCCGCGTCGCGTAGAAGCTCGCCGGGAGTTTCTCGGTCGCCCAGGGCGATGCCGATGCTTGCGTTGACGACGAGCGGCATCGTGGTACCGGGGAGGTCGAAGCGTTGGCGAAGGACGTCCAGGAGGCGTTCGGCAACGAGCACGGGACCGACGTTCAAGGTGGAGCCGTCGATGAGCACGATGAACTCGTCGCCGCCCATCCGACCAATGGTGTCGGCGTCTCGTAGGGCGGATTCGAGGCGTGCGGTGACCGCGGTAAGGAGCCGGTCCCCGGTTTCGTGCCCGAAGGAGTCATTGACATTTTTGAACTCGTCGAGATCGACATACAGGGCGGCGCCGAGGGTGCCGTGGCGGCGGTTGCGAGCCAGAAGTTGTTCGATGCGGTCCATGATCAGGGCCCGGTTGGGTAGCCCGGTCAGCGCGTCATGCAAGGCCTGATGGCGGAGCTCGCCTGTTTTTTCAGTCACGGTGCGCAGCGCCCTGGCCCTGCCGGTGCCTAGCACCAACACCAGCAAGCCCAGCAGAACGCCGAGCAGGGAACCGATGATGAGCACGTCGACAGCGTTCGCGTAGTCGAAGACTCCGGCCGGAATGTGCGCTGCATAGGTGGTGACCGTCCAACCGTTGTGAAGGTTGACGGCAGAACGGTTCTTCAGGACCGTTCGTTTGCCGCGGGTACAGTCGGGGGCGGGCGGTCTTGTTAGGATCGATTAGTGACCAGGCGTTGGCGGGTGGTCGTCGTGCTCCTGAGCGCTCTCGGACTGCTAACCGTCACGGTTGCGCAGGCAACTGCCGGTGCTGCACCGGTCAGGGCCCCTGCAATAGCCAACCCCCTCACCAACCCGGCCGTCAACCGGCAACCACCGCTGTTCAGCATCGAGGGCGGTAGATGCTGGCCCCCGCCTGGAGCACGCTTTTCGTCGCCCTCTTCGAGCTGGGACTGCGAGTCCCCATGCCTCCCCCACTACGACGACTTTGCGTTCAACGGCTCCACGGCGTGCATTGACCTGTTGCTCGCCTCGATCAACGACGCCCAGATAGCGGAGCACCTTCCCGGGTTCACGCTGCCGTCCAACTTTGCCGACCTGACCGTACCCCAGCAGATGTTCGTCCTTGTCAACCTGGAACGTATCTCCCGAGGCGTCCCGCCGCTGGTGGGGCTGTCGCCATACCTGGGACCACCAGCCGAGACCGCAGCCCGCGACGCCGAAGACCCCACCTTTCAGCGGGCCTACGGACGGGTTCAGGTCTGGTACCCACCGGGCGGCGGGCTGTACGCCTTCGGGGGCACGTGGTCCGGCAATCAGGTCAACGCGTTGGCAGCGATGTTCGGCTGGATGTACGACGATGGCTGGGGCGGCAAGGGCGCCACGCGCAACATTGCCTGCAACGGTCCCGGCGAGACCGGCTGTTGGGGGCACCGCGACGAGCTCCTTGGCGAGTACACGGGAACGGCGTGCACCGATTGCATAGGCGGCGGAGGGTACGCCTCGCCCGCCGAACGCAACTGGACCGAGTCCTATGTGCTTCTGCTCGTACGGCCGGTGCAGTTCCCTACCCCTCTTGTGTTCACGTGGAACAGCAACGTCCTGCCCAACCTGCCCCAGGGATGGGAACACACCCGCGCCGCGTGAGACCTTGCCAGCGCCCTAGCTTGAGGTAACCGCCTCAACCTCGACCTCAACCTTCCAACGCGGGTCGAGCAGCCCCGCAACGACGACCATGGTTGCGGCGGGCCGGGTGCTGGCAAACCGCTCCGCATGAGCGCCCCCAACAGCGTCCGCATCGGCGGCTGACGTAATGAACATCCGGGTCTGGACAACGTCGGCAAAGCCCGTGCCCAGTTCCGAAAGTGCGGCTCCGATGATCTCGAAACAACGCCGCGCCTGCACCCTCGCGTCCTGCGGGCAGCTCCCGTCGGGCCAGATCGGGGCGGTGCCTGCGACGAAGATGCGGTCCCCCACCCGGACTGCGCGGCTGAAGCCGATCGTCTTTTCAAACGGCGAACCGGAGGACACAAGCTTGCGATCGGCCATCTCAGAAGTATCGTGGCGCGCGACCCCGGACGACAAGGCAATTCCGAGGAGGTGGGCAGCGAGGGCCATGGCCAGCGAAGACGGACGTGCCGAGGCGGCTCTGTCGGTGCTGCGCGGCGTTTCGGTCGCCCAGGTGGCCGAGGAACGAGGCGTGGAGCCGGAGGTAGTGCTGCAGTGGGTCGACCTGTTCTGTGAGGGCGGCGAGGCCCGCCTGAGCGAGAGGGCACCGCTGGGCCCAGTTGAGCGGGACAGGTTCCTCACGCTGGTAGCGCACGAGTTCCGCACGCCACTTGCGATCATCTCCGGTTGGCTGGACACGATGCTCGCTTCGGGCCCCCAACCCGAGATCCGGGAGGAGGCGCTTGCCTCGATACGCCGTCAGGTGTCTCACCTGGAGCGGGTCGCCAGGGACGCCCTGGATGCCGGGGCGGTAGCGAGAGGCCAGTTGCGCTTGATTGTCGCCCCCGTGACGTTGCGTGACCTCGTCGAAGGTGTCCTGTCCTCGATGCGCGACAGCCGGCTGTCCCTCGTGCCAGGGGAAGAGGTCGTTGTGGTGGCGGACGGGTCGCGTCTTGAACAGGTCGTGGGCGGAGTGCTCGAACACGCACGCCGGTTAGCCGAGGACGGCCACGTCTCTATAGAGATCGGTACCCAGGAGGGCGACTGGGCCTTGATGACCGCCTCGGTCGACGGCAGCGAGCTCGACATCGGCGACGCCGCAGCCTTGCTCGAGCCTTATGCCCGCTCGGACACGTCCTTTGGGACAGGCCTTGGGCTCTACCTTTGCCGGGCCCTGCTCGTTGCTCACGGCGGTGAGATAGGGCTTCGGGCTGAAGGGAAGAACACGATGTTCTGGTTCAGGCTCCCGAGATCAGGGCCCGAGCTCAACAGGCTCGTACAGCGCAGCTGACCGTGAGCGGCGAGCCTCAGCACCAGTCGTCCCGGCTTCGAGCCCGCCTGCGAGCGCCCAAGCGCGCCGGACAGCGGCGTCAAGCATCTCCTCGGTAAGCCTGCCCGTAAAGGTGTTCTGCTGGCTCGGGTGGTACGAGCACACTATGGAAATACCGCTGCCGGTTGGCACTTCGACGCCGTGGCCAAAAGCAGGCCTCTTGGTCACGCCCAGCACGCGGCAACAGGCTTCGTACGCGAACCCGCCCAGGGCGAGCAGCGCGCGCACGGGCAGTAGCGCGAGCTCCTGTTCGAGGTAGGGCAGGCAGTTGTCACGTTCCTGCGGGGTAGGCCGGTTGCCGGGCGGCGCGCACCTCACCACGGCGGTCACCCAGGTACCCACCGCTTGCAGCCCGTCGGAGGCCATCACGCTCTCTGGCTGGGTCGCAAGCCCCGCTCGCCACAGCGCTGCCCAGAGCCAATCGCCTGAACGGTCTCCGGTGAATATCCTCCCGGTGCGGTTGCCGCCGTGTGCCGCCGGTGCAAGCCCGACCACGACAAGGCGAGCGGCTGGGTCGCCGAAACCTGGCACGGGACGGCCCCAATAAACCTCTGACGAATAGGCCGCGCGACGTTCGACCGCCACCGTCTCGCGCCACTCGACCAGGCGCGGGCACCTCCGGCAAGACACAACCTCTCGGCAAATAGCGTCCAGCGAGGACGCGGGCACGCGACGACCTTACAGTGCAGGCGGTAGCTTGGCGGGCAGTGCCTCGTCGTAAACCCAGCCCCCCCACCATGCTGCTCATGGTCCGCCATGGCCTGACCCCGACCACTGGACGGGAGATGCCCGAGCCCGGTCCAGGCCCTGGCCTGTCCGAGGACGGTAGGAAGCAGGCTGAGGAAGCGGGCCAGCATATTTCCAGCTGGCGGGGCTCCCTTCCCCCTATAGCTGCCCTCTACTGCTCGCCGCTGTCCCGCACGAGGGAAACCGCCGGCGTCGTGGGCAAAGTGCTCGACCTAATCCCAGTTGAGCGGGCAGATCTTGTCGACTGCAACGCCGGCGACTGGGCCGGGGCCCCGCTCAAGGACCTGGCCAAGAAACCTGAATGGCCAACTGTGATGCACTACCCGAGCGGCTTCTGTTTCCCGGGCGGGGAGGCGATCCGGGACATGCAGGCACGCATGGTTGATGCCATGCACGATCTCGTGAAGGCGAACCCCGGGAAAACCGTGCTTGTCGTTTCACACGCCGACCCCATCAAGTCGGTGCTCGCAGACGCGCTAGGCGTCCATCTCGACCTGTTCCAGCGGATAGTCGTTTCACCAGGGTCGGTCAGCGCCATAAGTTACGGCGGCACGTCGCCCAGCGTGGTGCTGGTTAATTGGACGGGGCCGGGCAGCCGGGCTCCCAATCTGCCCGCGCCTGGTACGAAAACGGAGGGCCGGCGCTGAACCCGTCGTTCGACCTGCCGAGCCCCACTCGAGTGACCGTGGGAGCGATAGGGCCGCCGGGCAAACGTATCTTTTACTTCCAGGCCCGCCAAGAGAACCAGCTTGTCTCCCTGAAGCTCGAAAAGGACCAGGTGCTTTTTCTCGCAGGTGGTCTGAGCGAAGTGTTGGCGGATCTCGCGACCCCGGCGTCGGTGCCGGCCGAGAGCGATCTCGAGCTCGAGGAGCCGGTTGAGGCGGAGTGGGCCGTCGGTTCGATGCAGCTCGCCTACGACCCCGCAGCCGACCGGGTCATGATCACAGCCCGAGAGATCACCTCGCTCGACGAAGAACCAGGACCGGACGAGCTCTCTACTGGGGGAGAGCCTGATGAGCCGGCTGGTGCAACAGCACGCGTAGCCCTCACGCGTGAGCAGGCGGCCGGGGTGATAGCTCACGGGAAGGTGCTGTTGCGCGGGGGCCGTCCTCCCTGCCCGCTGTGCGGCTACCCACTCGGCGAGGACCATTCGTGCCCCAAGACAAACGGGCACCGCTCGCCCGCGCTGTGAGCGGGCAGCAGGCCCCGCAGGACAGCGCGCCGCGCGCGAGCGGCCCTGTTGCCGGGCCACCGGTCGAGAGCCCCGTCACCGAGGAGGCCGGCCACATACTTTCGGTACTCTCCAGCGGCGAGATCGAGCTGAAAGGGCGCATCCCCTGGAGCTCGAACGCAACCTTTTTGGTCTCGGTCTGCGACACCCCCCCGGCTGAGGGAGGCGCCGGGCCCGGAGAGGACCTCCTGGCCATCTACAAACCGACCAGCGGGGAGCGACCTCTCTGGGACTTCCCGCGTGGCCTATGGAAACGCGAAGTGGCTGCCTACGAGCTGTGCACGTTCATGGGTTGGGACATTGTGCCACCCACCACGGCTCGCCCCGACGGCCCGCTCGGCCCGGGGTCGCTCCAGTTCTGCGTGGACACGGCACCCGACGAGCATTTCTTCACTCTTGTAGACGACCCTCAACACCACCGTGCGCTGCGCCGCATTGCCGCTTTCGACCTGGTCGCCAACAATGCGGACCGCAAAAGTGGGCACTGTTTGCTCGACCAGGCGGGCCACATCTGGGCCATAGACCACGGCCTCTGTTTCCACACCGATCCAAAGCTCCGGACCGTCATATGGGACTTCGCCGGTGAGAAAGTGGACCAAGACCTGCTCGCTCCTCTGGAGATGCTGGCGGGAGCAGAAATGCCGCGCAGCCTGGAGAGCCTCCTCAGCGAGGAGGAAATAGAAGCCGTCTCGGCCCGGGCGAAGGCTGCCCTGTCGCACCGTAGGTACCCCAAGCCGCGGGGTGACTTTCCCTACCCTTGGCCGCTGGTCTGACCAGCACCGCACCCGTGTACGTCTTCCTGACGCCTGGTGGCGGCACTAGCTAGGACAACTTGCCTGACGGGGGCACTAACGTGTGATGCGACCCCCTACGGGCGTACCGCCGGGCGGCGGCAGCATGGAGCGATTACCCCATGCGAGCGCGAGAGGAGCCAATCGGAGTGGGCAGCGACGACGAAGTGCGATTGGCGGTCCCGGCGAGGCCGGAGTTCGTGGGGTTGGCCAGGGTCACAGCGGCGGGCCTCGCCAGCCGGCTTGGCTTCACGTTCGACCAGGTCGAAGATCTGCGATTGGCAATTGACGAGATGTGCTTCGGGCTGACCGGGACCAAGGGCAAGGACGGCATCCTCGAATTGCGCTTCCTGCTCAACCCTGAGGGCTTGACCGTGCACGGAGAAGGCAACTTCTCTCCACCGGGCCCGGTCCATCTTTCTGAGCTGTCAAAAGTTATCCTCGACGCCTTGGTGGACGAGCACTCGATAAGCGACGGAGCCGACGGCCCCCGTTTCCGGTTGATGAAAAAGCGAGAGCGCAAAAAGATCGTCGTAGATGAGCTGTCAATAGGGGAAGTCAGTGAGCCTTGAGCCGAGCCGGCGCGAGGAGCTACGGGAACAGTTCATAGCCTTCGCTCACCAACGCGAGGCGCCGCTGCGAGATGAACTCGTAGCGGCGCACTTGGGATTGGCGGAATACCTTGCCCGGCGTTTTGCCAACCGCGGGGAACCTCTGGAGGACCTTGTGCAGGTTGCCTCCTTGGGCCTGATAAAAGCTGTCGACCGCTTCGACCCCGAGCGCGGTGTCGAGTTCTCGACTTACGCGACCCATACGATCGTCGGGGAGCTGAAACGCCATTTCCGGGACAAGGGCTGGGCGATAAGAGCACCCAGGCGCATGCAGGAGCTGTACCTCCAGCTGGGCAAGGTAGTTGGGACCCTGAGCCAGGAACTCGGCCACTCCCCGACCATTGCCGAGCTGGCGGCGGAAGTGGAGGTCTCCGAGGAAGAGGTCCTGGAAGCTCTTGAAGCCGGGCAGGCTTATCGTTCTGCGTCTCTCGACGCTCCTGTTGGGAACGAGGAAGGTGAGACCCTTGGGGCCCACCTCGGCGAGGAGGACGTGTCCTTGGCTGACGTAGAAAGCCGGGCCACGCTTTCTCCCCTGCTCGCACAACTGCCACCGCGCGAGCGCCTTATCCTGCATTTGCGATTTTTCGAGGGCCTTACGCAATCGGAGATCGCCACCAGACTGAACATTTCCCAGATGCACGTCTCACGGCTTCTCGCACGCAGCGTCTCGGAACTGCGCAATGCCGCAGAGGCGCCCGCCCGCTGATGCGGCTGCTCCTCATCGTAAATACCTCGGCCTCGTCGGTCACCGCCCGAGCGCGGGTGGTGATCCACAAGGCGCTGTCGGCCGATCACGATGTCGTCCTGAAAGAGACCAACCGGCGCGGCCATGCCGCACGGCTAGCCCAGGGTGCCGCCGCCGACGGCATGGACGCTGTCGTGGTCCTCGGCGGCGACGGGACGCTCAACGAGGCTGCGAACGGGCTCGCGGGGTCGCCGACCGCGCTCGCCGTCCTGCCTGGCGGTTCCACCAACGTGTTCGCCCGGACTCTCGGCATGGCTAACGACCCCATCGAGGCGACGAGCCAGCTCCTGTCCGCCCTAAACGCCCGGTCGGTGGAGAGGGTCGGTTTGGGCCAGCTCAATTCGCGCTATTTCTTGTTCCACGCCGGCATTGGCTTCGATGCCGCAGTGGTGGCACGGGTGGAGAAGCTCGCGCCACTCAAGCGCTACGCAGGCCCGGCGTTGTTCGTAATGGCGACGCTGTTGACATGGGCGACGGGTTATGACCGGCGCCGTCCGGCATTCTCGGTACAAGCTCATGAAGCTGGGACCGACGATGGCTACTTCACTATCTGCCTAAACACGGACCCGTATACATATTTTGGCAACCGGCCAATGCACCTCGCTCCCGGGACGTCCTTCGATACGCGCCTCAGCCTGGTCACCTTCCAAAGGTTGACGCTAGGGACGCTGTTGCCGGTACTGGGTTCTGCGTTTGGTGAAGGCGGCAAAGCCGCCCATTCCAAGCACGTGTCGTTACTACGAGGGCTCGACTGGGCGACGGTCAAAGGCTATCGCCCTGTCCCTTACCAGGTGGACGGCGACTATGTGGGCGAGTCCGACCATATAGAGCTGCGCTGGGAGGCTGCGGTATTGTCGCTGGTCCTGCCTACGGGGGCTGCGGGGAGCGCGTGACATTAGCGGAATGCCCAAAAAGGGCCCTTGCGCGACGAACTATCGGGGCTATACTGCCTGTACGCACGACTTCTGAGCATTTGTTGTGTGGACTAGTACGTGAACAATTTCACAAGCGAGACGCGGCCCACCTTGCAGGGCCTGACCGGGCGGCCCCCGGCTGCTGCGAAGAAACTGAACGCCAGGAGGAAGACTGAGTGGCCCTAACTTGGACTCGGAGCATCGAGTGGGATGTCGAGGACTGGCGAGACCGGGCCGCATGCCGGGACACCGACCCGGACCTGTTTTTCCCCGTTGGCAGTACGGGCCCGGCGGTCGAACAGATAGTCAGTGCGAAGACCGTTTGCACCTCCTGCGACGCACGGACCAGTTGCCTGGAGTTCGCTCTGGCCACCAACCAGGAATCGGGCATCTGGGGTGGGACCACCGAAGAGGAGCGCCGCAAGCTCCGTAAGGTCTGGCTGTCCCGGCAGCGCAGGGCCGGCTGAACCTATATCCGCGCCAGGTCGCCGGTCTCGTCCCGGCTAATAGGCACGACTAGTTCAACGACGGTCCCGCCGGAGTTGTACATCCGGATCTTGCCACCGAGCTGGCTTTTGACCAACCCGCGAACTATCGAAAGACCGAGGCTGGTTGTCTTGTCTATCGAGAAGTCTCCGGGCAGCCCGGTGCCGTTGTCCCTCACCTGCACGGCGAGCTCGTCACCCTGACGGTCGAATGAGACGTGCACCTCCGGCTGCAACTCCTCCGGGTGGGCAACGAAAGCGTGTTCTACGGCATTTTGCAGAAGCTCGTTCAGCGCGACCGCCAAGGGTGTGGCCACCTGGGCCCCCATTTCTCCCGCCTCACCCGACCAGGTGACCTTGACCGGCGTCGGGGTGCTCGAAAGGTCCTCCGCCATCCTCACAAGAGACGGGAGGATGTCGTTGAAGTCGACCTCGTCCGCAGTGTCCCTCGAAAGGATCTCATGGACCACGGCGATGCTGCGGACCCGCCGCTCGGCTTCCTCCAGCGCATGTCGGGCAACCCCTTTTGGCACGCGCCTGGCCTGCAAGCGCAGTAACGACGAGATCGTTTGGAGGTTGTTCTTCACCCTGTGGTGGACTTCGCGGATCGCGACGTCCTTTCCCATAAGCAGGCGGTCCCGCCGACGGATGTCCGTGACGTCGCGCACAAGCACCAGCGCACCGGTTGCCTTTCCCTGGTCCAGCAGAGGGATGCAACGTATGAACACAGCGACATCCCCCAGCTCAAGCTCCTCGGCCGCTGGGACCAGCCCGTTGAACGCAGCCGGCACGGGGGAGTGCTCGAGACCCAGCTCGGCGAGGCTGGCGCCGAGGATGCCGCGGTAGGTGCCGAGGCGGTGAAGAGCGTTGACGGCGTTGGGCGAGGCGAACTCGACACGGGCCGCCGCGTCCAGGGTCATTACCCCGTCGCCCACACGAGGCGCCTCGCTCGACAGCAGCTCGTCCACGGGGAACGGGAATGTGCCTGCAGCGACCATCCTCGCCAAGCGGTCAAAGACGGCTATGTACACACGCTCGAGCTCCCCGGCGCGCCGCCCGACGATGAGCGGGGCCTCGCGCGTCAGCACGGCGACCACTTCGCCTCCGAAGCGAACCGGGATGCATACCACCCGGGCCAGTTCGCTGCGTGCCGCAACCGGCACCTCTCCTTCGACAATGCTCTTGAGCTCCCATGCCCGGGCCAGCAGCGGCCGCTCACTGTCGGGTACCTCGCGCCCTAGCAGGTCCTCCAGGTGCAGGGTTTGGCTGGTGGTCGGCCGTACCTGCCCGACGACCACAAAACCGCGGCCTTCGCCCGCAACCGTGCTGCCTGCCAGGGCGGCGGTGGTCCCTGGAGGGCGTACCGCAGGTACGAACAGCAACAGGTCTGAAAAAGATAGGTCGGAGAGGATCCCCCACGTTCCGACCAGCCGTTGCAAGTGCTCGACAACAGGGCCCGGCACGTTGGCTCGGTCCCGCACAAGCTCGGCCAGTGTTGCCATCGGTCACCCCCAGTCCTTCGTTCTGCCTCTAGCTGCCGTGACTCGGCCTGCTACTGCTGAGGCTTGTCCCATGACCATATATGGCGGCCCAGTTCGAGCACGCCACCTAGGTCGTGCACATCCTCTTCGAGCTCGGGCACGCTGGCTACCACGCTCGGAAGGCGGGACAGCTCGGACCGCTGGCTGGCCTCCCTTTTAGCAACCACACCAATGTTGTTGAAATTGGTGCCGACCTCCGCCAGCACCCGTTCGACCAGTGCCGGGTCGGCCCCCGCCATCGGGCCTGTAGTCGCGCAGAGGGCGTTGGCCAGGTCCCCTGCCTCAGCGGAGAGCCGGCCGGCTCGCTCTGCCAAGCCTGGCTCCAGCAAATAGGCAGGGAGCACCCTGTTCAGCACCAGGCCTCCAAGGTGAAGACCTTTTTCTGGCAACAAGCCCATGAAAGCCTCCGCCTCGCGAACTGGGACTGTTTCGAGCGTGCTCACGACGATAAAAGTGGTACGTCGGTCTGCCAGGAGGCGCTCCACCTGTTTGGCCCGCGCCACAAAACCTTCAGACAGGGTCTGGAAAAGTATGAAGAACTCAGCGATGTCCTGGAGGAACTGTGAACCGAGGATCCTGTCGGCGACGTAGTAAAAAGGCTTCGAAGCGATGTCGGCGAAGCGCATACGATAGGGGACCGTCAACAGGCGCAGCAGCCTCGAACTGAAGAACTCCGCCATTCGCTCCGGTGCAAGGAGGAAATCGATGGCGTTCCGGGTCGGAGGGGTATCGACGACGATCAGGTCATAGCTGCCCTCGGAATGCAGTTCATACAGCCGTTCCACCGCAATGTAATCGTGGCTCTGCACGAAATGGCCCGAGATGTTTTGGTAAATCGGGTTGTCCAGGATGCGCTGAGCCGTCGCTGCGTCCGGGGCATGACGTGCGACCAGGGCGTCCCAGCTCTTCTTGGTGTCGAGCATCTCCGCCCAAAGCTCGCCGCGGGGTGCGGTACCGGCAGCGGCAAAGGCCTTCGCCGGCACGCGCTCGAGCTCGCCCGATGCCTTGCCCAAGCCGAGCGCTTGCGCCAGACGCCGTGCAGGGTCCACGGTGACCACGAGCACTTTGCCGCCCTGATGGCACGCTGCCATTGCCGCAGCCGCGGCAGCAACAGTGGTCTTGCCTACGCCACCCGGCCCGCACACAACAACTATTTCCTTGGCCGCGAGCAACGCCTCTACCGTGCTCGGCGCTTCCCTGACGGCCATCAGTTTTCCAGCTCCGCAGCAAGTGCTGCCGCGACCTGGCGGGTGGAGCGGAGCCCATAGGACCTCAGGAAAAGATAGGGCACATAGAGCAGGTCGACCCCGTCCCGCGCGGTGCCCGGCCCGATCGCTTCTCGCAAACGCTCCAGATGAGCAGCCCGCGAACGGCGCATCCTCACCATCAAGCGTGCCGCATCGAGCAGCGGTTCAGGGCGGCCGCCGATGGCCCCGGCCAGCAGCTCACGGGAGCCTGGGGCGCAGACCGCTTCGAAAGCCTGCTCCTCCCTCGTCCCGAAAAGCTCCGGCAATACCCGGTTCACCACCACCCCCGCCAAGCCCACCGTGGTCTCGGTCTGCAGTCGCCCGACGAACTCGATCGTCTCTGTAACCGGCATCTCCTCGGGAGTGGCAACGACAAGCACCCCGGTGGTCGCGCGGTTGGACAGGATCTCGAGCATCCAGCCGGTCTGCTGGCGCACCGGGCCAACCTGTACCAAACGGTTGATCGCCTGTGGAGCGGCCAGCTGCCCGATCATGTGACCTGTGGCAACAGCATCCACGATCACCAAGTCGTAGTGGCGTTCGCGGACCTCCCAGCATAATTTCCCGATGGTCACGATCTCGCGAGCGCCAGGTGCCGCCTGTGCAACGAAATCGAACATCCTCGCCAAGGGGCCGATGCGGAAGGCCCTCGGCAGCCTCAGTTGGAGCAACAAGTACTGCCGGAGCGACGCCTCGGTGTCCATGGACATCGCCCATAGCCTGGGGGCGACCTCACGTTCTTCGAAGCCTGTCGGAGCGGTCTCGAAACTGGACGCCAGGTCGCCTTTTGCGTCCAGCTCGCATACCAGTGTCCGCTTCCCCTTGCTCGCTGCCAGAAGCCCGAGCCCGGCGGTGATCGTCGTCTTGCCAACACCGCCCTTGCCGGTGACGAACAGGAGCTTGCGGTCGAGCAGCTCAGCCACTCGGCTCAGCACGCCGGTCAAACGGCCGCCTCAGACGGCCGCCCCAAAACCCACGCGGCGCGTTTCGGCGCCACTGTCCAGCTCTACGTAGGCCAGTTTGGCGGCGGGGATCCCGACGTGCCGCCCCCGTTTGTCGGTTAGCCAGAGCATCCCGGTCGCCTTGGTGACGGCCGCGTCGATCTTGGCGACCAGTTCGTCTGCACTGGTATTGTCCGCCAGCTCGACTTCGATCTCCCTGGGCGACTGAGTAACGCCGATCCGGACGTCCACGTTGCTCTTCTCCTATCTCGACAGCTGAGTGCGGATCATGTTACCCACCAGAACGGTCAGTCCCCCTCGCTAGCGTGTAGGCCATGGGGGGCGACGACGAACTGACCGACCGTGCTCGTCGCTGGGCGAGCACCATGAGCGGGCACCGGTCCGAGGTCGCCGGGATGCGCCAAGCACACGCCGGGACGGCATTTGACGTCGGCGCCGTGCAGGTACTCGACCGGGAAGCTCGCGAGGCCGAAGAAAGCGACTTCATGGCGCCCGGGGCGACTCGCTCACGAGGGGCGGGGAACCGCCCCCGGGAAGAGAGCCCGGACCCATGGCGGACCTGTTTCGAGCGCGACCGCGACCGGATCCTCCACGAGGCAACGGCTTTTCGACGCTTGGCAGGCAAGACACAGGTCTTCATTTTTCCTGACGACCACCAGCGGACCCGGCTCACGCACGCACTGGAGGTGGCTCAGGTGGCGCGGGCTATCGCCAGCGCGCTGCGCCTCAATGTCGCTCTCGCAGAAGCTGTCGCTCTGGGCCACGACTGCGGGCACGGCCCATTTGGGCATGCGAGCGAGGACGCTCTCGACCCGCTCGTCCCGGGCGGGTTCGACCATGCCCCGTGGGGCGCCGACATTACGCTGGCCGGGCTCAACCTCACCTACGAGGTCAGTGACGGGATCCGCAACCACAGCTGGTCCCGACCCGCGCCGGCCACTCCCGAAGGAGAAGTGTGCGCCCTCGCTGACCGGATGGCGTACGCAACCCACGACGCCGAGGACGCCGGCCGGGCCGGCATCGTCAACCTCGGCGACCTGCCGAGGACCGTCGTCGAGCGAGCCGGGTCAACCAGGTCTCGCCAGCTCAACGCTTTCATTACAGACGTCGTCGTCACGAGCCAGCGCCATTCGGCCATCGGGTTGAGCACCGACATGGCAGAGGCGCTAGCCGCCCTCCGCTCATGGGACTACGAGCGGATTTACCTTCGCCCGGATTCAGCCGGCCAGTACCGCGCTGTCCACCGGATGCTCGGCGCACTGGTCGAGCACTACGCGGCGCATCCCGCTGACCTGCCCGGCGCGACGGTACTGGGTAGTGACGATGACCTCGCTCGGGCGGCCGTTACCTACGTAGCGGGCATGACCGACCGCTTCGCCTGCACCCAGGCCGAGCGCCTCCTCAGCTGGCCCCGCTCCGAGATGCCCGAAGGCTTCGACGTCCCGACCTCGCGTTAGCTCGCCCCATAGTCCCCAAAAGCGCCGTAGACTTCTACTTATCGCGGTTGGATCACGCAGGCCGCGCGTTGTTGCCGGTCACCTAGAGGTTCTCCCCGCAGGTTCTCCCGCAGGAACCGAGCGTGGAGAGATCAGGCAAAAGACATGGCCGAAGGCCCCGTTAGATAGCCATGGCTGCGCGAAGGCTCCCGGCACTTACCCTCTCCTTCCGAGATGGAGGCGACCAGGGTGAGCACCTCGCCCTCCCGTCTCCACGGGCGGCGCTGCGGCATGCGTGCCCCGTGGTACTCGAGGCGATGGTCGGTCCACTAGCTCTGTTCTATTTGGTGCTGGTGACTGTTGGTTTCAGAGGTGCGCTGATCGCAGCCCTCACCTGGTCTTGCCTGGCCCTTGGACGAAGGCTTAAACGTGGAGAGCGCGTCTCCACGCTTCTACTGCTCGGCACAGGCCTTTTGATAATCCGCACCACGGTGTCCTTCGTCACAGGGAGCGCGTTCTTGTATTTCGCGCAACCAACAGCTGGCATGGTCGTGATCTCTCTTGTTCTCTTCGGCTCGGCGGTGATTCGGCGGCCGTTTACACAACGGTTCGCTCGCGACTTCTGCCCAATCGACCCGGAACTTCTTTGCCGACCGTGTATCCGCCGGTTCTTCATTCGGATTTCGCTCCTCTGGGCGACAGTCCTCATGCTCAATGCCGGAATTGTACTTTGGCTCCTCGTGTCCTCTTCGCTCCGTGCATTCGTCCTGGAACGAACGGCGGTTACCTGGAGCCTTACCGCAATGGCGATCTTCTTCTCAATCACGCGTTTCGTGGCTGCGGTGCGCCGAGATGGAGTCACGGTCGAGTGGGGCCGAAAACGCGAGCGTGAAGTGCTCACCGTCGGGCAGTTAGGTCGATAACGGCCCTGCGGGGGCCCCCGCATGGCCGCATCCAGCTTCGGGGTCTTGACGCGGGCGATGCTAAGAGCCATCATCACGAACATCACGTGCTCACGGCCTAGGGCTGAAAAGGAGGGCTCTGACCTGATCTCCGGAGGTCGCCCACCCGCGTAAAGCCGCCCCGGCTTGGTCAGGAGCCCGGGGAGGGCACCGGGTACGCTTAGCTGGCCGACGAACGAGACAGTCCTTAGCGCTAAATGGAGGCCCGCATGACAGGTGTTTATGTCACGTTCCAGTATGACGGCGACTTCGACCGCTCGCGGGTGGCGCAGGTCGCCCAGAACGCACGTGGCATGTTCGAGGGCATGCCCGGGCTGCGGTTCAAGTTCTTCACCTTCGACGAGAAGGAACAGCGTGCGGTCAACTTCTACGTGTGGGAGTCGGACGGGGCAGCTGAAGGGTTCTTTACCGAGGAACTTCGAGAACGGGTGACCACCCTTTACGGGGTGAAGCCCACCGTCAACTTCGTGGAAATCGCAGAGAGCGTCGACAATTCGCGCTCGTAGCAGAACGGCATATCTGGAATGCGTGCTCCCGGACAGGACTCGCGGGCGAGGGCGCCGTGGAGACAGCTGGTGGCCCGGGGTCACACGCCAGGGCGACGGGCAACGAAAACGTACTCGCTGCTGTGGTCTTCGAAGGGCTCCTGGGAAAAGCCACCGTAGAGGTCCTCGAGCTCAAGGCCCGCAATGTCGAGTAGGCCGAGCCACTCGTTCTTGGTGGCCCACCACAGAGAGCTAGTCCCGCCCTCGTCAAGAACCAAGTCGATGCGGTTGTCCCCCACGCTGTAGCGCACGGTATGGGGCAGCGGGCGGTCTTGGTGTTGCCCGTCAAGGCGGGTCGCTACGCGGTGGTCGAAGACGAACGCGTTCCAGGCGAACCGGCCGCCGGGGCCGAGCGACGCCGCCACCCGCTCGAAGGTGCGTCGCCGGTCCGCCCATGTGGGGAGGTGCAGGAGAGCCCGGAACGGGCAATAGATCAGGGCTGCCTGCTCTTCGACACGTAGATCGCGCATGTCGGCGTGGCGAAGGTCGAGATCGACGCCCGCCTTTGCGGCCCGGGCACGAGCTTGCTCCAACATGGCCAGCGAGGTGTCAACGCCCACGACTTGCCGGCCGGTTGCCTGGGCGACCGGGACAGCAACGCGGGAGTTACCGACCGCTAGCTCGACTAGCGGCCCGTCGGCCTCAAGGGCGAGACGCGAGTAGAAGCCGATGTCGGCGGTCATGTGGGCTGACCACTCGTCGTAGCGGAGGGAGAAAGCGTCATCCCAGCTCATCGTTAGACGGTAACGATAATGGCGCGAGGATCGCCATCGATTTAGCTGGAGCATCCCGGCGTGACCAAATTGGCTGGCCAGTGGAGAGAAGTCGGCGCGATCATCTGCAGATGCCCCAAGACTATTTCGGAGAGGATGTCGCCGCACTGTACGACGAGAGTTCCCGGGACGTGTATGCCCCCGAGGTGCTCCGTGCGACAGTTGAGGTCCTGGCCGAGCTCGCCGGGGACGGAGCGGCAGTTGAGTTCGCCATCGGCACCGGGCGCGTGGCATTGCCGCTTGCAGATCGCGGTGTGCCCGTGTCGGGGATCGAGCTCTCCACCGCCATGGTCAGCCGGCTGCGCGCCAAGGATGGAGCTGATCGGATCAAGGTGACTATCGGGGACATGGCGACCACCCGGGTCGGGGACGACTTTAGGCTGGTATACCTCGTATTCAATACCATCGGAAATCTGACCACTCAGGATGAGCAAGTGGCCTGTTTCGCCAATGCGGCCGCCCATCTCCACCCCGGCGGTTACTTCGTGATCGAGGTCGGGGTGCCGGATCTCCGACGCCTGCCGCCTGGAGAAGACGCCCGCGTGTTCGACCATGCCGCGGGCTACGTCGGCTACGACCTCTACATCGACTTCGGCGCCCAGCAAGCCGAATCACACCATTTCATCGCCGGTGTACCGGGCACACGCGAATCAATAACGCCGTTCAGGTATGTATGGCCGTCGGAGCTCGACTTAATGGCGAAGCTGGCCGGCATGTCTCTAAGTGCGCGCTGGGCAGGCTGGGACCGCTCTCCTTTCACCGGCGACAGCACCTCACACGTGTCAGTTTGGAAGAAGGATTAGTGCCCTGAGCCCTGACCCGCCCCTCGATCCGATCTTGGCCGGCAAAGCCGGCAATCGTGTGGCCTGGTCCCGGGTGCCCGCCGCTGTCCGGGCATCCATCGAGGACCACCTAGGGTCGCCAGTCGCTAGCGCGCACAGCGACACCCTGGTGCACTTCGACCTCAGAGCTGACAACATCGTGCTCACCAGACGCGACGTGTTCTTCGTCGACTGGCCCCACGCCCGGGTCGGTGCACCCTGGCTCGACCTGGCCT
>Ga0182024_10007501_pt1 | contig 23489 bp, 28 predicted proteins | sample P32metaG_FD_120480 | JGI IMG/M metagenome (GOLD analysis project Ga0182024, IMG submission 120480) | Permafrost microbial communities from Stordalen Mire, Sweden - P3-2 metaG (Illumina Assembly) | ecosystem: Environmental > Terrestrial > Soil > Wetlands > Permafrost | place: Sweden: Stordalen... | reverse complement strand
TGTAGCCACGGGGCCCGGTGTTCGCATGTTGGAAGTGGCGTAACTCCCAACCGGCGCTGCAGCCAATTGGGAGCCCAATCGACCTGACATCAGGTTTCGGCAACCGCACTTAATTCCAAATTGGGAGGACTGAAGATGTTACGTACGGTACGCGCACTATGGGCGACACTGGCACCGCGACGCGAGTTCGCGGTCATTGGTGTTGTTTGTCTGCTCGGGCTGGTCGTCGCCCTTTGCGGAACCCCGCCAGCTGCTGCAGCAGCATCGGGCAAAGGGAAGACCATTCAGATGTGGTACGTAGGCCCGCTGACGGGTAGCGGCGACACGACCGGCCAGGACGGATGCAACGGTGAACAACTCGCCGCGTCCGATATCAACCGAGCTGGTGGTCTATCGAAGGGACCTATGAAAGGTGCCCACGTATCGGTGAAGTGTATCGACGATGCCGACACACCGTCGCAGGACACATCGATTGCGGCTCATTATGCAAGCGATCCGAGCGTCTGGGCTATGGGCGGGTTTTACGCGAGTGGCAATGCCCTCGCCGCAGCGCTTGTAGCCGAGCGCTCTAATCTCGTAATCCTCGGCGCAACAGTCGCCGCGCCGTTTCTCACGACACAGGTTCATGATGTATACATCCTCAACCCGACACTCCCCGCCGCCGGCGCCGCAGCCGCGGACTTCTGCGATGCGTACTACGGTGCTAAAAAGGTCGCGGGTCTGAATCCGGATTACTCCTATATTGCTGGCTACATGCAGGGCGCCGAGACAGCGGTGCACAAAGACCACCTTAAGCTTGTAGCGAGTCTGTCATGGCCCGATCCGACGACTACCGATTGGAGTTCTTATCTGAGTAAGGTCTCGAGTGCTGGGGCGCAGTGCATCCTGCTCGGCGGGTACCCTCCAGAGCAATGTGCGATCGCGGCCCAAGCTAGACAGCTGGGAATGGCGCAGCCGATGATTGATCTCACCGAGTCATTTACATCATCGTCGTGCCAGAAGGAGGCGGGCAGTGACTACGAGGGCCTGATCTTTGGCAATCTCCTTCCTTCCAAGAACCCAAAGGGTTCACTCGCCGCATCGGTGGCGCTTGGATACCAGCAGAAGTATCACCAGGTGATGACCTACCTATCCGCGCAGGCATACAACTGTGTCCTGGCAGTGGTATACGCCATCGAGGATGGCGCGACTAACCGTACACAGCTCGAGTCATACCTAGCGAAGGTTCATGGGCCAGGCGCCGGTGGACCAATTGCGTTCGTGAAGCGGCGCGTTGGCGTCCGGTTTCTAACATTCGATGAAGTAGCGGCGCACGGTCGCCTCGAACCAGTCGCCGAGTATGAACTTTACCCCAATAACTCCTATAAGCGACTGATGGTGGCCAAGTGCTCGATTCGGCCGTCTTGCCAGAAACGTCTTGGCGCATCCGCGTAGACGCCAGATGACCCCTATCCTGCGCGGCGGGCAGGAACGGACGGCTGTTGTTGAGCTATAGCATCGTTCGTCTGTCTTACGCGCACACAGTATGCCTCGCTGGCGGGCGTCAGACGCCCGCCAGCGACCGGGGTAGATGCGGTTCGGCCGTGGTGCACGAGCCACCTCTGCACGTCGATCCCTCCATCGGCCGTCGCCACTGGGGGGCACGCGGCAACGCATTTGGCCCGGGGCGACACTGCCGGAGCGCCTGCCCAGAAGGATCTCTGTGTTACCGCCCGTGGAGCCCTGGGTTTCTGCAGACGGAGCGAGACGCCGAAGGACTCACGCTATGACTGGATCCAGCGACCGTCACACCGGCGAGGGTGATCACCCCCGGACCGAGCACCCCCGGGCGCTCAGCCTGGTGTTGCGCGAGCACGCCATTGGGCGCCGCCGACGCGGACAACGCGGGGGAGACAGCTGGACTTGGTGGTGGCGGCGCCGCCTTAGCATTGCCGTCCTGCTTATAGCTGCGCCAATAGTCATTCACGACGGGTACGTCCTTCAGGTTGTCAGCTTGGGGTGGATTAATGCGATCCTTGCAATGGGCGTCGTACTCAGCTACGGGCGGGCCGGCGTGCCAAACATGTCGCAGGGCACCATATCCGGCATCGGCGGGTACGCTGCCGCCGACCTGATGATCCATTTCGGGTTACCATTCCCCCTCGCACTCGTCGGTGCCGCATTGTGCGGGGCGTTCGCAGGCGGCTTGCTCGGCAGCACAACCGCAAGAGTCAAAGGGACCTACTGGTGGTTGATCACAATCGCCTTCACCCAGGTCATGTATATTGTGTTCAATACGTGGACTCCACTGACCGGCGGGGAGTCTGGGCTAGTTGGCATTCCAATCGCATCAATCGGGCCTCTTAAGATCGACAGCTTCCGCAGTTATTACTACTTGGGCCTCGTTGCGATGATGTGTGTGTACTTGGTGTACGCCCTGTTGAACAGGTCTCGAGCCGGAATCGCGATTCGCGCTGTAGGTCGAGACGAAGTCACTGCCATGGGATTGGGCCTAGCACCAACTGCGCTGCGCATATCAGCCATGACCTTGGCTGGGATTGGGGCCGGTATCGGCGGTGCATGTTTCGCGGTGATTACAGGCTATATCTCGGCCGGGGACTTCACGTTGACTATCTCGTTCCAGACCATGCTATTTGCCATTGTCGGCGGGATCACTAGCCTCGGTGGCAGCATTGTGGCGTCAGTCGCACTGACATATTTGACGACGGCGGTTGCGTCACTCGTAAACGATCAATTATTGATTATTGGAGGCGTCGTACTGGTGGCCCTCCTTGCGCGGTCGTACGGCGTCAATGCGGCCATGGCCTGGAAGCGCCTCCAGATACTCAGGCTTCCAGGCCAAGCACGCCATGACGACGCCGGAGATGCCGGAGCCTCCGGAGGCACATTGACAGCACTCCCGGTTGACGACCGGTCGACAGTCGACGGGCAGGGCCAGGTCCCTGAGATTGTGGCCCGGCCGGTCACAGGCAGTGGAGCGGGCGCTGCGGCCACGTCCGTGGACCCTAGCTGCGAGTTGCTCGTGTGTAGTGAACTTGGAATTGTGTTCGGAGGCGTTACCGCGCTGGAGGAGGTCGAGCTCGTCATCGGCCGCGGCGAAATAGTAGGCTTGATAGGACCGAACGGGTCGGGCAAGACCACGTTGGTGAACGTCATCAGCGGGTATTATCGACCCAGCGTCGGGCGTGTCAGCCTCGGCGGCATGGGAATCACTGGGCGCCGCCCGCAAGAGATCCACCACTTGGGAATAAGCCGCGTCTTTCAGAACGTCCGACTCTACGGTGACCTAACGGTGACCGACAACGTCGTGCTCGGCATGCTTCCGGGATTCAACGCTGGATGGAATGTGTCGAGATCGATAGCAAGCGGGATATTTCGACGCGACGCACGCGAGGTCGCCCGCTTACGCTCGCGTGCGCGTGATGTTGTCACGGCGGCAGGTCTCGGTGCGGTCAGTGAAAAGAAGGCGGGCGAGCTCTCGTATGGGCAGCGCAAAGAGATCGAACTTCTACGCGCGATTGCGCTCCCGCCCCGCGTGCTGTTACTGGATGAGCCTACGTCGGGCATCTCCGACCAAGAGGCAGAGTCTCTGAAGGAGCGGCTGATGGAATGGCATGCGCAATTTGGCTTCGCTGTCCTCGTCGTTGAGCACCGACATGGCTGGCTGTTCGATGTGGCGACGCGGGTCGTAGTGCTGAATGAGGGGAGAGTCATTGCGTCTGGTCCAGCGCAGGAAGTGGCCTCGTCTGTGGACGTCTGGAGTGCATATGTTGGGAGCTAGTTCGCGTGCTGCCAACCACGATGACTTAGAGGCTCCGGTCCTCGCGTGTACCGATGCAAACATCGGGTACGGCGATTCAGTGATCGTGAGAGACTTGACCTTGTCGGTCGGGGCAGGCGAGGTGCTCGCGGTGCTCGGGCCGAACGGAGCTGGAAAGACGACGTTCCTCAACGGCGTCGTCGGGTTGGCGCAGGTGACTGCTGGGCAGGTCCGCCTCCATGGGGCGGACATCACTGGCGTTAGTCCTGAGCAAGCTGCGGCGCGAGGCATCGCCTATGTCCCCCAGGGGCGGTGGTTGTTTGCATACGCAACAGGATCGATGAACGTCTGGAGCGGCGGGTATCCCCGTAAGGATAGAGGCGAGGTTGACGCCGACACTCGTCGCTTCTTCGCAGAATCGGACGCAGCTCGCCCGCTTGCCCGACGCCGAGGGGGTGTGATGAGTGGGGGGCAGCAACAGCTTGTGGCAATCGGTCGCGGCCTGACCGCTCGCCCCTCGCTCCTGTTGCTCGACGAACCCTCGCTTGGTCTCGCCCCGATTGCGATCGGCTCGGTCTTTACGAAAATTGCGGAAGTCGCGGCTGGACTGGCGCGCACCGGGGGCGCGGTGGTCCTTGTCGAACAGAACGTGACCGCGGCGCTAAATATCGCACATCGCGTTTGCGTTCTGTCCGGTGGTGCGATCATCCACGAGGCGGCCGCTGCCGACGTCTCGCGTGCCCAACTCGCAGCGCTCTATCTCCTGTGAGCAATCCTGCGACTGACGCCGAAAGCTGGCGACGAAGATGACACTCTTTGTGCAACTGCTTGTTGAAGGTCTAGAACACGGCAGCCTATATGCCATCTGGGCGCTCGCATACAGCCTCGTATATCAGGTACTGGGCTTACTTAATTTTGCATTTGGCGACACGCTGCTCCTTGCGATCTACGCGATCATCGGTCTTTCGGGGGCTGACGGGCTACCCATCTGGCTCGCAATGGTGGTAGGGATTTGTATCGCGGCCGTTCTCTTCATGATGTCAGAGCGTGGGATCTTTTCGCGCTTTGCACGTACCGGGCACATCGAAATGGGGTTTATCGCCGCGATTGCGTTTGGTTACATCTGCCGGAACGTTGCCACTATTCTCCTAGGCAATGAACCTGTCGCATTCCCATCACTGTTCCCGAACACTGTGTTTACGATCGCCGGCGTCAAGGTTGCGTCGACCGGGCTAATTGTCATCGGGATCACCGCAGTCGTGCTCGTAGTGCTCATGGCGTACTTACGGCTCAGTCGACTCGGACGAGGAATCGTGCTCCTCGGACAAGACCCCCGCATGGCTCGCCTAGTCGGCATACCAGCCCGCCGTATCGTAACCACAGTTTACGGTGTGAGTGGCGCGCTCGGCCTGATTGGAGTGATACTGTTCGCGAATCTCACCGGTGGCGTAAGCTCGACGACTGGCTTCTACATCACCTTCCAAGCGTTCATCGCGGCGACAGTCGGTGGCGTTGGCAGTCTTACTGGGAGCGTCATCGGCGGGCTGGGCCTCGGTGTCGTCGAATCCCTTAGCGTCGGTTATGTATCCGGAGATTTTTCACAGGCGCTCGCCTGGTTGGCGATGGCAGTGGTAGTGCTCATACGGCCACGGGGCCTTCTCGGGCGAAAGGAGGTGGAGAGAGTGTGACGGCGCTCCTCCGAGACCGAGAGCTTGAAGTGAACTGTGGCCTCTCGTGGTCGCCGGCTGTACGTTGGTGTACGGACCGACCCCTGCGAGGCCATCCTAGAAAGAGGCTATGAAACATGATGATCAACGAAGACATGAGGTCAATCGTCGAGGGGAGTCGGCTGGGTTTCGTCGCGACAATCTGCGCTGACGGATCGCCAAACTTGTCCCCCAAAGGATCGATCCGGGTTTATGATGACACACACCTGATTTTCGCGGACATCGCCTCGCCAACGACGATTGAGAACCTGCGGCGGGACCGACGAGTCGAGGTGAACTGTATTGATTTTCTCCGCCGACGAGGGTATCGGTTCAAAGGAGTGGCAACTGTACTCGCACCCGGCTCAGGACCAGCGTTCACGATGATCGCGGAATGGTTACGCGAAACGCATGGGCCGAAGATTCCGGCACTCCATGCCGTGCTAGTGACGGTCGAGCGGGTGTTGCGCGTTGACTCGCCGGCCTACACATTCCTGGACGCTCAGGAAGATGAGCTCACTTCGGCATGGATAAAGAAATATATCGGCAAGCCTACTGGCGTGGATGTCTGACACTGCGGGCTCAGCTGCGTTCCAGGATGGCGACGGTCGCGCGGCAGTTTTCGTTTCACGGGGCTGATCGCACGCGACGAAATACTGCTCGGACCACGCCGACGAATGTAATTGATTAAAACAAAGGGGATAAAGAATGCGTGGCGCTGGTGTGCGTGAACTGGGAGCACCTGTGGAACTGATCGATCTGGCGGAACCCCGCTCGCTGTTGTACGACGAAGTGCTTGTAACGGTGAAGGCGGCCGGAGTTGGGAACTGGGATGAGATCGTACGCACGGGCGGATGGGACGTTGGCACCCAGCCTCCGATGGCGCTGGGTGTCGAGTTCGCCGGAGTCGTGGCGGAGGTGGACCGAGTAGACGGAGAGTTCAGTGTCGGCGACGAGGTACTCGCGCACGTTGCACCACTGCCGTTTGACGGTGCCTGGGCCGAGCAGGTGATTGCGCCGGTGGGATCTGTGGCACACAAGCCGCAGAGTGTCTCGTGGAGCGTAGCCGGCGCGTTCCCGATCCCGGCCCTCACCGCTGAACAGGTGCTGTCAGAGGTGCTCCAGGTGACCGCCGATGACACAATTCTTGTGTATGGTGCCGGCGGTGTGACTGGTGGCTTGATTGTCCAGCTGGCCGCGGCACGCGGGTGTGACGTGGTGGCGACTGCGAGCCCAAGAAGTGCCGATAGGGTCCGGGGCTTTGGGGCGCGGGAGGTGTTGAATTACACGGATCCACGATGGCCGGCAAACCTTCGGGAGCTCACGATGGGAAGAGGGGCGACTGTCGGCGTCAACGCTGCACGGCACGGCGCAGCTTCAGTGTTGCCGGCTGTTGCTGACGGTGGGCGCCTCGCGACGATTACAGGCGACCCCCCCGGACAGGAGCGTGGGATCTCCGTCAGCGACGTTTACGTTAGGCCAGACGCCCAACAGCTGGCTGGACTAGTTCGCCGATTGGCAGACGACGAACTCCACCTCGCGGTGGCAGGCATCTCTACGTTGAGCGACGCGGGTGCTGCACTGTCACGGGCAGCTAGTGGCGAGTCCGTTGGAGCGTGGGTGATATCACTCGAGAGCTAGCTCGGACCGTGCGGTAGCGACGGCGCCGCCCGAGTGAGCGGAGGGCGCGATACGTCCGGCTGGGCGGGGATTCTTGCGATTACTGAAGTCGTGGACCCCGAGCTTGGAGTCCATCTTGAAGGTGATGCGTGATGGACGCCCGTGTAACCGTAGGAGTCACGGCGACGGAGCCAGCTTGGTGTCGCACGCCGGACCGCGCTGCTGGGGATGGTCGTGGACAAGGTCGGGCTCACCAGCAGGCCCGTCCTCGCGCCTGGCGCCGGCCAGCACCGCCGGCGAGGGCATGATCGCCGGGTCGTGATCGGGGACTTGGCGGTGATGCTCGCCGACGGCGGCGGGTGCGTCTCGGATTTGGGGATCCTCAGATGCCACGCATTAGCCGCCACCGTTACGCCGCCAGGTCACTGAGATGGCGGTGAAGCAGGTCGCGGTCACGTTTGAGATGTCGGACACGACGATCTACAACTGGCTCAAGCAGGAGCGGATCGCTCGTGGTGAGGCTGAGGGCGCGACCACCAGCCAGCAACTGGAGCTCCCGCGGCCAAACGACGGATCCGATAACTCGAGACGAGCTGGCGACCATTAACACGATCTACAACTTTTTCAAAACAACGACCAAGCCGCCTGACCTCAGAAACGCGTCTTCACCAAAACCAGGACGGCACTCCACTTACCCCAGGACGATTCACGGCCCGGTCCATCCATCACGGTCGGAGCGTTGCCGCGCCCACTACCCGTTTGACTCGCATCACAAGATTACGAATCCGAATTGTGGTTCGCTATAGAGTTCCGCCGGCCCGCGACGACAAGGGTCCGAACCCTGCGCAATGCGCGACCTCGAGCTGGACGCCAGACGTGACACTTGACTGACGGACGACACCAGGTAGTATTGCGACGGGTTGGCAGCTTGCGTCGAGGAGAGGCGAGAGAGATGCACCAGCAGCACCGTGGCGGCGAGCTCTGCAATGTGAGTGACATCGTTGGTTGGCAGGTGGACGACGGGCGTGGATCTGCGCGTGCCGTTGTCGCCGACGACGCAGTGTTGACGTACGACGAGCTTCGTCGTCAGATCAACCGTGCGGGCCACCTATTGCACGACCTCGGGGTTCGTCGAGAGCAACGAGTGCTCCTGGTCCTTGGCGACACCTCGGTCTTCCCAGTTCTCTTTCTCGGGGCCATCAGGATCGGTGCCGTCCCGGTGCCTGTCAGCCCGTTGGACAAGGACGAGAACCTCCGACATTTTCTAGACGACTCCTATGCCGAGTTGGTCGTTACCGACGCGCCGATGGTGGAGCGACTGCGATCCGCCTGTGATGGTCCGACCGTCCGGTGGCTGGCCCGCGGTGTGTCGGGCCCAGGCATCACGGAGCTAGACGGCGGCCTCAGTGCTCAGTCTGATGAGCTCGACCCAGCGTCGACTCATCGCGACGATATGGCGTTCTGGTTGTACAGCTCCGGATCGACTGGAAAGCCAAAGGGAGTGGTGCACCTTCAGCACGACATGTATGTGACGTGCGAGAGCTACGCCGAGCGCGTGCTGGGCCTCCAGCCGGAGGACGTCGCTTTCTCGACAACGAAGCTGTTTCACGCGTACGGGCTCGGGAACGGTCTGTCCTTCCCGTTCTGGGCAGGCGCGACCGCGGTGTATATGTCTGGCCCACCGAAGCCAGCTCTGATTGTCGAGATGCTCCGAAAGCATCGGCCGAGCGTGTTCTTCTCGGTGCCGGCGTTGTTCGCGGCGATCGGACGGGAAGAGGATGCGCGAGACGCGCTCGGCTCGGTTCGGTTCTGTGTCTCGGCAGCCGAGCCACTTCCAACCACGACGATCGAGCGGTGGCGCAACACTTTCAACCTGGAGATCGTTGACGGGATCGGCTCCACAGAGATGCTACATATCTACTGCTCGAACCGCCCCGGCGAGATCCATCCCGGAAGCTCTGGTTGGCCGGTGCCCGGGTATGACGTGCGCTTGGTCGACGATGAAGGCGTGGTTATCGATGGTCCGGCGGTTGGGGCACTCCAGGTGCGCGGCGACTCGTGTGCTGCCTACTATTGGCACCAGCACGAGAAGACCAAGGCATCGATGATCGGGAGCTGGTTTGCAACCGGCGACAGATACGAGCGACGCGAAGACGGAACATATGTATACGTGGGCCGCGCCGATGACATGCTGAAGATAGGTGGCCTCTGGGTCTCGCCTGTTGACATGGAACACGTTTTGCGCGAACACCCAAGCGTCACCGATGTCGGCGTCGTCGGTGTCAGGGCCGGAGACATCAGTCGCATCGCAGCATTCGTCGAGGTTGCCGCCGGCATCGGAGACGAGACTCTTGCGGGGGAGCTGCGAACTTGGTGCAAGGAGCGGATGCGGCGGTACGAGTATCCGCATATCGTGGAGTTTGTAGAGAGCCTGCCGCGGACGCTGACCGGGAAGGTTCAGCGCTTCCGACTACGCGAGTGGGCCTCCGACGCCGCGACACACCAGCAGGCAGCGGAGACCGCTGACGGAGTGGCCACCATGTCAAACGTTCAGGAACGCTAAACATGAGGGCAGCCGTCGTCGGCGCGGGCCCGTCGGGGTTCTATACAGCCGAGCAGCTGTTGGCGGCAGGCTTTGAGGTCGACGTGATCGATGCGCTGCCAACCCCCTTTGGGCTGGTGCGGGCCGGCGTGGCGCCCGACCATCCCAAGATAAAGTCCGTAACTCGTGTTTACGCTAAGACGGCGCACCACGAACGTTTCCGATTCTTCGGCGGCGTGCGATTGGGTCGCGATGTTTCGCGGGGCGATCTCTTAGCTCGGTATCACGCTGTGATCTATGCCACCGGGACGTCGATTGACAATCGTCTGGGCATCGCGGGAGAGGATCGGCCCGGCTCTCATTCGGCCACAGAGTTCGTAGCCTGGTACAACGGCCATCCTCATTACTCTGAGCTTGAGTTTGATCTCGCGTGCCATCGCGCTGTCGTGATCGGGAATGGGAATGTGGCCCTCGATGTTGCGCGCATGCTCGTGCTCGATTCGACTGAGCTGATGCCGACGGACACCGCCGATCACGCGATCAGCACGCTCAGAGCGACGGGTATCAGGGAAGTTGTCCTGATCGGCCGCCGCGGCCCCGCTGAGGCAGCGTTCACCAACCCTGAGTTGCGTGAGCTAGGTGGGCTAGCACGGGTTGATGTGGTAGTCGATCCGTCGCAGCTTGAGGGGCTGGAGAATCCAACGGAGAATGCGCGGCGGCAAAGTCTCGAGTTGCTTCGGAACTACGCTGGACACGGAACGACGTCGCGGTCCCATCGACTGGAGCTGCGGTTTATGCGCTCACCAATCGAAATCCTTGGTGACGGCGCGCATGGTCGGGTGACCGGAGTCAGGGTGGGTATCAACCGGCTGGTCTGCCGCCCGGACGGTTCGGTGTTTGCGGAGCCGACTGGCGAGGAGGAGCTGATCGAGTGTGGTCTTGTGTTGCGCTCGATTGGTTACCGTGGCGAACCTATGGACGAGATTCCGTTTGATGAGCGCCGAGGTCTGATCCGCAACGTGGGTGGGCGTGTTATCGACGACTCCGGCGTGTGTCGAGGCGAGTACGCGGTCGGGTGGATCAAACGCGGCCCTTCTGGCGTAATCGGTACGAACAAGAAGGACGCAACTGAGACCGTTGCAAACTTGCTCGAGGATGCTGAACGCGGCGCTCTCAACGAGCCCGATGAGGGACTGGTGGCGGAGGCCGCCGGCGGGTGGCTACTGGAGCAATCTCCCGAGACGGTGACGTGGGACGGCTGGACAGAGATCGATAAACACGAGGTTGCGTCCGGAGAATCGCAAGGGCGTCCACGTGTGAAGCTGGTCCGCATCCAGGACATGGTTGACGTCGCCCGAAAGAGAAGCGGCGTACCGAGTTAGGCCGCAGCCAGGAAGTTTCTGATCGCGTCGACGACGTGCTTGGGGTGCTCAAGGTGTGGACTGTGTCCGCCGGAGAGGACTAGCAGGCGCGTCGAGGACTGCGCGGCCCGCTCGATGCGGTCCAACTGCGCCATAGTACCGTAGGGGTCCTCGGACCCTTGGATCAGCAATGTCGGCCGGCTCAGGCGTGCCGCTTCGTCGCCGAGGTCCCAGCTCGCAAAGCTTGGGTCTAGCCACACATCACACCAGCCCCAAAAGGCAGCGTCAACGTCATCGTGATAGCGAGTCAGGCGCTCGCGCAGGGACCCAGAGACATATTTCTCACGTGTCGCTCTGATTGCGTCAACCGTGACCGGCTCAACGAACACATGCGGGGCCATCAGCACCAGCCGGTCTACGGGGCGATGAGCGGCGTGAATCAATGCGATCGAGGCGCCGTCGCTATGGCCCACGAGCACCGGAGCTTCGATGTCGAGCTGCGCACAGAGTTCTGGTAGGACCTCGAGAGCCTCGGCATGGAAGAACGCGGCGGTGCGCGGTATCAGTGGCTTCTGGGAGTGACCGTTGCCGTAGCGTGAGAACGCGACGAGCCGTCTGCCGGTAGCTGCATGGAGGTCGGCAGGGAAGCGGCGCCAGAGTTCAACCGACCCAAGCCCTTCGTGTAGAAGCACCAGCGGCGGCTGGTGAGTGTCGCCTGACAGTTGGAGCACCTCGACCCGTTGGCCGTTGATTTCGAGCGATGTCAGATTGCTCATGCAGGTCGGGGTCGCACAGCCATCCACACGTCTACAACCGCGCAAAGCCTGTTCTGGTCATCGTGAAACTCATGTGACCAGAGCCACTCACGCTCATCGCAATACCGACGGCGGGCGGTTACACGCACTGTTCCTGTGGTGATCGGACGCAAGAAGCTTGCAGTGTTGCTCAAGCCCGAGGCTGTCATGCCGTTCTTCCAGACGGCCGCCATGGTTGCGACCGACGCGACTGTTTCGGCGACCGCCGAGTAAATACCGCCGTGCATCAGTCCTAGCGGTTGGCGCAGGTCGTCTCGGATCTGGAAGGTCACCCCTGCATTCTGATCCTCGAGCGTCTGCCAAGAGAGCTGTAGGAAGCCCTCGAATGTGGAGGAAAGCGGGAGCGCTGGCTCAGGCAGCAGGCCTCCGTCCCACGGCGAGTTGGTCATGGCGCAATGCTCCTTCCCCCGCAGATCAATAGCAGCTGCCCGGTTAAATACGACGCAGCGGGCGATGAGCAGAACGCCACTAGGTCGGCAACCTCCGCGGCCTCTCCCATGCGGCCGGCGGGAACCCGCTCGATCATCGCGGCGAGTACGTCTTTGGGCATGCTGGCTGTCATTGGTGTATCGATAAGGCCCGGGGCTACAGCGTTCACTCGCACGGTGGGTGCCCAGAGCAGAGCCAAGGCGCGAGTGAGGGCGACTAGCCCGGACTTCGCTGCAGCGTAGTTGGCTTGGCCGAAGCTACCGAGCGCTGCTCGGGACGCGATGTTGATGACTGATGACCCGTTGGGCATAAGTGGATGGAGCTCCATGGCAAGTCGAGCTGGTGCGACAAGATCGACGTTCACGACGGCACGAAAGTGCTCGTCGGTCATCTTGGTTGCTCGCGAGTCACGGTTGATGCCAGCGTTGTTGACCAAGATGCGGGGCGACAAGGCGAGGCTGGCCAGCTCCTTCACGATCGATGACGGAGTGTTGGTCGCCGTGATATCACAACCGATCGATGTGACTCGGGCGCTCGTGCTTTGCGACAGACTTTGCTCCGTCGCCTGCAGCGACTCTGAAGGGAGATCGATCAGGAGGAGCGCATCCACGTCGTCCGCGAGACGCTCCGCTATCGCGCGACCGAGCGCACCTGCCGCCCCGGTCACGACAGCTGCATCGGTCATACTGGAACCTTGCCTAGATGCAGGTTCCCGAGCCGTATCAGCTCGCCGTTGATCGCGGTTGACTCGGATATATGTGTGATCCACGCGTCGAGCTCAGCGGTGTCGACGTCGCCGGTTACCCCTAGGGCATTGACGCGCCAGCCTTGCCTTACGCCCTCTGTGGCTAGCGCTCGCGTTAATCCGAGTAAGCCACCCGCTAGCGCTGCGTCGGCGGGACTGCCATGTCCGAGCAAATCCGAGTCGCGTACTACGACGACGACAGTTCTACCCTCGGTGAGTGCGTCACGAATCGCTCTGAACGCCGCCAGCAGGGTCTCGTCGAGCTCCGCGAGCTCGGTGCCTGGCGTTGCGGAAAGAACGAAGGGGTCAGGCGAATGTGCTGCCACCTCAGGCATGCGTGCCCCTAGCCGCAATCAGCGTGACGAGCTCGCCTGCTTGGACTACGTCGCCGTCTTGGTTGCGGACGTCGACCTTCTGGGTGACGACACCGCGTTCCCCTTTGGAGGTCGGACGTAGTTCTGTGACGGTTGAGACCGTGTCGATCGTGTCGCCGGCCCGTACGGGTGCCACGAATTTCCATGAGCGGAGCTCCAATAGGCCCCGATGCGTTCCCTCGAACAGGCCCATCTGCTGCCGTAGACCTGTCGCGATCGATAGCACGAGTGCACCGTGCGCGATGCGGCCGCCATAGCCGCTTGCCGCAGCGGTGACCTCGTCGGTGTGCAGTGGATTGAAGTCACCTGATACTCCGGCGAATGCCACAATATCCGCCTCGGTCACCGTGCGTCGGGCGCTCACCCATTGAGTCCCGATCTCGATGTCCTCGAAGTAGAGCACGCTGGTCACATGAGGTTGCCGAACACTACCGACTTAGTCTCGGTGTAGTAGTCGAACGCTTCCTCTCCATGCTCTTTGCCGTAGCCACTCGACTTCCAGCCACCGAACGGCAGCTCGTCATAGACCTTCGTGCGGGAATTGATCCACGTGTAGCCCGCCTGGATCCTTTCCGCCGCGTGGCGGGCACGCTGGAGGTCGCGGGTCCAGACCGACGAACCGAGCCCGAACTGAGAGGCGTTTGCACGCTCGATCGCTTCGTCGAAATCAGCAACACGCCAGATTGGCAGCGCTGGGCCAAAGACTTCCTCGGTCGCCATCGGCGAGTCATGCGGCGGGTCGACCACAATCGTCGGGCTGTAGAAGAAGCCGTCGTCCAACTCTGGGTCGTCAGGTGCCGAGCCGCCAGTCGCAAGCTCACCGCCCATCGCGAGCGTTCTCGTGACCTGATCGGCGACCAGATCGCGTTGACGAGCGGTGTGCAGTGGGCCCATCTGCGAGCCCTTGACATCGCCGCGACCGAGCTTCAGTCGTGCGGCCTTAGCGGTGATGTCCTCAATCACCTTGTCGGCCACGCCGTCGACCACATAGACGCGCTTGATCGCCAGGCATGCCTGTCCGCAGTTGTAGAAGCGTCCCATTGACGCGGCGCTAGCGGCAGCATCGAGGTCGGCGTCCTCCGCGATGATCATCGGATCTGAGCCGCCGAGCTCTAGCGTGACGCGCTTGCTGCCCTTCGCCGCAGCCGCGTGGATCAACTCACCGACCGGGGTCGAGCCCGTGAACGCGATCTTACGAACGCCGGGGTGGTTGACAAGTGCCATGCCGGTGCCGGGTCCGTCGCCGGTGACGACGTTAATAACGCCATTGGGCAAGCCGCCCACGTGCAGCAGTTCGACGAAACGTAGGGTAGTGAGCGGCGTGGTGTCAGCGGGCTTGGCGACAACTGTGTTACCGGCGATCAGAGCTGGGCCGAGCTTGTTTGAGAGCAGCGTCGTGGGGAAGTTCCAGGGCACGATCGCCGCGACCACGCCGAGCGGCCGTCGCAGCACGATCCCGTCGACGCCCTCATCGAGGTTGGGGGTATGCACGCCCCGCAGTGAGCGTGCCATGCCGACGTAATGCATCAACGTGTCGGCTGCCTTCACGAGCTCGATCCGCGAGTCGCGAAACGTCTTTCCTTGCTCCCGGGTGAGGATCGGGATGAGTTCGTCGATGTGCTGCTCGAGGTGGTGTACGGCCTTGCGCAGTATCTCCCCGCGGGTGCTGACACCTAGGTTCGACCAGCTGCCGAATGCCTCATGTGCAGAGGCGACCGCCGCGTCCACGTCCGCCAAGGTGCCGGCTGGCACCTCGGCAAAAACCACACCTGTCCCGGGATCGGTGATCGGTAGCGACGCGCCTGAGTTGAGGTGCTGTTGCCCGCCGATGAAGGCGCCGGGAGACGTGATGATCGTGTCCGTGCTCATGTGACTCCCCTCTAGGCTCCCGTGAAGACCGGGGAACGCTTCTCGACGAACGCGGTCAGGCCCTCGTTGCCGTCCTTGGAGCGAAACAGCTCCTCGACAAGCTCCGCCTCAAGCGCCAAACCGGCTTCGAGGGACTGCTCGCCACCCTCGTACACACAGCGCTTGATGTTGGCGAGCGCCAGCGACGGTCCGGACGCGAACCGGTCGGCATATGCGCGTACTGCGGTTGCGGCCTCATCGGGCTCATATAGTGCCGCCACAAGCCCCCAGTTGAGCGCGTCCTGTGGGGAGAACGTGCGGCCGGTGATCAGTAGCTCCATGGCGAGCGAGCTACCGAGCTGTCGCGTCAGACGTTGGGTGCCACCGTTACCGGGCAGCAGCCCGAGCGTCACCTCCGGTGTACCGAGTTTGTAGCTACCGGCGTTGGCCAGGCGGATGTCGCAGGCAAGCGTGATCTCTAGCCCGCCACCGAGTGCGTGTCCATTGATGTGCGCGATGAACACTTGAGGGGCAGCCGCCATGCGTGTAAACGCGCTCTGGCTCGTGCGAATCATCTTCATGTTGGCGCCGACATCGCCGTCTAGGAACTTCTTGACGTCCGCGCCGGCCGAGAAAAACTTCTCAGAAGCACTCTGAACAATCACTGCTTTGCTGTTCGATGAGATCGCCGCGTCGACCGCTTCCGCGAACTCGGTCATGACCGAAAGGTCGTAGGAGTTAGCCGGCGGGTTGTCGATCGTAATCGTCCCGACGCCGCCTTCAGCCTCGAATGTCACGCTCATCAGACCAGTCCCCCGACAACCACCGACTTGAGTTCGACAAATGAGTCCAGTGACTCAAGGCCGTGTTCCTTGCCGAACCCGGAGGCCTTGACGCCTCCGAACGGCAGCTCGTCGTAGCCGTAATGAATCTGGTTGACCCACGTCATCCCGGACTCTATCTCCTGGGCCGCCCTGTGAACCAGTCGTATATCGCGTGTCCATATTGATGAGCCCAACCCGTACGGGGTCGCGTTAGCGCGCACCAGCGCATCATCGAAATCGGTGAAACGCGACACCGGAAGCACCGGGCCGAACACCTCCTCGTTCATCAGGCGAGAGCCAACTGACGGTTCGGCGATTACGGCGGGCTCCAAGAACCAACCCTTGCCGTTCTCAGTCGTTCCGCCGCCGACCAAGAGTTCACCGCCCGAGTTGACGCCGCTCTCAATCTGCTCCAGCAGCTCCTCACGGCCAGCGCGAGTATGGATCGGTCCCATCCGCAGCTTTGGCTTCTCGGGTTTGGTCGTGCCGTCGCCTGGCTCGTAGCGCCGGACTCGGTCGACCAGTTGTGAGACGAAGCTGTCGTAAACCGAATCATGTACGAAGACCCGTTTGCAGCCCAGGCATGCCTGGCCGGCGTTCCAGTAGCGACCGATGATGACCGCCTTGACCGCCTCATCCACGTCAGCGTCGGCACAGATGATCACGGGATCAGAGCCGCCTAGTTCAAGCGACAATCGCTTGAGATCGGGGGCCGCGAGGCGAGCAACATTGCGTCCGACTTCGGTCGAGCCGGTGAACGCTACCCGGCGGACGTCCGGGTGAGAGACAAGCGCGTCACCGATCACACTGCCGCGACCTGTGATGACATTGAGTACGCCGTCGGGAACGCCCGCCTCCGAGAACAGGCGCGCTACCTCGAGTGTCGCGAGCGGTGTTGTGGTGGCCGGCTTGGCCACAATTGTGTTGCCCATCGCAAGGGCAGGCGCGACCTTGGTCCCGAGCAGTGTCAGCGGGAAGTTGTACGGGGTGATCGCGGCGCAGACACCGATCGGCCGGCGGATCACCATTCCGTAGGACGGGCCGAACGCGGAGGGAAGTTCCTGGTAGGAGCCGCGCGCCTTGGTGGCGGCTTCCGCATAGAACCGAACTCCGTGCGCGAGATGATGGATCTCGCCGGCTGCCTCGGTCAGCGGCTTGCCCTGCTCGGAGGTCAGGATCGCTGAGAGCGTTCGGCTGTTCTCCTCTATCAAGTCGGCCGCTTTAGACAGGACCGCTGCTCGCTTTTCGACGTCCGTGCGGGACCAGCTGGCCAGTGCACGCTTCGCCGTCTCGACCGCCAGCTCGACGTCCTCGGGGGCCCCAGCGGGGACGCTTGCTACCACTTCTTCGGTCGCGGGATTGACGACTTCGATCTCTTCGTGAGTGGTCGCCTGGCGCCACTCACCACCTATCAACATTTCAGACACGCTGCTGCCTCTCTGGTCTGGCGACCCGCGCGGCGTCCAAGACGCGCACGCGACTCGCAGTCATATATCGCTTACTGAACGTCTGGTACTCATCCGCCGCGGTGCGTGTCCAATGCAGCGCCGAACCTGTCAACTCTTTCTTGGTAATCGCCGGCACCCCGGCCGCTAATACTCCGGGCGGCACAGACGCACGCTCTTGCACAACAGCTCCAGCGGCGACTAACGCCGATGCGCCCACGTGGGCGTGTTGCAGCACGATCGCGCCCATGCCGATCAACGCCTCGTCCTCGACAACGCAACCTTCGAGCAGCGCGCCGTGGCCTACGACAACCCGCGCGCCGAGGATCGTCGGCAACTCGTGAGCGCAGTGGATCACTGAGTTGTCTTGGATCGAGCATTCAGCGCCGATCTCGATGTATGAGACGTCGCCCCGCAGTACCGCGCCAAACCAAATGTTCGCCCTGTCACCAACGCGCACATCGCCGATCAGCACGGCGGTCGATGCCAGAAACGCGTCCTCGCCTATGGTCGGTGCCACGCCGTCGAGCTCCACGAGTGTCGCCATCAGCGGCCTCGGAACTCTGGCGGGCGACCTTCGCGCACGGCGGCCAGCCCTTCGCGGTGATCTTCGGACTGAAGCAGCGCTGTTTGCGCGAAGCTCTCAGCCAGGACGCCGCTGCGCAGGTCGGCGTCGGCCGCGAGGTGCGCGAGGCGTTTGGCCGCACCAAAAGACAGAGGTGATCGCGCGAGCATGCGGGTTGCCCGCTCGCGTGCGGCTTCCACAGGATCCTCCGTGGTGGCTTCACTGACCAAGCCAAGACGCAGCGCGGCTTCTGCGTCGAGGTCATCGCCGCCGAGCAGTACTTCCTTCGCGCGCGCCAGCCCGAGCAGCTTCACCAGGCGGGTGATGCCGCCGTGCGTTGGCACAAGCCCAAGCCGGCCCTCGCGGAACAGGAGTCGGGCGCGTGGCCCGGCGATGCGCCAGTCGCAGCACAGCGCGAGCGTCAAGCCCACCCCCGTCGCGACGCCGTCGATTGCAGCGACTATAGGCTTCTCGAGTCGCTCGACCGTGTCCAACAGCGACGTCAATCCATGGCTGACGTTACGGTATACCCGCAGGTCATGCAGATCCTCGAAGCTCCCAAGCTCGCCGCCAGCGCAGAACGCGCCGCCCGCACCGGTCAGAACAACCGCGTGCACCTCGGCATTGGTGGCTGCGCGATCGATCGCGCCGAGAAGTTCGTCCCGCATGACCGCGTCGACCGCGTTGCGACGCTCTGGCCGGTCGAGCGTGATGGTCAGCACCTGCTCCGAGAGCTCCTCACGGACTCTCTGCCTCTTCTCGCTTGACGACACTGTGAGAAGACTATACGCTGGCGATCGTAAGTCAAGTGTCATATGACGAAAGGCAGGGTAATGGTCGCCACCGCCGCCGACGAGCTGGCGCCGCTAACCGAGGAGCAGGTCCAGGAGCGCCTGGCCGCAGGCAGGCTGGTCGAAGGTCGGCAGCACATGTCGCCCAAGTACCTAGAGGGCATCCGAAGGATCCTTACGGTGTCGGCGGACACCGAACTCATTAGCGCCCCGTCCTACCTGCGCGCCGCGCAGGATGCACCCGCGTTAAACAACTTTGGCTCGGCAATGTCGATCGTTCAGGACGAGCTGGCCCATGCGCACATCGGCTACCGGCTACTCGGCGACCTTGGCGTCGATATGGACTGGCTGATCTATGAGCGCCCCGCGCACGAGTTCAAGCATCCCTACGCCTTCGATCTGCCACTCAACACCTGGGTCGAACTTGTGTGCGCCAACACCATGTACGACCAGGCAGGGTTCGTACTCCTAGGAGACGTACACGCGTCGAGCAGCTTCGGCCCCTGGAAGCGCGCGCTTGCAAAAGTCGACAAGGAAGAGACCTTCCATCTGCGTCACGGCCGCACCTGGCTCAAGAAGCTGACCAAGGATCCGGACGCCAGACGCCAGGTTCAGGCGGCGGTCGACTGGATGTTCATCCTCACGCTCGAATGGTTCGGCCTGCCTGACAGCCTCAAGCAACATTCAGTGCAGCTCGATTACGGCTTCAAGGGCAAGTCGAACGATCAGCTTCGCCAGGCGTGGATGTCCGAGGTCGTACCGTTCATGGACGAGATCGGGATTCGCGTTCCCGCACACCACGACACTGAGACAGATGAGTACGTGATCGACTGCCCGTTCCCAGCGTGTTTCGATGAGGAGAAGCGCGAATGGCTGCTCGACGACGGCACCATCGGCTGGGACCAGGTAACGGCGCGCTGGCGTGCTCGGGGCCCGATGAACAAGACCTTTGTCGCCACTTTGCAGCGCGGCTACCAGACGACACACCTGCGGAGCGCGGCATGAGCGCTGTCACTCTCACCCACCGCGAGATCGTCCAGGCACGCATATGGGAGGCGCTGCGCCACGTCGAGGATCCCGAGATCCCCATTTCGGTGATCGGGATGGGGCTGATCGTCGCCGTCGCATATCGGGAGGACACGCGAACGGCTGATCTTCAGATCACCTACACGGCCATGGGATGCCCGGCGATGGAGTTCATCGAGGAAGACATTCGCGAGGCGCTGCTGCGAGATGACGACATTGACGCTGTCGATATCGAGGTCACCTGGGATCCAGTCTGGACGAAGGACCGAATCAGGGACGACGCGCGCCACACCATGCGCCGCCTAGGGATCGTCGTATGAGCCGCGCTGGCGAGACGATTTGGGAAGTCTTCGCACGCAAGGCTTATGAAGAGCCGCTGCACCATGTCGGCACCGTGACCGAGGCCGATGAGGAGTTGGCGTGTGTCTCTGCACGCGCGATCTACGACGAACAGCCGTGGATACAAATGATCCTTGTACCGCGCACCGAGATTCGGGAGGCGATCCACGCATGAGCACTTCACTACTGAAGGTCGACGAGGCAACTTCGTCGATGATCTCGCTGATCGCGTCGCTGGCCGACAACAAAGGTGCGCTTGGACGTCGCTTCGGCGAATGGGCTGTCAGTGCGCCGACCATTGAGTCCGCTGTGGCGCTGGCCGCCATGGCACAGGACGAGATCGGGCATGCCCGCTCCACGTACCCGGTACTCGCCAAGCTCGGCGTGGACCGGGACGAAGATCGGCTTGACGCGGGACGACCGCTGCCGATCCTCGAACAGGGACTGGCTGATTGGGCGTCCGTGATCGCCGCCAACGTCGCCGTTGACGGAATCCTGACGACGTTCGTCGCTTCGGCCCGCGATAGCGCCATTGAGCCGCTCGCCCAGCGCGCCAAGAAGATCTTGCAGGAAGAGGGTGCCCATAGGGTCCATGCTGAGGCGTGGGTGAAACGCATCTGCCGAGCGAACGGGCCCGACGCACAACTCCTGCGGCAGCGCGTTGTGGAGTTTTGGGACCAGGCAGCCCGCTGGCCGGGACCGGACGACCAGCCGGGTTACAAGGCGGCGATCGAAGCCGGAATGGTCAGCGAAGGCCCTCGCCTAATTCGCGAGCGTATGCACGAGTGGATTACCGAGCTCATGCACGCTGAAGGCGCCGGCGTCCGTCTCGATGAGCCCAGGGATTGGTCGGCATGGAACGAAGCCATACGCCTCTGAGAGGGGCCCTCCCTAGCTGCCCGTTCTGTGATTCGGCGAGCGTGCAGAAGGTTTCGGCATGGGGCGGGCAGCTGATCACCGCTCAACTGCGGTGCCTTCAATGCAACACATACTTCGAATCGGTGCGCGACGACTTCGAAACGCGAGCGACACCTAGCCCGACAGATAGCGACACATAGGCGCCTTGCCCGTTCCTACAGTTAGCGAGCATGGATACGTCCAGGTCTCGGTGGAGTCGTGGTGCTGAGGTCAGGCGGCTTTGTCGTTGTTGTTATTGAGACGTTGTAGATGGCGTTGGTGGTGGTCTCGACCCGGAGCGTCACAGAGACCAGCTAGCAACGTTCTATCTGCTGCCTAGTCTGGCGCGGTCCTAGCGAGTAAACGTTCATCCTGAGATTCGAGCCAACTCGCCTCGACCTCGGATGGTGTGTGCATCCCGAGCCCGGAATGTCGACGACGGGTGTCGTGCCAGAGCTCGATGTAGTCGTGGATCGCGGTCGCGGGCTCGATCCGGGTCTTCCACTTGCGACGGTTGAGCAGCTCGACTTGTATCCGTCCGGCCTATGGGTACCGGCGGACATGGCGGAAACTCGATGCCCTCGCCAAGCAGCCTGTCGGCTTCCCGCAAACTTCCGGACGACCTGCTCCGGGGTGTGACGCCGTCTCGTCATGTTCTGGCTCCTCTGACCCATTCTCTCGGGTCGTCGAAGCTCTCACACTAGGCGGACCGATCTCAGGGGAGCGGATCACCGTAACTGGCGTCGAGCTGTGCGAAGTAGCAGTCTGCTCCGGTGGCCCATCGCCGGTGGCGATCCGTGAATAGCGAGTGCGCGCGCTCTCTTGGCCACTCGGCTGGTAGAAGGCTCTTTGGCAGGTCCGGATCGAGGAACGGGAACCGCCTCCAAGCGTGGACCAGGAGCGTCTGCTGACGGAAATAAGCCGCGGGTGTCGATGGTCGGACTCGTGCGAAGTCTTCGATGAATGCCTTGTATTGGTCTCGCACTCCAGCGAGGTCCCACGCATCCGCTACCAGTTGCTGCGGATCTCCCAGAGCCCCGACCTGGGCGACGAACGATCGCGCGTCGGCGAGTGGCTCATCCCGAATTGCGCTACTCAGTTCCGCTTCTCGCCCGACATGCGGTGTTATCCACACGCCGCTTCCCAGCGAGCCCAAGCCAGCCCACGCTAGGCGCGAACGCAACTGGTGACGGATGTCTCTACGTTGCTCTGGGACGCGAAGGATCACCAGCAGCCAACGACCGTCCCACTCCCACGGCTGCCCGAACGAGTAGATGCGCTCGGCACCCGTTGTGAATAGCTGCTGACCCGCGTCGGTCAGGAGGATCCGCGCCCGGCGGCCGTGTCGTTCGGTTCTGAGCCAGCCGGCGCGCGCACTCCGACCTAGTGCTTGGCGTGCCGCCTGTTCGCGGTAACCGATGGCCCCGAGTGCCGCGACCAGTGTCTCCTGCCAGACCCCGTCGAGGGCGAGAAGGACATACTGGCCGAGGACGGTCATGAGCAGAGAACGAGCCGTTGGCGAGCCAACCGAGCGCCGCCTGAGAGTCTCGTCCGGCTCGGTCCGGTCGCTAGTCATAGGCGGACACGGTACCTACCCGCACCAAACCACGAGCCAGGGGCAGCTATGTTGAGCGCCGCTGAGTTTGGTCACCGGCGGAGGTGATGGTGCCATTCATCGTGGTCACGGGCCTGGCAGGCTTCGCGCGTTCTGTTAAAGCGCGAGAGCCCTCCCGTCGTTCTTAGCGGTCTGTCGGGAGGGCTCTTTGGATGCCGGAGGTGGCACCCGATGTTGATCGGGTGCCCCGACCTGGTGTTGGTGGAGCTTGGGTGAGTCGCCGGGGGGTGAGACTCCCCCTGACGATGCCCGATGAGAATGCGCTGGCCGTGTGTGCTGCGCTCGAAGGCCGCGGCGCGCTGGATGCGCCGATACATCAACGAGGTTCGCCAGGGCGCGCGACCATTCACCCGCCTACAACCGGCGGCCCGTAGAGGCGCCGTTGGCTCTCCCGCTGAATCGCCGGAAGGGCGGATGTCAGCGCAGCGCAAGGTCCAAGACTCGAGGCGCCAGGTTCAGGTCGGCCCGTTGATCCGGAATGCTCCCCCCGAGCTCTTGGCGGCTGGCCTTAGCGTGGGAGCGCGGTGTCATACCAGTCCCCGGTGGCTCTCGACTTTGCGACGTGTTGCCCAAGCGTTGCCCAAATAGTTGCCCACAGCCACCCAAACTACAGTCATCGGTCTCTCTAGGGCATAAAAAAACCCCGTGTTAGCGGGGCTTCCTCATAGAGCCGACGGGGAGACTCGAACTCCCGACCCCTTCATTACGAGTGAAGTGCTCTACCAGCTGAGCTACGTCGGCAGATGCAGGGATCTCTGGATTCTCCGGCTCCCGGACCCGAGTTTGG
>Ga0182024_10007500_pt1 | contig 23489 bp, 21 predicted proteins | sample P32metaG_FD_120480 | JGI IMG/M metagenome (GOLD analysis project Ga0182024, IMG submission 120480) | Permafrost microbial communities from Stordalen Mire, Sweden - P3-2 metaG (Illumina Assembly) | ecosystem: Environmental > Terrestrial > Soil > Wetlands > Permafrost | place: Sweden: Stordalen... | reverse complement strand
TTGACGTCTGCGACAGCCAACTGGGGCACTATTGGTATTGAGGTAAATCCCTAATGGCGACCAATGAAACTGTCAATCGCGCGTTGACGCCTGGGCTTCGCCGATCCGTATGGGCTCGACTTCGAGCCCGAGGCGAGTTCGGCGCTGGCGGCGAAAGTGGGAGCGTCTTGATTCTCGCCCTGGTCTACATCGTCTCTATCAGCCTGATTGTCGGGGCTATGGCCGATTGGGCCATGAACGACCTCAACAACACCACGCATTTTCAATCGGCGAGTTCCCTGGACTACGCGGCTTCGAGTGTGACCCAAGTGGCGATTCAGAGCATTCGCTACACCCCCCTCTACTCCCAAACCCAGAATCCCCTGCTCGGCTACTGCTGGACCCCCTCAAGTGGGACCTACGTCTCTCAGCTCAACAACTTCAATGGATTCAACGTCACGGTTTGGTGCAGCACTGTGGAGAATCTCGCCAGCTCCAATACCCGCACTGTGAGTTTCTACACGTGCCAGAGTCCGACCACGGCCCCAGCGAATTCGGCTCAGGCTTTGGCCGACGGGGAGGCCTGCTACACCCAACCGTTGCTGTACGCCCAAGTGGCCTTCGACGACTACTTACCGGGAGCGACCACGCTGGGGACCACCTGTGCCGGCCCTGGCTACTGCGGCTTCGGGGCGACCGAGTTGCAATGGTCCTATTCGGGCGCTGCCGGATCTGTCGGCCAGGCAGTGAACACGATCACCGTTTCCTCCACCGCACCAAATAGCGCGACCGTCGGGGGTGCCACCTACACGCCGACGGCTGCCGCCACCTCGGGTGACACCGTGGTCATTACGTCCGGAACGACCTCTATCTGCACGATAACTGGCGGCGTGGTCAGCATGGTCGCGGTTGGCACGTGCACCCTGGATTTCAATGACAACGGGAACCTGAACTACGCCCCGGCGATCCAGGCTACCCAGAGCTTCAGTGTTGGGGCCAGCGTCGGCACCACGACCACCACGACGGCGACCACGACCACCACGATCTCCAGCTCGTACTCGGGCTCGAGCAACGGGAATTCGATTCCTACCGGCAACAACTACTACCTGATCAATGGTGCGTCGGGCGCCTCGGGTTCATCAACGGGCAACGCCTATACACCAGGAACTGGCACGACGCTCACCAAGTTGACCTTCACAATTGTCGGTACGAGCGGCTCGAACCACACGGCCACGGTTGACATCATCACGGGCGGTACCGCCGCGCCCACGGCGCTTTCATGCATGATTACTGGAGGATCAAACCAGACGTCATGCTCGATCACCGCCTCGGTTCCAGTCACTTCCACACAATCCATCAACATTGACGCCACGGGTAACGGAAATCACGCGGGTTCTTGGACGGTCACCTACACTCAGCCCTAGTTGGATCCTGTACGCAAGAGGTCTAGCAACACAATCGAGTTTGATTTGGGTCCCCTCAACCGAATAATGGTCTGGGCATTGGACCCCGAGAACCCTGGACCTGAGTCACTGGAGTGCCAATCTGCAAGGCCCTATCGCTCATCACCCTTCGATCTGAGTCGGAACAGTACCGACGGGAGCATCGAACTTCGTCGGTGTTCGAACACTATGTTCGAACCGGTCCGCAAATTGATGAAATAACCACTCGAGGTGTTCAATTCGTAAGTTTGTACATCGTGATCGGTCGAGGTTCATGAAGTGAATGCGTACTCGCCACAGATTCTTTTATCAAACCACGAGGGAGTAACTTGAAAAAATCACGGTGTTCACCAGGAAAATCTGGAGTTAAAAATACCATAAGAATTTGTTATTCAGTAGACCATTGCAACTAAAGACTTCATATATAATTTGCTCCAGCCGGGAGAAATATCTTCAATCGGTGCATAAATCGGGTAGTTCCGAGTGTCGGCCAACCCACTAACCATAAGGGAGTATGAATATGATTTCGACCTACCAACGGCTTAAGCGCCAGAGGGATGCTGGAGAGATCGATGGTTTCACCTTGATCGAGCTCCTCATCGTCATCGTTGTTCTCGGTATCTTGGCTGCGGTCGTGATCTTCGCTCTCGGTGGCATCACCGGTAAGAGCGCAATTGCTGCCTGCCAGGCTGACGGAGCGACAGTTTCAACGGCGATTGCTACGTTCAATGCCCAAAACAATGGAACGAATGCGACCGCGGCTCTTTTGACCACAACCCCATCGGCAACCCAGCCGTATATTCAGTCGTGGCCGAATAACCTGCCTCACTACGCGTTCGAGATCACCTCTGGTGCGCTGGAAGTTTCCGTTTTGCCGGCTGGCATAGTGACGGGTACCGGAGTGTACGCTGCTTACACCGGTCCCACTTCTTGCTCAGGTGTTTCGTAAACATTTAATTTGCAAGTGAGTTGAAGTGCCCGGCCCTAGGGCCGGGCACTTCAACTCACTTGGCTAATCGAAGGGAAGTGCTGACGTGAGCGATCAGAACATATTGAAAATTGAACCGTGGCTGCAGTCACTATGGGACCAAGGTGGCTCAGACCTTCTCCTATCTGGAGGCTCGCCACCTCGGATCCGTGTTGACGGCCGTTTGAAGCCTCTCACCGACGCTCAGGTTCTCACCGGTGAGCAAATCCATGAGATTGCCGTACCATTGCTCACCGATGGTCAACGGATGATCTTCGAAGAACAACTCGACGTCGACTTCGCGTTCTCGTGGGCTGACAAGGCCCGTATTCGAGGCAGTATCTTCACTCAACGAGGGCAAACGTCCCTCGCCCTTCGAGTAATTCCCGCACGCATCCCCAGTTTTGAAGAACTCGGTTTGCCCTACGCGGCCAGTTGGGTGGCTGAGCAGCCCCGAGGATTCGTCCTCGTTACGGGTCCTACCGGCTCGGGAAAGTCCACCACGCTGGCTTCGATTGTCAATTCAATCAACGAGAACCGTGCCTGTCATATTCTGACCATTGAAGACCCGGTCGAGTACGTCCACCACCACAAGACTTCGGCCGTCAGCCAGCGCGAGGTTGGACTGGACAGCCCTTCCTTTGATCGAGCCCTTCGATCGGCTCTTCGTGAAGACCCCGACGTCCTCTTGATCGGCGAGATGCGCGACATCGACTCGATTCAAATCGCTCTCACGATGGCCGAAACCGGCCACCTCGTGTTTGGGACGTTGCACACGAATGACGCACCACAGGCCATTGACCGAATCATCGACGTGTTCCCGGCGTGGCGCCAGGAACAGACCAGGGTCCAGTTGGCCGCTTCACTCAGTGCGGTTATTGCCCAGCGGTTGGTTCCAAAAATCGGTGGTGGCATGGTAGCCGCTTTTGAGGTACTGATCGCCACCAACCCGGTACGCAATCTGATACGCGAAGGACGCTCCAACCAACTCCAGAACGTCATGTTCACCAATACCAAAGAAGGCATGCAAACACTGGAAAATAGTCTGGCCGAGCTCATCGTCACGAACGTCGTCAGTTACGAAGACGCGATGGCGGTCACCGCTCACCCGAAGGAACTTATCCGCACCTTAGAGCAGTTAGATAAGAGCCGTATTCCTGTATAAATGACTGGGTGAGTCCTCAACGCGGCCCCGATCTTCCCTATTCGGTCGTGGTGGGTGTGACCCCATTCAATGACAAATGGCTTGTGGCGAGCGCCAAACTGGCGGGCTCGACCTTCGCGCCCGAACCTCCGAAGATTTACGATTCCTTCCTCGAAGTCCTGAGTGAACGGCCGGCTTTTTCCATCGTCATCGTGAATGCTCCGATTGGTTTCCTCGATACGCCCGAAATGGGAGCGAGGACGTGTGACCGCCAGGCGCGGGCCCTCTTACGCCGGCGCGGTACTGCCGTGCACAACGCCCCGAGTCGTGCTGCCTTCGACGGTCGAGTTGACGCCAGCGAGGATCGACTTGATGCGGTCACTCGCACGATGATGCCGCGCTATCGCGAGGTTGCCCTCGAGATGTCGCCGTACCGACAGCGCGTCGTCTATGAAGGTCACCCCGAACTCAGTTTCTTCCAGCTTCATAAGGACACGCCACTCAGGCGTTCCAAAGTCGCCACCGAAGGCAAAGAGGAGCGGCGGATTGTGCTCTCGGACAAGATTCGCGGGAGCGAGCGTTTCCTTGACGCCAAGGCCGTGGGAGCCCCTCAGAGGCACCTGTATGACGCGTTCGCACTGCTATGGACCGCGCGGCGCGTTTTTGGGCACGCCGCCAAGCGCATACCGGTCGAGCCGGAGTGGGACGGCGAGGGGCTGCGGATGGAAATCGTTTATTAGTCCGGCGAGTCTAGATATGCGTGTCCACATTTGGTGACTTGCATGTGACAATGGGTGGAACAAGAGAGTTCGGGGACGCTGCATCAGCGCACCGCAAAAGTGCCGCCGGAAGGACTCCGTCGGGTTGGGCATCAGTTTTAGTGTTAATGAAAGCGCTGAAAGGGAGCGAGGATCTCGGGACCGGCGTAGAGAGCCAACGCAGTTCCGAGCGACAAATATACGCCGTAGGGCAGTGGCTGGTCCCTAGTTCTCTTGTTCGTTGCGATTAAGAAAATGCCAATGGCCGCACCTAAGAAGTTACTGGCGAAGAATCCCAATATCGCAAAGCGGATTCCCAGCCAACCGAGCCCCAAGCCCAAAATCAGTGAGAGTCTGACGTCTCCGAAACCGAGGAGACGCGGACTCGCGAAATTGATGGCGAAGAACAGTACAAACCAAACTACAGAACAAACGACCGCAATTAGTAGACGATGCCAAGAGTTTGTAATCGATGCATCCAGTACGAGCAACGCCAACACCATCACAAGAGAGGGGTAAACAACCTTTTTCGGCAACAGAAGATGCTCCAGATCAATGGATGACAGGACCAAGAGTGACGCCAGAAGCACAAGAGAGACAGGCAAAAACCAGTTGAACCCGAAGCGCGCGGCTGCTCCAGCAAACAGTGATGCGCACATCAACTCGATTAATGGGTAACGGGCCGAAATCGGCTCACCACATGAGCGGCATCTACCTCTAAGGATTAGCCAGGAAACGACAGGAATGTTGTCGCGCTCAAGAATCGGGCTGGCACACCTAGGACATGATGATCGCGGTGAAACTATTGACTTGTGAAGCGGTACTCGATAGATCACGACGTTGAGAAATGAACCTATGGCTAATCCTAGAAGTGCACACAATCCGATCAGAAGTGCTAACAAAACTCAACCTCGCCACGAAACGCAAAGCAATCCATGAGATCACTTGAATCCGAACCTCTTCGGCGCACTCGTGCTGTCAAGACGTCCGTTGCCATAAGTTGGTCACCTCGCGCGCCAATCGACGTTAAAACTTCTGTCCCCACATACCTTAAGTGATTCGCAATAATTAGCTGGCTTCTAGGTTGAGGTTAGATACGCAATTGCAACTCATTCTTGCGAGAAACGATTCGGGGCGAGCAATTCTGTGACGAACTCATCATGGGCAGTCATCCGCAATCTAGAAGCACGAATGGACATTTCGCGTCAACTCAACGAGGCGCAAATCAGATGATTGTGCGTTCGGATTGACGCCGGAATCGACCATTGCGTTCTAAAGTGATTGAAATGAGTGAATCATCAACTAACGACGCTCATATCGGACCTGAAGTGAAGACGCACGAACCACATCGAGCTTCGATGAGAGTTTATGCGTGGCTGAATCAGCCGCTGCGGGCCAGTTGGTGCATTATTGGATGGATTGCGGCGACCACTGTCTTCATTGTTGTGGTGAAGCTTTTGGGCGGTCCGACGCAAGATGATGTATCAGTTTCGGCGTATTCGACGTGGTCCGTTGCGCACGGCCATCTCGCTTGCGTGTATTCGCCACTGAGCACTCATTATTTTCCGCCGATTGCGAGTCCGTACACGATGATCGCCCCTCTCTATCCATTGATTTCAGGCGCGGTTCTTGGAATCACGCACGCATGGGGTTCCGCGCCATTTCCGACTACGGCGCAGTTGGGGCCTGGTTGTTCCCACGCATTGGTGGCGATTATGAACTGGTCGTTTAAGACGAATGTCATTGCGCCCACAATCGATGTTGGGTATCTGATGTGGCTTCCACTTATGGTCGGCGCAATTTTCTTGCTGCGATCTTCGGGACGTGGCCGAACGCGCTGGGAGCCCGTTTCACTATTGGGACTCGCAGTCCTCCCTCCGGTTCTCGAATGCCTCCTGACGTATTTCCATCCTCAGGACCTCCTCGCCATCGGTCTCGCTTTGAGTTCTTTGGCCCTCGCGTTGCGGCAAAAATGGAGTTGGGCCGGTGTGATGCTCGGTTTGGCGCTCATGTCAAACCAATTTGTCTTGCTAGTCGCCGCAGTCCTCATCGTTGTCGTGCCGAACAAAGATCGGATCCGGTTTGCCGTCGCTGGCTTGGCAACAGTCGCGTTCATCGTTGCTCCTCTGGCCATCATCACTTCGGGCAGAGCACTCAAATGGTCCGTACTCGGTTCAGGATATGCACCACCGCCAAGTGGTACCTATGGCGGCACTCTCATGAGAGACGTCAGTCTCAGTCCGCACGTACTACTCGTTTGCGCGAGGATTCTTCCAATTGTGTGCGCACTCTTACTGGCCTGGTGGGCGAAAAAGCGACTCAGCGACGCCGTGCTGAAGGCGGTGCCCTTGCTTTCACTGGTGGCTACCGCGCTGGCGCTGCGACTCGTGTTCGAGGTCAGTTTGTGGGGCTACTATTTCGCCGCCAGCGCCGTCCTTATTGTCATCAACGACGTAGTCCAAGGTCGTATTCGGGGACACGTGATCGCCTGGCTGGCGCTCTTCACCCTGGTGTTCAACCCTGTTCCTTGGGGCTTCGCCACAAATGGATTGTCGTGGGGTCTCGCCGCTCGCGAGGCGATGCCAAATGTTTTTGTGATAGGCGCGTTGATATTGATACTGATCGACGTACTTCGCCGCCACGTTCGGTGGTATATCGTCGCTTGGTTTGCATTGGTTTGTTTGACTCTGGTGAAGAATCCCTATTCACATGCGGCCCTTCGAACGGCGATGCCCAACTGGTTTTGGCAGGTCGTGCTGGTTCCAATAACAATTGGTCTAGCGGTGAGTCCATTGATCAAGTCGATGAGGTCGAAGGCCGAACCAGACGATATCGCTGGGGGCACGCCGATCGCCGGATTCGATTCCCTCGTTTGATGATCGGTGAACTCGGAGCTACTGAGAATTCAAGTCGCTCCTTCGTCATGGCTGAGAGTGAGGATTGGAGAGCATTCATTATCGGCCGTCAACATCAATGATGATGCTTCAATCAATGTTCCTCTAAAATTGCACGGAGCTGACGACCCATTTCTCGCGGATTGCCTGAGATTTCTCCAATGACGTCGCCTTCGAGTTCGACGTTGTCTCCGGGTCGGTAGATCGAAACACGCATGCCGCGTCCCGCGCGCTCGGCGGTAATGACCCACGGCAGCCCGACGTCGCCCGTATCACGGGTGGCCATAATTTGACCGCTGCGACCTTGACCAATGCTCCATTCAGGAGAACGCGCGGCATCGATGATGCGCTGAACTTCACCACCACTGGAGAATCCGGAGGATTTACTTATTCCCTCACCTTACGGCGACCCTGTCACACGAATTGACAAGTTATGTCATTCAGCGATTCGACTGGGTTTCGTATTCTTCTCGTCGCTGTCACTGCGATGCCTCGCGAACTCTCGCAATGGTCCCCACGAAAGTGCCATCGCCCAGGGTACGAGAATGAGCTGCCAGAGTGACACCGGAAGAGGGGCGAGCGCGGGCCTGTTGGAGAGACCTCCGTCGATGGCGGCGTACGTAAGGAGCGCGAGCCACGCTACGAACCACCAATTGATCTGGCTCCGGACTGCTTGGCGCACTATCAAGACGACCGCAACCGCCATAAAGTAATAGCCCCAAAGGTTGATCTCGAAGACCAACCGGAGAGCGAGCGAGGTCGCGACAAGGGAGAGCAGCGCGACAGGTTCCGTCGACAACGAACCGCGTCGACGTGTCCAAAGGGCCAGCGCAATGGCGATGACCAGGGGCAAGGAGCGCGAGAGCGCGTACAGCACGTTGCCCGACCAATGGAGTTGCACCAACCACGTCGCACTCTTCGTATTTACACCCGTGCCAAGGAAAATGGCCTTAAGCGATCTTGCCGAGGTAATGAAGATCACGGGCACGTCGATAATCGCAATTGCTGCGAGAAAGCCAGACGCCAGTCGCGTCAGTACAGCGCGCGGTGCGGTGAAAAAGAGCGGAATGGCGATGAGTAAGGAGAACTGTTGCGACGTGAACGCCAAGCCGAGCAGTACTCCCGCTACCAACCAGCGTTGTCGAAAGACGCTCGCGAGCGCCCCGAGCGATAGTCCCAGGGCGATCAAGTCTTGAGGATGGAAATACTCGTTCAAGCACATGATGACGGGCGGCGTGCACGCCACCGCCGCGAGTGTGATCGGTTCCCAACCGCATCGTCCTCGTCCCGACGCCCGCAGCAACGCCACGACCCCAATAGCGAGAAAAATCCAGCCGACGTAGCCAATGATCACCACGGAGAAAAGTGCGCCCGTGGGGACGATCCAATTGCCGATGGCGGCGAAGGCGTGAGAACAGTGCGGTCCTAAGTTTGCCGCACTGGGAAACGGCAATGCGTGGCCGATGCGAAAGAGTGCCGACAATCCGCCGGAGATTAAGGGGTAGAGCGGTGGCGCAAGAGGGTTGCCACCGACAGTGTTCTGTGGAGGATAGGCGCACGACAGGTTGCCGTGGGCGATCGCCAGGGAAGAGTTAACCGTCACAAAAGCGTCAGACGTGGTGACGCCCCCGGCAAGCCGCGTGAGCAGTCCGAAGAGAGACGATGCGACGAGCCAACCAATGACGCACCAAAGGTTCGACAGTGGGCGATTGAGAAAGTCGACGAACCTCGACGGCCGAACTGCGCTCCAACGTGATTCGATATCGGACATTAAGTCACTTGCCTTCGCGATTATTCGATGACGTCGCGGCCCGACTGATCGGATGTCTCGCAAAGCTCTTTCAGTCGCTCGAGGGTGCGACGAATCGAATCTTTCGTGAATTCGGCACGGACGAACCCGTCGCTGTCCCCTTGCTTTCGTAGCACCGCATTGCGCCGGTCGGTCCACGACTCGGTCACTCGACATCCTCCGGGCGCGACTTCGATGTTGTACTCCCATCGCGAAATCGGAAAGTGATGCCACGATACATCGAAGACGAACGATGTCGGCGCGTCATGGACCTTCACCTTGGCGACGGTTGTCCACCTATCGCCGGCTCGAGAGTTTTCACCTTTGAAGGTCACACCAACCCGCGGCCCGGTGGCACCATTGAGCCACTCGCCGCCATCGTTTTCTGGCGAGAGTCGACCCATCGCAGGCAAGTCCGTGACGATCGCAAAGGCCCTTTCGGGGGTGGTCTCAATGTCGATTGAATCGGAGTAACCCATGAAGGCGAAGGCTATCGAAACTCCGGTCCGTCCACTTTGATGAGCTTCGACAACGTGGTTGGTGCCGCTGATGGAGTGAATGATCCGGAAATCAGAGCCAATAATTGCGGGTAACGGAGCGTGTCAGTCGCGTTCGCGAATCGACATCGGCGAACCGACCTCGACGTTGAGACTTCGAAATTCGTTGCGGCTCATCTGGACCCACGGCGTCGAACCGTCGCTCAGTGAAACGGTGACCTGGACTTCAAAACCGAGCTCCATGATCGATTGAACCGTTCCCTCGATGGCTCCCTCCGAAGGGGGTACGAGTTCAAGGTCGTGAGGTCTCACCGGGACGCCCTTGAACTTGGTCGTTGGTCCGAGGAATCCGTGGACGAAATCGGTGGCCGGCCGTTCATACAACTCCGTCGGCTCGCCGGCCTGCTCGATGCGCCCTTCGTGCATGATCAACAACTGGTCGGCCACTTCCATGGCCTCGTCCTGGTCGTGAGTCACGAGGATCGTGGTCACCTTGATCTGTTGGTGGAGCTCTTTCACCCACTGGCGCAACTCGGTGCGCACCTGAGCGTCCAACGCCCCGAACGGCTCGTCCAGCAGGAGTACTCGAGGCTCGATGGCCAGCGCTCTCGCCAGCGCCATGCGCTGTCGCTCGCCACCTGAAAGTTGCGCCGGGTACGACTTCGCCTTGCCATCGAGTCGCACGAGTTCGATCAGTTCGGCGACCTTCGCCTGGATGACGTCCCTGGGCTGCTTTCGTACTCGCAGTCCGAAACCAATGTTGCGCGCCACGTTCATGTGGCGAAAGGGTGCGTAGTGCTGGAAACAAAACCCGATGTCGCGGTGGCGCGGATCGACGTCAGTGACGTCGTCGCCCTCGATGATCACGCGCCCCTCATCGGGACTCTCCAGTCCGGCGATCAACTTCAGGAGGGTGGACTTACCGGACCCGGAGGGTCCCAGCACCGCCGTGAGCGAACTCTCAGGAATCTCGACTGTCACATCGTTGACTACCGCGTCTTTGCCATAGCGCTTCGTGAGGTGGCTAAGCGAGATCGACATGCAGTTTCCTCTCACGTGCACGAAGGGTCGAGAGAATTATAAGAGCCACGACGGAGATTGAGGCCAGCACGACGGCCCCGGCAAAGGCGCCGATCGTGTCGAAGTTCTGGTCCCAGGCGTCAAAGATATAGATCGGTAGCGTCTGGGTCTTGCCAGTGATGTTGCCCGAGACAACCAAGACGGCGCCGAATTCTCCCAAGGTACGCGCGATCGTGAGCGTCACGCCGTAGAGGACGCCCCAACGGATCGCCGGCAACGTCACCTGCCAGAAGGTCCGGAACGCTCCGGCGCCGAGGGTGCGCGCGGCGTCCTCCTGGTCCTTTCCGACCTCGATCAACACCGGGAGCACGGAGCGCAATACGTACGGTAGGGACACGGCCATCGTGGCCAACACGATGCCAATCGGTGAGAACAGGATTTGGATGCCGTGGCTGCTTAGCCAACCGCCGAACCAGCCAATCCTCGAATAGGCCAGCACCAGGGCGACGCCAATGATGATGGGCGAAACCGCGACCGGGATGTCGAAGGCTAACGTGAGCGCCCGGCTCCCGAAAAACTTGCGTCGCGCGAGTATCAACGCCGCGCCGATGCCCACGACGGTGTTGACGGGCACCGCGATGAGAGCGACTTCGGCCGAGAGCTTCAGGGCCGCGATGGCGTCGGGCTTGGTCACCTCAATCCAGAAGGCGTGAAATCCGTTGCTGAAGGCCTTGATGAAGAGGTAGCCGACGGGCAGACCGACGAGGAGACCGAGGTAAAGGATCACGACGAGGCGCAGGGACCATTTCCTGGTGGTGTGATTCATGACGCGAGCCGGCGCTGGATGCGACGAGCGAAGACGTTGGTGGCGATGAGGATCAACAGGCTCAGTACGAGCAGCGCGGTTGAAACGGCCGCGGCGTTGGTCCAGAGGAATCCTTGGGTCAAGTTATAGATGTAGGACGAGGCCGTCGTCGTTCGACCGATGCCTCCGGCGATCAGCGAGATCGATCCGAACTCGCCAATGGCCCTAGCGAAGGCCAATCCGAAACCACCGAGGACGGCCGGCCAGAGCGATGGCAAGACGACCCAAAGGAATGTCCGAATGCCGCCCGCGCCGAGTGACTTCGCCGCCGCCTCCGACTCACCGTCGAGCGACGCCAGGACCGGTTGGACCGCGCGCACCGAGAACGGCAGGGTGACGAACAAGAGCGCGACCATCAGGCCCATCCAGGTCTCGAAGAGGTCGACCTTGATCGGGCTGGCGGCGCCGTAGAGGAAGAGGAGGACGACGCCGACGACGATGGTCGGCAGCGCGAAGGGGAGATCGATGAAGGCCTCCAAGAACCACTTTCCGGGGAACTTGTCGCGCACCAACACCCAGGCGATGGCGACGCCCATGACGGCGTTGATCGCCGCGACGGAGAGTGAGAGCCATAAAGACAGCCGAATCGCGTTGATCGCCGCCGGCTGAGTGACGTCGTGCCAGAAGGTCGCGAAGCCGGCCGTGAGGTGCCAATGCCAGAACGCCGCGCCCCAGCCCTGGGTGTGGATGCTGAAGGTGAAACCGTGCGCCGCGACCGCCGCGATAGGGATCAGGACGATGATCGAGAGGTAACCGACGATGAGCGAGGCGCCACCGTAGAGACCGAAGGAGGAGCGCAGGCGCGACGAAAAACGCCGCCAGCCCTTTCGGGCTGGCGGCGCTCCAAGCTCGGAGCTGGGTCGTCTAGCTGGTGTATCCATTCGCGTTCTCTGCTCGTGTGATGATTCCGGTGGGTCCGAAGAACTTCGGCGTTACCGTCGCCCAACCTCCGAGTTCGGTGATCGTGTTCAGCTTGGCCGGGGCGTAGAAGGTTGTCTTACTCACGGCCCCGAGCGAACTGAGGGTCGGGCGGAAGTGTTGCGCCAACCAGATTGTTTGCCCGGCCTTAGAAAAGAGGAAGTCGTAGAACGCGACCGCCGATGGATTGCTTGTACCCGTTGTCGTGAGCGCTGCGGGGTTCTGGATCAGCAAATTCTGCGCCGGCTGCACGATTTGAATCTTCTGGCCCGATGCCAACGCGTTCTCTGCGTCACTCTCGTAAGCCAAGAGGACGTTGCCCGTTCCCGCGATGAAGGCCGAGAGCGCCTTGGAACCACTTGACGGCTCCGAAACGGTGCGCCTGATCACATCGTCGACGAACGTGGTCGCGGACGTCGCGCCCAAACCCTGGTCGATCTCAGATTCATAAACGGCGAGCATGTTCCAGCGGGCACTTCCCGAGCTGATCGGGTCGGGCGTCACGATCTTGACGCCGGGCTTGACGAGATCGTTCCACGATGTGATACCGAGCGGGTTGCCGGGCCGGACGACAATAACCACGACCGAATCAGTGACAATGCCCTTTTGGGCCTTGACGGCCTTCACCGACGCCCACTTACGCGATACCAATCCCGCGTTGATCAGGAGTGCCAGGTCGGGGTTCGCGGAGAAATTGACGACGTCGGCCGGTTGGCCCGCGACCACGTCTTCGGCCTGGGTCGTTGAGGCGCCGAAGGAGTTCGTGAAGGTGACGCCCTGACCGGCAGCAGTGTGCGAGAAGGCCGACTCCAGCGCGGTGTAGGCGTTCGAGACAATGGAGTACCCCACGATGTTCACGGTCTTGGTGGCGGCCTCGGAGTTCGTCGCCAGGAGCGTTATCGGCAAAAGGGCCACGGCGATTCCGGCGATTCGCTTCAAAGTGACTTTTTTCATAATGGGGGTCCTTTAATTACATCAATTTCCATTGATTTAGTAGAGATTAGGCAACAGGTTATCGAGTGCCTGCGGGCGAGTCAAGTCAATCGAAGCGATTTATGTCATGCGGTGCGGATCGATCGGTCGAAACCAATGAAAGATGAAGTCCCGCCTCAGTCCCCGACAACCAGTTCGACGTCGTGCGTCAATTCGATACGGCTTTCGGATTCGGTCCGGGTGCAACCATCGCGGTGCCCGGCGCCGTCCAGTACCGTGGCGCATTCCGGACAAATGAGATGGGCGTAACAGGCGCCCTCGCCGGCTTCGCCGCGACCATCAGTCACCGTTCCTCGCGGTTCCGCGGCTCGGCGTCGGTTTCCGCTCCGCGCTTAACGGAAGTCCTCTTGCATCGACGCCAGCACCGCTGCACCCGGACAGAGCGACGCGTAGGGAAGCTTCGCGAGCGCACTGGTGGGCGTGGCGTTCAATTCATGAAGCTCCTTGGCGCTCTCGTCGACGTAGAGCAGACCGGTCACGATCTCGCCGCGGCTCTGTCGGTCGCGAATGTACTCCTCGACCTTCATGCGGTCGTGCGGGTCGTAACCCTCGGGGACGGACCGAAACTGCACGACGCTACCGTCGTGCATCGTGACTTCGATCGCGTCATCGGCGGGGATCTTGGCGCGGATCTCGGCGCGGATCGGCACAAAATCAGTCTGGACTTCTTTTACCTCGTGGTCGCGCATGAACTTATAGCTCTTGGTCGATCCCTCGTGGTCGTTGAAGGTAACGCACGGCGAGATCACGTCGATGAGCGCGAAGCCGTTGTGCGCGATCGCCGCCTTCACGATCGGCACCAACTGTTCCTTGTCGCCCGAGAAGCCTCGCGCGATGAACGTCGCACCGAGACTCAGCGCCGTCGTCACGGGATCGATGGGTGCGAGCAGGTTGGCCTCACCCTTTTTGGGCCGCGAGCCAATGTCCGCCGAGGCCGACATCTGGCCCTTGGTGAGTCCGTAGACGCCGTTGTTCTCGATGATGTAGACCATCTTCACGTTGCGCCGGATGCCGTGCATGAGGTGACCGAGCCCGATTGAGAGCGAGTCGCCGTCGCCCGAGATGCCGATGTAGGTGAGTTCGCGATTGGCCGCGATCGCGCCGGTCGCGATGGGCACCATTCGCCCGTGGGCCGAGTTGAAACCGTGGGCGCCACGCACGAAATAGGTCGGCGTCTTGGACGAGCAACCGATGCCACTCAGTTTGGCGATCATGTGCGGCGGCGTCGAGAGCTCCCAGAACGCGTGCACGATGGCCGCGGTGACCGAGTCATGACCGCAGCCCGCGCAGAGCGTGGACATCTGGCCCTCGTAGTCACGAATCGTGAGGCCGAGGTCGTTCTTGGGCAACGGTGAAAGGGGGATCAGTGGCTTGGTGATCGAGGGCATGGTTAGTTCTCCAACTTTGCTAGAACGCTGTCAACGACCTGCTGGGCGCTGAGGGGGAAGCCACCGTAGGCGAGCACAGGATGCATTTTCTCGATACCGACGCCCGTTTCGATCGAAATGAGTGAACGAAGTTGGGCGTCACGGTTCTGTTCGACGACAAAGCAGTGCTCGTGCTCTTCGACGAAAGCACGGACCTCGGCCACGAAGGGGAATCCCCGGACCCGCAGGAAGTCCGCGGGCAGCCCGGCGTCGGCCAGTTGATCGAGGGCTTCGCGCACCGCGAGGTCGCAGCTGCCGATCGTGATGACGCCGATCGCGGCGCCGTCACGGCGCTCGATCACCGGGGCCGGCACGTGCGCGGCCGAGGCGGCGTGCTTCTTCTTCAGGCGATCGACGACCTCTTGATACTCCGGCGGGTTCTCCGTGTAGTGCCCGTACTTGTCGTGGCCCGAGCCTCTGATGAAGTAGGCACCCTTTTCGTCCGAACCGGGCAACGTCCTGGCGGCGACGAAGTCGTCATTCGTCGAGTTGTAGCGGAAGAACTCGGACATGCGCGAGAGGTCCTCGTCGGTGAGCACCGGCCCGCGGTCCCACACGTAGTCGTCGTTCCAACGAAGTTCGGGCACGACCCAGTCGTTCATTCCGATGTCGAGGTCCGAGAGCATGAAGACCGGCGTCTGGAATCGCTCGGCGAGGTCAAAGGCCTGGACGGCGAATTCGAAGCACTCGTAGGGGTTGGCGGGGAACACGACAATGTGCTTCGTGTCGCCGTGACTGGCGTACGCGCACATCATGATGTCGGCCTGCTGCGTGCGAGTCGGCATGCCGGTCGAGGGGCCGGTGCGCTGCACGTCGATGATCACGGCAGGGATCTCGGTGTAATAGGCCAAGCCGAGCAACTCGTTCATCAGTGAGATTCCGGGTCCGGAGGTGGACGTGAAGGCTCTCGCGCCATTCCACCCGGCGCCGAGCACCATGCCGATGGAGGCGATCTCGTCCTCGGCCTGGATGATCAGGTAGTTGTTGCGCGTGGTGTCCGGGACGTCGGGGTCCTCACTCACGACCGTCTCGCGCCGGTACCGGGCGCAGAGTTGGATGAAGTTGTCCATGACCGCGGTCGCCGGCGTGATCGGGTACCAGCCCGCGACGGTGGCGCCGGCGTACAGGCAGCCGAGGGCCGCGGCGAGGTTGCCGTTGATCAGGATCGACGTGCCGTTGGCCTCCATCCGTTCGACGTAGAACGGCAGTGGGCACCGGAGGTGTTCCATGGCGAAGTCGTAGCCGAGACGCAGGGCTCGTTGGTTCGAATCACGCAGCGCTTCGTTGCGCGCGAAGGTCTCGGCGAGCAGATCGGCGACGAGTTCGACGTCGATGCCGACCAACGCGACCACGGCTCCGGCGTAGGCGATGTTCTTCATCAGGATGCGTTCGCGCGGCGCCTTGAAGTTCTCCAGGCACATCTTCGCGAGTGGGATGCCGAGGAACGTGACGTCGTCACGCGAGAGGTCGGGGTCGAGCGGCCACGACGAGTCGTAGATGACGTAGCCGCCGTGACGCACGTCGGCGATGTCCTGGGCGTAGGTCTGGGAGTTCATCGCGACCACGAGGTCGTAGTCGAGAGCCCGCGCGGTGTACCCGGTCCGGTTGACCCGGATTTCGTACCACGTGGGCAGTCCTTGGATGTTCGAAGGGAAGAGGTTCTTCCCCGAGACGGGGATACCCATGCGAAAGATCGCCTGCATCAAGAGGCTGTTGGCGCTGGCCGAACCGGTGCCGTTGACGTTCGCCAGCTTGATGGCGAAGTCGTTCACCTGCGTGCGCTGATCGCGCACTTCGTCGATCGCCATAACTAACTCCCTCGGTTCGCGCCGCTCGGCGACATCGCGCCGATGCGAATGAAGTTCGCGCTCGCGGCGTAGGGAATCTGGAGGTCGAAGAGCTCCATGTCCCAGGCGGCCGTCGGGCACCGCTCGGCGCACAGTCCGCAGTGGACACAGACGTTCTCGTCCTTCACCATGACTCGTCCGGTCTGGGGGAGCGGCGCCGAGACGTAGAGGTCCTGGTCGAGGTCGGGCGCCGGCGCGGAAAGTCGTGAGCGGAGGTCGGCTTCGTCGCCGTTACTGGTGATGGTTAAGCACTGGACCGGGCAGATGTCGATGCAGGCGTCACACTCGATGCAGGCCGGCGCGTTAAAGGCCGTCTCCACGTCACAGTTGAGACAGCGCTGCACCTCGTGCACGGTCTGTTCAAGGCTGAAGCCCAGCTCGACCTCGAGGTCCAGCGATTCGAAGCGCTTGGTCAACTCCACGTGTGACATCTTTTGACGCGGCGACGGGTTGTAGTCGTTGTGGTAACTCCACTCGCTCATGCCCATCTTCTGGCTCACCAGGTTCATGCCCTGGGGCGGACGATCGTTCAGGTCGACGTCCGAGCAGAGGTTGTGGATCGAGATCGCGGCCCCGTGACCGTGGGCGACGGCCCAGATGATGTTCTTTGGTCCCCACGCCGCGTCGCCACCGAAGAAGACGCCCGAGAGCGTCGATTGCATCGTCACTTCGTCCACGACCGGCATATCCCAATCGCCGAACTCCATGCCGAGGTCGCGTTCGATCCACGGGAAGGCGTTCTCCTGGCCGATGGCCAGGATCACGTCGTCACAGGGGATGATCACCGTATTCAGCACGGTCGACTGCTTCGCGCCCTGATCCCATTCCAGGACGTCGAACTCCATCCCGACCAGCTTCCCGTCGTCGATGACGAAGCGTTTCGGCGCGTGGTTCACGATGATCTCGACGCCCTCTTCTTCGGCGTCGTCGAGTTCCCACGTCGACGCCTTGAAGTACTCGCGGGGCCGTCGAGCCATGACCTTGATGTCGGTGCCCCCGAGTCGCCGTGACGAACGACAGCAGTCCATCGCGGTGTTGCCGACGCCGATGATCAAGACCCTGGAACCGATCGATTCGACGTGACCGAAGGCCACCGATTCGAGCCAATCGATGCCGATGTAGATGTGCGACTCGACCTCGTCGTGGCGACCGGGGATGTCCAGTTCCTTGCCGCGAGGGGCGCCGACACCCACGAAGATCGAGTCGAAGCCTTCGGCGAGCAGCGCACGCAGACTGGTGACGGGCGTGTTGTAGCGAACCTCGACGCCCATGTCGAGGATGACCTGCGTCTCGTCTTCGAGCACTTTGTCCGGTAGACGGAACTCGGGAATGTTGGTACGCATCAAGCCGCCGGGCTTGGCGAACTGCTCGAACATCACGACCTCATAACCGAGCGGCAAGAGGTCATTCGCGACGGTGAGCGATGACGGTCCGGATCCGATGCAGGCGATCCGTTTGCCGTTTTTCTCCGTGGGAATCACGGGGAGACGGTGCGAGATGTCGCCCTTCAAGTCCGAGGCGACGCGCTTCAGTCGACAGATGGCCACCGGCTGGCCGTCGACGCGGTCTCGCCGACAGGCCGGCTCACAGGGTCGGTCGCAGGTGCGTCCGAGGATTCCCGGAAAGACGTTGGACTCGCGGTTCAACATGTAGGCGTCGTCGAACTGTCCCTGGGCGATCATCCGGATGTAACCGGGCACGTTGGTGTGCGCGGGACAGGCCCACTGGCAGTCCACTACCTTGTGGTAGTAACTCGGGTCCTGGTCGTTGGTCGGCTCCACGCAGCGTTCTCCTTCAATACAACTCGACAAAGTCCCGCAACGCGCGAGGTACCGCATGGGGGGCCGAATCACAGTTTACTCCTCTTATTTTGGGACTTTGGTCGGGTATTCAAGGCCGTTCGGCCTTTGATCCCCGCGCGACGTTTAGCAATGTGGCGCCATTTGAAGATCACCCTGGACCTGTCGGCGAATCAGATTTCATGCCAGTATGAGGGGAATAAATCGAAAGGATCGAAATGACCGAAGAAGTTGACGGCGGGCTGCCCGCATTCGCCGACAGTGATGGCACCGGAGTCGCGCATCGCGTGATCGGTGACACCCTGCCGGTGCTCGAAGTCCAACTCAAGTCGGGTCAGTCGGTGATCTCTCAGGGCGGCGAACTGTCGTGGATGTCACCCTCCATCGTGATGACGACCCAGACGGCCGGCGCCGGCGGTTCCGGATTCGTCGGGGTCCTCAAGCGCGCCGTGGCGGGCGGAACGATCTTTATGTCCCAGTACACCGCCTCGGCGGACAACGCGACCGTCGCCTTCGCCACCAAGCTGCCCGGTCGAATCATGCCGATTCACATCGACGCCGACAACGAGTACATGGTGTCGCGACACGGCTACTTGGCGAGTACCGACGGCGTGACGCTCAATATCGGCTTCCAGCAAAAGCTCGGGGTGGGCGTCTTCTCCGGTAATGGCTTCATCCTCCAGCGCATAGCCGGAGCCGGAACAGCCTGGATCGAACTCTCCGGCGAGCTCGTCACGTACGAACTCGCCGCCAGCGAATCGATTCTGGTACACCCGGGACACATCGGACTCTTTGAATCGAAGGTCACGCTCGACATCCAGATGGTGAAAGGCATCAAGAACATGTTCTTCGGCGCCGAGGCACTCTTTTTGGCGAAGCTGACGGGACCGGGCAAGGTCCACCTGCAGACCATGACCCTGCCGGGACTGGCTCACGCCTTGCAGCCGTACATACCGGAACAGGGCAATAGCGGCGGCGGACTCGGAAACCTGGCCAAGACCTTCAATATCGGCTAAATGTCGCGACGTGCTTCGAGTACGCTCTTCAATCCCGAGGCGGCTGTAACGAAGTGAAGTCCGGTGAGACTGAATCTCCCGTACGCTCGAAGAGAGTCAATGGAGGCCAGTGTGGACCACGGATCGGATGTCATCCCCGTCGACGAGACGCCCTTTTCCGATGAGGAGTTGACAGCACTCGCGTTGGCCGCCGAGCCGATCACTGCGCTCGCCGACGACGCGGTCGCTTGGGGAGGTGGAGACCTTCGATCACCGTCGCTGCTGCCGAACTGGTACATGCCGTCGCCGTCGTATCAACTTCGGGGCCGCTGGACTCGGGCCATTGTTATTACGCTCATTGTTGGATTTCTCGTGATCGACGCGTTCGGCCTTTGCATCACTTCGGGTTTCCTTTCCTTCGCATAGCAAACGGTCGTCGGGCAACTCACGCAACTTCATTTCGATCGTCATCTCGTAGCCGACCCATTCTTCGGGTCTAGGAATCGGAAGTACTGCTCGTAACGAATGCTTCTTGACTAGCGGCGGCGACGTATCGCTGCCAAAACGCCAGCGCCGGCATTCCGATCAGTTCCAAGCCTGTCGCGGCAATGAATATTGGATGTGGACGACCAATCTTGCGCCACGAGATCAGTCGGGCAAAGCCACCCAAGAAAGCGGTCACCAACACAAGACGCAAGGCCGGATTCTTTCTCTCAATACTGGGGAGAGACAACCAAACAATCGGGGCCACCACAATCCAAAAGACGTTGGTGAACCTGAATTCACTGTCGAGATTCGGCGAGACATTCCCTACGTCACCGGGCAGGGCGGTAGGTCCCTTGAGAATTGACATCATTCCGGACGCGAAGGGTATGCAGGCGACGAGACCCAATGTGATTTGGAGCAGCCGACGACCGTTCGCTTGACTCACGTCTGACATCCGCCAATAGTGCCACAACGAAACGGCGAGTTGGATACGTTGGTCAAATCTTCCGAGCCCTGGTCGTCGCCCCCGCTGGGGGTGATCCGTGGCCCCGTAGATTGTGAATGAACGTCACAATCGGGGATGGCGAACTTGGCCGAACACCCACCACTTCACGGCACGTCCGGTTTCGCCGACGGCGAGCGCTATCGATTGGCGCGACCGGACTATCCCCGCGACGCCGTGACGTTCCTGGTTGACTCGCTCGGCATTGAAGAGGACTTGCACGTCCTCGACCTCGGCGCGGGCACCGGAATCTTTACCGGACAGTTGGTTCAGTTTTGCGCGAACATCACGGCCGTTGAACCGACACCGGGAATGCGAAAAGTTCTGAGCGAACGTCTGCCGACTGTGAAAGTCCTTGACGGTCGCGACGTCGCGATTCCACTCCATGACGCGACGGTCGACTGCGTGGTCGTGGCTCAGGCGTTTCACTGGTTCGACGCACCCGTGGCCCTGGAGGAGATTCACCGAGTCCTGGTCGACGGCGGTCGCCTCGGCGTCTTATGGAACGAACGCGACGAATCGATTCCGTGGGTCGCCGAATTGGGAGAGGCCATGCGCTGGCCGACTCACCAGCCATACGATGTGGGCCAAGACTTCACACCGATCTTGTCATCGGGACCGTTCGTCAATATTGTGCGGAAGAAGTTCAACCATCTCCAGCTTCTCGATCACGAGGGACTCTTTCAACGAGTCCTCACGACCAGTTACATCGCGGTGATGGACGACGACGAACAGCGAACGTTGATGCGCGACGTCAAGAGGGTGGTGGATCCGCTGCCCGAGCGGATTGAGTTGCCCTACGTCACCGACGTGTACCGTGCGACCGCGATGCTGCGGTAGTCGCGACTCGAATTGCCCCTCAGCGATTCTGTCTGACGGTCAAGGTGCGAGAGTGAGGCCGAGCGCGTCTAAGGCCATTTCTTCGAGTATCGATCGCGTGGTCTCGGTATCGCGATGCGACGCGCTGTGCGGCGTCGAATTAATCAGCCCGAACACTGCTTGGATCTTGGTGCGCGCAACTCCTTCGCCGAGTGTCGGATCGATCTGGCGAAGGACCTCGACCCAGACTTCGAGGTACGCCCGTTGAAGACGGCTCACGGTACGAGCGTCCTCGGGTGCGAGGTTGGCGAAATCATGATCCTGTATTCGAATCAGGTCACGATCGCGTAGGGCGAAATCGGTGTGGAAGGCGATGAGTAGCTTCAATGATTCGAACGACGACACGTTCTTCGATCGCCGAGTTCCTTGCTCAAGTAGCTGCTGGCTCACAGCAATGAGGAGATCAGCGAGCAGGGCCTCTTTACTGGCGAAGTGTCGGTAGACCGCCGGGCCGCTGACGCCGGCCTCCGCGGCGAGATCCTCCATAGATACCGCGCGGAAACCTCGTTCGGCAAAAAGTCGGGTGGCAGCGCGGACGAGCTGGAGGCGCCGTTCTGCCTTCATGCGACTTCGGCGGGTCACCTCGTTCATTCGCCTACCTCCCTCTGGACGGAGCGGTACTTCGTTGGTACACTATTTCAGTTAATCATAACTAACTCAAATAGGGGGATCACGTGGAGCGACTTTCCAGCGCCGTCGACCGTCACAGTGAATCCTTCGCGCGCAATACGTCGGCCCAACGCACCCTCGTCGAAGAGCTCAACGCTCGGCTGGAACACTACTCACGAGGTTCCGAGTCGTCGCGGGAGCGGCACGTGCAGCGAGGCAAGCTCCTTCCGCGTGACCGAGTCGACACGCTCCTCGATCGCGGCAGTCCCTTTCTGGAACTCTCACCGCTCGCGGCCTATCAGTTGTACGACGACGAGGCGCCCGGTGCCGGCATCATCACCGGAGTTGGGCGCGTCAGCGGTCGCGAGTGCGTCATCGTCGCGAATGACGCGACCGTCAAGGGTGGCACGTACTACCCGATGACCGTGAAGAAGCACCTGCGCGCCCAAGAGGTGGCGTTGGCGAACCGACTGCCGTGTCTCTACCTCGTCGACTCGGGTGGCGCATTTCTTCCGCGCCAGGACGAGGTCTTCCCCGACCGCGAGCATTTCGGTCGGATCTTCTACAACCAGGCACGAATGAGTTCGTTGGGCATCGCCCAGATCGCGGCCGTGCTCGGCTCGTGCACGGCCGGTGGGGCGTACGTACCCGCCATGTCCGACGAGAGCGTCATCGTGCGCGGTCAGGGGACCATCTTCTTGGGTGGTCCGCCGCTCGTGAAGGCCGCGACCGGCGAGATCGTGACCGACGAAGATCTCGGCGGGGGACTGTTACACGCCCGCACGTCGGGCGTTGTCGACCACCTAGCCGACGACGACGCACACGCATTGTCAATTGTGCGTTCGATCGTGTCGACGCTTGCGGCGCGAACCGACGCGCCGTGGACCGTGCAAGCGAGTGAAGAACCAACCGTCGACCCCAGTGATCTTTACGGCGTCGTGCCGTCAGATACGCGAACGTCCTACGACGTGCGTGAAGTCGTTGCGCGACTGGTGGACGCCAGCCTCTTCCATGAGTTCAAGGCGGAATACGGCACCACGCTGGTCACGGGATTCGCTCATCTCTGGGGACACCCGGTCGGGATTGTCGCCAATAATGGTGTGCTGTTCTCGGAGTCGGCGCTGAAGGGTGCGCACTTCATCGAGCTATGCGATCAGCGCAAGATCCCGCTGGTGTTCTTGCAGAACATCACCGGGTTCATGGTGGGACGGGAGTACGAAGCCGGCGGTATCGCCAAACACGGGGCGAAGATGGTGAATGCGGTGGCCTGCGCGCGAGTTCCCAAGTTGACCGTGATCATTGGCGGCTCCTTCGGCGCCGGCAACTACTCGATGTGCGGAAGGGCCTATTCGCCGCGGTTCCTGTGGATGTGGCCGAACGCGCGAATCTCGGTGATGGGCGGCGATCAGGCGGCCGCCGTCCTGGCGACCGTGAAACGAACGCAGATCGAAGGTGCCGGCGACACATGGAGCGCCGAGGAGGAAGAGGAGTTCCAGGCCCCGATTCGCGAGCGCTACGAAGATGAAGGCAACGCGTACTACTCGACCGCGCGACTGTGGGACGACGGGATCATCGATCCCCTCGAGACGCGCACCGTCCTCGGTCTCGCGCTCTCGGTCTGCGCGAACGCGCCGCTCGAGGACGTCGCCTACGGCGTCTTTCGGATGTGATCGGTGTTC
>Ga0182024_10007499_pt1 | contig 23489 bp, 37 predicted proteins | sample P32metaG_FD_120480 | JGI IMG/M metagenome (GOLD analysis project Ga0182024, IMG submission 120480) | Permafrost microbial communities from Stordalen Mire, Sweden - P3-2 metaG (Illumina Assembly) | ecosystem: Environmental > Terrestrial > Soil > Wetlands > Permafrost | place: Sweden: Stordalen... | reverse complement strand
TTAATAAGCCATTTACTACAGTTTATTATTTTCCATTTGATTCATCTCCACCCGAAGAATGGGTAAGAGCATCAGTTTCGATGGCTGATTTCCCAGTTGCATATACTAATTATGCAAAACAAGAAGTAGAAAACTGGTCACCAGAAATTGCATCAAAGGTAGAAGTCATCTATCATGGAACTAATTCAAAGGAATTTTTCTGGATTCAAAACCCAGAACAGCGAAAGGAACTACGCAAGAAATTTTTCGGTCCTATGGCTGATAGATTTATTATTGCTAATATTAATAGAAATCAACCAAGAAAAGATCCTGCAAGATCTTTAATGCTATTGCGTAATCTCAAGGATAGAGGATATAATCCGTTATTGTATTTGCATATGGCTCATGAAGATTTTGGTGGAAATATTATAGAACAAGCTAAAAATCTAAAGTTAATTCCAGGTCAAGATTTTCTTATTCCACAACCCGGTACATTCAATCCGTCTACTGGATTTCCAATTAATATATTAAATGAAATATATAACTCAGTTGATTTGTATCTAACAACTGCATGGGGAGAAGGATGGGGACTAACCGTAACAGAGGCTATGTGTTGTCATTTGCCAGTTTTGGCCCCAGGTAATACTTCCCTAGTGGAAATATTAGATAATGGCAACAGAGGCTATTTAGCCCCGTCTGGTGACACTCCTAGCCATTGGGTAGTACAAGGTCCTAATGACCTCAATCGAATGAGGCCCTTACTCAATGTTGAGCAAACAGCAGATATAATTATGAATATTATGGATAATTATGATGAAGCTCTATTGAAAGCAGATGAAGCATATAAATGGGCCTCTAATCTAACATGGAAGTCAATCATGACTCAGTGGAATGAAGTCTTCAAAAAGGCTTATAATCGAACAAAGGTTGCAGAAAATCTAGCCAACGCTAATAATGCTCAACCTAATTTTATTCAGTGGAAGAAGTAATAATGAAATATGATAAGTTAGTACAAGTCGTTACTAGAATTCGTGATGACTATGTAGAACGAGCTGCTGAAGGATTTGGAACGGATATAATCGATGGACAAATTGATGCTCTCAGTTGGGTTCTAGAACTTATTGAAGGTTTAGAAGAAAGAGGCGAGTAATGACAAAAAAAGTAGTTGATGTGGTTCTCTACAATGATTGCGAAATCGATCTAGATAGTATGGAAGATGAACAACATTTATGCGAAGATGGTTGTGGAAACTATGCTAAACCTGGAAATAGATATATTCATGGACACCAATCTAAAGTTAATGGATTTGTAACAAAGGGAGGCATTCCTTGGAATAAAGGAATACCCCGTACTCAAGAAGTAAAAGATGCGATCTCAAAGGCAAATAAAGGTCGAAAACATCCTCCTATGTCTGATGAAGCAAGAAAAAAAAGGTCTGAATCTCACAAGGGTATAAAATTTACTGATGAACATCGTAAAAACATAAAAAAATCTTGGACTCTTGAACGTAGAGAAAAACTTAGCCAGAAGAAGAAGCAAGAATGGCAAGAAGGAGTTTTTAATAACGTAAAAACAACATCGAGCTCTTATGAATATAAAATAGCTCCTTTAATGGAAAAATTAGGATTTCAAAATACTCTCGAAGAAAACTATTGGATAAATGGTAAAGATAGAAGAAGGAAAGTTCCAGATTTCTATAATAAAGAAACTAAAGAAATTGTAGAACTTTGGGGAACTTATTTTCATCGCCGTCAAATCCTTCCTGAAGGGCAAAGGCATGAAACCGAAGAAGAGGTTATTGCCTGGTATGCCGAAGCAGGATGGAATTGCCGCATAGTTTGGATTGAAGAAGAGTTTGATAATTACTATAATGAAATTTTAGAGAAAGTTAATAATCGTGGCTAAGAAAATCATAGACGTGGTATTATATAATGGAGAGAAATTTCTCTTGGATATTCGCAGAGAAATTCTTAAAGACGTTGTTGATCTGTTTATCGTAAAAGAAGGAAATACCACATTTAGTGGATTACCGCGTGATTTGTTCGTATCAGATCAAGAAAATACTGAGACTGAAGTTATTGAATTTCCAGAACATTTAGATACATGGGGAAGGGATAGATATCAGCGTGGATATATTCTTGACTTAGAACAATATGGTGTAGATGACGATTGGATTGTCTTAACTAGCGACTTGGATGAAGTACCAGATCCAAAGGCTTTAGCATGGCTAAAGGATAATTTTGATAATGACGAAATTTATTCCTTTGAACAGACCATGTTCCAGTATTTTCTTAATGTAGTTAATACTTCAGAACCTTGGGCTGGTACCAGAGGATGTTCATTAGAAAAGTATAAGCATATCGATGCAGAAACAATGCGTCAACGTAGAGATCAATGTACTATCCTCGAAGATGCAGGATGGCATTGGTCTTTCTTGGGTGGTAAAGAAATGATAGAAAAAAAGATTAAATCTTATGCCCACCAAGAATATAATAATGAATTTATCCTTAATGATATTCATAGCAGAATGAATCAAAATAAAGATGTTTTCGAACGAGGTTTTGAATTAAAAACTGTAAAAATTGATGACAGTTTTCCAGAATATATTGTCGATAATCAAGACAAATTAGCTAAATATATTAAGAAGGTATAATGAATAACGATGAAATTAAAGATAAGCAAGAAGAGACTTTAAATAATTTAAAGAAATATAATAAAGTTCGTAAAACTGAGATAGTTGATGATCCAGAAGAAATCAAGATTCCTAGTGCAGGAGAGATTCTAGAATACGCGGACCGATTAAGAGAACGAGGACGTTACATTGAACCAACAGAAGGTTTTAAAGTTAAGGCTCGTATTAAAGAGATTCGGAACCCAATTCCTGGTTTACTTGATAACGAACCAGCTTCTGACCTAGAAGATGGTAAACCATTCTGGGCTACAAAGCCCAATGTCGCATTCGACCTTGCAAAGTTTGATGACGATGTTTACGCAAGCGAAGATGACTCAGAAGAGTTAGAAGAGCCAGAAACATTAATTGTTGGCGACTCTGTTAACCCGGTCATGGAGCGACCAGTTATTGCAATTTGTGAATTTTGTGGTAATTTCAGGTATTTTGGTCAACTTCATGGTCTAGGCTATTGTAGAGAGAAAATTCAGTACGAATCATAATGACTCTAGATCAAGCAATCTATATAATTTTATCGGCTGCTCAAATAGCTGTCATTGACAGTAATACCAACGCATTTAAGGATTTTAGTGCCAATAGTATGTGGTGTAAATCAGTAATAAGATTGGCATCCGGTTATCCTGGACTCAGTAACAATCCGTTAGTTCAAGAGGCTATAATGGTTTTACAAGCCAATGGTATTGGCGTAGATGTGGGCAATCCGCCCCTATAAATAGTATTAGGAATATCATGTAGTTAAAATAAAAGAAAGGTAGTATAATAGTACCTATGGAACCTACTTACCCTGTTAGGGATACACTCCCTGAATTCGAAGAAGAAAATGCTGCGCTTGGTGCTCTCTTATTTGAGGTGTCTAGAAAAGCCCCTATTCATCAAATTTATCATTATAAAAAGGATATAACCTTTAATAAGAACGTCTTAAAAGAAGGTGGCAAGTTGCTAGCTTCCACTAAATCCACCGGAAGTTCTAGAGGTGTTAAAGACGCAGAACTGTGGCTGTATAACAATGTGTACATATATATACGTACATATAAAGACAATGCAATTACTGTTGTCTTTGTCAATAACGAAGATGACAATGGAGATAGTGTAAAGCTCGTATTTGAAGAGTTCGAAAAAATATCGAAACCTGTAGAGCCCAAAACAGCAAATGCTCTTAAGGTTAAATTTTGGAGTATGGCCTCTTATGGTCCAAAATATGATTCCAAATTTTTAGAGTTGCCAACTTGGAATGATATAACGAAGAATTACGCTAAAGAGGCTCACGATTCACTTCAAAATTTGATGGAAATAAGTCCAACTTCTTTGAGTGAGGGTGGTAAAATAATTCTATTACACGGCCCGAGTGGAACTGGAAAAACAACCATTATTCGAGCTCTTATAAGAGAATGGAAAGAATGGTGCAATGTTGAATACATTATCGATCCAGAAGTTATTTTAAATAGTTCTAATTATTTAACTCAAGTTGTTCTTGGAAATGATTCTGATGACAACGATGATGATGATCTGGACGATATACTTGATTTTTTGACAATGAGGGGGCGTTCACAGGATTCCGCTAAAGCACCAACATCTAAGTTCAGACTATTAATCTTTGAAGACACTGAAGATTTAATTGCCTCAGATGATAAAGGATCAGTAAGTCCTTCAGTTTCGAGACTACTTAATATAGGAGATGGTCTACTAGGACAAGGGTTAAAAATATTGATTTTGATTACGACGAATGTTACACTAGAAAAGTTACACCCAGCTCTTAAAAGACCTGGAAGAACCTTGGCTAATATTCATGTTCCTAAACTTTCTCATGAAGAGGCAACACAATGGCTAGGAAATGATCACAAAGAGGCAACCTTAGCTGAGTTGTATGAAGAAAAGAATAAGAAACAAATTGTTGCAGCAAAGAAGGAATTTGAAATTCCTGGAACCTATCTTTAAAAGGAGAGAAAATGACAGTATATAAGTTAACAGTAAGTCTGGATGCTACATTGGCAGTCCAGAATCCGAATGGTTCATTCCATTATTTCAAGCCATCTATTGGTGCAGAATTTACTACCGATGAGACGGATGATCTAACAATAATGAATCAGAAGTTCGACGACCTCTATACGGAGGTAATCGGACCCAATTTCAAGTCAGTCGTCAGTGAGTTCTTGATTAACTCTGAAAATGACAAACAAGACGGAATTGCAAAGAAGGAATGTGGTTGCAAAAATGAATCTTGTGACTGCGAGCCATTAACAATTGGCGAGAAACCTGAATCAGAGGATGTGGAAGAGTTGAACCTGGCTCTACCTATAGCAGATGGTTTACCTAAAGAAGAGTGGGAATAATGACTGATACTGAATTACTAAATCGTATTAGACAATTTGTTAAAGAACATAATGATGAATTCGATGGCGGTTGTAAGGGCATTCGATCAATTCTTGTAGAAAGTGAAAAGAATGAATAAAACTAATGAAGAGCTACAAAATGATATTGACTACCTAGTTTTTACGTTAGGTGCAATGGTAGGAACCGTAATTTTACATAAATTAGATATTGAAGATGAAGCTTATGAGGAATTAATGAATGAATTAAATACAATTAGTAATAATGCGATAGGTAAACTATGAGTGAAAAAGATCAAATAGATAGACTTGAAGGATTCAAAAAAGATTGTCAAGTTGAAGGTTGGGATTCTTATCATGGAAGCCCCATAACTGATATAGCGATAGAAAATGCTAAATTAATAATTGAATCTCTGTGGACTTCACCTAAAAGTGATGGTGGTATTTCAATTAGTATGATGGATGAAGCTATTGAAATAGAATTAGATTCAGAGGGAAATGTAGAAGGTGTCTATGTTTCTATTAAAGATCTTGAAAAGCAACTTAAAAAGGAGTAATAATGAGTACGATTGAAGAACGACAAGCTCTTCGTGATAAGCAAAGAAAAGATACTGAAAAGTGGTTACAAAAAAAGGAAGAAGAACGTCTTGCTCGACCACTAGTTGAACGACTACGTGATTGTGGCCCATTCGAAGCAGATGATGGATATATGTCTTTAGCGGTTGGAAATTATAAAGATGCCCATGAAGCTGCTGATCGAATTGAAAAATTAGAACGTTTATTAAAAGAGTTGAATATAGCACCCTGTGGACATAATTATAATAGATTTAATGAAACAGTTTGTGCTAAGCCAGATTGCCCTTGGAAAGGAGTTTAATAATGAGTTACTGTAGATTTATAGAAGGTGATGTATACGTCTTCCTTGATGTAGGAGGTTACCTTAATTGTTGTGGGTGTATACTTCAAGAACGAGAATGGATAGATGATGAAACTCGACCTATTATTAAGGGTTACTTAAAGAGTATTGGAGAAATTATAGAAACTAAATTCTATACTACTGCCGATATGCTTAAGCATCTAGAGTTGCACCAAGAAAAGGAGCAATACGTACCAGATTCGTGCATAATAGGATTACGTGAAGATCAAGAAGAGAATGATAAATGGATAAGTGAAGAAAGGAATAAAAATGAATCAACAAGAACGTGATGAATATTTAGAAATTGAGTGGACAGGACCAGGATGGAAAGATCTTATTAAAGATCTTGATACTAAACTGTCAGAGTTAGATCCTGACTATACTATTGAACAAATCAAAGAGAAATTTGGTGGACTTCGATATTACTTCTATTCTGATAGTGATAACTCTGAAGAAATGTTCAGATTAGAAATTGAATACGAAAATCGATCCTATGATATTTGTGAAAACTGTGGTTCAGGAGAAGATGTTACTACTGAAGGTGGTTGGGCAAAGACATACTGCAATAAATGCAGAAAGTCATAATAGCTAAAAGAAAATTAAGGAGAAGTAATGGCTAGAGCACCAAAAATTCCTGTAAAATGTATAAGTTGTCATTGTGACCATGGATGGATGAATAAACCTGGATTTGAGGGAGGAAGTACTTGTTGGCACGCTACTCTTCCTTTCGGATTTAGAATGTGTAAGAAATATAATGGCTAAAACATTTGATGTTTGTCCTAAATGTGGACAAGGAATGCAATTAAACTGGGACGAAGATCCTATGTATCTATATCATCCTGTTTGGGTTCAACAAAATATTGACCCACCTTGTACTAATACAGTAGAGTTTAATAATGACTAACATAGTTCAATATCCAGATCTATCTCTTAATGTTCCCGTTAAAGAATTGCACATAGATGATTTTGGTGGTTTACCACATGTACATCAAACTCTAAAAGAAGTAATGGAAGAGTATAACGGAGCAGGTATTGCCGCTAATCAGTTAGGTCAAGATGTTAGAGCCTGTTTAGTACAAGATAAGTTCTTAGTAAACCCTACTATTATGGAACAAAGAGGAAATGTTACCCTTGCATTAGAAGGTTGTCTTTCTATCGAGTATGGTAAGAAAGGATATATACGCCCCTCTAGTGTAGAATTAGTTGTATCCTATCAGGATATTGAAGGTAAAGAACATCATAGAGTATTCGAAGATTTTGAAGCAAGAGTAGCTTTACACGAAATTAGACACTTAGATGGTAAACTAATTAATGAAGGATATGAAAATGAGTAAGAAAAGAGGACAAGCCGAAAGTGTGAAAGCTAAGGTGAGTAGAGTATATGATTACTCATTCGTCATTCGTCACGCTGCTGGAAAAAAGAGATGTCAACAGAGATGGTATGGTTATGTTTATCGTGATAAAGAAGGTCTTCATGGAAGATGCCGACTCACTCAAACTAATCATAAGTGCAATAGAGGTGAAGATCATACTAATAGCGGATATCTAAGAAGAGATCAACATATTTGCGCGTGCGGAGAAAAATTTTTACCTTATCTTCATACTGTAGTAGAAGAAGTCGCCAAAGAAGAAAAGCCGTCTGTCGAGAAGAAAATTCTAGGAGTTAGGCGACCAAAGTACCCCGTTAAACCAAAGGAAAATAAATGAGAACTCCTAGACAGTGGTATCGTAAACGACAGTTAATTCTTTGTGATTATTGTGAACATGCTAAGTATAAGCATCCTTCGTATAATGCACATAATAACTGTGATTACCACAATTTTTCTAATAAAGTATTCAAACGTGCTGACATTTGGGGATACTGTCTCTGTAGAGCATTTCTAATGCCCAAACGTAAAGAGAGGAAGTATTTAGGAGAATGAATAAAGATGATTGTATAGTTGGACAAAATGTTGCATACTTTCCAACTAAAAGCTTAGATGAAGTAGAATATGGTATCGTTACCGAACTACGTGATAACTGGGCTATGGTATTATATGAGAATAATGGCATATCAAAAGCCACATATTACTCAGCTTTAGAAATAGTACCAGAAACTTTAGCTTTAGTTAGAAGAGGAAATGAAAACTGTTGATCAAAACGGCAACGAAGTAAAGCCAGAAATAATGGTTTTTGATGACGAAGGGAACGAAATTCATGAAGGAACAATCGTAGGTCCTGGCTGGTACTGTGCAGATGCGGAGGATGATTCAATTCATGCCGAGTTGTACGTAGCAAGTCCCCAGACCATAACAGCCGTAATAAATAATTCATTAGAAAAGAAAAGGAAATAAATTAGTATGAGTAACAATAATAAAGATATAATATTTGATGATGAAACTCTAGAGCAGTTAACAAAAGATTATGAGTTGGCCGTTGAGAATGATGACGGCCAAACCCATATTATGCCAACTAGAGCATCTGTTAAGAGACAATTTGCGAATCTAGATGAAAATAGATTACTTGAGGTTCAAGAAGCAATTGAGAATTTGGATGATCAACTAGGAATTACTGATACTAAAATTAGATATTTATCTCTAGATGAAGTAGATATTTTAGTGGAAGAACTATTAGTGGTTCGCAAAGTAAATGATATTATATCTTCACGAGAGGAAACTTTAAAAACATTTGCCAAAGATGTAATCTCTATAGATCAAATCGAACCAGATAGAACCTCTGGGGAATTAGTTAGCTTTAAACATAAACTTAAGATTTCCAAAGAAATTAGGGGTGGTAAACTCAGTATTGATGTAAACCTTCTTAAGAAGAAGTTAACCGGAGAGCAATTTAGTAGTGTAGTTAATGTAATTACTACCACTGTTGAAACAACAACTCCTGATGGTAAAATGGATGAAATAATCACCACTACCCATGAAGTAAACGAGAAGTTTCTCGAAGCAGAGATGGTAAAAGGAAATATTCTTAGTGAAGATGTTTTCCTAAGTTCTGTTGAATCAAAGAGATCAAGTGCTATTTATATTAGAGAGTTGGAAAATTAAACTTGAATAGTAGAAAATATCGTCAGATATATGGTAATGCTAATATAGATACTCCACCAACTACTGGTGGAGGATTTCTTGCTGCCCCTAAATATAGTGGCTCATATGCTGATGATCCTAATACTAATCCGTTAAACCCTAATTGTAAAAAGTATCCCAATAATTGGGTCTTGTTCCTAGACGAAATAGAGAAAACTCCCTATAGTCAAGATGACTTAGAGAACCTTCCTAGGTTTAGTGCGTATATGGCTGCACAATTCTTTGATCTCTCTTATGCTGCATTTATGGCTCACCACTATCGAAAGAACTTTAACTATAGTGATGGTAGCCCTATTGAACCACTAAGAGTGGGGAAAAGCTTTGCTAGGATGTATTGCATTGCTGACTTTCGAGAAATGGCTGCAAGCCTCCACAGAAAGAATGTGATAGATAACTCTCAACATGCTATACTGACCCTAAGGTTTGATTCATTTTCTACCTTGGTACACAAAAAAACGTGGTATGTCTTGAATAAGAAAGAAAAAGCTGCTAGGATGGATAATACCAAAAAGCCATGGGCTCATGAGTTACCATTAATGCAGCCTAGAAAGCCAATTAAGAAGAAGGTTAAGAAGAGTGATCCATTTAGCAAATACAAACCCCATTGGGACCACCGAGGAGAAGAATGAAGTGAAGGATACTCCTAAAAAGAAGAAGGTTGTCCAAAAAACCGCAAAAAAATGGAAGTGCTTCGAATGTGAATACAAGTATGTGTCACCAATACCTGTATTAGCCGTTGAACACAAGTGTAAGAAACCACCGGTTCCAAACACCCAACGCAAGGGAATGCTGCCTGATGAGTAGTAAATATAGCTAATTTGACAAAGTAACATAAATGTTATATAATAGTTATTAACTATTAGTAAACTATTAATTCTGGATGGCACTTCACTGTTGCTGAGAGCGTATACGTCTTTACGTGTACATGATCTTCGCAACTCTAAAGATGAACCAACATGGGGTACCTATGGTTTTCTAAATACTGTTAGTTATTTAACTAAACGTTTAGAACCAACCCATATGATTGTAGCCTTTGATAAAGGAAGATCCAAAAGACGCAGAGATTTATATCCAGATTATAAAGCCAATCGTGAACGTAGACGACAACAAAAATTAAAAGATAATTTAAGGAACGATCCAGATTATCCAGATGAGTTTTCCCCTCAAAGAGATATGGTATATTCTTTGATGGATGCCTGTAATATATGTTTTAGAATGTGTGATGGCGTAGAGGCAGATGATATAATTGCAAAAATTTCAATTGATTTTGCAGATAAGTTCGATGAAGTAATTATAGTTTCTTTAGATCATGATATGTTACAACTTATACAATTAAACGTTATAGTCTTAAAACCTTCTTTAGGTCTTAGTAAAAATATAAAAGAAGAAATAATTGACTATGAATCAATAGTTAGTAAATATAATTTAACTCCACAACGATTACCAGAGTTATGGGCGTTGATGGGTGATAAAAGTGACGGAATAAAAGGTGCCAAGAATATCGGACCAGTTAAAGCTGCTAATTTAATGGCAACTTATGGCACACTTCAAAATGTATTGAATAATGATGAATATATAAAAACTCAAGCAGCAAGCGTTAAACTAGCTTATCAATTAATAAAATTAGATAACCAAGAAGAGTTCCCTGCTGTAACGATGGAAGATCTAAAGTTTAATCCTACAATGCCTGATTCTTTTAAAGCTCCTCAACTCGAAGAACTACTAAATGAGTTAGAATTTTATACAATATTACAAGATTGGAAAAATTTACAACTTTGGCATAAATTTCATATTGGTAAGAGGCTTTCATGAAAATAGATAAAATTAATACTATACTAAATAATACAAAAGAGTATATCAAGAATCCAGAAAAATTTGAATTTGGTGAAATAGCTTTAGATCTCTATGACTTGCATCGTCTACACAACAAGAATTATAAAAAATATTCTATTGGTAAATTAGACGACTGGCGTAAGATACCATTAGTACCTTCTTATGAGTTTTCTAAGCGAAAACTACAATTAAATAATTTTAATGGGTTTGATCCTTCTAATGAAATTGAATTCATTTCAAAAGATAAAAAGCCAAAACATCATGTTCTAAGAGATACTGAATTTCTTCGATCATCTATAACTAGTAACTTTAATTTTAGTGTAATAAATATGGGTAATTCTAATAGAATTGTTTTTCTTGATGATAAACAACCTAATTCTATTTTATCATATGTCTGGGAATATTTATTCTTAATATATGGAACGCGTGGAATCTATGAAATTGTAAATCCAGCTGATCTTAAGTCAGTAGAGGCATTCACATCTTCTAAAAGTTTAATGTCAGATGAGCCATTAATGATTATCGGTACACCAAACCAATTTTATCAATTTAAATTAACTATAGATTCTTTAGATTCTAATCCTGTTATAGATATAGCTTCTGGTATACCACTAATTATTCAATTTGGTGACTATTATGAACTATCAAGGATGGATTTAACTCTTGGTGAATTAAATGATTGGCTAAAGAATTTCTTTCATACTCATATTAATAATGTAATACAGATATACTATAATACTGAGTTATCAAGCCAATTATTTAGGTGGGGAGATAACCTTTCATATTATATACCACCTACTATTTCTGTAAGAGTAATAGATCCAAGTACTGGCGAAGAATTAGAATCTGGAGTTGAAGGTAATTTAGCTTTTATTGATATAGCTAATGTATGGAGTTGTCCATTCATAATTAGTGATGATTTAGGTATTATGTATAATAATAGTAATTCAGTACAGATTACTAGACGATCTAATGAAGTTATAAAAACTGGTATTAATCCAAAATAAGATTAATATGAATGATTTATATTATATTAATAATAGTAATAATTTTTCATCAATTTTAAATCAGTTTGGTGAATTTTTAGAAAGTGACTATGAACGATTAATTAGTAGTAGTATTATTCCACCTTATTTTTCACCACATAATCATAAAACTCATCGAAAAATAGTAATAGTAGGATCAGATGGTACACCATCAACAATTTCTAAGAGTGTATTTTTAGCATTACAACTTAGTGGTGCAGATACTATAGACATAAAGCCATCATCATTGGATGAAGCTTTAATTATAGAAAATATTATTAGAAATAACAATAACTATGAAATTAAAACGGGTGTACATGTAGGAACTGATCAGGAGGTTGAACTTTCCTCTAGTTGGATAAATATAATTGATAATGCAACAGATATTATAGTTTTTGGTGATTTTGAAACTATTGAATACTATAAAACACTAAAAACTGAACATCGTAGAATTTATATTCATGAAGATAAAGTATCTTTTGGAGTTGTAAATAGTAATTCTATAACAGATACATTAATTGATAACATCTGTTTTGATTTTTTTAATTTCTATGGATTTAGTTCATTAGCTCCTAAATTCTATATATTCATTGGAGAACCAGATCCAGAAATTTTAACTAAAATTAGTGATATATATAGTTCAGTTTATGGTGATCAAATAGAAGAATTTCGATCAAAATTAAATTTTGTACAACAATCAAATCTAACAAGACTTATCACCCGAGAGAAGATATCTCGTTATCTTCATGTTATAAGAGATCTTAATAATTTTCAAATTAATAATCTTTATGGAGATATAAGAATATTGATAGTTACATCTATAAAAGGTGCTAATGAATTAATAGCTATGCTAAGGAATGACATCTCTACGATTGCTGTAGATCCATGTGATCAAGAGATAGTTTCTATGGTAGAATTTAATATGCCCTCTAGACTTTGCAATATTGGCTCGATGCACTCCCTAGATTTTTGGGACTCTGTAGATGAACAATCCGATTTTGATATTTTTAATGATAATTAAAGGAGTAAAGTATGTTTAGACTATTAGTTGCTGGCGGAAGAGATTACTACGATTATAAATTCATCGATGCAGTTTTAACTGAATGGTTGAGTGAGCAGGATATAGAATCACAGGAAATAATTCTTGTTCATGGTGATGCTCAAGGAGTTGATAGGATAGCTGCACAGTGGGCTAAATATAATGATTTAATTCCAGAACCTCACGCGGCTAACTGGAAGGGGATTGGAAAGGCTGCAGGCATTATAAGAAATGAAGAAATGGCTAAATCAGGACTTGATTACGCTATAATATTCCCTGGAGGAATAGGTACAGCTCATATGAAGCGACAACTTTTAGAGTACAAAATAGAATTTCGAGAGGTAGTTGACAATGACGATAAAGATATGTATACTAGATAATAAGAGATTAGTAGTACGAGGAGAAGTATCAAATGAGTGCTAGTGTAGCAGAAGCAACATACGACTATAAGAAGCTATTCTATATGGCATGTGGCTATATCAGTGGAACAGATGGTTGGGAAGACAAAAATCCAATGGAAGTAGTTGATTTCTTTTTAAAAAATTATATTGATCTTGAATGTCAAGATTAGTTTTTAATAGGTAAAGGAAAAAATGACAGATACAGAAACGTTAGTTCATCAGAGATTAGCTCAAGAGTCAGAAGATATGTTTGAGAGAAATCTATCTCTGTGGGCTATGAAGAGACAAAAAATTCAGATCATTGCAGACGGGTATGCTATCTCAGGGTATTTAGCTGGACTGGATGAATATTGGGTTCAAGTGTGGGGATGTGAAGATCATTTAGACTCGACTAGTAATAGTTCTTTTCATCTAATTTCTAAAGAGAGTATTACAATGATTTCACCAACTGGTACCTCAACCAAAGATTTGAATGAGAAAGAGGCAGAGGAAATAGAGAACAAAGTTAAAAACTTTGGTAATGTTTCTTATGCTTTTAATAAGTCATTAAGAGAAGACAAAGATAAAGATAAAGAAGGTAAGAATGCCAGAACCATGGGAGATACAGAATAATGCTAGTGAAGAAAAATTGGAGTCTCCTGTTATTGAAGGCCCCAATCAACGTAAATTAGATTTAACCAATCCTAGAGATCTATTAGTACACTTTACGAAGAGATTTGAAGAAACACACAATATCCCATACATCATTGAATGGGATAAAGAGACTTCTTACTTTAAAGGCTTCATGTCCAGATATGGAGTGGATTCACCTGATATAGTGGATGTACTATTTGATAAATTCAAAGGTAGTATTAATGGTAACATTATTACAGCTACTGGATTTGCAAAAGGAGCTAAATGGATACAGGACATTTTATTTAATGCACTGTGGGAAGAACGCAACAAAAAGAATAAGCCATCAACGGCTACCGGAACTTTAAATGGAGAAGATTTTGTTAATCTCATGGGAAAATGATTATAAGGATTTAACTTACGAGTTTCTATCAGATAATATAATAGAGTTTTTGTCTCACAGGAATCCTAATTTATCGAAATTCGATAAACGTGGTTGTCCAACTTGTGATGGACTATCATCCACTAATTATTGTGGTGAATGTAAACAACAACTACAGTTATATAAGCATTATTTAAATGCTGGAATTGGTCAAACATATCAAAGATTAGATTGGTCTGATTACAATGGTGATCCTAAGGCTTTAGCAGTGGCAGAGACTTATTTGAACCAACATAAAGCCATGGTCAAAAATGGCATTGGGATTTTATATTATGGTTCATGGGGAACTGGTAAAACGTTATTAGCAGCTCTAACTGCAAAAGAATTAGTCAAGCTGGGATATTCAGTATATTTTGCCACATTTACGCAGATGATCGATGAGTTTACTAGAGGTTGGGGCAGCAGTACCGACCGAGATAGATTTGAAGATAAGGTAATCAAGGCAGATGTGTTCATTCTTGATGATGTTGGAAAAGAATTTAGAGCAAAATCGAATCTTTCTGAGGCAACGTTTGACCATGTTCTCCGTCAGAGGGCTTTGGATAGTCGATCAACTTTTATGACAACAAATCTTAATACAGATGAGTTGAATGAAGGCTACGGAGCTGCTATATTCTCTTTGTTGAAAGAACGCATGATTCTCCAAGAAGCTACTGGTATCGATTATCGAGAGCAAGCTAGAACGAGAGTTCTAACTGAAATTAAAGAACAAAAAATTAGAAAAATATATTAAACAACAGTTAAACGGAGTTTATACTTAATGGATTTAGAATATACAGCGATTAGGAATTTTGTCAATATTAACGACCTACAGTATCTGTGGGATAAAGGAGTACGTTCAGATCATTTTTTCGATAATTCTATTAGAGAAATATATAGTTTTTCTTTAGATTATTTAATTAAATCAGAATTTAAAACAGCACCAACTGAAAATCTTTTAAAAATAAAGTTTGAGAGTTATTTTAATACTACTGGATGGCCGACTGAAGAATATCTTGTACATATCATTACTAATGATTTATTAGAGAAATATCGTCGAGCTAACGTACAAAAAATTCTTTTTGAGTCAGCTGAAGCCTTAGATAGTGATCCAGAAAAGGCAATTAATCTAGCCATTTCAAAATTATCTAAGGTTCAAGAAGATACTTCAACAAGAGAACGTATAGAGGTATATAAAGACGGATTCCAACATAGAGTAGATGATTATATTGACTCTACAATTGATTTAGAGAAATCAAAAAAACGTAAAGGTATTTATTTCGGTTGGGATCTAGTTAATGATCAACTGTATGGTATTCATCCAGGAGAACTGGCTGTAATTGTTGGTTATACTGGAATTGGCAAATCTCTAACTGGTGCAAAGTTAGCACTAGAAGCTGCAAAACGAGGAACAAAAGTTTATCTATTGAACCTTGAGCTCGATAAAGAACTGGAGTTAAAACGATTGGACTGTTTAGTAAGTGGAGTTAGTTTTACTAAGTATGAAAGAGGAGAATTAAACTCTATAGAACTTGAGAGACTTAAGAGTGCACGTACCGAAATTGAATCATTTGGTGAAAATCTTCTGATTGATACTCCTTCTCATGCATCTGAAAGAACAGTACAAGATCTATATAGTAGAGCAAAACTATGGGGTGCAGAATTAGTTATAGGAGATCAATTAAGTTGGTTAACCCCAGAAGGTAGTTATAGAAATAGTGGTAATGCTCAATCAAGCCAAATGGGTGAATTAATTGTTGATATCACTAGAATTAATAAGGAAATGAATTTAGCCAGTATCTGGCTTGTTCAATTTAATAGGGAATCACAAGACAAGAAAAATCAACGTGGTGGACTTCAACATATTGCGTTGTCTTCACAAATTGAACAGAATGTTAGTATTGCTATAGGTATTTCTGCTACTCAAGAAATGATGAAACGAGAAGTAAAAGTATTTGAAATTCTAAAATCTAGGCGAAGTAGTTTAAAGTCTTATTTGATGGAATATGCCATGGATGATAAAACTTCCATTGAAGTAATCAAAGAATTAGACATTGATGCAGACGTAGTTGGAGATGAATAAATATGAATAATTATTTAAATGATGTATTTCCAGATTTAGATGTTGAAAATCTATTAGAAGATTTATTGGGTGCCAAAAATCTTCAGGTTAATAATAACGAAATTATACACTCCTGTACATTGAATTTTGGGCTTCATGGTCATGGAGATCAGAATCCTTCAGCATCCATCAATAAAGATTCTTTATTGTTTAATTGCCATGTTTGTGGTGGTGGAACAATTATATGGCTTGTTCAAAATGTTCTAGATCTTTCTAAAAATGATGCTATTAATAAGATTAAAAATTATGCAGAGGCATTACGCCCCATTCCGGTTGAACAATTTGTAATGAAATTAGACAAATTATTAAAAGATCAAGGTCTACCAAAAGAACTAATAATTCCACGATATTCCGAGAGAATATTAGACGAATGGATTCAACCATCTGAGTATCTATTAGAGCGTGGAGTTTCATATGAAATCCAAAAACAAATGAAAACTGGTGTACTAGAACCAGGGTATGAACTAGATAAATCCACTAAAGAAATAGTGGTAGTAAGACGAAATATACTACCCCATTTTATTGATAATGACCTAGTAGGATGGGTATCAAGGAGATTAGATGATACGCAAAATGTGGCAAAATATAGAAATACGAGGGGCTTTCCTCGCAAGTATTCTCTTTATAACCTTAATAATGTGGTGGACAATAATCATTGTTATATTGTCGAAAGCCCAATGAGCGTCCTGGTGTTGAAATCCAGAGGGGTAAATGACGTTGTAGCCAGCTTTGGGGCACAAGTTAACGATGAACAGGTCAAATTGCTCCGTAGATTCGATAATTTGACCATCTTCATGGATGGAGACAAGGCAGGATTTGAGGGCGCAAATGGGCTCTACAGACGCCTTAGAGAGCACTGTAGAGTACGTATCGTACCGGTCCCAGATGGGTTCGATCCGGTGGATTTGACTGAGATTCCAAAATCTGTCACGGGACTTGAATATTTGATGGAAGTAGGGAAAAAGACCTAATAGGGTACTTGACAAGTCAGTAATAGTCTAGTACTATTGAACTAGATGGTGAGCAAACCGCTCATCACACAATTCTCCAAATGGAGATAAAGATACTATCATTGATAGTTAAAAGAAAGGCAATAAAATGTCACTTAAAAGAGGCATGGGTGTTGTAAACGATGCTATGGCAAAGTTGAACAACCAGAATAGAGATTATTCAAAAGGGCTAACCACCAAGTTTCTCTCCTGGGGAGATAATGAATCAAAGGTGGTAAGGTTCCTAACTTCAGCAGACGATATCATCTTTGTAGATATCCACGAATTTATCCAATCTCATGATGGGAAAAAGCGAAGTTATGTCTGCCGAGAGAACTTTGGTGAAGAGTGCGAACTATGTGCTCGTCCTTTTGGTTCCAAGCAGCCACCGGAGGCTATGCGCAGAGAAGTTGGTTATGGCGTTGTAGTTCTGCGAGAACCCAAGTTTACCAAAGATCCAGAAACAGGACGTAATGTCCGAGTGTTTGCTGGTTCTGAGGAAAATCCTTATCCAGAGCATCGAGATGCTGTTGTCGAATATGAATTAGATGACAAAATGGTCAAGGCTCCATATGTAGCAATTATCAATCAGGGTATTCGTTTCTGGGGACAGATTGCTGTTCATTCCAGCAGAATGGATAATCAGGGAATTAGTTTACCTGACCGTGATTTTGAGATTATTCGTATGGGTAAAGGTACTCAAACTACATATTCAGTTATCCCAGCTTATGGAGTAGCCATTAATGATCTAGGTAAGTACAATCAATACCTTCCAGATATTGAAGGTCTTCTAAAGCGAATGGGTAGTCAGGAATATTATGACCGCTACCTTCATGGAATTGAGCCTGTTAAGACCACTAATACTTCTTCAAATACTCCCTCAGTTCTTACGAGTTCTGTTTCTAACTCATGGGAAGACGATGATGAGTATGAAGATGATGTAACTATTGGTGAAGATACTTACGGAGACAAACTTAAGTCTGAATTAAAGGTTTAATACAAATACAAAGAGAGAGTTCCCCAGGGGGTAAAATCCCTGGGGTTCTCATATCTCAATAAGGATAAATATGCTATGGTGGCTAATACCACTAGGTATTATAATATTTACAGGAATATTATTACTACTACATAATACAGGAGGCAAAAATAAATCATGGAAGAAGAAATAAGTAAGGATACTAGATGGGAAGAAGCATTAGCAGACATACTTAAGGATGAACACTACGGGGGAGATAACCCAGCGATGGAGAAAGCTCTTAAAAAGTTAAGGGAAAATGGTTGGAAGTTATCGTATCCTGATGGTTGGCCTGATCTTTGTGATAACTGTAAGAGTTATATCGATGAAGGTACTTGGCACTCAGTCTTTAATGGTAACTTCTGGGGTTCTTGTGAAATTCACAAAGGAGAACCTCGGGGACTTGTAGCACGAATTTATGCTGATGAAGATGGTAATTGGCCATTAGTCCCCTATTGGGGAGATCCTAAAACGAAGAATGAGAAAATATCTAATGAATAAAACATGTTATCATGACTTTCAAGAATGTCCATGTGATTCAGCTACACCTCCAACACATGGACACTGTAGACTTTGTAAGATAAGAATAAATTATGCAATACCAGTAGAGCCAGGTCTTTACCAAAGCCCATCTTGGTTTAAGGTTAAGACAATTAATCCACACTCAGTAGTGTTAGAATCCAGTAATTTTGATGGTATAATAACGCTTTGTGTAGGCGATACGGTAACTTTTACTATTCAAGTTGTAACGGTAGATCGATAAATAGTGTATGATAGGTGTATATGAGTTCATTTTTTAACTGTCACAGTCACAGTGAATATAGTCCGTTAGACGGTATCTCTTATGTTGAGGATATCGTCAAGAGAGCAATAGAATTAAACTATTCAGCAGTAGCTATAACTGATCATGGTGAAGTTGGTGGTCATCTAGAACTAGAAAAATACGCAAAGCAATATGGTATAAAACCAATATATGGTATTGAAGCATATATGTGCGAAGATCGTTTTGATAAAGACAAAACTAAGAAGCGTGGACAATCCACTGGTCACATGGTTATTGTAGCCATGAACGATAAAGGTCTAGAAAATCTGTGGACTTTAAGTAGCTTAGCCTATTTAGAAGGTAAATATTATGATCCTAGAATTGACTGGGATCTTCTAGAAAAATATAACGAAGGACTAATAGTTACTGGTGCATGTATGGGTGGTTGGGTTGGTAAGGATATTCTAACTAATCCCAAAGAAGCATTACTCAATGCGTCAAAGTTACAGGCAATCTTTGGTGATCGATTCTATCTAGAACTTCATACATATCAAGATACAACTCAAGAAGCGTGGAATTACGCATCAGTAGTATTAGCAAAACGACTTTCTATTCCGCTAATAGTTGTTAATGATTCTCACTATACGAATCCAGAAGATTGGTATCTGCATGAATGTCTAACTGCCGTTCAGATGGGTAAAACCATGAGTGATAAGACTCGATTTCAATATGGACCAAATCAACTAGGTATGTTGAGTGAAGCAGAAAGTCGTCAACGCTTAAGCTATTTGCCAGATGATATTGTAGATGGAGCCATTAGTAATACTGGTGGAATAGCTGAGATGTGTAATGTTAATATCCCACATCAGCATGATATGCCGTTATTCTATAATGATAAAGAGATGGATGCTGAAATTCTTCGAAAAAATATAGAGACAGGATTTAATACCAGAATCAAACCTTATATTTCACTAGATGAAGTTGAAATATATTGGAACAGAATTTTATATGAAACTGGTGTAATTATTGATCATGGTTTTCAAGGCTATTTCCTTATCGTTCAAGACATTATTAGTTGGTCAAAAACTAATGATATTTTAATTGGTCCTGCTCGTGGAAGTGTGGCTGGTTCAATCGTTGCCAAAGCATTAGGCATCGTAGAAGTAGACGCAATCAAGCATGGTCTTTATTTCGAGAGATTCCTAGATGTAGGAAGAGTATCATTACCAGATATTGATATTGATGTCCCCAAAGATCAAAGATATCTAGTTAAAGAATATCTTGAAACGAAATATGGTAAGCACTCCGTAGCTAGTATTGGTCTTTTCAATACTATGGCTCATAAGCAGGCTATTAAGGATCTTTGTAGGGGATTAGATATTCCGATTGCTGATGCTAATCAGATTTCGAAAATCATTAAAGAAAATAATATCGATGGAGTATTACTAAAGGATCTCAAGTGGCAACAAGTTCTGGATCATTACTCTAAGGAATTTGCTCACTGGATTGCTAAATATCCAAAACTGTTTGAGCTATTACCGAAAACAGTAGGCCATATCAGACATCATGGTGTTCATGCTGGAGGTATGGTTGTTAGTAAAGATAGTTTAATTGGTAAATTGCCATTAAGGTTTAAGACTGATAAGGGTGACGATGAAATTAGCACCCAGTTTGATATGCATGGTGTAGAAGATCTTGGGTTTGTAAAGATTGACTTGTTGGGAATCAGAACTCTATCGACTCTTACTGAAGCAATGAGAATTATAAAAGAGCGTCATGGTGATGTTTTAGAACACTTCTATGACTGGTCGAATAATTGGGAAAAGTATTATGAGGATCAGCAAGTGTGGGATGATATTTCTAGTGGTAATAATCTAGGAGTATTTCAACTAGAAACCTCAAATTTATCTCATCTTTCTAAGAGGTTTAAGCCACAAAGTATTGATGAACTGGCTGCTCTTCTTTCTGTATGTCGTCCTGGTATTTCTAGGACTATTGACGAGAAAACTGGATTAAACTATCTGGAACTATATATTCAGAAGCGTGATAAAAAAGTTCCTGTAACGTATAAGCATCCAAAATTAAAGGAAATACTCGGTGGTACTTTAGGTACTCTGGTATATCAAGAGCAGGCCATGAAGATAGCAGTCGAAATTGCTGGTTATTCTCTACAAGAAGCAGATAAACTACGTAAGATTATTGGTAAGTCTCAAGCAGATAAAATGAAAGACGAACGAACAAATTTCGTAACTAAGGCTGTAGCAAACGGAACAAATGCTGATCTAGCTAATAGTATTTTTGATGAAATGGAAAAGTTTGGACAATATGCTTTCAACTTGAGCCACGCTCTTGGATATTCATTGATTACATATTGGAGTGCCTATCTGAAAACGCATTATCCTCATGAATATATGACGGCGCTCTTTAGAACCAATCCTGAGATGGCTCCAGCTTATACAAAGGAAGCCAGGAGATTGGGTATTTCAGTACTAGGGCCAGATATTAATGAATCTGGAGAAAAGTTTACTCTTACTAAAAGCAACTCAATTAGATATGGATTAGAATCAATTAAGTTTATTTCCGGAATTACTTCTGGAGTAATAGAACAATTACAGCCATTTGATTCTATGGCTGAATTTGTAGACAAGATAGATAAGAGTAAGGCTAGAATTAATAAACGGGCAATTTATTCAATGATATCTGTTGGTACATTTGATTCGTTAAATGGTAATACTGTAGATGCTTTACGAGAGTTCATTATAGCAAAAGAAGGAATGTCAAAGTCAGAGGACTATAACCATCCTTGCAAAATTACATGTGAGCTGTGTCATGGATCACTTATAAAATTTAAATGCTTACAAATAGAATTAAATCTCTCTAACAGGGGAGCTAATGAGTTAGCCAATCTAGGATCATTAGTAACGATTAATCCATTACAAGGGTATACTGAGCTCATTAGAAAAGAGACAACTTTTGCTGGTGAAGACTATATGATAACCGGAGAGAGAGTAATTGTCGGTGGTCTATTATCTCAAATTAAACCATTGATTACTAAGAAGGGTAAGAACCCTGGTCAAAAGATGGCACAGATTGTATTAGATCTACCAGAAGATGACAGTCTTTTTATTGAAGAGACAGATGAAGAAGGAGAGATCACTGATGTAAACTCACTACAAATTGTGGTGTTTCCATCCGTCTATAAAATGGTTGAAGACAAACTGGAGCAAGGAACTCCAGTTCTCATCAAAGTAGAAAAATTAAGTAGTGGTTTATCCCTCCAAAATATTTGGAGACTCGATCTATTGAAGAACAATTCATAGGTTGACAAGTACCGTATAACTATAGTATACTAACAGTGGACGAAAAGATGAAAAACAGATATTTTTGCAGGATTTGTCAAAGAACCTTTGGTAATTCTGATGCATTTTTCAAAGACAGACAAGAGCATATCTTTAAAGGAGAGACAAAGAAAGAACATGTCAAATCAGAAACAACTACTAACTAAACTACGAGATGAAATCAATAAGGACTTTACTCCTAAGGGTTCACATAAACCTATTGCGTCAACGGGAGATGATTTTGATTATGTAAATGCTATTCCTACTTTCTCACCTACTCTAGATTATCTTCTTGGCATTGGTGGTTGGCCAGAGGGCAAATTAGTTGAAATATTCGGTAAAGAATATTCTGGTAAAAGTACCATGGCAATTCTTGGCCTTAAAGACTGCTATGACTATTACAAGGGAGAAAGACTAGTAGGTTATATTGATGTAGAACACCGATTTAACAAGGAGTGGGCTGAAAAACTAGGTTTTATTGTAGGCGAAAACTTACTTGTAGTTCAACCAGCTGATGCTGAATCGGGTACAGATGTAATGACACGAATGATTCAGTCTGATTTATTCTGTGCCATTGTATGGGATTCAGTCGGTGCTGCTTCCACTATTTTCTCCCAGCAAGAGCTAACCGAAAAAAAGGATAAACCTGGTGGCAACGCTTCGGTAATGAAGCGATGTGTTCAAACTAATGGCCCACTGGCTAATCTATATGATGTAACCTTATTTATGATTAATCAATTGAGAGATGACATGACTGGCCACCATCAGTTGGTTCGACCCGGTGGACACGCTGTAAAGCATCAAATGAGTGTGGTATTGTATTTGCGACCGGGTACAGAGAAATATTTTGATAAAGTGAATGGTGAGGATCTCCAGGTAGGATTTCCCATTATGATTAAAACACTTAAGAATTCTTATGGTCCTGCTCTCATTCAGGGATGGA
>Ga0182024_10007498_pt1 | contig 23489 bp, 20 predicted proteins | sample P32metaG_FD_120480 | JGI IMG/M metagenome (GOLD analysis project Ga0182024, IMG submission 120480) | Permafrost microbial communities from Stordalen Mire, Sweden - P3-2 metaG (Illumina Assembly) | ecosystem: Environmental > Terrestrial > Soil > Wetlands > Permafrost | place: Sweden: Stordalen... | reverse complement strand
TAGGCAGTGGAGGGCGTCCCGGCCGAGGCCAGCCGTAGGCCGGGGCCGGCCGAAGGCTGAGGAGGACGTGACGCTCGAGGCCGGCCGAAGAGCTTGACGAGTCCGAACGGCGCGGCGGAGCCGGACCCCTCCCGTGGGGGAAGGGCCCGGCCGCACCGCGCTCCTCTCGGCGAGCCGAGAGGCCAGATGGACGCCTAGCTGCGGGGCGCCACGAAGCTGAACGTGCCCGTGGAGGGCGCCGGCGCCTTGGCGCCGTTGCCGTTGCCTTCGGCGACCACACCGTTGGGGCCGATGGTCAGGGCCTCGTCGCTGTACAGGTAGAGCGGCTTGCCGTTATAGGTCACCTGCCAGTTGCCGTCGGCCAGCATGATGCCGCCGAGCTTGCCCGAGGTGGCGCCACCTCTCGTGCCGGGGTGTCCCCGGCTGATGAGCGGTGGGAAGACGTCAGCGCACTTCATCTGGCAGTTCCGGCCGGCGGAGTAGCTGTAGACCGGCATGAGGACCGACCCGCCGCCGACGACCTTGTACGCCGCCAGGACGGACTTGCCCTTGATGGTGACGGTCGACAGCAGGGCGGTCGGCGGCAGGAACGACCCCGCCGAGTTGATCAGGTACCAGACCCCGTGCCACGGCGGCTGTGTGGACTCGTCCCAGTTCTCCCCGGTGATGAGGCCGGGCGTCGAGTCGAACAGGTAGAGCGGGTGCCCGTTGTAGGTGACCTGCTCACCGAGGCCCTTGATGCTCACCTCGCCGAGGAGGCTCTGGTTCACGCCCGGCCCGGCGACCGGCGCGCCGTTCGTGAGCAGGGCCGGCCACTCCGTGGTCCGCTGGCTGATCGGGCCGGTGCAGGCCAGCGTGCCGCCGAGGAACCTGGTGAGCTTCGTCGTGCAGCCGATGTGGCCCGGGTAGTCGGACGTGATCGAGTAGAGGGCTGTGCCCGCGCCCGGCCCGGAGCCGGCCACGAGCATGGGGCCATACTGGCCGTGTACGGCCGCCACTACGGTCCCGCTGGAGCTGCCCGATGCCGAGGCGATGCCGCCGGGCAGTGCGGTGACGGACGCGAGCGCCGCCAAACCCACCAGAGCGGCGGCGTTGCGAATTTGCCGTCGGCCGAACATCGTGCCGAGGCGCGCGGTGCTGTGCATGGTGTCTGGTCCTTTCTCATTGAATGGAGGCGGGCAGAGCGTCCGCCTCGGGAAGAACCTTCGCAACCGACCGGCACGCCAGCGTCACAGCTGAAAATTGCACCCTGCTGCTCGCCGTCCGCCCGAGTGGCGGCGGGCCGGCAGCAGTCCCTGCCGGCTTCGAAGTTCGTGTGGACCCGCCGTGTTAGTCTCGAACGCATGTTCGCCACGACCTGGGACACCGGGCTCGACGACGCACAGCTGGCGGCGGTCACCCATGGTGACAGCCCTCTTGTGATCGTGGCCGGAGCAGGCACAGGCAAGACGCGGACGCTGACCGCGAGAGTCGCTCGCCTCCTTGAACGTGGCGTGCCGCCCGAACGGATCCTGTTGCTGACCTTCACCAGGCGGGCGGCCGACGACATGCTGGCCCGGGCGGCTGTGCTGAGCGGCGAGAGCAGTCGCTCCCGCCGACTTCGGGGGGGTACCTTCCACGCTGTCGCTCACCAGATGCTCTCCGCCTTCGCCGAGCCGCTGGGGCTGCAGCCGGGTTACTCGGTGCTCGATCCGGCCGATGCGGCCGATGTGATGGATCTGCTCAGGGACGAGCACGGACTGGCCGGTGAGGGGCGACAGGAGCGGGCCCCGCGGCCGTCGACGCTCGTCGACGTCTACTCACGGTGCGTGAACACGGCGCGGCGTGTCGCAGACGTCATCGCGACCGACTTTCCCTGGTGTGTGGACGACACCGAGCTGATCGGCGCGTTGTGCAAGGCTTATGTCAGCCGCAAGCGCGAACGCTCCCAGCTCGACTTCGACGACCTCCTCCTCTACTGGCGGGCCGCCCTTGTCGACGAGCGGATCGGCCCGCAGCTGGCGAGCCTGTTCGACCACGTCCTCGTCGACGAGTACCAGGACGTCAATGCGCTCCAGGTCGACATCGTCCGCCTGTTGGCGCCGGCCGGCCGCAGACTGACGGTCGTCGGCGACGACGCCCAGGCGATCTACGGCTTTCGGGGCGCCGATGCCTGTCATCTGCACGACCTCGCCCGGTCCCTCGAAGGGGCATCCGTCATCCGGCTCGAGCGCAACTTCCGCTCGTTCCAGCCGATCCTCGACGTGGCAAACCTTGTCAGGCCGCCTCCGAATGCCGGTGACGAGCGGCTGATGCTCCACTCGGTCCGGCCCGGCGGCCGGCGCCCGGTGCTCGTGCGGTGCTACGACGCCGCCGGCGAGGCGCGGGCAGTCGTGGACCGCATCCTCGAGCTGCAGGAGCAGGGGACGAGGCTCCGGGATCAGGCCGTCCTCGTACGGGCGGCCTATCACAGTGATCTCGTCGAGCTGGAGCTGACCGCTCGCCGGGTGCCGTACCGGAAATACGGCGGCCTTCGCTTCGTCGAGGCGGCGCACGTGAAGGACTTCGTCGCCGCCGTGCGCCTGCTCGGCAACCCGTCGGACGACATCGCCTGGTTCCGGCTGCTCCGCCTGCACGAGGGGATCGGCCCGGGCCGGGCCCGCCAGCTGCTGGACACTCTGCCGCCGCGCCGGCCCGACGCCGTGCACGACTGGGCCGCCACCGTGGCAGCGGCCCCTCCCATGGCGAGAGTCCCGCTCGGCCAGACCCTGGCCGCCCTGTGCGAATCCCGGGCGATCACCTCCGGCGGTCCCGGGCGGCGGGCCGATCGCGTGCTCGAGTTCGTCCGTCCCTTGGTGGCGGGCAGGTACCACGACTCCGCCGCCCGGATCGGCGATCTGGAGCGGCTGGCCGGCGCCGCCGCCGCGGCCCACGACCTCGGCGAATGGCTCGCCGAGATCACCCTCGACCCGCCCGCCTCCTCAGGCGACTATGCCGGCCCGCCCCATCTCGACGACGACTTCGTCGTGGTGTCGACCGTCCATTCCGCCAAGGGCCTCGAGTGGCTCGTCGTCCATCTGGCGCATCTCGTGGACGGTGCCTTCCCCTCCGACATGGCCCTGCGTACCCCGGCCGGCCTGGAAGAGGAGCGTCGCCTCTTCTACGTGGCCACGACGAGGGCACGCGACGAGCTCAGACTGTACGAGCCCTTGCGGATGCCCCACCACCGACGGGGCCGGGACGACAGGCACACCTTGGCGCCGGCGAGCCGGTTTCTCGACGGTCCTCTCCTCGGGGTGCTCAAGGTCGAGGACCAGGGCCCCTCCCGACGGCCTGTGGAGGTGGGTGCCGGCGCCCGGTCGCCTGCGAGCACCGCAGCTGTCACCGTCGACCTCGACGCCTTGTGGTAGCAGGGCCACGATAGGGTGCCCGACCAGCACCGGGAGCTTGACACAGGTCAGCTGGACACCCTGGGTCGATAGCCGACCCGGAGGACAACGAGTTCTGCGTCATGCCCCGGCCGGCGGCGCCGAGCAGGAGGACTGAGCACTCCCACCTTGCGGTCGGGAGGGGAGGCGGCTTCAATTGGCAGTCCTTTCACTACCGGCGACAGGAGGTGGCATGTACAAGTCGATGCTGGTCGCGACAGATGGTTCCGAGACCGCCGCTGAGGCGGTCCGGGTGGCGACCGAGCTGGCGAGCACCTTCGGTGCGACCCTTCACATCGCGACCGTGTATCGCGCCGGCGAAGGGGCCGCTTTGAACGTGCCCGAGATGATCCTCGGCCAGCCGGAGGGGATCGACCGCGGGAGCGTCGCAGCCACCGCGGCGGAGTCTGCCGCCTCGCTCGCCCGCTCGAAGGGTGTGAACGCGGAGACCCATGTCGTGAGCGGCGACGTAGCCGAGCGAATCGTCGAGATCGCCCAGCAGCAGCACGTGGAACTGATCGTCGTGGGCAACAAGGGCATGCGGGGGCTAAGGCGCGTGCTCGGGAGCGTGCCGAACGCCGTGGCGCACTCCGCCCCCTGCTCGGTACTGATCGTCAACACCACCTAGGCTGCAGGCGCCGCCGCCGCCCCGGTGGTCCGCTGCCCGCTGAAGGGGGCCGTCCCGGCGAGCGCCGTCTACCGGCCGCCGGGCCAGCCCTCAGGGCACCGTCGTCGTCGTCGTGGTGGCGGCGCTCGTCGACGAGGTCGACGAGGAGGAGGACGACGAAGCGCCGAGACCGGTGGTCGTCGTCGACGACGTGGTGTGGTGGGCGATCGTGCTGGAAGTGGTGGTGGTTCGCCGGGGCCGTGTCGTCGTGGTCGTGCTCCGCGTGGTCGAGGTGACCACCGTGGTCGGCACCTCTGTATTGCCCGGCGTCCCAGTCGACGGCTGGTAGCTAGGAGCTGGGCGGACGAGGATGTACAGGCCGAGGGCGGCGAGGAACACGGCGAGGACGATCCAGGTGGAGAGGCGGACGCGGCGCCTTTGCTTCTTGCCGCCCGCTTTCTTGCTGCCCGACTGCTCAACGGCTCGACTCATGAGTCCGACTCGACCATGGCGCCCCCCAAGGTGATGCCCGCCTCACGGAGGGCCGTCGAGATGCGCCCGCGCAGCACCCGGCTCACCTCGAACTGCTTGCCGGGGAGAGTCCGTGCCACCACCCGGATGTCGAACTGGTCGACGGCGATCGACTCCACGCCCATGACCGACGGCGGATCGAGCAGCAACGGCCGCAGCGCCTCGTCTTCGAAGGCCTTCTTTCCGACTTCCCGCAGCACATTTGTCACCGCACTGACGTCAGCGGTCACAGGCAGCGGCACGTCGATGACGGCCCGCGCCCAGTCACGCGACAGGTTGGTCACGAGCAGGATCTGTCCATTGGGGATGAAGACGACCTCACCGTTCAAGGTCCGCAACCGGGTGATGCGCAGCGTGACCTCCTCGATCGTGCCCGTCACCACGGCAGTCCCCACCACCGTGTTCACCTGCACGAGATCCCCGTAGCCGTACTGACGTTCGGCCACGATGAGAAACCCGGCCAGCACGTCCTGCACGACCCTCTGTGCACCGAACCCGAGGGCGACACCTATAAGTGCCGCCGGCGCCACGAGACTCGTGAGCGGGATGCCGAAGCGCTCGAGAATGATGATCGCCGTCACGAGGTACAAGATGGCCAGGAACGCCCCCGTGACGACGCCCGTGACGGCATGTCGATGCTTGGCTGCCTCCGACCGGACAAGCGCATCTGTCGAATCCGTCCGGCTGTCGATGCGACCCGTCACCCACTGGCTGAACCAGGTGACGGCGCGGGAGATGAGCACGGCGCCGGTCGCGAGCATCACGATCTCGAGGGCGTTCGTGCGCAGCCACATGTCGAAGTCGGAGAGCGACGTGATTGATGACAACATCAGGGTCGGTCCTATCGGGCGGGCGGCGGTCGCAGCGTGTTGCCGGTCAAGGGAGCTCGGTCGCCGGGCTCGATGGCGTGATCATCCGAACAGTCTGCCAGGGGCCTGGGGTCGGACGGTTCGCAAGCATCCGGGGACGGGCGCCCGGCCCGGAACATCTCGCTCGGTGGGAGATCCGAGTCTGTCGGTCCGCCACGAGCCTCGCATCCCGCCGTCGACCACTTGGGCCGGAGACAGTGGCCGCGCGACAATGGGCAGCCGATGCCACCGCCGATCCTGCTGACCGTCGACGACGATCCCGAAGTGTCCCGGTCGCTGGCCCGCGACCTGCGTCAGCAGTACGGCGAGGAGTACCGCATCCGCCGAGCTGAGTCCGGGCCGGCGGCTCTTGCTGCTCTGAAGGAGCTCAAGCTCCGCGACGACAGGGTCGGTCTGTTGCTGGCCGACCAGCGCATGCCGGAGATGACCGGGGTCGAGTTCCTCGCCGAGGCTCGCCAGCTCTACCCGAAGGCGGGTCGGGTGCTGCTCACGGCCTTTGCGGATACCGACGCGGCCATCGCGGCCATCAACCGGGCCGACGTGGACTACTACCTGCTGAAGCCGTGGGACCCACCCCAGGAGAAGCTCTACCCGGTTCTCGACGATCTGCTCGAGGACTGGAAGCTGCACGACCGGCTGAAGTCGGCGGACGGCGGCGTCCGAGTCGTGGGCCACCGCTGGTCGGCCCCTTCTCACGAGGTGAAGGACTTCCTGACCCGCAATCAGGTGCCGTTCAAGTGGATCGAGCTCGACCAGGACGCCGAGGCGGCAAGGCTGCTCGCGGCCAAGGGCGGTGACGAGCAGCATCTGCCACTCGTCATCACCGAAGCAGGCCAGGCCCTGCAGGCTCCCTCCACGACCGAGATCGCCGCCGCCCTCGGGCTCTCGAGAACACCATCCCTCCCTTTCTACGACCTCATCGTGGTCGGTGGAGGCCCCGCCGGTCTGGGGTCCGCCGTCTACGGCGCCTCGGAAGGCCTGAACACCGTGCTGGTCGAGCGAGAAGCGATCGGCGGCCAGGCTGGCCAGAGTTCCAGGATCGAGAACTACCTCGGCTTTCCCTCCGGCATCCGGGGCGGCGACCTGGCATGGCGGGCGAACACACAAGCCCGAAAGTTCGGGGCGGAGATGCTGATCACCTCAGAGGTGGCCAGCCTCGCCGTGTGCGGAGCGGCCCGGGTCGTTGGCCTGGCTGACGGCAGTCAGCTCTCAGCCAAAGCCGTGTTGGTGACTACCGGTGTCGCATACCGACGTCTGCCGGCCGCCGGCATCGACGCCTTTACCGGACGCGGCGTCTACTACGGGGCGGCCACGACTGAGGGACAGGCGTGCCAGGACGAGGACGTCTACATCGTCGGCGGAGCCAACTCGGCCGGCCAGGCCGCCGTGTTCTTCGCCAAGAGCGCCCGTAGCGTCACGATCATCGTGCGACGCGACAGCCTCGGGCACTCCATGTCTCAGTACCTGATCCAGCAGATAGCCCAGCTTCCCAAAGTGCGCGTGCTGACCTGCGCCGAGGTGATCGGGGCGAGCGGCAACGGACACCTCGAACGCCTGACGATCGCCGACCTGCGGACCGGCGAGAAGAACGAGTTCGAGGCCTCGTGGCTGTTCGTCTTCATCGGCGCTGCCCCTTGCACGGACTGGTTGGGGAAAGAGGTGCTCAGGGACGAGAAGGGGTTCGTGCTGACCGGACCGGATCTGCTCACCGACGGGCAGCTGCCGGCTGACTGGCCGCTCGAACGACAGCCCTATCACCTGGAGACGAGCGTTCCCGGCGTGTTCGCCGCGGGCGACGTGCGATGTCAATCCGTGAAGAGAGTGGCCTCCGCGGTCGGAGAGGGCGCCATGGCGGTCACGCTCGTGCACCGCTATCTGGAGCTCGTGTGAGCGAGCCGCCCGCCGAGCTCCGGGAGGAGCTGCGCGCCACCTTCCTCTTCGAGAGCCTCACCGAAGAGCAGCTCGACTGGCTCGTCGAACATGGCTCCGTTGAGACCCATGACGCAGGAGTCAACGTCTATGACGACGGTGACCCGGCGGAATGGTTCTATGTCCTTCTCGACGGCGAAATTCAGATGTTCAAACGCCTGGACGGGTCCGATGTCGTCATGTCAACCGGCAACCAGCCGGGAGCCTATGCGGGGGCGACGCGCGCGTTCATCCCGGCTTCGGCGGAGGAGTCCTACGTCTCCAGTCTTCGAGTGCTCACGCGCAGCCGACTGTTCAAGTTGCGTGGTGAAGACTTCGCAGACGCGCTCCGGGCCTGGTCCCCGATGGCGGTGCATCTGTTGGACGGCCTGTTCCTCGGGATGACGAACGCCGGGGCCCTCATGGGGCAAAGGGAGAAGTTGATCGCCTTAGGTTCTCTCTCGGCTGGCCTGGCACACGAGCTCAACAACCCCGCCGCCGCCGAGACGCGCGCCGCCGAGGCGCTCAGTAGCCGGCTGCAGGAAGGCCGTCGCGCCATGGTCACGCTGGCGCCAAAGCTGAGCAAGGACGAGCTTCACAAGCTGCTCGAGCTGTTGAACGGGGCGATCGAACAGGCCCGGACGGCGCCAGCCGTTTCCACCCTCGAAGCGGGGGATCTCGAAGACGCCTTGGCCGCCCGACTCGAGGACGCCGGGGTGGGGGACCCGTGGCAGCTGGCGCCGGCGCTGGCATCGGCCGGCGTGGACGAGGCCTGGTTGGATCGTGTAGTCGCTTGCACGGGCGCGGGAGCGTCCCACGCCGTCCGTTGGGTGGCCGCCGCCCTCGACGTGGAGAGTCTCGTCAGGGAGATACGCAGCTCGGCCGGACGCATCTCCGAGCTTGTCGGCGCCATGAAGGACTACAGCCACCTCGACAAGGCCGCGCTCGGGGAGATCGACATTCACGACGGGCTCGAAAGCACGCTCGTCATTTTCGGCCACAAGCTCAAAGAGGGGGTGCAGGTGGTCCGGCACTACGACCGCACGCTTCCCAGGATCTGCGCCCGGGGCGGCGAGCTCAACCAAGTGTGGACCAACATCATCGACAACGCCATCGACGCCATGGGAGGCAAAGGATCCCTGACAATTCGCACCGCCCGTGACCGCGACGGCATCCTCGTCGAGTTCGGCGATACCGGAACCGGCATCCCGCCCGACTTGCAGCGTCGTATCTTCGACCCGTTCTTCACGACCAAGGACGTCGGTCAGGGCACCGGCCTCGGCCTTGACATCAGCCACCGGATCGTCGTGCGCCGCCACCACGGCGACATCCGGGTCGAGTCAGAGCCGGGGGACACCCGTTTCCGGGTCTGGCTACCTATCGATCAACCCGGCCCCTCATAGCCAACCGGCCGCATTCCTGGCCTGTCAGGGGCCTTGTACGAGGTACCGAAGCTGTCACTCGCCGAGACGCGGGCCTGCTCGACACATTGGTCGATCCATCCGTCCACGAAGGCACCGAGAGCTTTGGCTCGCCGCGAGTAACGCTGCATCGGGAATTCCAGGGTGAAGCCCAAAGCGCCGAAGATCATGTGCCCGTTCAGCATCACTTCCCAAGTGCCCGAAGCGGCATGGGCCATGGCGGCCAGCCCATGAGAGCCGGCTCGCGCCGACAAGACGAGGCCGTCGGCGACGGTGGCGGCGTCGGCGAGCCTCTGCTGAACAGCGTCGAGATGTGCAAGCGTGCGGCCGAAGGTCCGGCGTCCCCTGGCATGCTCGGTGGCGGTGTCCACCACATAGCTCGCGAGGCCGGCGAAATATCCGACCATGGCCGCTCCCCACGCTGCCTGGCGCTTTCCCGCGTCCCCCTCGGCGGCTCGAGCTTCATCGAGTCGGGACACTTGATGGACGCCGAGGGAGTCGGTGAACGTGACCGGGACGGAGTCGGCGATCGTCGCCAGCGCGAGCCCGTCCGCACCCGTCATGCAGACCTGGCCGCCCGGCTCTCCATACATCGCCAAAGCCTGCACGAGCGGGCTCCCACCGAGAAGCTGCACGATTCCGTGCGGGCTGGCGGCGCGACGGCCGAGCTCGAGAGCGGCGACACCGAGAAACGGCAGCGTGTCGTCGTTCCCCGAGGAGACTTCGCCCCAGCCGAGGCGATCGAGAGCCTCCGAGAGTTGTGCGGATCTGTCGTCGGCGTGCCTACCCGGACGCCAGTCGTCCCGGATCCGAAGACCGCTGAGCACCTGGCGGGCCGAGCGTGCGAAGTCGTCGAGCTCAGGGCCCATTCCGTGCTCCGAGGACGTCTTCGGGGGCCGGCGGCTTGCCCCGGGTACGACCGTCCGCCGCAGTGATGGCGAGCTCGGCCATGAGCTCGTCGGTATGTTCCCCGAGTCCTGGCGCGGGGGTCGGCGGTTGGATGGCTGCGCCGTCGATCTTGAACACGGATCCGAGCACGTCCACCGGGCCGGCCCGGTGCTGGTTCACACGTCGTACCAGACCGTTCTCGCGAACCTGCTCGTCATCGAAGAGCTGCTGGGCGAGGCGCACCTCGACAGCGGGGACGCCGGCCTCGCAGAGCCGGGCGATCCAGAACTTTGCCGGATGCCGGCGGAACCTCACTGCGAAAGAGCGAGCAAGGTCAACCCGCGCAGCCCGCTCCTCGGCCGAGACGGGCGGCCTCTGGGGGTTCTCGAGCCACTCATCTGACAGGTCGAGCAAGTCCAGGACTCGCCTTCGCTGCAGACTCGTGAGGCACGCGACGGCAAAGAAACCGTCCGCCGCCTCGTAGCAGCGATAGTAAGGCTCCAGCTCGTCGACCTCTGCGATCGCGGCCGCGACTTCCGTCAGCTTGGAGGTCGAGACCATTCCTGCCTCGCCCTTTGCCGGAACGTCGTCGAGGATGCGAACGAAGGTCTGGACCTGTGTAGCCAGCGCGGCGCCGAGCAAAGAGACCTCGAAGTGCCGGCTGCCGCCTTGCGCTCGTGCCGCCAGCCCTGCAGTCACGCTGATACACGCGAGCAGTCCAGCTGTGATGTCGGAATACGGGATGCCCCCACTGCGGCGGGGAACTTCGTCCTCGAGGCGAGCATCTGTCATGAGCAGACCCGAGTAGGCCTGGGCGATGAGGTCGTAGCCGATCCGCCCGGCCTGGGGACCTTCGCTCCCGAAGGCGGAGACGACGGAGACGACTGCGAGCGGATTGGCGCCGCGAACCGACTCTTCGTCCAGACCGAACATCACGGCGCGTTCCGGGGGCATGTTGTGCACCACGGCGTCGGCCGTCGCAAGCAGGGCTCGGGACAGGCTCCGCCCGCCGGCGGACTTGAGGTCGCAGATTATCGAGCGTTTGTTCCTGTTCAGGGCGTAGAAGCGGCGACTCTCGCCGCCCCCGAGAGGTTCGTAGTGCCGGTAGGCGTCGCCGGCAGGAGGCTCCACCTTGATCACGTCGGCGCCGAGGTCGGCGAGGAGCATCGTGGCTAAGGGGCCGGCGACGAACTGGGAGTAGTCGAGTACCCGAAAGCCTGCAAGTGGCAGTGGGAGCTGAGTCACCGGCGAGACGCTCCCTTCTCGAGTGGCGGCGTCGCTGAGCGCGGGAGACCGAGACCCTGTTGCGCGATGACCTTGCGCTGAATGTCGCAGGATCCCCCGGCGATGGTCATGGACACCGACGCGCGGTGGAACGCCGCGATCCGGCCGGACGCTGCGGCCCCCTCGCCCCCATCCACGAGCGCGGCCGGGCCGAGCATCTCCACCCCGAGGGCGGCCACCTTCTGCATTGCCAGCGAGACGGAGAGCTTGCACATGGACGCCGTACGAGAGACGGGGCTGCCCTCGGCGATGAGCCGGGTGGCTTCATGACCGAGCCGTCTGCAGGCTTCGAGCTCGCCACGGAGCCGGAGGAGCGCACGGCGGTGCTGACGCTCAGCCACGTGTTCGAGCTGCTCGAGCACCCAGAGGGCGACGCCGACCTTCTCGCTGGTCACTCGCTCGAAGTCCAGCGACGCCATGAGAACGGCCCAGCCGCCGTTCACCTCGCCGAGAACATCGGTTTCGGCGACCTCGACCTCCGACAACACGACCTCGCCGAATGTGCCGCCCCCCAGTGTGTCGTGCACATCGACATGCACGCCTGGTGCGTGCATGTCGAGGAGCATGACGGACAGACCTTTGTGCCGAGGTTCTGCCGGGTCCGTCCGCACCGCGACGTACATAAAGTCAGCGACCTCGGCGCTCGAGGTCCATATCTTGTGGCCACTGACCAACCAACGCGCCCCGTCGCGGACGGCGCTGGTCCGGAGCGAGGCGAGGTCAGACCCAGCTTCGGGTTCTGAGAAACCCTGGCAGAACATGACCTTGCCGGCGACGACGCCTGGAATGAATCGAGAGACAAGCTCTGGGGAGCCGAACTTGAGGATCGCGTTGCCGATTGTCTTGACCGACAGCAGGTAACCGCATAGGGGCAGCCAGTGGTAGCCGAGCCGTTCCTCGACGACGACGACGTCGACCGGGTCCATCTCCCGGCCACCGATTGACGTGGGCCACGCCATGCCGATAAGCCCGGCGGTGCCCATGGCCTGATACGCGAAGCGCGACTCTGAGTCGGACGGTGAGCCGTTGTTGCGGTTCTCCCCTCGCTCGGCGAGCTCCTTGCCGAGAGCCACTGCCCAGGAGTCGACCGATCCGAGGACATCTCCGAGACGCCCGGCAACGTCACCCGACGGCATCGTCAGCCCCGGACCGGTAGGAGTCAGCCCCGGACCGGTAGGAGTACGGGCCGGCGAGAAGGGCGCGCTCGATTGCCCGGACGAGCTCGTCGTCGAGCCGGGCGACCGGCACCGCGACCGAGACCGCGAGCTGGACGCCGCCGGCCGGTCGATCGATGGCCACAGCGAAAGCGGCGAGACCGGCCTCGAACTCCTCGAACGAGCGTGAAAGGCCGGCCCTGCGAATCCCGGAGAGCTCGTCTCGCATCTTTCGCCGCGTGCGGATCGTCTTGTCCGTCCGCTGCTCGTACGGCCCGCGCCCGAGTCGTTCCAGCACGGTGGCGTCGTCCAGCGTGGCGAGCAACGCCTTGCCCACCGCTGTGCAATGCGCCGGCGCACGTGAGCCGACGGCCGTGCGGATGCCCAGCAGCCGCGTGGTCGGCACGCTGTCGAGGTAGAGGGCATGTACCCCGTCCAACGTGGCCAAGTGCACGTCCTCGTCGAACTGCTCGTTGAGAAGACGCATCCAGCGTCTGGCATCATCGGTTGAACCTTGCGGTTCGGTCCCGGCGAGACGGCGGATCTGCGGACCCAGCCGGAGACGACGTGATCCGGACTCGATCTCGAGGAAGCCACTCTTGACGAGCGCCCGGCACAGCCTGCCGACCGTAGCCAGGGGCAGGTCGACGCCCTCCGCGATCTGAGACTGTGACAGCACAGTCCGTGGCGGATCGAAGCACCGCAGGATCTCGAGGCCTCGAACGAGCGTCCGAGAGGCAGACTCATCTGGTGAGAGTTCCTCTCGCACAATGACAGTATCGACCCGGTCCGGCAGGGGTGTCAAGCGGTGGAAGGATGGGAGCTGTGTCGGCCGGCGGTTAAGTCGAGTTGGGCCTCACGATCGCGGGTGCGACACTGCTCGCTGAATATGTGGGCGACTACGTTCTCGCCCTCGTATTCGGCATCATCTTCCAGTATTTTCCCCTCTGACCGCTACGGCCATACTCGATCTCCCGGCAATCCCCGAAAGAGAGGGCCGGCCCGGCCGTCGTCCGCCTGAGTCCTCGGCACCGTCAGCTTTGCATGATTGCGGGGTCGTTCGGGTGCTGCGTAAGCGGGGTGGTCGCCACCGTCATCCAGGCGTCCATCGGGAGCGACCTCAGGATCCCTTGCATGTCCTCATCGTCGCCGGCCCGCCAGAGGCCCAACACCCGCGAGGCGCTCCGCTCGGCCGGTAGCACCCAGAGCCGCACCAGGTGGCCCTGCTCGGCCAGCTCGCGGGTGCGGTGTGCTTCACCCGCCAGGGTGTCGCGGAGGAGGGCCGGGGATGTGCCGTCGGGCACGGCGAGGGTGAACGTCGTGAGGAACTCGGCTCCCGCGGTCGCTGGCCGCAATGGGTGGGCGTCGTTGGCGGCCGGGTCGTTCGGGTGAGGCGAGAGTGGCGTGGGTTCGTCGATGCGCCACACCCGAAGCGGCATCGAGGCGAGGACCTTCTCCAGTTCGACGTCGTTGCCGGCGACGAAAAGACCCAGGGTCCGCCATTCGCCACGTTGTAGCGGGGGGCGCCACAGCCGAAGCAGGTGCCCTTGCGCCGCAAGCTCGCGCGAGTGAGCCGCTTCACGTGTGAGGACGCCTTCAACGTCATCGTCTGACGTTCCGCCGGGAACGTGCGTAGTCATGTTGACGAGGTACTCCATTGCTCCACCTCCTGGGGTTTCGGTATCGGAACATCCCGCCGGCGATGTCAGCCTGCACTTGTGCTCCTCTGTCGAACCTGTCATGACTGTCGCGCTCGACAGCGTCGGTCGAGCCCGCGGGAGACCCTGGTCGATGCCCGGAACTCCGGGCGCTTCGGCGCCGTGAGCGTCGCCCCAGCCCCGGGGCACGCTGCATGCCACAAACTTGAAGAGCCGTAAGGCTCGTTGCGGATCCGGTTGGCTCCTTTTGTGGGGTCGCTGGTTCCCTCTTAGCGTGGAAGGGCACATGGAGGAACGTCATCGGGCTCGGGGAGGCATGGCGACGTTGCAGGGCCGGCGGAGCGAGTGCGTGGCCATGGATCGCCTGCTCGACACCGTGCGTGGTGGTCGTAGCGCCGTGCTCGTCGTGCGGGGGGAAGCGGGCATCGGTAAGACGGCGCTCCTGCAGTACCTGGTCGAGCGGGCATCGGAGTTCGTGGTGAACCGAGCAACCGGCGTTGAATCGGAGATGGAACTCCCCTTTGCTGGGCTGCACGAGCTGTGCGCCCCCATGCTCGGCCGGCTCGGGTTGCTTGCGGAGCCGCAACGCCAGGCGTTGTCGGTGGCTTTGGGTCTCGTCTCGGGGGAGAGCCCGGACCGGTTCCTGGTCGCCCTGGCGGCGCTCGGTCTCGTGTCGGAGGCAGCGGAGCAGCAGCCGTCGTTGTGCGTCGTGGACGATGCCCAGTGGCTCGACCACGCCTCGGCGCAGGCCCTCGGGTTCGTTGGGCGCCGCCTGTTGGCCGAGCCGATCGCGCTGGTCTTCGCTGCCCGGGACCCGGTCCCGTCGCGGGACGAGCTGGCCGGCTTGCCGGAGCTCCGCCTGCGTGGGCTTGACGACACCGCGGCTCGGGCGGTGTTGGCCACGGTGGTCTCAGGCCCGGTCGACGAGTTGGTGCTCGCCCGCGTCGTCGAGGAGACCTACGGCAATCCGCTGGCGTTGCTGGAGTTTGGTGGCGCCCTCAGTGGAGCCCGGGTCGCCGGTGGGTTCGCTCTCCTGGACGCTCCGCAGCTCCCCGAGCGGATCGAGGAGCAGTACGCGGACCGCCTCGCCGGGCTACCTCACGACGCCCAGCGGCTGGTCCTCCTCGCGGCAGCAGACCCCGTGGGGGACGCGGCGCTGCTCCTCCGAGCCGCCCGCCTCCTCGGTCTCGAGGTCGGGGCCGCTCAGCTCGCAGCCGATGCCGGCCTGCTCCAGATCGCCGCGACCGTGCGCTTCCGGCACCCCCTCGTGCGCTCTGCCGCCTACCGGCGCGCCTCGATCGAGGACCGCCGAGCTGCCCACGGTGCGCTCGCCGCCGCGACCGACGCCCAGGCCGACCCCGACCGGCGGGCCTGGCACCTTGCGCACGCCGCCCGGGGACCCGACGAAGATGTAGCCGCCGAGCTCATCACCTCCGCCGGCCGTGCTCATGGCCGAGGCGGCGTCGCCGCCTCGGCCGCGTTCTGGGCGCGGGCCGTGGCGCTCACCCCCGACGCTGAGAGACAGGCGACGCGCGCCATCACGGCGGCGGAGGCGAAGTACGCCGCCGGGGACTTCGATGCCGCGCAGGCGCTGCTCGCCACCGCAGACGCCGGACCGCTGGGCGAGCTCGACCAGGCGCGCGTACAGCGGATGAAGGCGCAGGTTGCCTTCGCGCTGAAACGGGGGAGCGACGCGCCGCCGCTTCTCCTCAGCGCAGCGCGGCGGCTGCAGCCGCTCGATGCCGAACTTTCGCGCCAGACGTACCTGGAGGCGCTTGTGGCGGCGATCTACGCCGGCCGGCTCGCACACGGGGACGACGTCATCGGGGTGGCCCGTGCCGCGATGCTCGCTCCGTTCGGGCCAGAGCCGCTTCCGCACCCGCAGCTGCTTCTGCGCGGCCTCTCGATTCGGCTCACCGATGGGTACCTGGCCGCGGCCCCGGTGCTCAAGGAGGCGCTGCGGGCCTACCGCGCCAGCCCCCAAGGCTTGGATTGGCTATGCGTCGCGTACAACCTCGTGGCGATGGACCTGTGGGATGACGAGGCGTGGTTCGAGCTCGCCGGCGGCCAGGCGCAGCTGGCTCGGGCCAGCGGGACGCTCAGCTGGCTCCCGTTCGTGCTGAACTATCTGGCCGAGTGCTACATCCAGGCCGGGGAGCTCTCCCAGGCGGCGGCGGTGCTAACGGAGAGTGAGCGTGTCGACCCGGGCGTCAGGGCCGAGACGCTGCCCTACGTCCCCCTCCTCATCGCGGCGTGGCGTGGGGATGCTTCGAGCTCGGCCGAACTGCGCAACGCGATGCTCGCGGGGGCCTCGTCGCGGGGCGAGGGCACAGCCTTGACCTACGCCGAGTACGCGCAGGCCGTTCTGTGCAACGGCCTCGGCGACTACTGGCGCGCTGCCGAGGCCGCGCGCGCTGCGAGCGTCGTCGACGAGCTCGTCATTTCGCCGTGGGCGCTCTACGAGCTGGTCGAAGGCGCCGCGCGGAGCGGCCAGCGGGAGGTCGCCAGGGCGGCCGCTGACCGGCTGTCAGAGGTCGCCGTCGCTAGCGGGAGCAATTGGGCCTACGGTGCGGCGGCAAGGTCGCAGGCGTTGCTATCCAACCGCGCCGCAGAAGACCTGTTTCACGAGGCCATCGAGCGGTTGAGCGGCACCCGGGTGGCTGCACACCTGGCCCGCGCCCGCCTCAGCTACGGCGAGTGGCTGCGCCGCGAGAACCGGCGCATGGATGCGCGTGACCAGTTGCGGCCCGCGCACGAGGCGTTCGCGTCCATGGGCGCCAGTGCCTTCGCTGAACGTGCCCGGCGGGAACTCCAGGCCACCGGCGAAAGGGCCCGCAAGCGCGACGAGAGCACGCGGGTCAAACTTACCCCGCAGGAGACAGAGATCGCCGAGCTGGCTCGTAAGCGAAAGACCAACGCCGAGATCGGCGCGGAGCTGTTCCTTAGCGCCCGCACCGTCGAGTGGCACCTGCGCAAGGTCTTCACCAAGCTCGGTATCAGCTCCCGTCGCGAGCTCGACGACGCCCTGGATCTGCGTGGAGGCCGGACGGGGTCGTCCCGCTCCTAGCGGAGGCTTCCTCAGCGGTCAGATGAAGGTGACGTTCCCGACGTCGATGGCGAGAGAGACCGAGTCCCGCACAGGGGAGCCATCCGGGTTGCGGACGTAGATCCTGCGGCGCCTCGGGACCATGATCCCGGCGAACTCGCGGTAGTCACTGGGGTAGTGCACCGCGGGAACGCCACCCAGGATGTCAATTGTGTAGTCCAGGCGACGGAGCAGCCCAGTGCTGTCGAAGTAGTACGTCTGCTGGCGGCAGTGGGCGACAATTGTCTCCGGGTAGGTAACGAGGAGGCGATGCCAGGTCTGCCCGTCCTCATCCCAGGGTCCGGCCTCCTCGGTGATGAAATCGGGACGGGCCAGGACGAAGGGCGCGACGAGGTAGTTCCAGCTGGCCTCGCCTGCGAAGTACGCCGCGTGGAGGTCGTCCCACGACGACCGGCGGGTCAGCCCAGCGAACGACGCCACGGGGTCACGGCGCTCGGCGACCAGCATGCCGTCGTCGGTCTCGATGGTCTGGCGGTGGGGTTCCCAGGTGGTGTAGCGCCCGGGCCACGGGAACGGGGTGATCTTGACCCGCTGGTCACGAGCCTCGCCTTCCAGTTCCACGTCGGCGAGCACGCCAGGCTTGCCTTTCAACGTCCAGACGTCGCCGGTGATCGAGGCCGCGACGCGGAAGTGGGAGACCTCCTGCCAGCGGTGTATACCGCCGTGGGCCTCGATGGCGAGGGCAAGCAGCTCGTTCACGGAGACGCCCGTTCGCGCGTGGCTCTCGTGTCGTACCGCGGTGCTTCTTGTCTGACTCGCGCCCGAGCGCTTGCGGCGCCGGCACGGAGGCCCTTGAGCGAGGCCGTGTGAACCTCCGACGCGCGTGGGCTCGTGTGCTTGAACATGTGACAGCCCTCTTGGGTCGCTCGAAGGATCAGGACGACGGCCGTTCGCCGCCATTCATCGGGTTCGTCGGCCCTCGACTCACGGTCGCGCCCACACCGCATGGTGGCGCCAGTGGAAGACCCTGGCCGATCCCTGGTCAGCAAGCGCGTCGCCGATGCCGGCTTCATCCTCAGCCGGAGAGGGCGTTGCCGCCGGCCGCAAGGCCATCCGACCTAGGTGGGAGGCAGAAAGACCGGGAATCGGCCAGGGTGTTTTACCGGCTCGACGCGGCAGGGCAGGCGCGACTCTGGCTGCACTGTCAAGCAAGAGGACATCGCCACGGTGCCCGGTCTCGCGTTCGGGTGCGTGCCAGGCCCACTCCTGAAAGGAGCTTCAATGCCCAAGCTCACAGTCGGCACGGAAAACAACGCCGATATCCAGATCTACTACGAGGACCATGGGGACGGTCAGCCGGTGGTGCTCATCCACGGCTACCCGCTGAACGGCCACTCGTGGGAGAAGCAGGAGCACGCGCTGCTCGAAGCGGGCTACCGCGTCATCACCTACGACCGGCGGGGCTTCGGCGCATCCAGCCAGCCCGTCGTCGGGTACGACTACGACACCTTCGCCGCCGACCTGAAGACCCTGGTCGACCACCTGGATCTGGACGATGTGGTCCTCGTCGGGTTCTCGGTGGGCACCGGTGAAGTGACCCGCTACCTAGGGACCCACGGTTCTGGTCGGGTGTCCAAGGCCGTCCTCATGGGCACTATCCCGCCGTTCCTGCTGAAGACTGACGACAACCCGGAAGGTGTCGACCGCGCCGTCTTCGAGGGGATCAAGGCGGCGGTGCTTGCCGATCGGCCGGCCTACTTCAAGGCGTTCCTCGACAACTTCTACAACACCGACACCTATTCCGGGACGCGGATAAGCGAACAGGCGTGGCAAAGCAGCTTCATCACCGCGGTCGGCGCTTCCGCGTATGCCGCCTGGGCGTGCGTGGACTCCTGGTTGGAGGACTTCCGCGATGATCTACCCGAGATCGACGTGCCGACTCTGGTCTTGCATGGCAACGCCGACCGCATCCTGCCGTATGAGGCCACCGCGGCGCGCCTGCCCGGCCTGATCAAAGACCTCGAGTTGGTGACCATCGACGGCGGCCCCCACAACATCGGCTGGACGCATGCCGACGAGGTCAACACCGCATTGCTGGCCTTCCTCCGCCGCTGAGACCCCCACGTCCGCACTCCGGAGTCGCCCAACCCCCGACGCCGCAGCGCGCAGTCGCCGCCTACCACCCGCAGCGCAAGCAACCCGACCGAGCAGCAACCAAGCAACCAAGCACCCAAGGAGCCCAGAATGTCCAACCACTTCAGCGCAGCCAATCTCAAGTTCCCGGGCGACGATGCCCGCCTGGACCTCACCGACCTTTTCGTGTTCCAGGCACCCGGCGATCCTGACAAGACGGTCCTGATCATCGACGCCAACCCGTTCATGACCGGCTCGGAGTTCCATCCCGATGCCGTCTATCGGATCAACATCGACAACGACGGAGATGTCCAAGCCGACAGGGCGTTCACGCTCGCATTCTCCGAGCCCAACGACGGCGGGCAAACCGCCACCGCTTACTACGCTGCCGGCCCGGAGGCCCGGCAGAGCGAGCCATCGGGTGAGGTCCTCATCGAGTCCACGCCCGTTGGCTTCGACCCGACCGCCCGGCCCGTCCAAGCCGGACAGTGCCGGCTGTTTGTCGGCGTTCGCAGCGACCCGTTCTTCGCCGACGCCGAAGGGGCACTGCACGGCTTCCAGTGGACCGGGCAGGACACGTTTGCCGATAAGAACATCCTGTCGATCGCGCTCGAAGTGCCAAACGACATGCTCAGCGCCGACCCGATCATCGGAGTGTGGGCAACAATCAGCGTGCGGCGCGACGGAACGCTCGTGCAGATGGACCGGGGCGGCAACCCGTCGTTCAACCCGATCCTCATGCCCGATGACGCAAAAGACGAGTTCAACGCCCGCCACCCGGCCGACGACGTGGAGAACTACCTGAAGTCGTTGTCGGGGCTGCTTGAAGACCAGGGCTATCCCCATGACGAGGCGGTCGCTGCCGCCAGGAGCGTGCTCCCTGACGTCCTTCACTACAACCGGAACCAGCCGGCCAGCTATCCGAACGGCCGCGCCCTCACCGATGACGTCTTCAGCGCCCGCATGGCCTTCCTCACCCACGGGCGGGAGACCTCCGGCGGCCTCGAGCCGCATCAGGACCTGCTGGCCGAGTTCCCCTTCCTGGGCGTGCCGAACGCCGCGGTCACGTCCTAGGCCCCCCGAGGACGGGAAGATCGGTACCACCGCGGCCGTGCGCCGCCGGGCCGGGTTCAGCGGTCCGGCGGCTGGCCGGGTTCTACGAGGGTGATCGCCGCTGTCAGACGTCGCCGGCTCGGGTCTGTTCCTGGGGACTTCCCTAGCCATGTTTGTAGGCAGTGCGGAAGTGCACGTGCCGCGGACACCCCCAGGATCTCGATCGGCTCGCGAAGCAGTTGGGCACCGAAGCCACTGACCGATAGGCAACAGCCCGGGTCGGTGCGACTGGACGAATTGGCCGCTCACCTGCGTAACCGATGCGATGGTACGCCTGCGCTGGCAGATTGACGACTGATGGTCCTGCTCGCTATTGACTGGGCAACGATCTCTGCTTTTGCCACCGGGGTCGGCACGCTCGTGCTGGCTGTCGCCACGTTCTCAGCGGTGCGGTCTTCCAACCGGTCGGCGCGAGTCGCCGCGGCGGCGCTCCAAGAACAACGACGACCTCTCCTTGCTCCGTCCCGTCTCGAGGATGCCCGGCAGAAGATCATGTTCCTAGGCGGCCATTGGGTAAGCGCCTCAGGCGGGCATGCCGCGGTCGAGCACATTGACGGCATCGTGTACCTCGCGATCAGCCTGAGAAACGTTGGTAGCGGAATCGCGGTATGTCAGGGCTGGGTCGTCAGGCCGGGGGATGGTTCATCGCCGAACTTTCATACCCATGCCCCGCTCGAGGACTTTCGTCTTCAGTCGCGGGACCTGTACGTCCCGGCTGGTGACACCGGCATGTGGCAAGGAGCGCTACGCAACCCGGACGATCCGGTTCGCGCCCACGTCGTCGAAGCGGTCGAGGCCGGCCAGCAGATCACGGTAGAGCTTCTCTATTCCGACCAGGTCGGGCGCCAGCGGACGATCTCCCGGTTCGGCCTGGTCCCGGCGAACGACACGCGGCTCGCCACTCTGACCCGCCACTGGTATCTCGACTGGGAGGGACCACGCCCGGAGAGCCTCACGCTCGCGGCGGCCCAGGCGGTCCTTCGCGACAATGCAGCCGCTGCCGAAAGGCGAGCATCGACGCACAGCGAGAGCGCCGCGGCGGACGCCGGCGGCTCAGCAGATACCGACGACGGCCGGTCCGAGGCCCAGCACGACGATCCGACAGGCGCGTAAGCCAGGCTCGGTGACCGGTCTATTCACGACCGGATTACCGTCTGTTGGGCTGGTCAGCCGTCGGTCGGCACCAGCACCACGTCCTGCTCGAACGAGTACCAGGTGCCGTCCCATCCCTCCGGCGCCCCCGGCTCGTCGGGCCCGTGCGGCACGAAGTCGACGACGAGCGACGGCTTCACGCCGAAGACGGCGTCGCTGTCGAGGTAGGGGCTCGCCCGGGCGAAGAAATGCGTGGCCACAGTGCGGTACCCGGGGGCCGAGACCATGACGTGCAGGTGGGCAGGTCGCCAGGGGTGGCGCCCGGTCGCCGCCAACATCTTTCCGACCGGGCCGTCGTCGGGGATGCAATAGTCGACGGGGCGCACCGACCAGAAGGCGAAAGCACCGTTTGCGCCGGTCCTGAACCGGCCGCGCAGGTTCTCGGGCGGCTGGTCGGGGTCCTGGACGGCGTACAGCTGGTTGGCGGCGTTCTGCCATACGTCGAGCAGGGCGTCGGCCACCGGCCGGCCGTCGGTCCCGCGTACGGTGCCTGTGACGAACGCCGGGTCGCCGCTCCCCTGCCGCTCCACGGTTGAGGACCCCATGGGCCGCAGCGGCGACCCGTCGACGTGGAACGGCCCGAGCACGGTCGACTCGGTCGCACCCGGCGGCGTGGGGTGCTGGAGGGCGTCGACGAGCATCGAGAGGCCGAGGGTGTCGGACAGCAGGATGAACTCCTGGCGGCGGTCAGTGCAGGTCTGTCCCGTCTCGGTCAGGAAGGCGATGGCCGCCGCCCACTCGGCTCTGGTGAGACGAACGTCACGGGCGTAGGCGTGGAGGTGTTCGACGAGACGCTCGAGGAGGAACCGCAGGCGGTCGTCCGGCGCACCGTCGAAGCTCTTGCGGGCGGCCGCCGTGATGTCCTCGGGGGTGACAGGGCGCTGGTCGTCCCTCATCTACGCATGGTACGCGGGAGTCGGCGGCGGGAGGAAGGACGCCGCAGCGAGAAACACGTCCGCTCCCGAGGATCCGGCCTCCAACAGGGGCACGCCGCTGGAGTCCGGGAAGCCAGCGCTTCGAGTGCCCGATGAGAGCAAGCGGCTCGATCATTGCCTCGGTCCACGGCGGCTTCCCGCCGTGGTTGAACGTTCTCGTCCTGGTGGCCGCGATCGCATTCGTTCTGTTCCGCAGGATCAGAGGCGAACCCCTCCTCGCAAAGCGGGTCCTTCTCCTCCCGGTGATCCTCACCATTGTGGGGACGGTCAACCACACGCAGAACCTGCGTACCCTCGGCGACGGCGACGGCGACGGCGACATCGACGGCGGTGGCAGCGACCGGATTGGCGAAGGGATCGTCGCTCACGGCGTCGGCACATGTCACCCACTCTGCGCCGAGGCGCTAACCCGCAGACGATTTCCGTCTGGATCCACCAGGTGGACCTCACAGCCCCAAGGCTGTTCCACGATCTCGACACCGAACTCCACAGCGATGGGCTCGATCTCGCGTACCCGCAAATAGACGAGTCCTTCCGGTACCGCATCGCCAGTGTGCTCCGAGAGGAAGATCCGCGCCTCGCCCTTGCGTGAGATAGAGACGAAAGCCGGAAAGCCGGGTTCAAACCGGTGCTCCCACTCTTGGTTGTAACCCAATCGTCGATACCAAGCGGCTGCTCGGACCGCGTCGGCGATCCTCAAGACAGGTATTGCCTCTTCCACCCAACCAGAATGCCTGATCGGCGCGCACCTGGCGTTCGACCTCGGGAACGCCTCACGGTCCTCGGACGGTTGGTTTCCCGAGCACAGTGTAATTTTCGGCCCCGGCCGGTGATTTCCCGGGTGATGCGTACCGATGGGCGCGAGGTGAGCGAAGCGGACAGGGCGCGCGTTCTCGGCGTGAACCGACTCGCCTTCGGGTGCGACTGCACCGGCCGAGGCGGCGCTTCGTGTCGAGGCTGGAAGCCTCAGAGCAAGGCGGTGCCTCGTCACCCACCCGAGCCGTCGAACACGGCTCAGGGCCTGGGCGTCGAGGCCAGTTTCTGCAAGCCAAGGAGGCGCACTGACATGTCAGCTCGACACGAACTCGATCTTCTCACCGATTCCCACCCGGCGATTCTCGACCGGGCGGCCGAAGTCATGGACAAGGCCGAGGAGGAGCGCGTAATGCAGTTCGTCCCTCGCTCATCCCGGCTCGTCTTGCGTTCAACGCTTGACGGCGCGGAGGTGGAGGAACATCGGGTATCGGTTCCAGCGCTTGTAATCCGGCTCTTCGCGTTGAACTGGGGATAGTGAGTTAGCCGACCATCCACCAAGGCGGCCAGAGGCCCCGACATCGTTGCTGTTGTTCAACGACAGCTCGATGGAGGGACCTCTGACATGAG
>Ga0182024_10007497_pt1 | contig 23491 bp, 17 predicted proteins | sample P32metaG_FD_120480 | JGI IMG/M metagenome (GOLD analysis project Ga0182024, IMG submission 120480) | Permafrost microbial communities from Stordalen Mire, Sweden - P3-2 metaG (Illumina Assembly) | ecosystem: Environmental > Terrestrial > Soil > Wetlands > Permafrost | place: Sweden: Stordalen... | reverse complement strand
CGCTCTTCCCCGTGCCGCTTCGGCCCATCACGCGGTCTTCGCACATCCAAAACGGTCTGCCGTCGCGTTCGACCACATGCGGGCCGCGCTCAGCCTGCGGGCGCGTCAGTCGCGCGACCCACAGGTCCGGCGGCACCGCGTGGAGATCGAGGTGGTCGTCGCACGAGTAAAGGTCCGGTGTGACATCCATTACGGCGCCTTCCGGGGCGCGGCCAGAAGACCTTTGATCGAGCGGGGCGGGGATCCGGCGGTCGTGCCTCCATCCACCGGGAACACGATGCCGGTGATCTGCGCGGCCCGGTCGCTCGCAAGAAACAGCACCGCCTCCGCGACGTCGCGCGGCGAGCCGACGCGCTGCAGCGGCTGCATCGCACGCACGATCGACGCCTGATCCAACGCGGCGTTGATCGCCGTGGGGATGTGCGCCGGCGCGACGCAGTTCACGCGGATGCCGTTGGCGGCCAGCTCGACCGCGATCGACCGGGTGACGTGAATGACCGCCGCTTTCGTGGCGCGATAGGCCATCACCCCGGCACCCGCGTTGATCCCGCCGATCGACGTGATGTTGACGATCGCTCCGCCGCCGTGCTCCGCCATGTGCCGCGCCGCGCGTTGGCTTCCCACCAAGACACCGAAGATGTTGACGGCCATCACACGGTCGAAGTCGGCGAAGTCGTCGTCGAGGAACCGCTTGAACGAGCCACCGATGCCGGCGTTGTTGCACATGACGTGCAGCCCGCCGTACCGCTCGACCGCGAAGTCGACGACAGCCTGAATCTGATCCTGTTGTGCGACGTCGGTCTGCTTGAACGCGCTGGCCGGTCCCAGGTCCGACGCGAGGGCCTGTCCGGCCTCCCGGTCCACGTCGGCGATGACGACGGCGGCGCCCTCCTCGACGAACCGCTCGACGATGCCGCGTCCAAGGCCGCTCGCGCCACCGGTGACGACGGCGACCTTCCCGGCGAACTCGGGACCTCCGCTCATACGCGGGAGCGGGGACACCGCGACCGGCTCCGGCCTTCGGTGTCGGCGGCCGTGTGTCGCCGGGGACTCCGGATGGCGCCGACCGAGCCGGCCTCCACTCCGTCACCGCGTGGCCTGCATGATGCGGCGCGGGCCTTGGTGTGTGCGTTCATGCGTCGTCTTCGATCCAGTAGCTGGGAGTCGTGTCGATGCCGTAGCGGGCGAAGATCGCGTCGATCTCGGCGAGATCGGCGTCGCTGATCGTCCAGCCGACCGCGCCGACATTGTCCTCCACTTCGCCGACCGTGCGACAACCGACCAGCGCGGTGCTCACCGCCGGATGCGACATCGCCCACCGGAGCGCGAACTGGGGGAGGCTCCGGTCGTAGCGAGCTGCGATGTCCCTGAGCTCGTTGACGGCCCGAACATTGTCCTTGAACGTGTCTGGGCCGAACAGGGTGGCGAACATCTTGATCGAGCCCATGTTGCCTTGCCGGGCACGCCAGTCGGTGCCGCCGAAGTCCATGTCCTCGGTGAACGTGCCGGTCAACAGACCGAACGCGAGCGACCCGTAGGCCATGAAGCCGATGCCTTGGGTAGCGCAGTACGGCAGGATGTCGCGTTGCATACGACGGTCGAACATGTTCCAGCCGTACTGGACGACGTCGACGCGTCGCACCGCCATGCACGCTTCGATCTCGTCTTGTTTGAAGTTCGACAGGCCGACGTATCGGACCTTGCCGTCACGGACGATGTCGTCGAGCGCTTGCATCGTCTCTTCGAACGGAGTCAGCCGGTCGGGCCAGTGCACGAGGTACACGTCGACATAGTCGGTACCAAGGTTCTTCAGGCTCTTGTCGATCGACGCGGCGACGCGCTCGCGGCTGCTGTCGCGCAGATTCGGTTTGTCTCGGTAGTTCATCCCGAACTTGGTGACGACGATCGCCTCGTCGCGACGCCGGCCGAGTGCCTGACCGAGCGCGCGTTCCGACGTGCCCATGCCGTAGCCCTCGGCGGTATCGAAACAGTTGACGCCGAGGTCGAGCGACCGCCCGACCGCGCGCACGAACTCGGCCTCTTCGATGTCGCCGTAGCCGCCGCCGATCTCCCAGCAGCCGTACCCGACGGCGGAGACTTCGAGGCCGGTCTGCCCGAACGGTCGACGTTCCATCTTTGTTCCCCCGTGGCGCGGCTCGGACCCATGTAAACTAACACAGTGTCATCGAACATCGCTCTGAATCGCTACAGACGGCGGGGCTATGGCGTCGCTCGACAGCTGAATACCTAACGATAGGTCACGCAACGATGGCTGCTCCTCCGACGACGACCGACCTCGAGTCCGCCGCTCGCCCCGGCGGCGCCGTCCGCCGCGCCCCGTTCTCGGAGAATCCGACGGTCGGGGCGCGCGGGCAGCTCACGCGCCAACGAATCCTCGACGCGGCGTTGGCGGTGTTCTCCGACGTCGGTTACCACCGCGGCAGCATCGACGAGATCGCGAAGCGTTGCGGTTGCTCGCGAGTGTCCTTCTACCAGTACTTCGCGAGCAAAGACGACCTCTTCCGACAGCTCGCGTTGGGAGTGGCCCGCCAGGTGAGCGCCTCGACCGAAGCGCTCGACCCGCTCCGCGCGGATCTCGAAGGCTGGTCCGCGATGCGCGCGTGGATCGCTCGCTACGACGAGATCCACGCCCGGCACGAGCCGGTCTTCGTCGCGTACGAGACCGACCAAGACCTGGCCCGCCTCGCCGCCAGCCTCGGTGACGAGGCGATCACGCGGATCCACTCCCGGTTGGTGGCCGCGACGCTTCCTCCCCGACAGCTCGACCCTGTCATCAGACTGCTCTTGGAGTGTCTGAACCACTCGCTCGGTGTCGCCGGCGTGCTCAGGTCGGCGGCACCGACGGCGTACCCGCGCGAGCGCGTCCGGGATGCCGTCACCGATGTCCTGCACCGCACCTTGTTCGGTGCGCGTCCTGACGTGAATCAGCGTACGTGCGGCGGTCCGTCGCTCCCCACGCTGGAGTTCGGTCCCGCGATGCGGCACATGCTCCGAGAGGACGACGAGGCGCTCGAACCGGCCGCATCCAACAAGCCTGCGCTGTTCGCGCTGTTGTCGTCAGGACGCGACGTGTTCGTGACGCGCGGGTACCACGACACCCGCGTCGATGATCTCGTGGCTGCGGCCGACGTTTCCCGCGGCGTCTTCTACCGGTATTTCCGGAACAAGGGCGACCTCGCCCGCGTCCTCGCGGCGCGGGCGATGCGAGCCGTCGGGACGCCGCTCATGGAGATCCCCGATGTCTTCGCGCTCGACCCGTCCGCTGCCAGGTCCGGGCTGCGGAAATGGCTGCGGCGCTACAACGCCGAGCACGTCAAAGAAGCCGCGATGCTGCACGTGTGGGTCGATGCCGCGCTCGGAGACCCGGCGATCCGGGCCGAGTACGCGCCGCCGCTCGATTGGGGTCGCCGGCGGATGTCGCACTACCTGCGACCGCGCGGGTTCGGCGACGTCGACATGGACGCGGTCGTCATGGTCGCGCTGTTCGGCGTCTTCGGCGCCCGGCCCCGTCCGCCAACCGAGGTCGAGGCCGCGGCTCACATCATCGAGCGGGGTTTTCTCGGCGCTCATCCGACATTGGAGCACGTGTGACCAACTCCGACTTCGACGAGATCGACTTTTTCCGCGCCCCGGCCCTGTACCAGGATCCGTACCCCTATTACGAGTACGTCCGTGCGCACGGTCCGGTGTGGCGTGAGCCGCATCGAGGTGTCGTCATGGTCACCGGCTTCGACGAGGCGATGGAGGTGTACAACGATCCGACGGTGTTCTCGTCGTGCAACACGGTCAGTGGACCGTATACGAAGTTCCCGGTGCCGCTCGAGGGTGACGACATCAGCGCGATCATCGAGGAGTATCGCGACGACTTGCCGTTCAGCGATCAGCTGCCGTCGTTCGACCCGCCGAAGCACACCGCGCACCGAGGCCTCCTGCTGCGGCTGATCACACCGAAGCGTCTCAAAGAGAACGAGGACTTCATGTGGCGGCTCGCCGATCGTCAGATCGACGAGTTCCACGCCCGGGGTGCGTGCGAGTTCGTCCACGAGTACGCGAATCCGTTCACGCTGGTCGTCGTCGCCGATCTGCTCGGTGTCCCAGAAGTCGATCACGACGCGTTCCGAACCGAGCTTGCCGGGAACCGGCGCACCAACCGCAAGCCCGGGAGCGACCGAACCGCAGTCGCGCACAAGCCGTTGGAGTTTCTCTACGACCGGTTCACGACCTATGTCGAGGAGTGCCGCCGCGACCCGCGTGCCGACGTCATGACCGGTCTGGCCACCGCGACGTTTCCCGACGGGTCGATGCCCGACGTTCGCGACGTCGCGCTGATCGCCGCCAATCTCTTCTCGGCGGGTGGAGAGACAACCGCTCGCCTTCTCGGCTCCGCGCTGGCCCTGATCGCCGAGCAACCCGAAGTTCAACAGCTGCTGCGACAACAGCGCGAGCGCATCCCGAACTTCATCGAAGAGATGTTGCGGCTCGAAACTCCCATCCAGGGTGAGTTCCGACTGTCACGCGTCGCCACGAAGATCGGAGGCGTCGACATCCCCGCGGGCACGACCGTGATGGTGCACAACGGCGCAGCGAACCGTGACCCGCGCCAGTTCGACGCGCCGGGCGACTTCCGCCTCGACCGCACCGAAGGCCGACTTCACCTCGGGTTCGGGTTCGGTATCCACACCTGCGTCGGCGCACCGCTCGCCCGCGCCGAAGCACGCGTCAGCCTCGAACGCCTCCTGGACCGGATGTCCGACATCACGATCGCGGCGAGCGAGCACGGCCCGGCCGGAGCTCGCCGCTACGAGTACTCACCGACATACATGCTCCGTGGACTGGAGGGCCTGCACCTGAAATTCACCCCGCGTGCCTGAACACGTTGGTCGCCTGACCATTCGGAGGGAAGAAATGTCTGCGGAGCGTACGGACCAGCTGCACTACATCGGCGGCGAGTTCGGCGATGACGGACTGGCCGAGGACGCGCAGCTCAAGACCGTTTCCCGGTCGGCGGGACGACCCTGACCGTCGCCGACGTCACGACGTCACCTGACGATGAGCTCCGCGACGAGTTGCGCGCGTGGCTTGCAGAGCACCCGCGTCCGGATGTCGAGGTCGCGACGACGGCCGCACAGGCCGAGACGCTCCGCGCGTGGCAACGAACGCTGCACGCGGGACGTTGGGTCGGGATCCACTGGCCAGTCGAGTACGGCGGGCGCGCCGCGTCGGTGACCCAGGTCGCGATGTACAACCAGGAGCTCGCGCGCGCCGGTGCACCGCCGGTCCTGGGGCGAGTCGGGGTCACGCTCGTCGGGCCGACCTTGATGGTGCACGGCACCGAAGACCAGCGCGCCCGGTGGATGCCGCGAATCCTTGCCGGTGACGACGTCTGGTGTCAGCTGTTCAGCGAGCCCGGTGCCGGCAGCGACCTCGCGAGCCTCACGACGCGGGCCGACAAGACCGACGGGGTGTATCGGGTCACCGGTCAGAAGGTCTGGTCGTCGTATGCGACGTTCGCCGACATGGGCATCGCGCTCGTACGTACCGATTCCCACGCACGGCCGCACAAGGGAATCTCGATGCTTGCGATCCCGATGGACGCCGAAGGTGTCGACGTCCGACCGCTGCGCCAGATGACAGGCGAGCGCGAGTTCAACGAGGTGTTCCTCGACGATGTCGTCGTACCCGTCGAGAACCTCATCGGGCCCGAGCACGGCGGCTGGCGGGTGGCCAACACGACCCTCGCCAACGAGCGAGGTGCTTCGTTCATCTGGCGGGAGCAGGTCCTCCAAGAGCTCGCAATCCAGTTGCTCTCGAAGGCCTGCGCGCGCCAGGGCGGCACGCGCGATCCGCGCGTGCGCCAGCAACTCGCGCGGTCGTGGATCGATGCCGAGATCTTCCGCCTGCACAACGCGCGCACACTCAGCCGCGTCGCGCGCGGCGAGGAAATCGGCGCGGAGTCGAGCATCGTGAAGTTGTTCTGGGCGGCCACGAGCCAGCGTCTCTCCGAGACGGCGGTCGCAGTGCTCGGTCCGGGCGCCCTGCTCATGCCAGACGACGACGACGCCGTCGACGGCGGACAGTGGGCACGCGCCTTGCTGTCGACACGCGCCAACTCGATCATGGGCGGCACGAGCGAGATCCAGCGCAACATCGTCGCCGAGCACATCCTCGGCCTGCCGCGGGAGCCGCGATAGATGAGCGAGCAACGCGAGGCGCTCGATCTCGTCGACCCGGCCCGCTACGCGCGCGACGGATATCCCCACGAGATCTGGACACGGCTGCGCGCGGAGGCGCCCGTCGCCCGCTTCGCGCCGGACGGTTACGAGCCTTTCTGGGCGATCACCAAGCACGCCGACATCCTCGAGATCGCCAAGCAGCCACTTCGTTTCTCGAGCGCGCAGGGCATCACGTTGCGTCGCGCCGGAGCGCGCATCCCACCGTCGGAGCTCGTCGTGATGCTCGACCCGCCGCGCCACGGCCCCGTACGCCGCGTCGCGAACCCAGGCTTCACGCCGCGTGCGGTGCGCGCGCGTCGCGCCGAGATCGAACGCATCGCCACCGAGATCGTCGACACAGCCGCACCCGCCGGCGGCTCGGGCGACTTCGATTTCGTCGAGCGGATCGCCGCCCCGTTCCCGCTCGCGGTCGTCGCCTCGGTTCTCGGCGTACCCCACGACGACTGGCCGCGGTTGTTGCGCTGGACCGACGAGGTCATCGGCAAAGACGACCCGGAGTACCGACAGTCCGGGGAGACGCCCGGCCAGACCGCAAAGCGTGCGCGCGGCGAGGTGCACGCCTACTTCCGACATCTGATCGACCAGCGCCGCCGCGAGCCCCGAGACGATCTGGTGACCGAGCTGACCCGGGGCGAGATCGAAGGCGCACCGCTCACGGACGAGCAGCTCGTCCTGTACTGCGAGTTGCTCGTCGAAGCGGGAAACGAGACCACGCGCAACGCGATCACCGGGGGTCTGTTGGCGTTCTGCGAGTACCGCGGCGAGTGGGACAAGCTCCGCGACCGTCCGGAACTCCTGCCCGACGGGGTGGAGGAGATCCTTCGATGGGTCACTCCTATCAGCCACTTCACTCGCACCGCCACCGAAGACTGCACGGTGCGCGGCGAGAACATCCGCGCCGGGGAACAGGTGGCCTTGTACTTCGCGTCGGCGAACCGCGACGAGGACGTGTTCGACCAACCGTTCGAGTTCCGCGTCGATCGCCGACCGAACCCACATCTCGCATTCGGCTTTGGAGAGCACTTTTGCATGGGCGCGCAGATCGCGCGCGTCGAAATCGAGATGATCTTCCGACTGCTCCTCGAGCGTCTCGAATCGTTCGACGTGTCAGGCCCGGTGGAGCGGCTGAGCTCCATCGTCAACGGGAGCATCAAGCACCTCCCGCTCCGCTATCGCATGGCGTAGCGATCGCGGGTGAACGCTCGGCTTCGGCAGGCATCCATGCGACGGGACTACGGTCAGCCCGGCACGACTGAAGGTTTTACGGTTGGTTGGTCATCACATCGTGATGGTTCAGAACGGAGAGATCACAGATGACGGCTGCCAGGGCAACGACCACACCGCTGCGTCACCCGGACCGGTTCTTCATCGGTGGAGACTGGGTCGAACCCTCGTCCGACGCGACCGTCGACGTGATCGACTCAGGTACCGAAGAGGTGTACTACACGATCGCGGCAGCCGCGCCCGACGACATGTCTCGTGCGGTCGCGGCGGCGCGTCACGCGTTCGACGACGGCCCATGGGCACGACTGACCCACGCTGAACGCGCCGAGTACATCCGGACGCTGGCCGGCGCGCTCGCGGAGCGCAACGAGGTGCTTTCCCAGCTGTGGCCGCGCGAGTCTGGAGTGCTGTACAAGACATCGCAGTACGCCGGGCGGATCGGCTCGGGTGCGCTCGCGTCCTATGCCGCGCTGGCCGACACGTTCCCGTTCGAGGAGGAATGCCCGCCGACCGGCGGCGGTGTGTTCGGCATGCTCGTGCGCGAACCGGTCGGCGTGGTCGGGGCGATCATCCCGTGGAACGCGCCGGTCGCGCTCGTCTGTCACAAGATCGGTCCCGCACTCCTCGCCGGATGCACCGTCGTGCTCAAGTCGGCGCCCGAGGCGCCTGGGGAGGGCTACGTGTTCGCCGAAGCGGCCGAGCAGATCGGCCTGCCGAGCGGCGTGCTCAACGTCGTCACCGCCGACCGCGAGGTCTCGGAGCTGCTCGTGCGCGACCGCAGGGTGGACAAGATCACGTTCACGGGATCGACCGCTGCCGGCCGGCGCATCGCGTCGCTGTGCGGCGAGCGGATCGCGCGCTGCACGCTCGAGCTCGGCGGGAAGTCGGCGGCGGTCGTCCTCGACGACATGGACCTCGGGACCGCCGCGACGACGCTCGCGCGCGCCGAATGCGGACTCAACGGCCAGGTGTGCTCGTCCCTCACACGCGTGATCGTGACGAAAGGTCGCCACGACGAGCTCGTCGAGGCCCTAGCGGCCAGCTTCGGCCAGACTCGCGTTGGCGACCCATTCGACGACGCATCCCAGCTCGGCCCGCTCGTCTCAGAACGCCAGCGCGACCGTGTCCTGGGCTACATCGCCAAAGGCGTCGACGAGGGCGCGATCCTTGCGACCGGCGGTGGCCGCCCCGACGGTCTCGACCGCGGCTACTACGTGGAGCCGACCGTGTTCGCGAATGTCGACAACGGGTCTGTGATCGGAAGTGAGGAGATCTTCGGGCCGGTCCTCGCCGTGATCGCGGCGGCCGACGAGCAGGACGCGGTCAGGATCGCGAACGACTCGATCTACGGGCTCAACGCTTCGGTGTTCACGAACGATGTCGAGCGGGCTCGTATGGTGTCGCGCGAGCTCCGGTCGGGCACCGTCGGCCACAACGCGTTCCGCACCGACTTCGGCATGGCCTTCGGTGGGTTCAAACAGTCCGGCATCGGCCGAGAGGGCGGAAAGGAAGGCCTGCTCCCCTTCCTCGAGACCAAGACGGTGATCCTCGAAGGCCGGCCGGACGCCTACGCGCCGACCGGCTGACCGGATCGCACGTCGTTCGTGGCCGGGGAGGATTCGAATCTTGCCTCACTGACCGCCTGGCTCTCGTCGACCCCCGAGCGCCTCAGAACACGGAAATCGGCGCGTCTCGCGCGGACCCCGGCCTCGTTGAGAGGCAGTCCCGTCTTCGCAGTCGGCCGACGTACACGGCACTGGGCCCGACCCGCCTTGAGAGACGTCAGGGGTACCGACCGACAGGCTGATCGCCTCGGTTGGCGCACGTTCGAGGCGCGCCGGGTGGTGCCCGGCCCGAAACCGTCGCTTGCCGATCACGGGAGCGGATTCGCGCGCTGACCCGGAGGTCCCACCGGCGTCTCCACTGCGATGGGCGTCGAAGCCGGCACGGCGGCGTCGAGCGCGGGGCCGCTGCGGGCGATGGCTCGTTCATCGGCGCCGAGGTAGGAGGCGACGACCGCCGGGTCGTTGCGTACCTCGTGCGGTGTGCCGTCGGCGATGATCCTGCCGAGTTCGAGGCAGTAGACGCGGTCGCTGATACCCATGATGAGCGGCATGTCGTGTTCGATCACGACCACTGAGGCGTTCAACTCTCGGCGAATGTCGACGATGACGGGCCCGAACGCCTCGGTCTCGCGTTGGGCGAGGCCGGCAGTGGGTTCGTCGAGGCAGAGCACCCGCGCGTCGAGCGCGAGCAGGCCGGCGAGCTCCACGACTCGGCGCGTCCCCGTCGACAGATCAGAGATGTACGCGTCCGCGTAGCGGCCGAGACCCAAGAACGCGACAAGGTCGTCCGCCTCCGCGCGTCGCGACCGTTCCATCCGGACCGACCGGGGCAGGCAGAGCGCGGTAGCGAGCAACCCGGTTCGGTGGCGGGCCTCGAGCGCGAGCTCGATCGTCTCGCGGACGGTGAGCTCGGGGAAGAGCGTCGCCGCTTGGAACGTCCGGCCCAAGCCGCGCCGCGCGCGCCCCGACGGTGACAGCGAAGAGACGCGCTCACCGAAGATGTCGACGTCGCCCGTACTCCTGACATAGCCGCCGATGGCGTTCATCAGCGTGGTCTTGCCGGAGCCGTTGGTGCCGATCAGCCCGACGATCTCGTCTGCGCCGACGTCGAAGGAAACCTCCTGGACGGCGGTGTTGCCACCGAACCGGACGGTGATGTTCCTCACCGCGAGCGCGGCGACACCAGCGGGTGCCGGCGGACGCTCCGTTGGTCGGATCGAGTGCGTCAGCGTCTTCTTCTCGAGTGCCCGTGCCGGTCCCATGCGGCGCTCGACGATGCCGAGGAGCGCGTCGCGACCCGAGTACACGATCTGCACAAGGCCGCCCGGGACGTACAGGAGGAGCACGAGCAGACCGATGCTCGACGTGAGGAGCGGCACCAGCGTGCTCGTCGGGAAGAACGCGGGGAGCCCGACGACCCACAGGGCGCCGAGGATCGGTCCGACGATAGAGCCCAGGCCGCCGATCACCACGACCGCCACAAGCTGCAACGAGTCGTTGACGCCGAAGAACTGGCCCAGCGGCACACTCTGCAACGCACCGGCGAGGAGCGCGCCCGCGAGGCCGGCGATCCCGCCTGCGAGCGCGAACGTCCGCAGTTTCACCCACGTCGGGTCGACGGTGTATCCCGACGCGCTCTCGGGATTGTCCCGCACGCCGATCGTTGTGCGGCCGATGCCGGTCCGCCGGAGCCGCGCCGCGATCATGACCGCGATGACGAGAGCGACCAGCGCGACGTAATAGAAGACGCGTTGCGACAGCACGCCGATACCGAAGAAGGTCGTCCGGAGGAATGGTACGGACTCGACCTGGCCGGCACTGAGGATCGGCCGGTAGTAGAAGTACTGGCTTGCCGCGACCCCGAACGCGAAGGTGCTCACCGCGAGGAGCAGTCCCCGGACGCGGAGGGCGCCGACGCCGATGAGGGCCGCGAGGGCCGCGGTGAGGACTGTGGCGACCAAGATGGAAGGCCCGAAGCCGAGGCTCTCGATGCCGCCGCGGATCAGGCGCGTGTGATGCCAGCCGATGTCGACAGTGATGCCGCGATCGAATGCGGCGGCGAGCAGCGCGCCGATTCCGGCGAACGCCATCTGGCCCAGTGAGAGTTGCCCGGCCCAGCCGGTGAGGATGGTGAGCGACAAGCCGCACAGGGCGTACGCGAGAATGATGGTGTATAGCAGGTGTCGCGACGGCTGCGTGACGATCAGCGGCAGCGCGATCGCGACCGCGACCAGCGCGAGCAGCGCACCGCGGTCGAGGTTGCGGACCCACCAGATGCTGCGGAGCCGTTCCGGGACGGGCCGCCGTTTCGACGTGAACGAGAACGCTTGCGTCTCCGTGGCGCCCCGGCGGCTCTGGAAGTAGACCGCGACGAGGACCGCGATCAAGATGAGGAACTCGGTCAGGCCGACTTGGGTGAGCCAGTTGAACCCGACGACGGCTTCGACGAGGCCGATCACGATGCCGGCGAGGAAGGCCCGGCGGAACGACACCATGCCGCCGATGACCGCGGCCGCGAGCGCACGCACGAGCGTGCTCGGCCCGAGGGTCACGAGGTCGGTCGCGGATCCTGTTTGGCCTGCGATCAGCGCGATGGACAGCGTCGCGAGTGCTCCGGCGACAGCCCACACGCACATCGATACCCGCGTCGGGCTGATGCCGTTGAGGCGCGCGAGGTCACGGTTCTCGGCCGATGCCTTGACGGTTTTTCCAAACGTGGTGCGCGTGAGGAACCACGACAGGAACACCGCCACGAGGGGCACGACGATCAGAATCGAGAGTTGCGCGCCCGTGATCCGGATCGCCTCGATCTCATGCGCGGATCCGATCGCCAGGGGAAACCGCGCGACGGTCGTGTCGATGCCCGGGTAGGCGATGAGGATGGCCTGGGAGAGTTGGGCAATGCCGATCGTCGCGACCAGCACGATGACGCGCGGTGCGTCGAAGAGCCGGCGGATGATCGTGACTTCGAGCAGCGCGCCGTAGGCCGTGCCGACAACGAGCGCGGCGGGTACGGCCACCCAGTACGGCACTCCGTACTGGATGGTCAGCAAGACGAGGAGGCCAGCGCCAACCAGTCCCATTCCGCCCACGGCGAAGTTGATGACGCGCGTGGCCCGGTAAACGAGGACGATACCGAGCGCCAGCATCCCGTACACCAGACCGGTGATGAATCCGTCGGAGATGAGCTGGCGGGTCACGAACGTTGCGAGCATCGGCTCAGCCGCCCTCACGGCCCAAGAAGACGGCCCGCGCCAGATCGTCCCGTTCTGCCAGCTCCCGGGCGGATCCTTCGAAGCGCACGCGTCCCTTCTCGAGGAACACGGCGCGGTCCGCGATCGAGAGTGCGACGTTCAGCGACTGCTCGACGATCACGATGGTCAGGCCGTCGCGCTTCAGCTGCTCCACGACGGTCAGGAGCTGTTCCACGACGATCGGCGCCAAGCCCAGCGAGAGTTCGTCGATGAGCAAGACGTCGGGGTCGTGTAGGAGGGTGATCGCCAGCGCCAGCATTTGCTGCTGCCCGCCGGACAGCGCGACGGCCATCTCGTGCTGGCGGTCGGCGAGCACGTCGAACATGTCGAGAACGCGCGCGATCCGCCGGTCGCGGTCAGCTCGATTGCCACGGTAGATGTATGCACCCATCTCGAGGTTCTCACGGATCGTCATGTGCGGGAACACACCGTTGCCGCCGGGCAGGAGGCGAATGCCGTGCTTCACTCGCTCTTCCGGCGCGACGTAGGTGATCGGTGTGCCGTGCAACCGCACCACACCGCGAGATGGCGTGCCGAGCCCTGCGATCAGCCGGAGGATCGTCGACTTGCCGGCGCCGTTCGTTCCCAGCAGCGCGAGCACCTCACCGCGACGGACCTCGAAGCCGACGTCGAACAGGACCTGCACGTGGCCGTAGGCGAAGTCGATGGAGCTGACCTGAATCGCCGGCACCATCTCCGGCTCCACATTGCGGCGACGTTGCTCGTCGAGCTCGCTGCGGAGCTCCGACACGACCATCGACAGATCGTGCTTGATACACGAGGAGCCGCGCAGGATCAGCAGGCCGCCCAGGAGCGTCGAAGGAATGCCGATCGCCAGCATCGCTCCCCGCGGCCCGAACCTGTTGGTGCAAAACGCGGCGAGGATGGCTGCAACGGTGCCGCCGACGAAGAACACGTAGATCGAGCCGAACGCGATGCCGAGCCCGCGCAGCCGGTAGGGCACGACCGACTGGATGATCGGACCGCTCATGATGAAAGCGCTGAAGAGCAGCGCACCCGGCAGGATCCCGACGATCGCGAACAGCGTCGCATTGGGCATGAAGTACTGGATCGGGAGGATCACCGCGACCGGCATGATCAACACGCCGGTCATCCGCAGCGCCCCGGCCGGGTCGCGTCGGTAGCGGGCGTCGTAGCGCTTCGCGACGAACGGCAGCGCGACGAGCACGCCGAACCCCGTGACGGTCATGACGACACCGCGTCCGAACGTACCAAGGTGAAAGTGGCGATCCAGGTAGAGGTTTTGCAAGACCGGCCCGGTGATCAGGACGAAGCCCAACGCTGCGAAGCCGACGAGCATCGTCTTGAACGTGCGTATCCGGTTGCAGCGCGCGAGCACGGCCGCGAGAGGGATGGGAAGCGAGTCGTTGTCGCCGACGGCTTCTCCGAGTACGCCGAGCATCTCGGGCCGGCCCCGGGACGGCTCGGGTATGCGGAAGGCGAACAGCGCGAGTGGGATCGTCGGCAAGGCCAGCGCGAGATACGCCCAGCGCCAACCATCCCTGCCCCCGGCGAGCGCGGCGATCCCGCCCACGATCGCGGGGCTCAGCACCGCGGCTATGCGGGCCGCGCCGCCGACGGTCGCGTTGACGCGCCCTCGAATGGCAACCGGATACGTATCGGCGATAAGCGAGCCCTGCACCGGGTAGGTGTTCGATTTCGTGACGCCGGCACCGAAGCGGGCGACGAACAGGACGAAGGCATTCGCCGCGAAGCCGCACGCGAACACCATCACCGAGAACAGCGCCGTCGCCCAGCCGATGATCGGCGCGCGCCGGAAGCGGTCGGCGAGCCAACCCATCGGCAGCACGCCGAGGGCGAGGAAGGCGCCCGACGCCGCAGTGATGAAGACGATGACGCCGTCACTGACGTGGAGTGTGTCGCGTATGTTCGGGGCCAGCACCGACAGGGTCGCGTTCTCGAGCTCGCCGAACCCCTGGAGCAACGCGAGCATCACGACGGCGAACACGCCGCCCCGCACGACGCCCTCGCGCAGGCTGAGGGCCGGGTCGCCGACGCCGGGCAGCAGGTCGTCGGCGAAGAGAACCTCTTGCGCCGCTTCGGCCTGCTCGGCTCGGCGCTCGGCCTCGGCGTCCAGCACAGCCTGCACGAGGCCGGCTGTCGCCGGTTCGCCGTGATCAGACTCGGCGCTCGGCACGAACTCTCCCCCTCCAAACGCGACCGCTACTCGGACGCCGGTTCGGGAACTGCGCGCAGAAACTGCGCCCTTTCTACGCCATTTTCAACGGGGGCTCGCCGCCGCCGAGCAGATTCGTGACTCCGATCACTTGGCTGCGAGCACGTAGATCTTCTGCGCCGGGTCCCAGTTGTAGAGGTACGCCTTGGGGTTGCCGTCGAGCGCGGTGGGGCTGAAGACGCGCGGGGTCGGGTCCCCCGAGACATGGACAGTCAGGCCGTTGATCGCGGATTGCAGCGTGCCGTAGTTCAAGTTCTTGCCCGCGGCCTGGAGCCAGGCCTTCAGGATGTCGAAGACCGGGCAGACGTTGAACGCCGCCTGGAACGGCTGGTCCGACATGTTGGTCGACAACGTGTCCGGCGCCGGCGTCTGGACGCCCGCCGCGGCGAGGGTCTTGATGCAGGCCTGCATCTGGGATTCTTCGAAGATCTGCTGGTTCGGGCCGTACGGGCCACCGGCGATCGACCCCGCGAGCAGCGACGTGTCGGTGGTCGCCTTGTTCGTCGTGAACGCCTGGGCGCCGGTGATGTCGATGAACAGCAGCTTCGGGTGGTACGGGTTGCCTTCCATGTATGCGGGCCAGTTCTGTGCGGCCAGGCCGCCGAGCACGACGGTGTTGACACCGGATGCCTGGAACTTCTGGGCGATGAGATTGACATTGGTCTGGATCGCCGCGGTGTCGCTGACCGGCGCGTCCATGACCGCGGTCTGGACCGGGGTGACGCCGACCGCCTTGAGCGCGGGCACGAGGTCGTCGTTCAACGTGGCAGTGTCCTCGGCCTGACCGACGAAGACGCCGACCTTGCCGGACAGCGATCCGTTGGCCTTGAGGGCCTGGATGACCCGGTTCGTCTGACCGTCGCCGGGCAGCGGCGTCAGCCACGGAGCCTTGGCGTTCGCGACCCGCTGGGTCGTCTGGGTGCCACCGACCACTGCCGTGTGGTGCGTGTCGACCACGCAGTTGACTGCGTCGGCGACGAAGAAGCCGGCGACGAGGAAATCTTTGTCGTCCTCGGTGAACTTGACGCAGGCCGCTTGCGCGTACTGGGGTGCCGTCGGGTCGATCGTCACGATATCCGGCACGAGCTTGCGGCCGTTGATGCCGCCCGCAGCGTTGACCTGGTTGATGAGCGCCTCCCACGCGCCCTTCCAATCGCCGAGGTTGTAGTTGAGGCCGGACTTCACGAGGGCGGCCGTGTCCACGTAGGTCACACCGATTTTGACGCTGTCGGCGGTCACGCCCGGTGCGGGCCCGGTAGCCGACGGAGCCGCCGTTGTCGGCGACGTCGTGTTGGCTGCCCCCTTGCTGCTTGTTCCCGAGGTGCACCCGACCAACAACAGCGTGCAGGCAATACCTACGCAAACCAGATTCCGGCGTAGCACGTGGGTCCCCCTCGTCTTTGGCTGCACTCTTTCGATAGGACGCTTGAACCTATTTGAGAATTGGCTTCTCGACAAGTCTCACTGAGTGTCCTGCGTCAGGAATAGCTCGTGTTCCGGTCTGGGTGGGTTCGGACACGGTGGACACCGCCCCCGACGCGGGCTGTGGTGCCGGAAGACGTCGAGCGGAGGACCGTCACACTTGGCGGCAATCAGCGCAAGGCCGTGCGCGTCACGCGATCCGCATGCTCGGTCTCGACCGCCGCCGACGAAACATTGATTCGGTCTATTCGGGACAAACTGCGCGGGTCGGGTCTGGCGGTTGGCTGGGTTCCCGCGGAGGGTCATCCCGGACGTTTCCTTTTGGGAGGCTTGAACGATGACAGACGCAACGGCACCTCTCGGGTAGAGCAGCGTCCACCGTGAAACCACGTTTACCTGGACGCAGCTGCTTCTCGGAAGTATCGTTCTGATCAAACGGAAAGACCATTGCGACGAAGGGGGAGGGTGTCCGAGTGAGAACTTCAATGCGCGCCAGCGCGCTCGTTTTCGCGATAGCCACAGCGGTGGGGCTCGCAGTGCCCTTCGCCAGTCCTGCATCAGCAGCTTCGAGCACGGCGTGCTCGAAGCTTGCCTCGACCACGTCGCTCAACCTGAAGGCGGGCACGGGAACGGTCGCGTCCAGTTTCCTCAGCTGCGGCACCGGTGCGTTGGCCGCGGGTGGGTCATCCTCGGTCACCGTTCCCATTGCCAAGATCACCGGCAGCCTCACGTCAAAGATCACGTGGAATGGCGGGAAAGGCACAACGCTCGCGACCGAGAAGTACGCGTCGCAGAAGGTTCTGGCTCCGTGCCCCAAGGGCACCAAGTACCGGACGCTCATCACGGGAACCACCGGGACTTCAACCGGTGCGGCCGCCAAGGTCATCAAGAAAGGCGAGACGATCTCCGCGACGGTTTGCACGACGGCTCCGAGCTCCACGAAGTATGTGTCCAGCCTCCTGAAGGGCACGACGTTCAAGCTGTAGCGAACGAACTGCCTCTACGAAACTGGATGCGGCCCTCTCGTCACGGGGGGGCCGCATCGCGTTCCGCCACGAGATAGCGCAGCGGCAGCTGCTTATCGCTCATCTCTCGCGGCTCCGTCGGTCGGCCGAGCGGTCGAGGAAATGCTCCTTCATCCAGGGTGAAGGCGGTTGCACCTCGCGGGCATCGCCGGCCGAGACGCTCCGTTGCGGATGTCATCGTTCCAAGCCGCTTCATGGAGCGGCCGCGGACGACCGGCGCGATCACGGGGTTGATCGCGCCAGAGTTCGACTGGAACGCTGAATTTGGTCAGTACGAAAGAGATTGGCGGTTACGCCCGCAAGGACGGGTCGTCGAGATCGAGCATGCGGATCGCGTTGCCGCGCAAGATCTTGTAGCGCTGGTCATCGCTGAGCGTCGCCGACATGCGCTCGACCTCCTCAGACACGAACGGCCACGTCGTGTCGGTGTGCGGGTAGTCGGTCTCGAAACAGATGTTGTCCTCGCCGACCTGCGCGATCGATTCGATCCCGTGCACGTCCTTCGTGAAACATCCGAAGACGCGTCCGCGGTAGTACGTCGAGGGCGGTTCGGGGATGGATTCTTTCACGCGGGTCCAGTTCGCGTGGTCCTCCCACACGTTGTCGGCCCGCTCGAGCGCGTAGGGGATCCAGCCGATCTGACCCTCGGAGTATGCGAGCTTCAGCGCGGGGAACCGCACGAGCACGCCCGAGAACAAGAAGTCGGTCAGTGACGCCATCGCGTTGTTGAAGCCGAGGACGATCTCGGTCGAGGGCGGCGAATCGGGCGACGCCGCCGGCATCTTCGAAGACGACCCGATGTGCATGCACGCGACGGTGCGGGTCTCCTCGCACACCGCGAACAACGGGTCCCAGTAGCCGGTGTGGATGCTCGGCAGCCCGAGGTGCGTCGGGATCTCGCTGAAGCAGATCGCACGGGCACCGCGCGCGGCGTTGCGATTGATCTCGGCGACCGCGAGGTCCACGTCCCACAGCGGGATCAGGCATAGCGGCAGCAGGTGACCGTCCGAGTCGCCGCACCACTCTTCGATCATGAAGTCGTTGTAGGCACGTACGCACTCCAAACCCAGCTCGAGATCGGTTCCCTCCAAGAAGGTCTGGCCGCAAAAGCGCGGGAAGGTCGGGAACGCGATCGAGCCGTCGACACCGGCGAGCGCGAGGTCGGCGACCCGCGCACCCGGCTCGTAGCAACCGGGCCGCATCTCGTCATAGGTCATCGCGGCGATGTACATCTTGGTGCGATCGAAACGGCTGACGTCGCCGTCCGGTGTGGCGTCGAGAGGGATCGCGACGTGCCGCTTGTGTACGTAGATGAGGCGATCCTCGTACACCCAGTAGTCGCCGGGCCGGCCGTCGTCGGTCATCTCCTGCTTGTACGACGCGCCCGCGTCGAGTGAGAAATCGCCCCACCGTGCCTGCTCGATGCGCGGGCCACGCTCGCGCAAGCGCGACGGGAGCCGCTTCTGCCACAGGTGCGCCGGCTCGACGACGTGGTCGTCGACGCTGATGATCTTCGGGAGCTCACGCACCGTCGGGTCGATCGAACTCGATGTGCAGGTGTTGTAGCCCGCGCAGGATGTAGGTCGGCGCGTACTCGTAACGCCGCGCGCCGGCCGGGCCGTGTGCCGGCTCCGAGATCCTGATGTTGTCGACGCGATCGAGGAGACGCTCGATGCTGACTCGGGCTTCAGCCCGTGCGAGCGGCGCACCGGGGCAGGTGTGCACGCCGTGCCCGAACGCGAGGTGCTGGCGGGCGTTGGTGCGCTCGACCCGAAATTCGGCCGGGTCGTCGAAACGGCGCGGGTCGCGGTTGGCCGCGCCGTTGACGACCATGACCGTTGTGCCCGCGGGGATGTCGACGCCGCCGATCGTCGTCGGGACGCGTGAGAGCCGGAAGTCGCCCTTGATCGGACCGTCGATCCGGAGGGTCTCCTCGACGAAGTTCGGAATGCGATCGCGATGGTCACCCAGCAGCTGCTGGAGCTCAAGGTCTTCGCCGAGCAGCTGCACGGCGGCGGCGAGCAGCCGTACGGTCGTCTCCTGTCCAGCCGCGAACAAGTTGGCGGCGATGCGCACGACATCGATCACGTCAGGCATCGAGCCGTCGGGAAACGTGGCCGTCGCCAGGCCGGTCAGCACGTCGCCGCGCGGTTCCCGGCGACGATCTTCGACGTAGGTCGAGAACTGTTCGTACAGGAACTCGAGTGGGGAGTGCATGAGGGCGTCGTCGCCGGTGCTGCCGACCGTGCGACGGCCGCCGCCGGCGAGGCGCCCGCGGAACATCTCGTGATCGCGTTCGGGCACGCCGAGCAGGTCGGCGACGACGAGCATCGCGAAAGGGCCGGCGTACTCGGAAATGAACTCGCATCCGCCGTTGTCGATGAACTCGTCGAGCTGACGGTCCGCCAGGCGCCACATGAACTCCTCGTTCTCTTTGAGGCGCTTGGGTGTGATGAGCCGCATGAGCAGTGCGCGCTGCGCGGTGTGGTTCGGCGGATCGAGCGTCGGGAGCTGGTCGCTCATCGGCATCTCGTCGCGGTGCTTGTCGATGAGCGCGCTCACGTCGTCGCCTTCGAGTGGGACCGGAAACCCCGGGAACGGGCCGGTCACCGCGTTGCACGACGAAAACGTTGCCGTGTCGTTGTACACCGCGATCGCTTCCTCGTAGCCGGTCACCATGACCACGCGTTGGTGTGACTCGCGCTGCACAGGACATTGTCCGCGCAGGTACTCGTAGTACGGATAGGGGTCAGCGACCACGGAGTTGTCGCGGAAGAAGTCGACCGCCTCAAAGTCGGTCACCGCACGATCCCCGGTCGCCGCCGCCGGTCCACGAAGGTCGCGTCGATTACCACGTTCACAGCATACGAGAGTGACATTTCCGTTGCAACCGGCGTCGCGCGTGGGCGAACTCGCCGCGGTCGTCGCCTGCTGTCTCGGTACCGACCAACGCGCCATCCACGGCAGCGGCACCACTCCCGCACCCGAACGGGTGAAGCATCGTCGCTCTCAGCCGGCCTCGCGCTCGGCCAAGGCGCGTAGCTCGCGGCGGAGGTCGACCTTACGGATCTTGCCCGACGGTGTACGCGGGAAGTCCGTGACGACAAGCAGCGCTTCGGGCCACTTCTGACGCGCGAGCCCGATGGACGCGAGTTGCGCGGTGATGTCACGCAACTCGATTGACGTCACGTCGGCTGCGAGGCGGACGACCGCGCACGCATGTTCGCCGAGGCGCGCGTCCGGCGCGGCGACGACCGCGACCTCGGCGATCTGTGGCAGGGTCGCGACGGCTTGTTCAATCTCGGCGGCCGAGAGGTTCTCGCCACCGCGGATGATCACGTCGCTCAGCCGGTCCGTGATCGTGAGGAAGCCGTCGTCGTCGAGCACGCCCACGTCGCCGGTGCGGTACCAGCCGTCGTCGTCGAACGCGTCGACACCGAGCGCAGGATCGGTGTAGCCGACACACAGGTCCGGACCGCGTGACCAGATCTCGCCTGCCTGCCCGGCTGCGACCGGTGCACCGTCGTCGTCGACGAGGCGTATCTCCACGCCGAGCATCGGGCGACCATCGGTCCCGTGGCGTTTGTCGGCCGGTTCGTCGTACGAGCCGCCGGTGACCGAGGGATGTTCGGTGGAGCCGTAGGCGCGGATGATCGCAATGCCGTGCGCGGCCGCGCGCTCGGCCAGCGCCGGTGGGACCGGCGCGCCGCCGAGGCCGACGCGGTGCATGTGGCGCGCGTGTTCGGCGGTGAAGTCCGGATGGTCGATGATGCTCGCCAGGAACACCGACGCGCCGGTGCCCCCACCGATGCGGGCTTCGAGCATGATGTCCAAGGCGCGGGCCGGGTCCCATCGGTCGATGAGGTGGATGTCTTCGCCGATCTGCATCGGCCCCAGGACCGCGCCGAGCATGCCGGTGGCGTGGGTGACGGGGGAGCCCATCAGGTTCGCCGACCCGGGCGTGATCCACGACCGCATGTGCATCAGTTCGGCGAGCAGGGTGCGGTGCGTGTGCATCACGCCTTTCGGGTCGCTCGTCGTTCCCGACGTGTACGCGAGCACGCAGACGTCGTCGGGATCGCTGGCCGCGGCGGCGGTCGCGGCGGGCGCAGCATCGTCCACGATGTCCCATCCGGCTCGGGTCATCCCGCCGCCCGCGATATCGCCGGGGGATCCGACGACGAGGTGCAGCCGGAGATGCTGCAACGTGCCGGGCGGGGCACCGTCCACGATGTCCAGGTAGTCGACGTGGCCGTACCTATCGGCGGAAATGTACGCGCGAGCGCGGCTCTCGGCGAGGACGAAGCGCACCTCTTTGGGGCCGTAGATGTGCACGATCGGCACGAGGACGAAGCCACCCATCGCGAGCCCGTAGAACGCGACGACGGCCTCGCGCCAGTTCGGAAGTTGAAACGCGACGGTGTCTCCACATTCGAGGCCGGCCTCGGTGAGGGCGGTGACGAGGCGCAACGCGTCGGCGTGGATCTTGGCGTACGTGCCGTGCCACGGCCGCGACTCCGACCAGATGTTCACGGTGGCGTCGGGTGCGGCGGCGAGCGATCGATCCACGAGCCGACCGAGGGTGTCGTCGTTCCACCAGCCGTGCTCGAGGTAACGGGCGCGCAGTTCGGCTGGCACCTGACGCACCGGCCAGGTCGTGTCGTCGTCGCTGCGCACCAACTACGACGCCTGGTCCGACTCGAACACCGAACGCAGGAACAGCCCGATGTGCGCGAACGCGTCGGCCGCGGCCGGGAAACCGAAGTTCACGAACCCGTGGGGCTGGCCCGCGCAGCAGAGCGTTTCGACCACCATCCCTTCGTCTTGCATCCGGCGCGCGTAGCGTCGCCCTTCGTCGCGCAACGGGTCGCAGCCGCCGACGACGACGATGGCGGGCGGCAGACCGGCCAGGCTCTCGGCGTGCAGCGGCGCCACGAACGGATCGCGGCCGACATCTTGGCCGGCCAGGTACGCCGCCCGGAACGGGTTGCCCGGCGTGGTGGTGATCACGATGCCGTCGAACTGGTCGCGCGACGGGTACCTCGACGAGTCGCTGTCGACGACGGGATAGATCAGGACCTGTCCGGCCAGCGGCGGGTCGATGGCGCCGCGGAGTCGCAGTGCCACCACCGTCGCGAGATTGCCCCCGGCGCTCTCGCCCGCGATCGCGACTCGCCCCGGCGTCACACCGAAGCGCGCCGCGTTGGCCACGGCCCAGCGTGTCACCGCCTCGCAGTCGTCAAGACCCGCGGGGTACGGATGCTCGGGCGCGAGCCGATATTCGACCGACACGACTGCCGCGTCGGCGCAGAACGCGAATTCGCGTGCGACGTTGTCCATCAACCCGATGCTGCCGATGCAAAAGCCGCCACCGTGCAGATACACGACGAGGCCCGCGGGGCGATGATCGTGCTCGTAGATGCGGACCGGCACACCGTCCACGACGTCGTCGGTCACGTGTGCGATCTCACGGGTCGGCGGTGCGCCGACCGGGCCGCGAGCCAGGGCGAGCATTTCGGGGGAGAAATCGTCGAACGGACGGGCCACCATCGGGTTGTCCGCGAACCAGTCGGCGACCCAGGGGTCGAGTACGCCTTCGTCGGTCACCGGTGTCACGTCCCTTCCGCGTCTCGGCGGCGGCCGAGATGACAATGGTATTTTCGCATGGCGAGAGCAGGCTTGCATCATGTGGGCCTCCACGCCGAGGAGGGCTATGAGCCGGGTCGCGGTAGTCACCGGAGGCGCGGCGGGGATGGGCGCGGCGATCTGCGGGCGCCTCGCCCGCCAAGGTTGTCGCGTCGCGGTGCTCGACGTGGACGGCGACGCCGCCGAGCAGACCGCGAAGGACCTGCAGTCGAGCGGCGCCACCGCGGTCGCGGCGACAGTCGACGTCAGCGACCGCAGTGCGGTCGACGCGACGCTGGCCCGGGTGAGAGCCGAGCTCGGCCCGGTCGAGATCATGGTCACGAGCGCGGGCATCGACCGCTTCGAATCCTTCACCGACATTTCTCTCGAATCGTGGGACCGCATGCTCGCGGTCAACCTCACGGGCACGTTCCACTGCATCCAGTCCGCAATTCCCGACATGCTCACCGCGAACTGGGGACGCGTCGTGACGATCTCGTCGTCGAGCGCCCAGTCGGGATCGCGTCGGATGGCGCACTATGTCGCGTCGAAAGGCGCCATCATCGGCCTCACCAAGGCGCTCGCGGTCGAGTTCGCGCCGCACGGGATCACGGTGAACACGATCCCGCCCGGGTTCATCGATACCCCAATGGCGCGCCGCGCCGAAGCGAGAGGCGATCTGCCGAGCATCGACGCCATCGCGGCGCAGACGCCGGTCCGTCGCGCCGGCACACCCGACGACATCGCGGCGGCCTGCGCGTTCTTGTGTTCCGAGGATGCGGGCTACATCACCGGCCAGCAGATCAACGTCAACGGTGGCTGGTACCTGTGACCGACGGCTCGCCTCGGCTCGAACCGCTGCCGACCGACCGCTGGAGCGAGGAAGGGATCGCAGCGCTACGCG
>Ga0182024_10007496_pt1 | contig 23493 bp, 25 predicted proteins | sample P32metaG_FD_120480 | JGI IMG/M metagenome (GOLD analysis project Ga0182024, IMG submission 120480) | Permafrost microbial communities from Stordalen Mire, Sweden - P3-2 metaG (Illumina Assembly) | ecosystem: Environmental > Terrestrial > Soil > Wetlands > Permafrost | place: Sweden: Stordalen... | reverse complement strand
GTTGATGCCGCTGGACGAGACCATCTCGATCATGGAGACGATGGACACGGTGCTGACACAGGCCCGGCAGAACGCATGAACGACGACTAGCCTCCGTTGATCGCCTCACACTCGAGGCCCAGAAAATGGCGGGTGTTCACCCGGCGGCCGGTGCTCAGGCTTCTGCTTTGGGCCACCCAACTCGCAAAGCAGAAGCCGATCGCCAGTGGCTGGTGAGGCGACAAAGCTGGAGTGATCGCCGCGGTTCTAATTGGTGGGTGGATCGTGCGGTGGTGGCGCCTCTGGCTCAGTGTCGGGTGCCGGTGGCTCGGGAAGGGCGATGCCGTCCGAACCGTTCTTGAGGGCTCGGACTACGCGGCTCGCGGACGCCGGCCTATCCGGGGTCGAGAAAGTCAGAGCCAGAGATGACCACGTTGCCCTCATCGCGAAGCCGGTCGACGGGCTCTTTGCTCGTGTTCGCCGACGAGGATGCGTCAGACCCGACAGCTCGGGGACTCGATTCGCGCGGCTCACTCCATCGACCTGGCCGGCGCGTACGCTTGATGCGTGCCGATCGCTCGCTTCTTGAAGGGTTCCGCCAAGGAGAAACGGGTGTCGGTCGGGGACCCGCGCCTCGAGGGCTGGGAGACGGTCAGCACGTTCGCGGACGAGAGGACTGCCGTCGCCTGGCGCGACCAGGTGCGTGCGATGGGTGTTGACGCGAGCTGTGTGGCGGACCATGCGCCGGACCGCTTCGGCCGGGGCGACATCTACCTCGTAGTCCCACCCGAGCAGTGGTCGCGAGCCAGCGAGATCGTCGACAACCTGGAGTGAGCCTGGCGGCTGGCGGATCGCTACCCCACTGAAGCCACGTTCCGATCCGCTTTCGTTGGATCCCGGCTGGGGTAAGCTCGGTTTGTGGACGTGATCACCGTCGGCGAGCTCGTGACGGTAGCCGGTGTCGGCCCGGTTCTCGACGGGATTGTGTTCGACACGCCGAGCAGCTCAAAGGTCGTCGTGGCCGTGGTCGACCCCAAGCGTGGGCCTGTGCTTCGCACGTTCAGCCCGAAGACGCTCACCGCGCGGGAGCAGGGCGGTCCGCATGACCAAGCCCTGAATCAGCTGATCCGGCGGACACCCCCGCCCGCTCACGGTGCAGCCCGCGCCGGGGCGGTCAGCCGGGGAGGACGCTCCGGTTTCAAACGCGGGGCCATGCACCGGACCACCGGGAAGTAGCGGGCGGGCGCCACGGAGGATCTGCTCAACCCAGGCGAGCGGCCGGGCGTCGGTCAGACCTCTGGGCCGGGATTCTGTGGGTTGGCGGGAACGGTCGGGACCGGGGGTTGGGCGCCTCCCGAAGCGGCGGGCGCCCGGATCCATTGAACGATTCGACCGTGTGTGATCACGAAGTCCGTGTAGGCGCTTTGTCCGGTACCTGAGCCACAGCCGGCGCCAGGTCCAGACCGGTTGGTCAGTCGAAATGCTGCGTTGATGTACTTCCCGTGCTGTGTGGCGGAGATCAGCTGCGCGCCACACGGCAACGACGCGTTGACCGCTTGCGCCTGGCGCTCGGTGTGGATCACGACCGCTGCGAGGCCCCCGTTGCTCCCAATCCCGTTGGCGAAGATGCTCGGCAGCGCGAAGTAGCGCGCGGCAGCGCGCAAGTCGCCGCGGCGAAGCGCGCTCGCCCACCCCCGGATCACGCTGAGCTCAGCCGCATCTTTCTGCAAGCCGGCGCGTCGCAGTGGCGACCGTGGACCGGAGCGTGAGCTGGACCGACCCGAACCGCAGCCTGCGAGCAGCCCGGCCATCGCGATCAGGATGACCACCAGACAGGTGCGGAGTGTTGGCATCACGGAGATCCTCCCACCAGGCGCTATGAGCTGCGGCGCCAACGGAGCGAGCGGACAGCCCGTCCGAACGGTGACGGCAAGCGGGCTGACTTGTCGGCGGAGAACGACGACACGTGCATATGCATCAATCGCCGCGGATCACGTGTCTGCTCGTAGGTCAATCTGTTGTTGCCTCGAATGCAGGTGTCCGACAACTAAGGACGCCGCTGTTGCGGCGCCGGTTCACGCGTCGGCGGGCAGGACGGTGAACGGCTTTCCGCTCAGCTGGGTGACTGCTCTGAAGTGCCGTTCGTCGAAGGTCAGGATCCGGTCGGTTCGGTACCGATCGGCGAGCACGATGAGTGCGCAGTCCGCGAGCCCCAGATCGAGGTCCTCGTAGCGTGCTTCGAGCCCGACGATCGTCGCGCAGTCGTCCGGGTCAAGGCCCGGGACGATGAAGCGACCAACGGCGAGATCGGTCAAGAACGCTCGTCGGGCCGCCCGGCCGAACCGCCGCCCGAGGAGATAGTCGATCTCCGCTGTCGTCGGTGCGGGGACAACGAGCGATCCGGGCTCGCCGCCAAGGCTTTCCAGGATCTTCTGGCGTCTAGGCTCGGCTGGGTCAGCGAGCGCAACGAGCGGTATGGCGTCGATCAGGAGCGTCACGCGCCGAACCCGTCCAACAACTCGTGCTCGGGGATCTGCGAGATCGGGCGTGCGTCCATGTCGATCCGCGGGAAGCCCGCGGCGAGAGCAAACTCTCGATCCCGCGACGGTGGCGGCTGGTAGGCCGCGATCGCCTCGCGGAGGATCTCGGCTTGGGATCGACCCTCCTGCCGAGCAAGCCGAGCAAGGCGCTCGGCCTGCTCGTCATTGAGATAGACACTCGTCTTGCGCACACCAAGGAGTATAGGGCAGCACGTAGGGCACCCCAGGCCGAGCCCAACTACGGCCACCCAGACTTGGTGCCGGCGGAACCGGTCACTTGCGATCCAGTCGGTCGAGCGCCCAATCCGTTGAGCGATCGCTTTGAGCGAGTGATAAAGTTGAGATATGGACCGGTCGACCGACCGAGAGAGCACATCCCAAGGAGCGGCCGGGCTCAGCGGAACGAAGCTGCAGATCGCCGAGGCGGCGCTCGAGACGTTGAAGGCGAACGGGTTTGCCGGGGCAAGTGCGCGGGCGATCGCCCACATCGGCGGCTTCAACCAGGCGCTGATCTTCTACCACTTCGGCAGTGTCCAGAACGCCCTGCTCGCCGCGCTCGATCTGATCAGCGAGCGGCGGCTGGCCGACTACGGACCGAGGTTCGAGAGTGCCCGGACCGCGTCGGAGCTCGGGCAGCTCGCGCGGGCGATCTACGACGAGGATCTGCAGCGCGGCTACATCACGGCGCTCGGCGAGATGGTCAGCGGCGGAGTCTCCGATCCGCTGCTCGGCGCGGAGGTGGCGACGCGGATCGAGCCCTGGATCTTGATGGTCGAGCGCAAACTCGAGGAGCTGCTACTGGGCTCGCCACTCGGCGCCGTGGTGTCCTCGTCGGATCTGGCTTTCGGGATCGTCTCGCTCTACTTCGGCGTCGACATGCTCAGCCACCTGCAGCGCGACCGTGGCCGCGCCGAGTCCCTGCTCGACCTGGCGACCCGCATCGCGGTGATGCTCGAGAGCTTCGTGTCCCCGCCGCCGGAGCAGTCACCATGAACCGGCCCTCGACGACCGACCTCGTGACGGGGGCGTTCAGCTACTCCGGAGGCCAGATCGCCAAGCGGCTGCTCGAAGCCGAGCGGAACGTGCGGACGCTCACCTACCACCCCGACCGCCCGCACCCGCTTCAATCGAGCGTCGACGCGCACACGTACCGGTTCGACGACCCAGCGGCGCTCGCCCGCAGCCTCGAGGGCGTGAGCACGCTCTACAACACCTTCTGGGTCCGCTTCGACCACGGTGAGACGAGCTTCGCCAACGCGATCGAGAGCTCCCGGATGCTGTTCTTCGCCGCAAGACGCGCCGGGGTGAAGCGGATCGTGCACCTCAGCATCACCAACCCGTCGCTGGAATCACCGCTCCCGTACTTCCGCGGCAAGGCGCTGGTGGAGTACGCGCTCGCCCAGAGCGGCGTTCCGTTTTCGATTGTGAGGCCGACCTGGATCTTCGGCGGGGAGCGTGACGTGCTCACGAACAACATCGCCTGGATCCTGCGGCACCTGCCGGCGATCGCGGTGCCCGGCGACGGCCTCTACCCCGTCCAGCCTGTGCACGTTGAGGACCTCGCTCGGATCTGCGTCGATGCTGCCGACGCACGCGGCGACATCGTGATTGACGCCGCCGGACCGGAGAAGATGCCGTTCCGCGACCTCGTTGCGCTCGTCCGGACAGCCGTGGACACGAGGGCGCCGATCTTGCTCATCCCAGCGCTGCTGATGGCGGGCGCCGCCCGTGCGCTCGGCGTGCTCTTGGGCGACGTCGTCCTCACCGGCGACGAGATCCGCGGCCTGATGGCCGGCCTCCTGGTCTCCCGCGAGCCGGCGCTCGGGGAGATCGCCTTCAGCCAATGGCTAAGCGACCACAGCACATCTGTCGGGCGCGCCTACGCCAACGAGATCCAACGCCACTTCGCCAAGACCCCAGCGGCCGCGTGACGATCATGCCACCAACCCGAACCGTCCACCCTTCGGCGGGGGAGCGGGCCCGGCACACACCGACGTGCGTGTGATTCTGGGTCTGGACAGCCAGAGGTGCACTGACCATCCTCTCACTCGACCTCGGCCCGTTCGCCGGCCAGCACGACGTGACGGTTCGTGGAGTCCTCCGCTCTGCAGCTATACAGATGGGCCTCTTGCGTCGACCGGCCAAGCTGGCCACTGGACGGTTTGGGGCCGGCCGGATTAGTTTGTCGCCGGAGTTGCCGACATCTATCCTTGGTAGCGATGGGAAGGCATCTCACCCCAACAGAACTGGCGCGCGAAAGCGGTCTTGACCGGCGTGACGTGATCGAGAAATGCATCGAGCTCGGCGTCCCGATCTTCAACGGGAAGATCGACAAGACCCTCTTCCTGTCTAGCCTGCAAGGAGCTCAAAGCTCCGCCTTTCCACCTACGGCGGATCACTTCACGCTTCTCGGTGAAGACGGCAACCTCATCGCGTCGTATGACGACGAGACTTCTGCCCGAGAAGCCCTTACGCGTATCCTCGACTCGGAACCTGAAGCCAGCGGGCACGTTGCGTTGATCGCCCACGACGCGACCGGACACCAAGTCGGGGAGCTGAGCCCACGTCCGTCGCTACGAGAGCCTGAAGCAGCTGCTGACTCGCAGCGCAGCAACGACTAACGGCGCGATTGGCAGAAGCTGTTGCCCTGATCTCGGGCCACCAAAGCGACGGATAGCTACCGCGCTCTAACGCATATCCGTGACGCGTCATCGTCCCGTTCCGGCACCGCGCCGATCACAGCGCTGCTTCGTCGACATTCCGATCGTGCCGGTCGTGACGGAGCCCCGGCGAAGGTCGAGTAGTTCGCCCTACGAGTCGTCCGCTCTGGCTCAGCTCACGGTCGGCGGAGTCTTAAGGCGGCGGAGAGTGTCGATTACGTCCTGGAGGGTCGTGCGCGGATTGATCAGGCATAGGCGGTAGACCGACCGGCCGTCGAGCTCGGTGCAGCTGACGGCGGCATAGCCGCTGGTGGTGAGGACGCGAGCGCGCTCGATGTGCTCGGCGCTGGACAGGCCATGCGCGGTGAACGTGATGACTGCAAGCTGCGCTGGGGTGACTACCTCCCAGTAAGGGTCGGCCTCGAGCGCCGCCTGCACGCTCTCGGCCAGCGCGATGGACCGCCCGATTGCATCGGCAAGCGCTCGCGTGCCGTGGGCCTTGAAAGTGAGCCACAGCTTGGTCGCGCGGGCACGCCGGGAAAGTTCCAGCCCACGGTTGCGCAGGTCGATCTCGCCGTCGCCTTGAGCTTGCACGTCGCGCAGGTACTCGGGGGTCATCGCGTAGCACGCCTCGAGGGCGCCGGGCCGGCGGACAAGCACGCAGCCGATGTCGTAAGGCTGGAAGAGCCATTTGTGCGGATCGACGGTGAGCGAATCTGCACGCTCGATCCCGCGCAGCAGTGCTTTGCCCGCGGAGGTCAGCGCTGCCGGTGCTCCGTAGGCGCCGTCAACGTGAAACCAGAGGTCACGCTCGGCGCACAGGTCGGCGATGGCGTCGAGGGGGTCGACGGCGCCGGTATTCGTCGTCCCGGCGGTTGCGACGATGATCGCGCGGCCGCTGTCTGCCGTCCGGATCGCGGCGCCGAGCGCGCTCGCGCTCCAGCGGAAGCCGTTGGCTGCGGGAACGACCTGCACCTGCTCCGGTGCGAATCCGAGCACCCGCAGTGCCCGCGCGATCGATGCATGCGTCTGGTCGGAGATGTACACGGCGGCGTCGTATCCGGCATGACGTGCAGCAGCGATCGCCGTCATGTTCCCGAGTGACCCGCCGGAGACGAGGACGCCCTCGGATCCGGCGGGGAACCCCACGACCTCCCGGATCCAATCGACGACGGTCAACTCAAGGGCTGAAGGCCCGGAGCCGCCGGCCCACGAGGCAGCGATCGCGTTGAAGCCGGTGCTGATCCAGTCCCCGAGGATCCCTGTGAAGCTCGTCGGGCTCGGCACGCGCGCGAAGAACCGCGGGTGCCCCGCGTGCTGCATGTTTTCCAGCGCGTCGTTGACGAGCCGCTCGAGCAGCTCCTCGACATCGCTTGGCTCCGCCGGAACCGACCCACCGAGGGAGGAGAGCTGCTGGGCGCGCGCCTCCCGCACCGCCGGCGCCGCATCCAGCGCCGCCCAGTGATCGACGACGCGGTCGACGAGCAGATGACCCAGCTCGCGAAACTTCTCGCTGTCGAGTCCAAGCGGATCGACGCAGCGGCCGGTATTGCGTCCCTTGGATGGGGTCGTCACAGGAGCGATCGTGGCAGACGCCCCAGGACACGGCAACGTCTCCGCGCCACCGGAAGTACAACGGAATCGTCGAGCCGCGAGTCAGCCGGCGGTGTGAGTCGGCTCGTTGGCCTGCGCCCAACTGACAATCCGACCACTCCCAGTGATGACCTCACCGCTATCCAGGACGAGGATCGGCACAGCCCGCTGCCCGCTGAGTTGCTCGACCTCTGCGCGGTCACGTGCGTAGGTGTGCCAGGTCCAAGGCCGAAGGCGTCCGCCCTTAACCGGCTTGATTTCGTACGCGTGCCCGGCATCATCGAGGGCCTTCGCCGCGCGTCCGCACGGGTGGGCGAGCGGAGGCGGGGGGGTGCCGGCGAGCTTCTCCAACGAACAGGTGTAGAGAATCATCGGCCGAGGCTACTCGGCCCGGCTTCAGGTCGGTGGCGAACCCGATCGTTCGCTGATGCGCCGGTCGCGCCGATGATCCCTGTGGCGACCTTCCACGTCTCAGCAAGAGCAGGCGTTCACATCGCTGGCAGCCGCTGCTCGACTCAGGTCAGCTGAGCGTGATGCCGCGTTGCTCGTACAGCCGGCGGTCAGCAGCGCGCAGCAGCTCATCGACGTCGCTGCCGTCCTCGGGAAAGGCCGCCGTGCCGATCGTCAGGTCCCAGGGGACATCGAGGCCCAACTCGGCGCGCCGAGCCGGTAGCGTCTCGCGGATCCGGGTGGTGACGACCTTCGCGCCCTCATGAGTCTGCTCGACCAGCAGCAGCCCGAACTCATCGCCACCCAGCCGCCCGACGACATCGTCGGCGCGCGCGGAGTCCTCCAGCAACACAGTCGCTTGCCGGATCAGCTCGTCACCGGCGAGGTGCCCCTGGGTGTCGTTGACCGCCTTCAGGCCTCTGACATCGGCATAAGCAAGAACGAAGGGCCGCCCGTAACGCTGAGCGCGAGCGAGTTCGCGCTCAGCCGCGTCGATGAAGCCGCGGCGATTCAGTACGCCGGTCAACGGGTCGACCAGCGCCCTCGCAGTGACGGCGGCGAGCGCCAGCTGCTGACGTCGGGCCAGCATCGATGTGCGCAGCGCACCGGCGCCGGCGATCGCCGCCAGCAACAGCGCGGCGCCGAGAATCAGCCAGACGTACCACGGGATGCTATGGACGAAGCGCAAGAGCACCGGCGCGGCCGCTGGCGACAGCGCTGCGATACGAAAATGTCCGGCCGGCCGCTTCCGAACTCCACTCCCTCGCGTCCTCCCCGCACCGTGATGCTGCCTCACGACACCGGACCCGGTGGCAAAGCGTGCGGGCGACTTGCGTGCCGCAAGGAACGGCAGCCCGGACCTCGACAACGGCGCCACCGTCGGCTGCGTTTGCCCTCGCGCGACCACGGTCGGACGCCGACTGTGAGCGTGGCGCGGCGCGTGGTGCCGCGCGTGGTGCCGCTGCCGGTGGGTCGATCGCGGGCGCGCTGGAGCGGGGCGCGCTGGAGCGGGGGGCGCTGGAGCGGGGCGCGCTGGAGCGGGCGGCGCTGGAGCGGGGGACGTGTGTGGGGTGCCGCCGCCCGCGGAAACCGCGGGCATGCCGCACGACGGACAACGGCCGTTTCCGGGGTGCTGCTTTGCGTGACCCGGCGGGATGCCGCGATTCCCGACGCCGCGACTGCGGCCGTGTCCGAGGTGCCGCGCGGCACCGGCGACTCGCGAGCGCCCGTGCCCATGCCCATGGCTCCAGGGCGGCGGGGCGGCGCTGGCGAAGCCGGTCATGCAGCAGAGCCCGACCAGCACGGGGATCATCGCACCGATCACCCGCACCATCCCGCGCCGAGCAAGCCACGGCCGCTCCGGGAACGGATCGCCCGGATGACGCTGACTCCTGAGACGGCTCCCCACGAAGATGCTCTCCTCAAAATCTGGCGAATCAAACCTCCGCCAGCCATCGAACAACGTTAAGTCTCGCGCTCCCGCAAGCGGGACACGCACCCACAAGTCGATCAACTCTGCGGATATCTACTACGGCTCGGAGCCCCGAAATCACGTCCCCCAGGATTTCAGGCCTCCGCTTCGGAGTACGCGATCAATGGTACATCGCGGACCGAAGCGGCCATAGCTGGCTGCGAGGGTCGCAGCCCAATGTCGCCGTTGCCGTGAGGCGTAGCAGCCGGACCGTTGTGTGGGCTGGCGGTCAGCTGCCGTCAGGAGGCCGACGCGTCCATTCTCGGTCGAGAATCGCGTAGCTCGCTGTGTCGCCCCATTCGCCTTTGAACCACAGATCCTCACGGAAGTGAGCCTCCTTGCCCATACCAAGACGCTTGCACAGCGCAGCAGACGCGTGATTGCGAGGGTCCATTACGGCTGTCGCGCGGTGCAGCTTGAGATCGTTGAAAGCGATGTTGAGCACTGCGTGAGCTGCCTCGGTCATATAGCCCGATCCGGTGTAGTCGGGATGGAGGATCCAGCCGATTTCGCAGATCGCGCTGGCGGCGTTTCTGATCGTGAAGTAGACGTCTCCGATCACGTGACCGGGGTCGCTGGCACGCTCGATCGCGAGCTGCCAGAAGTCGCCGTCGCCGTTCAGGACGAGCGCCTTGGAGTACTTCGCGATCTTCTCGGCGACCTCGTCGCGGGTACGCGGTTCAAACGGCAGGTAGCGGCAAACATCCGGGCGTGACTGGTAGGCGTGAATGTCGTCGACGTCCCGGCTGGTCATCGTGCGCAGCACGAGCCGTGCCGTGTGCACCGCAGCGGGAAACTCATAGGGGAGACGCACGGTCGGCATAGCGAGAAACGGTAACCGCACCCCCCGCTTTGCAGCGGCCATGCTCCCGCCCGGGAACGGATCGGACGCTACTCCGACTCAAGAGAGCCGCGGTCGCGCCGACGACACACGCCGGGTATAGGCTGCTTCTCGACTGTGAGCAGCTTGCGCGTCTACCACCGAGTCGGAGCGGGTCGTCCGATTCGCGTCGTCTGGGCGCTGGAGGAGGTCGGTGCCGACTACGAGCTTGTGACCATCAGTGCCGAGGAGGGGCGCGGGGCCGAGCATCGCGCGCGCCACCCGCTGGGCCGGGTGCCGGTGCTCGAGGACGAGCAAGGCCCGATGTTCGAGTCCACCTCGCTTGTCTTTCACGTCGCTGAGCTCTACCCGGAGGCCGGACTGCTGCCGCCTCCCGCCACGCATGAGCGCGCGGTCGTGCAGGGCTGGTCGATCTTCGCGATGACCGAGCTCGAGGCGCCCGCGATCGAGCGTTACCGACAACGCGAGACTAACCCGGAGGCATCGGCGAAGGCGGCCGCGCGCTGCGCGGAGGTGGTCACCGTGATCGAGGACGCGCTGTCGGGGACGCCTCCGTACCTCGTTGGCTCCAGGTTCAGCGTCGCCGACATCGTCGCCGGCGGGGTGTTGGGCGTCGCTGTCCGTGTCGGCGCGATCGAGCCGTCGCCCGCGATCGCCGCGTACATCGAGTCGCTCCGCGCACGGCCGGCCTGGGAACGGGCGTCGTCGAAGCTGGACTAACGCGATCCTGTCTGAGCTCGGCCAAAGGGGACTCCCAACCCGGCAAGCCCCGGCTGTCAAGGCTGGTTCTATCTGATCGGGGACATCGCCAAGAGTTTTGGCAGCACTTGGTCGAGCGCTGTTAGGGTCGCGTGGTTCATCGTGGAGGGGCCATGCCTTTAAAGATCCGTCGAATCGCTGTGCTGACTGTTGCGGGTGCGTTGGTCTCCTACGGCGACTGAACGTTAGTTCCGCGTGAATCTCCAGTCGCTAACTGTGTGCCCTCGAAGGAGGGCGTCCCGGAACGCGACAGGGTTGTGCATGGGGTTAGTGGCCGCGGTTGTGCTTGCAGGATGCGGCGGGAGCAGCCATAAGGCTTCGACGACCAGCAGCGTGTCCACCGCATCGACCAAGCCGGCTGCCACCACGGTGCCCAGCTGGGTCCATGACCGACTGCTCTCGAGCAACGAGCTCGTTGGCTTCACTTCCGGTGGGGTGGCGGTCTACACCACTGCCCAGGAATGGGTGACGAGCCCGAACGATCAGCAGCCGGCAGCTCAGGCGGCTGCGGAGAAGGCGATGCTGACTCGCGAAGGCTTCCGCGCCGGCGCGGTTGAGAATCTCACGGGCGACGGCACAGCGGACGGTGGGTTATCAGTCCTCGAGCAATTTCGCTCCTCCACGGCAGCTCGAGGCGCGCTTGCCTACTACGTCTCGAACCAGAAGGAGCCTCAGGTCCAGTCGAGCGACGGCACGTACGCATCGTTCAAGGTCCCCGGGATCCCCGGTGCCGCGGGTTACTCGCTGGGAGGCGCGGCTGGCGGAATCAACATCGCGTTTACGCAGGGCGAGTACTACTACCTCGTCGGCCGGGAAGGAGGCAGCCCACACGACGTCGCCGGGCTGAACGCCGCAGCCCGGCATCTCTACCAACGGGTACGCGGTTAGCCACCCGAAGCCCGCGATACGTTTGGCCCGTTCTGCGGCAAGGCAGTCGTCGGCGCTGCCGATGCCTGTAGACGGCCCTACGGTGGGCGTTTTAGACTGGTCCGCACCCCTTCCTCGAGCACGGGAGGGCCTACCGTGTCGGTCGTCGTGGTTTCGGTTGCTCCCGTTCGCTGCGCCAGAAGCGGCTCGCGGCCCTGAGCCGGCTCCGAGGAGCAACTGCAGGGATCGAAATGAGCCAACCCGGCGACACCAACCCAAGGTCCCGCCACATCAACCCTAGGAGGACATGATGCCTGGACTCGCCGGCCGCGTCTCAACGTTGACGAAGGCCAAGGTCTCCCATCTGCTCGACAACGCCGAGGATCCGGCCGAGACCCTCGACTACGCCTATAACCAGCAGATCGAGGACCTCCAGAAGGTCAAGTCGGGAATCGCCGACGTAGTCACGGCCAAGAAGCGTTTGCAGCTGCAAGAGGAGCAGTCGCATCAGCAGGCCGACAAGCTCGACGTGCAGGCCAAGCAGGCGATGTCCGCAGGCCGGGAGGATCTCGCGCGCGCGGCGATTGAGCGCAAGCAGTTGATCGTCGGCGAAGTCACCTCGTTGGACCAGCAGGTAGCCGACCTCGAGGCCCAGCAGCAGAAGCTGACGGATGCCGAGCGCAACCTGCAGACGAAGATCGAGGAGTTCCGCTCGAAGAAGGAAGTGATCAAAGCGCAGTACTCCGCATCAGAGGCTCAAGTGCAGATCTCGGAGGCCGCAACCGGCATCGGCGATCACATGGCCGACCTCGGCGAGGCGATGCAGCGGGCAATCGACAAGACCGACGATATGCAGGCGCGGGCAGCCGCGGTCGACGAGCTTCAGGCCGCTGGGACCTTCGACGACCTGACTTCAATCGGCGGCCCGCCGCAGGACGACGTCGACAAGCAGCTCGCTCAAATCGGAGCGCAGAGTGCGGTCGACGACGAGCTGGCCAAGATAAAGGCGGAACTCGGCCCCGGCGCGGCGCAGCCCGCCGTCGGCGCCGGCGAGGCGGCGAGCTCGCCTCCGGCTTCCGCTTCGGACCAGGAGGCGACCCCGGCTCCGGGTTCGGACGAGGGGACGACTTCCGGCTAGCCTCGCCTGGCGAGCGCTTCGGTGGTCTACGGTCTCGGTCATCCTGACCCGGAGCTCTACTGCGCGAGTGCTGACAAGGCCTGGCCCGCGACGATGATGAACACCCACGAGATGTAGGCGAGAATCGCCGCCAACACCACTATCCCCAGAGCAATCGCGAGTCTCTGCAGACCCCAGCCGACGGCGTGTAGTCCGGTGTGCATCCGGCCTGACGTCCTTGAGGAGGTCAGATTGTCACCCATGCCGGGCCAGGCGGTGCCGGCGACGCCGATGCGCTGGCTGGCGATCGTCTTCATCGATACGCGGGCTGCCGACGGGCTGATCGAGCACCTGTGCTTCCTGTCCTGACGTCGTCAGAATGGGGGCTATGGCACAGGCGCTGGTGCCCGATCCCGTCCCCGCGCTGCTACGCACCCGGAGAACGCTCCTAGCCGACATCGATCTCGGTGAGGGCTCCCCGGAGCGGCTCCTCGTCTGCAGCGACCTGAGCGGGACGGTGCAGCTCTACGAGGTTGTGTCAGGCGATCTGGTTGAGCTCACCTTGCTGCCCGAGCCGGTGGCGAGTGCGCACTACGTGCCGGGTGCCCGCCAGGCGGTGCTGGCGATCGACACGGGCGGAGATGAGCGACACCAGCTCTACCGGATCGACCTCGATGGCGCCGCGGCGGCAACCGTCATCGGGTTTGACCGTCTGCGAGCGCTGACGGCTGACCCGCGGTTCGGACACCAGTTCGCAGGTGTCTCGCCGGACGGAAGCACGCTCGCCTACGTGTCAAACCGCTCCAACGGAGTCGACTTCGACCTTTGGTTGTGTGACCTGGAGCGCGTGGAGCACCGCTTGCTCCACGCGAGCGGCACCTTCTGTCACCCCGCCTCCGGGTTCTCTCCGGGCGGCCAATTCGTGTCGGTGCTGCAGCCGGGCGGGCGACCACTAGACGTAGATCTCGTGCTCGTCGACGTCACCTCCGGCGAAGCGCGAATCCCGCTCTCTCATCCGGGCGAGGCGGCGGTGGTCGGGGCCCCGGCTTGGGTGAGCGATTCGGTCTTCTACGCCTCTTCGAACCTAGGCCGGGACTTTGCCGCAATCGTGCGCCACGATCTGGACACGGGTGAGACCACGACCGTCCCCGGGACCGGTCAAGGATTCGACGCCGAGGTCGTGTCAGCCGGCCCTGCGGCGATCATCGTGATCGAGAACCGGGACGGCGCAAACATGATGTGGCGCCACGACACACAGACGGGCGAGCGCGGTGGGGATATCCCGCTGCCCGAGCCGGGTGTGACTCACGCCTGGTTTCTCGAGCCGCCGCTGGCGGGCAAGGATGGCGTGGGCCTCCACTACACGCTGAGCACCCCGCGCATGGCAGGTGACGTCTACACCCACGACCGCCAGGATGGCCAGACCCGCCGGCTCACACACAGCCCCACCGAACTGGCGCCCGAGACGCTGGTATCGCCCGAGCTTGGCGAGGTGGAGAGCTTTGATCGAGAGCGGATCCCGCTGTACATATTTCGCCCGCGCGCTGTGACGTCAAGGCCCCCAGTGGTCGTCCTTGTACACGGCGGCCCTGAAGCGCAGGCGATGCGATTGTTCGACCCCGAGATCCAGGCGCTGGCGGCGGCCGGCTATGCGGTGGTGGTACCCAACGTGCGCGGTTCAACCGGCTACGGCAAGCGGTACGCCTCCCTCGACGACACCACGAAGCGACTTGATTCGGTCCGAGACCTGCAGTCGGTACACGAGGCCCTGGAATCGCTTGGCTTCGATCGGACGAGGGCAGCGCTGTGGGGCGGCTCCTACGGCGGCTACATGACGCTGGCGGGACTCGCTTTCCAACCCGAGCTGTGGGCGGCCGGCGTTGACATCGTAGGTATCTCGGACCTGGTCACGTTCCTGGAGAACACCTCCGACTACCGCCGCGCCTACCGCGAGCTGGAATACGGCTCGCTCGCGGAGGACCGCGACTTCTTGACCCGGGCATCACCACTGACTCACGTCGATGCGATCCGGGCGCCGCTGTTCGTGATCCACGGGCGCAACGATCCTCGCGTTCCGGTCGCCGAGGCAGAGCAGCTCGTGGTCCGCCTCAGGCGACGAGGCGTTCGGTGCGAGCTATGCATCTACGAGGACGAGGGACACGGCCTCGCCCGACTCGCCAACCAGCTCGACGCCTACCCCCGGGCGATCAAGTTCCTCGACGAGGTGCTCCGCAACTGAGACGTCAGCTGCTTACGTTGGGCACGGGGGCGACCACTTCTTCGGCGAGCCGCTGATCCGGCGGAGTTCGATCGCCTGGGCGTAGTCATGCCCGTGGGCGACTCATGCATCTCTGTCGTCGTAGACGCGGCCGCAGCACCGGTCCCTCCCGCTGCCTTGTCCGCCTGGAGAGCCGAAATCAGCTTGGCATCGGGGCTGGAGGATGAGTGACCGACGAGCACGCCGAGGCCCAGCGCGACCGGGACTTCGCGGCCAGTTCGGTGGGAGCGGCGGTGGCCGGCGCGGTGGCCCGTCCGGTGACGCTGATGTACATCTTCACCGGCGTCAACCTGCTGGCGGCCGCCACAGCGTTCGGGCGGCCGTGGAGGATGCGCGAAACTCAGAGCCGATGAGCGGACACGAGATCCACCACCTGATCCATGTGTACGGCTGCGCCGTCGTGTTCACGGCAGCGGCACTGCAGGCTCTGGGGGCGCCTGTTCCCGGCACCACGGTGCTGGTGGCGGCGGCTGTGTTTGCCGCCGCCAGCCACGGTTTGCCGATCGCCGGAGTGATCGCGTCCGGGGCGGCCGGCGTGGTTCTCGGAAGCAGTATCGGCTTTGCGATTGGCCGCCGCGGCGGCGTGCCGCTGCTCATGTGGGTCGGGCGGCGACTGCGCCAGAGCCCTGCTCGGGTCACGCGACTGCGGACCGAGTTCGCGCATCATGGCGCGGCCTGGGTGTTGATGGGGCGGTTCATCACCGGGGTCCGCAACGTGACCGGGCTGCTGGCCGGCGCCAGCGGGATGCCGGCGGCGCGGTTCCTGCTCGTCAGCAGCATCGCGGCCGTCGCCTGGGCTTCGCTCAACGCGCTCGAGTACTACTGGTTCGGCCGGGCCCTGGCCGGCGCCTCGACGTGGGTGGCGGTGCTGCTGGTGGGCGTTGGGTTGGCCTGGATGGCGCTGTCGCTGAATGTGCTGCGCAGGCGCGCGACGCGGCGCCTGCAATCCGGGCCCGAATGGGAATCCGAGAGCCCGGCCGCGTGAGCTCGATCGAGTCTCTCCTGACGCCGCTTCTGGAGCGGGACGCCTCAGGGCGGCAGTGGCTCGGAGCATTGCTGCGAGCGGCTCCCCGGGGTCCGGCTCGGCTGGGGGAGGAACTGCTGGAGATCCCCGGGTCGCTGTCGATGTCGCTGTCGGTGCGAGGGATCAGTGGGCGGTTGGGTGCCTTCGAATACCCGCTGGTGGCACCGCGAGGGCTCACCTCCTGGATGATCGAGCACCCCGAGGAGCTCGACTGGCCCGAGGGGGAGGAGATGTCGCCCGAGACGCTCCGCCTGCGGCGCGCGCTACTGAGAGACGATCCACCCGGCTCCCGGGCCAGGGCGCAGGAGCGCGCGCGGGAGTTGCTGCGCTCCCGGTCGGTGCTCTCGCAGGAGTGGTGGCGCTTTGAGCGCCCCGCCACGCTCGAGGGCGTCCTGATGACCGATCGGTTCGTGGTGAGCATCCTCGGCGGATCTCCGGATCCGCTGGGTCCGGTCACGCCCTGGTATCCGGCGCGATCGCGGCTGATCCGGGTCCTGGAGGCGGCGCGCGAGATCGCGGAGGGCCGCGTCTGGGGCGCGCTGCTCCTGACCGAGGCACCGTTAGAGCTCGGAGCGGACGTCCTGAGCGATGAGGCTCTGGGCCACGCAGCCCGCCACCTGAGTGCCGGCGAGCAGCGCGAGCTCCGGGCTGCGTATCTGGGCAACCTGACCTACGACGCGGCCGCCGAGGCCACGGCCGCCTGAACCCATGCGCGTGGCGATCGCCGTCCCGATCGAGGCCGAGCTCGTGGAGCGAATCCGGTCCAGTGGTCTGGAGCTGGAGGTGCTCTGGGAACCGGATCTGCTTCCACGCGCCCGGTACCCGGGCAATCACCAGGGGGCGGATGAGTTCAAGCGCTCTCCGGACCAGGAGCGACGCTGGCAGGAGATGCTCCACGGCGCCGAGATCCTGCTGGGGATGCCCGGAGATGATGCGCGCCAGCTGGCGGCGCTGACCCAGACGAGCGAGCGGCTGCGCTGGGTGCAGGCGATGGCTGCCGGCGCGGGTCAGCAGGTGCGCGCGGCGGGCCTGGAGCCGGACGTGCTGGAGCGCGTTGCCATCACCACCGCCAGCGGCGTCCACGCGGTCCCCCTCGCCGAGTTCTGCCTGATGGGTCTGCTGGCCTTCACCAAGAACCTGCCCCGGATGCTCGAGGATCAGCGTGCCCGCCGCTGGCCCGAGTACCCCAGCGGCGAGCTGCGTGACCAGACTCTGCTGATCCTCGGGCTGGGCAAGATCGGCGAGGAGGTGGCCAGGCTGGCCCGCGCCTTCGGAATGCGGGTGATCGCAGTCAACCGCCGCGGCGCCACCGACTCAGACGATGTTGAGACGGTAGTCTCGGTCGACCGGCTCTCAGAGGTGCTGCCGGAGGCCGATGCGGTGGTCATCTCGCTGCCCCTGACCGAGGAGACACGCGGGCTGGTGGACGAGCAGGCGCTGCGCTCGATGAAGCGGGGCGCGATTCTGGTCAACGTCGGGCGCGGCGCGGTCCTCGACGAGCGGGCGCTGATCGAGTGCCTGGGTGACGGGCAGCTGACCGGCGCCGCTCTGGATGTCACGACCCGGGAGCCTCCGCTACCCGACAGCCCGCTGTGGGAGCTCCCCAACGTGCTCCTCAGCCCGCATACGGCGGCCCTGTCGTTCCGGGAGAACGAACGGATCGTCGACCTGTTCCTGGAGAACTGCCGGCGCTTTGAGGCCGGCGAGGAACTCCTCAACCGGATCGATCCGCAGCACTACTACTGAGGGAGACCTCAGCTGTCCGCGGGCTCTTCTTCGGCGGTCTCCCAACCCTCCTGCTCGCCCTCCCCAGCCTCGTAGAGGGGTTCCATTGCGGGGTCGTCGCTCTCCCGCGGAACCTGTCCGCCGATCCTGGCCGACTCGGCCGCCGCCGCACTCTCCTCCCGGGCGATCAACACGTCGTCATCGGGAACGTTGTCTGGATCTTCCGCGCGGGCGTCCACTCGCTCCATCCCCTCAACATCGGACGGCCGTGGCCGCCTGCGCCGGCGCCAGGTCGCCGCGCCGGCGAACAGCAGCGCGCCGGTCGCGGCACGGGTCTTCTTGGTTATTCGAGCCATGCGTTCCTGATACCCGACCAGTGGGGGTGCAATCACGCTTGCCGGTTCCAGGGCCGGGTACAACTCCGACCTCGTGAGTGAATCGAGCCCCACCCCAGCCGCCTGTCCCCGTCTCGGAGCCTTCCCAGGATCCGGTGGCACCACGATATTCCGCGTCTGGGCACCAGCCAGCTCGAGCGTCGAGCTGGCGATCGGTGCCGACCGGCACGAGATGGCCTCGCGCGGGGAGGGCATCTACGAGGCCCGTGTGGGCCTGGGACCGGGCACGGACTACCGGTTCGTCCTGGATGACGGGACGGAGCTGCCCGATCCGTGGTCGCGCCAGCAGCCTCGGGGCATCGGCGGGGCCTCCCGCGTGGCCGAATTGGCCGTGCCCAAAGCCGGCCAAGTCGCGGATCGCAGCTGGTTCGGCGTGGCCCTGGAGGACCTGGTGATCTACGAGCTGCACGTGGGCACCTTCTCGCCTGAGGGCACCTTCGCCGGCGTCATCCCCCGGCTGGACGAGCTGCGGGAGCTCGGCGTGACCGCGATCGAGGTGATGCCGATCGCCACCTTCGCCGGACACCACGGTTGGGGCTACGACAGCGTCTACACATTCGCGCCGCACGAGGCGTACGGAGGCCCGGCGGGCTTCGCCAGGCTGGTTGAGGCGGCGCATGAGGCCGGCCTGGGCGTGATCCTCGACGTGGTCTACAACCACATGGGTGCGGCCGCCGACCAGGTGAAGGCGTTCGGGCCCTACACGACCGATCGTTACGAGACGTTCTGGGGTGAGGCGATCGACTACGCCCGGGTTCCGGTCCGGGAATGGGCGATCCAGAACGCCGAGATGTGGGTCCGGGACTACGGGGTGGACGGCCTGCGGCTCGACGCCGTGCAGGCGATCTTCGATGAGTCGCCCACGCACGTGATGGCCGAGCTGGCGACTCAGGTCAAGCAGATCAACCCCCGGGCGCTGCTGATCTCAGAGATGGAAATCGGAGATCTGCGACCGATCGAGCAGTGGGGTCACGACGCCCAGTGGGAGGACGGGCTCCACCACGCGGTGCACGTGCTGCTCACCGGGGAGCAGGAGGGCTACTACAGCGGCTACGGTCGGGTGGCCGACCTGGCGCGGGAGTTCCAGCGCCCGCAGGGGCGGCGGTTCGTGGGGTTCGCCCAGAATCACGACCAGGTGGGCAACCGGCCCCTGGGCGACCGGCTCCGGGGAGCGGATCTGCGGCTGGCGGCGTTCTGCGCGATCCTCTCGCGCGGCACCCCGATGCTCTTCCAGGGAGAGGAATATGACGAGTCGCTTCGGTTTCAGTACTTCACCGACCACACCAACCCGGAGATCGCGCGGATGACCAGGGAAGGCCGGCGCCGGGAGTTCGCTGACTTCTCCGGGTTCAGCGCCGAGGAGATTCCGGACCCGCAGGATCCACGGACGTTCGAGCGGTCAAAGCTCGACCCGGGCCGGGGCGACCCGGGGCACCGCGAGTACTACCGGGAGCTGCTGGCCCTGCGTCGAGAGTTGCCTGACGAGCTTGAGGTGACACTGGTCGATGAGGAGCGGCGCCTGCTGAAGTTCCGGCGCGGAACGGCCGAGCTGGTGGCCAACTTCTCCGACGCCAAGCAGGATGGCGTGCCCGCCCGCAGCGGGCAGGTGCAGTAGGTGAGCGTCGAGGCGCGTTCGATCCTCGTGCTCCGCCAGGATGAGTGGGTGGAGCGCCGGGCGGCTGAACTCGCCGCGCAGAGCCGCCAGGCGGCGGCCTGAGGCCCCCGTCCAGAGGTCGGCCAGCAGGATGTGACTCGGCGCCCCATCCGGCTCGTTCGATCGGTCAGACTGAACGCATGGGGAAGTTCGCCGGCACCGCTGAGGAAAGGTTTGAGCTGCTGGCCGGCGTCGCCCGGGTGTCCGACGGCACGATGTCGCTGGAGGAGACGGTGGACAGGCTGCTGGGCATCCTCGTCCCTGGGTTCTGCGACCTGGCCACGATCATCGCGGCCGGAGAAGGCGGCGCCTGGAGCAGGCTGGGAGCCAGGCTGGGCCCGCCGGCGACGGCCGAGGACGAGCAGCGGATGCGAGCCCGCCGGCAGGTCAGCGCGGCCCCGTTCGGCATCCCCGGCGCCCGGGAGGCGGTCAGCCTTCTCGTGTCGCCGCTGACCGAGGAGGACCTGCGAACGGTGGCCCTCGACGACGACGACCTCGAGTTGCTGCGCTCGTTCGACCTGGGATCTGCGCTGTTCATCCCCCTGCGGGCGCGGGGGCGGACGTTGGGCGCGCTGGCCTGCGGTTTGAGGCGACAGCGCGGGTCCTACGACGAGGATGACCTGCGGTTCGCCGAGGTGCTGGCCGGGCGGGTGGCGCTGGCGCTTGACTCCGCGGGGCTGTCGGAGACGGTGTCGGGGCTCGAGCGGCGCTTCGAGGTGGCTCTGCAGAGCCTGGCCGAAGCCGTTCTGGTTCGCGATGCATCGGGCGCGACGGTGTTCGCCAACCCGGCCGCTGCAGAGCTCCTGGAGGTGGACTCGCCGGATGATGTGGTGGGCGCCCCCCGGGGCGACTTCATGCGCCGCTACGCAGTCACCGACCCCACCGGACGCCCCCTGGACTTGACTGAGATGCCCTCCGCACAGGCGGCCCGGGGCGAGTATCCGGGGCCGCTGCTGGTGCGCAACGTCAATCGCGCCACCGGCCGCGAGCGGTGGCTGATGGACAAGGCAAGCCCGGTGTTCACCAGCGACGGCGAGGTGTCCCTCGTCGTCACGGTCGTGGAGGACGTCACCGAGGTCAAGCGGGCTGAGCTGACGCAGCGTCTGCTGGCCGAAGCCGGCCGGGAGCTGTCCTCCTCGCTGGACTACGAGCAGACCCTGCAGGGCGTGGCTCGGCTGGCCGTGCCGGAGTTTGCCGACTGGTGCGGAGTCCGGGTGCGAGGTGCCGGAGACCTGCTCCAGCAGGTGGCGGTGGCCCACGTCGAGCCGGACAAGGTTGCCCTGGCCAGAGAGTTCGGCGAGAAATATCCGAATCGGCTCAGCGATCCGGGTGGCGCGGCTCAGGTGATCCGAACCGGGGAGCCGCAGCTGATCCACGTCACCGAGGAGCTGCTGGCGGCTGCCCAAGTCGGGGCGGAGCAGCTGGATTTCGTGCGCAAGCTGCAGATGCGCTCGGTGCTGATCGTGCCGCTGGCCGTGGCCGGACAATCGCCGATCGGCGCGCTGACGCTGGTGCGCGCCGAGTCGGCGCGAGTGTTCAGTGACGACGACCTGACGGTGGCGTTGGAGCTGGGGCGCCGAGCGGGCACCGCGGTGGAGAACGCGCGCCTGTACACCGAGCGCTCGGCAATCGCCAGCACGCTGCAGCAGAGCCTGCTGCCTCCCCAGCTGCCGGACCTCCCCGGCTTTCGCATGGCGTCGCTGTACCGCGCCGCGGGGGCGCAGAACGAGGTCGGCGGTGACTTCTACGACGTCTTCTCGGTGGCCAGTGGGTGGGTGGCGGTGGTCGGCGACGTGGCCGGGCGGGGCGCCGAAGCTGCCGCGCTCACCTCACTGGCCAGGTACACGCTGCGGACGGCCAGCCGGCTGCTTGACGATCCGCTGGAGGCCGTGCAGCAGCTCAACCTCGCGTTGCTGGAGAGGCCGCAGCTGTCGCTGGTCAGCGTCTGCTACGTGCTGGTGCGAGAGTCTGAGGAGCGTGTGACAGCAGAGGTCATCCTGGCCGGGCATCCGCCGGCCTACCACCTGCGCCAAGGGGTACCGGAACCGGTGGGTGAGTTCGCGCCGTTCCTCGGCCTGGCGGACGGCGAGGGGTGGCAGGCGACCCCGGTGGATCTAGGTCCCGGTGACCAGCTCGTCCTCTACACCGACGGGGTGACCGACGCGGTCGGCGAGACCGAGCGGTTCGGGGAGGCGAGGCTGGCTGAAGCCCTGTGCGACAGCGCCAGTGCGGAGGACGCGGTGCGCCGGGTCCACAACGCGCTGCGGGAGTTTGCCCGCGGTCCGCAGTCCGACGACACGGCGATCCTGGCGGTGGAGCGGGTGCCGGTGGAGGATCGGGCGGGCGTCTCGGCCGGGTAAGGGCCCGACCCTCCATTTGTCCGGGCTGTCGCGTTCCGTGCATCCAGGCGCTACCGTGCCAGCGATGTCGTGGGCAGGCGACAGATGAGACGGTTGCCGGTTTTCGTCCTGGTGATGGCGGCCATGCTGGCCGCCATCACCCCGGGAGCGCTCGGGGCCCAGCGCCTGGTGCGCGTCGGCCAGACACCCCGGCTTCCCGCCGGCACACGGCTGGTGGGCGCAGTTCCTCGCGGGCAAGCGCTGCACGTCACGGTGGCGCTCGCGCCTCGAACTCCGGCAGCGCTGGCGCAATACGCGCACGCGGTCAGCGATCCGGCTTCCCGGCTCTTTCACCGGTTTCTGACCCCGGCTCGGTTCGTCGCGCGGTTTGCCCCAACGCGCGCCCAGGTGGACGCCGTGCTGGCGTCGCTGCGCCGCCGCGGGCTGAGTCCCGGCCCGGTCAGCGCCGACCGCCTGGCGATACCGATCGAGGGCTCCGCCGCCGTCATCGAGCTGGCCTTCTCCGTCTCGCTGGCAGAGGTCAGGCTGCCAAATGGGAGCAGGGGAGTGGTGAGCGTCTCGCCGCCGGCGATCGACGCCCCGGTGGCGGGCCTCGTGCAGTCCGTCGTGGGCCTGGACAGCCTGAGCTCGCCAACGCCGGTGTCCGCTCGTCGCCCGGTCGCCACTCGCCCGGCTGCGAGCTCTCGGGGTGCAGTCGCGCCGCAGGCGGCCACCGGAGGACCTGACGCGTGCGCCACCGCACGTGCTGATGCCCCATCCAACTCTGCCTACACCAGCGATCAGATCGCTTCCGCGTACGAGTTCTCCGGCCTCCTCCGCGGCGGTGACAAAGGCCGGGGCGTGACCGTGGCGGTCTACGAGCTCGAGCCCGACGCCCCGTCTGACATCGCCACCTACCAGAGCTGCTACGGGACACACGCCTCCGTCAAGTACGTCAAGGTTGATGGCGGTGCCGGCAGCGGGGCCGGTTCCGGTGAGGCGGCGCTCGACATCGAGCAGCTGATCGGGCTGGCACCGCGATCCCGGCTGCTGGTCTACCAGGGACCCAACTCCGACTCGGGCTCGCCGGGCGCCGGTCCGTATGACGTGTACAACGCGATCGTCAGCCAGGACCGGGCATCGGTGGTGTCCACCTCCTGGGGCGTGTGCGAGCCGCTCCAGGGCCAGAGCGCCGCGGACGCCGAGAACACCCTGTTTGAGGAGGCGGCGCTCCAGGGACAGACGGTCCTGGCCGCCTCCGGTGACTCCGGATCGGAGGGCTGCTACGGATCTCCGCTTCCTGATCCCCAACTGGCGGTCGAAGATCCGGCCAGCCAGCCGTTTGTGACCGGCGTCGGCGGGACCTCTCTGACCAGGCTGGGACCGCCTCCCAGCGAGAGCACCTGGAACGACAGCCTTCTACTTGGTGGCGCCGAGGGCGCCGGCGGCGGCGGGATCTCCTCGCTGTGGTCGATGCCGGTCTACCAACGCCGAGCACCGCGGTCACTGGGCGTCATCGGATCCAACTCCTCCGGCTCACCGTGCGGGGCGAGCAGTGGGGACTGCCGCGAGGTCCCGGACGTCTCCGCCGACGCCGACCCGAACACCGGCTATCTCATCTACTACAACGGCTCAGGCTCGGAGACCGGGGCAGAGCAAGGCTGGCAGGGCATCGGCGGTACCAGCGGCGCGGCGCCTCTGTGGGCCGCCCTCGTGGCGCTGGCCGACGCCAACCCGGCCTGTGCGCGGGAGCGCCTTGGCTTCGTGAACCCCACCCTGTACCGGCTGGCCGGCCAGGATC
>Ga0182024_10007495_pt1 | contig 23495 bp, 15 predicted proteins | sample P32metaG_FD_120480 | JGI IMG/M metagenome (GOLD analysis project Ga0182024, IMG submission 120480) | Permafrost microbial communities from Stordalen Mire, Sweden - P3-2 metaG (Illumina Assembly) | ecosystem: Environmental > Terrestrial > Soil > Wetlands > Permafrost | place: Sweden: Stordalen... | reverse complement strand
TCGATATTGGATGTTTGATTGGCGTTTGCAACAAGGTTAGCGTTGTATTCATACCGCAATCCAAAATCCATCTTCAGGCTGGGAACGATCTGCCATCCATCCTGGATATAAACGTGAGCCCAGCCGGTGTGCGCGTTTTCCGCGCCCTCGCCAATTCCCACCTGGCCCTGGCTGGGCACACCAAAGAGGAAGTCGGCAAATGCATTTCCCGAAGACGCGCCGTTGTACGTGTATGTCCCGCGCGCGTTATTAGGAAATGTTGGGTTAAAGTCCAAATGAAAATAGTAGGCGCCAAATTGAAGAGTATGTTGGCCGTGATGCCACAACACGTTGTCGAAAAATTCATAATTGCGATCGACTCGACTGACAAAACCCGCAGCGGTTCCAATCGTTGAAAATACTCCGCTCAAATTCACCTGCGGGTAGCCCATGTCCGCGGGATTCTGCGTTGTTCCCAACAAACCATATGTGGAGGCGAAGGGATTTCCGGCATTGGGATCGCCCTGGCCGCCTGAAACGCTAAGCCAGCCAAAGCGAAATTCATTCAGCAGATTTGCGTTAAATGTGTGCGTTTCTCCGACGGAAAAATTAACGGAATGAGTTCTGAGCGTGCGTCCAAAGCCGGGCAAAAGCGCTTCGTTCAGCACGCTGGATCCGAAGGGATCGAATTCATTGGCATCGAAAACGGATCCGCGGATAAATGCGGAGTCGTTCATCGAGAATTGGTGGTCGATGCGTGCATTGTATTGGTTGGTGTCGATGCTTTGTTGTCCCACGGCCAGCAAATCATTGGAGTTGCCCGGCCCGGGCGCACTGGTGGGCTGAGGCAAGAGGTTAAGAAGCGCGAGGGCCGCCGCACTCATGTGGAAATTCGGATCGCTATTCAGGTTCGCGCCTGCGTATGAAATTCCGGTGAACGGGTCTTTGAACGAATTGAACGTGCTGGATAGGCCTGTCAGATTTCCCGTTCGCTCCGCAGTCGTCGGCACATTGAAAGCCTGCGACAAGGAATTGCGCGTTCGTTGTCCCTCATAATTCACAAAGAAAAAAGTCTTGTCGCGCAAAATCGGTCCGCCGAATGTGCTGCCAAACTGATTTTCGCGGAACGGCGTGGCCACCCCAGGCTCAGCGAAAAAATTTCTGGCGTCGAAAATATCGTTGCGCAGGAATTCATACACGCTACCGTGAAACGCATTGCTTCCGGATTTGGTGATGACGTTGACTACCGCGCCGGACTTTCCGCCGAACTCGGCGTTGTAATTGGTTTTCAGCATGTTGAATTCGCTGATGGCGTCCGTCGAGGGGCTCAGCACTACGTTGTTGAAATATTCATCGGTGACATTCACGCCGTCCACCAGGAAAAGATTGTGACCGGTTCGATTGCCCATCACGTTGATCAGCTTGCCGGTCTGCTGCAGGGCGTCTCCGCGAGTCCCGCCCGGCGGGCTGACGACGCCTTCGCCAAGCAAAGTCAGTTCCAGGAATTCGCGCCCTTTGAGAGGAAGGTCCACCACCTGCTGATTCTGAATGACATCCTTAATTTCAGCGGACTGCACCTGAAGAATGGAGGAGGTGCCTTCCACCGTAACCGTTTCGCTTTGCTCGCCCAGCGTGAGATCGAAATCCTGGCGGACGTGATCGCCGACGTGGAGCACGACATGCTGCTGAACCGCTTGTTTGAATCCTTGCGCGGAAACCGTCAACGTATACTCACCAAGAGGAAGCTGCGGCAGCAGGAAAAGCCCTGATTCATTCGTTGTGGCTGTGAATTTTTGCTGCGTTGCGATGTGCGTGCCATCCACTTCGGCGCCGGCAATGATCGCGCCCGTGGGATCTTTTACTTGCCCGGCGATTTCCGCCGTATTCATTTGGCAGAACGCAGCGACGGAGCCAATCCCTAAAATGGCCGCCAGCAAAAATAATGTGCGGACAGCGCCTGCCATTTGCTTCAGCACGAAAATGCCTCAACTTGGGAGACCAATTTTGCCTGTCGGTAAGGCTTCTATCTATTTCTATCTAAAAGTTGAATTGGACCTGTCTTAATAAATTCCCATCTATAGAGCCACACACTGCCCATGACCCATATCTTGACACTGTTTCTTGCAAGGTGCTAGCCTCGATTTAGTAGAACCCCTCCGCCATTTGCGAGGGATACCTATGAAGCCAAAGTGCCTGCCAACTCGATGGTACGTTATTTGCCTTTCTTTGCTATTGGGCGTTTTGGTATTGGGTATTGTCCAGTGGAGTTTCCTTCCGATATTAATTCAAAACGGTCCAGTCGGTGGCGCCTCTCTTGAAATGTCGGCAAGCCATTCTTCGAAATTTGCGGCTCCCTTCAAATGTTTGTTCGGTGATAGTTTGCAGCCGTGTCTGGTACGGTCGAGAATTGCCGTGCAGAGAATTAGTGCAGGAATTACGCTGGTTCCGGAAGCTCCGGTTTCCGGCAAAGACGATCTGTTTATTTCCAGTCATCATCTGCGCGGTCCACCTACCTGCTAAAAGATTGCAGAGCAGACCTGCGATTGCTCCCATTAAATATTTAGTAATATACGGGAACTAGCCTGATGGAAGCGGTATAGACTCCATCCCAAGCAGCACTTGACTCATCAAATGCGGTCTCACGAATAGGGATCTGGCATGAAATGAGTCCTGGCTGGTCTTGGATTTGCTGTGGATTTCCATTCTGGAGAAGCGATGACCTTAAATCGGTTGGAGCCGTCCGTACTTGAAGAGTTGCGACAGTTGGATTCTTGCAGCGTAGCAAACGCGATTGAAACGTTTGGAGTACGTTTACGCAATACAGGGTTTTCCGATTCCTCCATCCATTGCATGTTTGAGGACGCGCCTCCATTGGTTGGCTATGCAGCCACGGTGCGTATCCGCACATCCGAGCCGCCTATGGAAGGGGAAAGCTATTACTATCGGTTGGACTGGCTGGATTATTTTTCCAGCATTCCGTCTCCCGGAATACTGGTTTTGGAGGACTTAGACCCGCATTCCGGGCGCGGGTCATTTATCGGCGACGTTCACGAAAATATCTTGCATGTACTTGGGTGCGTTGGAGTTGTGACAAACGGTGCAATCCGCAACCTGGAGACCGCCCAAACACTCAAACTTCAAGTATATGCGCATAACCTGACGGTTTCTCACGGGTTTGCCCACGTCATAGATTTTGGGGGCCCCGTCAAGATCGGTCAGATGGATATTCAGTCTGGCGACGTGCTGCATGGAGACCGGCATGGAGTGCAAACCATTCCATTCGAGATCGCGGCAAATGTTCCAGCTGCGGCCCAAAGGTTGAAGGATGAAGAGCTAGAGATCATTCGATTGTCACAATCGGATGCTTTCACTGTGAAAAAACTTAGATCCATGGTGGATGCACTTCGATTAAAAAGAAAGAATTAGACAGGGTTGATGCCGTCATGCGAGAAAGCGGAGGTTTTTCCGTGAAGCCGATTCGTAAGCACGTAAATGCATTCCTGCTGTTGGTTCTTCCCGCGATGCTCATTGGATGCGGAGATGGGCACAAGGCGGCGGCTGACGACGTTTCCAATGCTCCGGAGGCCGCTGTCGTAAAAGTGACGCGCGGAAATATCGCGGACAGCCTGGAAATTGCGTCGGAATTCGAGCCATTTCAGGAAGTTGACGTGTATGCAAAAGTTTCGGGCTACATCAAGAAACTTTACGTCGACTACGGAACGCACGTGAAGCAGGGACAAATCCTGGCTGTTCTGGAAATTCCCGAACTGCAACAGCAGATCCAGCAGGATGACGCATCCATTCACCGCAGCGAGCAGGAAATCGAGCGTGTGCATGAAGATCTGAACCGCGCGCAATCGGCTTACAACGTCGCACACCTCACGTACACGCGTCTTGCCGACGTGCAGAAATCACGCCCGGAACTTGTTGCGCAAGAGGAAGTGGATGTTTCCAAGGGCAAAGACATGGAAGCGGACGCCGAAGTTTCCGCGCAAAAAGCGGCGCTGTCGGCAGCCGATCAGTCCTTGCTCGTCTCCAAAGCCACGCTCGGCAAGGATCAGGCCATGTTCGATTACGCGCGCATGACGGCGCCATTCGATGGCGTGATTACGCAGATTTACGCGTATACCGGCGCACTTCTTCCGGCAGGAACATCCTCCAACAAGGGCGACTCGGCGCTCTGCCGGCTTTCGCAAAACAGCCTTTTGCGCCTCGTTATTCCGGTTCCCGAACGCGCGGTCTCCGGCATTCACATTGGGGAATCCGTTGCTGTAAATGTTTCGGGAATGGACAAAACATTTGAAGGAAAAATTGTTCGCTTCTCGGACCAGATCGATACGACTACGCGGACCATGCACACGGAAGTGGATGTTCCCAATCCCAAGTACGAAGTCGTGCCGGGAATGTATGCTTCCGTAAAAATCCCGCTCCATTCTGACGCAAAAGTTTTGACCGTCCCGATGCAGGCATTTCAAGCGGGAAGCGAAGGCAAGGGAGTCGTATTCGCAGTAGGTCCGGGGAACAAGATTGAAAGGCGCGATGTAACCATTGGATTGCAATCGGCCAACGATGTGGAAATCACTTCCGGCCTGCAGGAAAACGACACTGTAATTTTTGGAAGCCTCGGGCAATACCGACCAGGGGAAGTGGTTACGCCGAAATTGGTCGAGCCGTCGCGCATGCAATAGGAGACTTAGATGCCATCATTTGCAGTCCGACATCCGTATTTGATTATCGTTTTCTGTTTGTTTGTGGTTGTGCTGGGTTTGACCAGCGTGGTGCGCATGCCGGTGGATATGTTTCCGCCGATTAATATTCCCGTCGTTCTGGTCGCTACGTTTTACAGCGGGATGCCGCCGCAGCAAATCGAAGCCGATATTACCGATACGTTTGAGCGGTTCTTTACTCTGGCGAGCGGCGTGGACCATATGGAGTCGCGATCCTTGCCCGGCGTGAGTTTGATAAAAATTTATTTTCAGCCGGGGACGGATGCCGACGCGGATGTGACGTCGATATCCAATCTCGCTATGGCGGATTTGCGCAGATTGCCGCAGGGAACTTTGCCGCCTGTCGTGCTGAAAGTGGACGCCTCGAGCCTGCCTGTTTGCCTGCTGACGGTAAAGGGCGAAGGTCTGGATGAAACCCAGTTGCATGACTATTTGCAATTTCAGATTCGCAACCAGATTGCGGGTGTTCCGGGCGCAACCGTTCCGCCGCCCTACGGCGGCAAGTACCGGCAAATCATGGTCTATGTGGACCCGCTCAAATTGCAGGCGCATGAATTAAGTCCCATGGACGTAGTGCGCGCAACGAACCAATCCAACCTGATTTTGCCCGCGGGCGATGTGCGGCTTGGCCCGATCGATTACAACATTTACACCAATGCGCAAGTAGCCGATGCCGATGCGCTAAATCAGGTGCCGCTTAAAACGGAAGGAGAAAAATCCGTATTCATCGGCGATGTTGGCAAAGCGGTGGACGGTTCCGCACTGCAATACAACATGGTTCGCGTGGACGGACAGAAATCGGTGTACGTGGCGGTGCAGAAGCAGGGCGGCGACACGAACACAATCGCCGTGGTGGACGGGATTCGTAACGCCATTAAAAATTTGCGGGATATTCCTCCGCAACTGAAAGCGTTCGTCACCTTCGACCAATCCGTTTTCGTGAAGCAAGCCATATCCACCGTGCTGCGCGAAGGTGGAATCGGAATCATCCTGACCGGGGCAATGATCATGATTTTTCTGGGAAGCTTCCGCGCCACGGTCGCCGTTTTTCTTTCCATTCCAATTTCCGTGTTTATCACATTTTTCATTCTGCATAGCGCGGACAAATCGATTAACGCGATGGTGCTTAGCGGGCTGGCGCTAGCGTTCTCGCGCTTGATCGACGATTCCGTCGTCGTGATTGAAAATATTTATCGCCACCTGGAGATGGGCGAAGAGCCGGCGGTGGCGGCGGTCAAAGGAACAAACGAAGTCGCGCTCGCGGTGTTGGCCATCATGCTGGTCGCCGTGGTTGTATTTTTCCCGGTTACGTTTCTGTTCGGCGTGAGTTCGTATTTATTCGGGGCGTTAGCGCTGGCTGTGGTCCTCGCCCTGTTCGCTTCTTACTTTGACGCGGTAACCGTCGTGCCATTGTTCTGCGCAAACTATCTGAAGGCCATTCATGACCACGGTGTGGCGGAGGAAGGGAAGAAGCAGTCTTGGGGAGCGCGATTCCATTCAAAATTCAACGAGAAATTCGAATTGTTGCTCAATTTTTACGAAAAATGGGTCAGGAGAGCCTTGGATCGTCCCGTCGCGGTGCTGGTCGGTTTTCTGATATTTTTCTGCCTTTGTTTTCTATTGTATCCCTTCATGGGCGTCTCATTTTTTCCGCGTACCGACGCAGGCCAATTTGTGATCAACCTGAAGGCGCCGACGGGAACCCGCATTGAACTCACCGACAATTACGTGAAGCGTGTGGAAGACATTATTCATCAGGTTGTGCCCTCGGATGAGTTGGAAACCATTGTTTCCAATATTGGCCTCACGCCCGACCTCTCTTCCTTGTTCACGCCGAATTCCGGCATGCATACCGCATTTATTCAGGTCGGATTGAAGGAGGAACACAAAAAAAGCAGCTTCCTTTATATGGATGAGGTGCGTTCGCGCATTCAATCGCAAATTCCCGACCTGCGTACTTATTTTCAATCCGGCGGCCTGGTGGATGCCGTTCTCAATCAGGGCGCACCTGCTCCCATTGACGTGCAAGTGAGCGGAATGGACCTCAATACAGACAACGGCATCGCGCAGAACCTGGCGCGCCAGTTCAGGGAAGTTCCCGGAATTTCCGATGTTTATATTCCGCAGGATATGGATTATCCCGCCCTGCAAGTAAACGTGAATCGCGCGCGGGCAAGCGAACTCGGACTCAGCCCTCAGGAAGTGGTGGACAATTTAATCACTTCGCTCACGTCGAATGCCATGATCGCGCCTGGCTATTGGGTCGATCCGAAAAGCGGCAACAATTATTTTGTAACCGTGCAGTATCCCGAAAATCAGGTGCGCACGATTCAGGATTTAAAGGCCATGCCGCTGCGCGGAGTTGGATTGAAAATGCCCACCTATCTGGATCAAGTCGCCGATGTGAACGTCGTACAATCGCCGACGGAAGTGGATCATTACCAATTGCAAAGATCGCTTGATATTTATGTGGCTCCATCGGGCGAGGACTTGGGAAAACCGGCCGCGGCGATTTCCAAAATTATTGCCGACACCAAACTCCCACCGAACATCCGCATTAACATGCGCGGCCTCATTGTTACCATGCAGAATTCTTTCCGCAGTTTCGGAATCGGATTGGTCCTGGCCATCCTGCTGGTTTATTTAATTCTGGTCGCGCAGTTCGCATCCTTCACCGATCCATTTCTGATCATACTTGCCGTGCCCACGGGGCTTGTGGGTGTGATCATCACGCTGGTTCTTTCCGGGACAACGCTGAACATTCAATCTTTAATGGGCATCGTCATGCTGCAAGGCATGGTGGTCTCGAACAGTATTCTGATTGTGGACTTCGCCAATGTTTTACGAAGCGAGGGGCGTTCCGTGATTGAAGCTGTAGCACACGCTTGCCGCATCCGGTTGCGCCCGATATTGATGACCTCGCTTGCGACGGTCGTCGGCCTGCTCCCCATGGCTTTCAAGTTGGAGACGGGCAGCGAGGCCTATGCGCCGCTCGCGCGGGCCATCATCGGCGGCTTGATCTCCTCCATTCTGCTCACCATCTTTGTGGTGCCGGCAGCCTACTTGTTGATTTACCGACGCCGCGAGACAGCGGCTATCCCGCCGGGCATTGAGGAGGCGCACTAATGTTTGGCGCTTGCCGATTCCAGTTTTTGCTTTTTTTGTTCGTTGCTGTCGCTGCGCCCATGCGATGCATGGCACAAACTTCGCCGCAGACCCCGTCTCCTAATCCAATTCCGGCTCAGCCGATGGCCCTGCCGCCTGCCCAATCGCAGCAGCCTCAGAATCAGACCGGACAGCGGCTGACATTGGCCGATGCGGAAGGAATTGCGATTCAAAATCATCCGCGCATTCAGGCGGCGACGCAATTGGCTTCGGCCGCTGCGGCGCAAGTAAGAGAAGTTCAATCGATTTATTATCCGCAAGCGAGCGGTGCCGCCACCGGCGCCTACGCGGAAACAAATAGCCGCATATCCGCGGGATTCTTGAACAGCCCTGCGATCTTCAATAAATTTGCCGATGGAGTGTCCGTAAGCCAGCTCGTCACGGATTTTGGGCGCACGCATGAGCTTTCCAAGAGTTCGCATTATCACGCACAAGCGGAGCAGGAAAATGTGGTGACCACACGCGCCGACGTGTTGTTGCGCGTGAACCTGTCTTACTTCAACGTGATGAAGGCTCAATCCGTTCTCCGCGTGGCCGAGGAAACCGTAAAGGCGCGTCAACTGGTTTCGGATCAGATCACCGCACTGGCCAAGAGCAGCCTCAGATCCGGCCTGGACGTCAGTTTTGCGAACGTCGATCTCGCCAGATCGCAGCTTTTGCTAGTCCAGTCGCAAAACGATTTGCAGTCTTCGTTTGCGCAACTTTCCGATGCACTCGGCTACTCGGATCAGCGACCGTTCCAGTTGGTTGAAGAGCCTTTGCCGGGTGCTCCTCCGCCTGACGTTGCGCCGCTCATCGTCGAGGCATTGCAAAATCGTCCGGAAATCATCAGTCAGGGATTCGATGTGCGTTCCGCGCAGAACTATGCCACAGCCGAACGTGATCTTTGGTTTCCCACGATCTCTGCCGCGGGAGTGACGGGTCTTGCCCCTTTTCGTCAGGATAGTTTGCCGAGCCGTTATGCAGCGGCGGGATTCAACGTAAATGTTCCCATTTTCAATGGCCGCCTGTTTAATGCCGAACACACCGAGGCGACCGCGCGAAGCCACGTGCAGGAACAATATCTCCGCGATCTTCAAAATCGCATCGCTCAGGATGTGCGCATGTCCTGGTTGAATGTAATGTCCGCCTATCAGCGCCTTACCCTGACGCAACAGCTGCTGGACCAAACTACGCAGGCCTATGATCTGGCAAAGGGGCGGTACCAACTGGGATTGAGTTCGATTATTGAACTGAGCCAGGCGCAATTGAATCTGACCGAGGCTCAAGTGGAACAAGTCAGCGCGCAGTACGACTACGAAAGCCAAACAGTCAATTTGAATTACCAATTGGGCCGGGTGAAATAAATCACGAATGAGTTTTTTGAAACAGAATCCCTACACTTGACAACCTGAAATCCGGCAAACTATGCTGGCGCCTTGAAAGTCGCCATTGGTTCCGACCACGCCGGATTTGAGTACAAAGAAAAAATCAAGGTGCTTTTAACTTCGCTCGGGCACGAGGTCCGGGATTTCGGCACGTTCAGCACTGACCCTGTCGATTATCCGCTGTTTATTCGTCCCACGGCGCAAGCGGTGGCCAGCGGTGAATTTGAGCGCGGCATTGTGCTTGGCGGATCGGGAAATGGCGAAGCCATAGTTGCCAATAAAGTGCGCGGCGTTCGCTGCGCGCTGTGTTGGAGCTTGGAAACCGCGAGGTTGGCGCGAGAGCACAACGACAGCAATGTTCTTTCTCTTGGCGAGAGAATGATTCCTGAGGATCTGGCGTTGGAAATTGTAAAGATCTGGTTGACGACGCAGTTTGCAGGCGGGCGGCATGCCCGCCGCATTGCTGAGATCGAATAGAATCCACGGACATATTGCGGAGCAAGAAGGAATGAAACGTTTTACGAAGATTTCGCTTATTGTGGTTCTGTGTCTCGTGGCCGTGTTGGCAGTGGGAATTACGGCTACGATTGGATGGCGGCCGATCCTTGGTCCGCGCGTGCGTCCTCTTACCAATCGAACATTCGAATCGACCCCTGAACGGCTGGCGCGCGGAAAATATCTCGTGGAAAGTGAAGCTGCGTGCGTGGATTGCCATTCTCCTCACGATTGGAGCAAGCACAACGCTCCGATTCTTCCGGGGATGGAAGGGGCGGGCCGGGATTTTAGGGAGTTAAAAGGCCTGCCCGGCGATGTCTTTGCGCCTAATATAACGCCCGACCCCGAAACCGGATCGGGGAAGTGGAGCGATGACGCGCTGGCACGCGCAATTCGCGAGGGAATCGGCCATGATGGGCGCACGCTATTTCCGATGATGCCGTATGAAGCCTACCGGCATCTTCCGGACGAAGATCTGGCATCGATCATCGTGTTTTTGCGGTCCCTGCCACCGGTTCGAAACTCTGTGCCGAAAACGGAAATTATTTTCCCGGTGAAATACTTAATGCGCAGCAGCCCCGAACCAATCGCTGAACCGGTTTCCATGCCTGACGTTTCGGATCAAGTGAAGCGTGGCGCTTTTCTCGTGACGATTGCGGGATGCAAAGATTGCCACACCCCGGTGGAGCATGGCGATCCGCTGCCAAACATGGAAATGTCCGGTGGACAAATATTCGAAGGGCCTTGGGGCCGAGTCGCCAGCGCAAACCTTACGCCCGATCCCTCGGGCATCCCGTACTACGATGAAGCATTATTCCTTCAGGCGATTCGAACCGGATACGTCAAGGCGCGACCGCTGAATCAGATCATGCCGTGGCGGCATTATGGCGGAATGACGGACGACGATTTAAAAGCGATCTTCGCCTACATCAAAACTTTAAAGCCGATTCATCATGTTGTGGACAATTCCGAACCGGCAACGATGTGTGTTATTTGCAGGGTAGCTCACGGTGGAGGCGATAAGAATCAGAAAAATTAGAAGAACCTTGAGTATTTTTCGTGGTCGGTGAATTATGTGTCATTACTGCCCGATCACTAGCACGGAAAAAGTGCCAGGAATAACTGGTGCCCTTCCCCGGGGATTTTCCGGCGAGGGAGCGGGCTTCGGTCCAAGTTCCGCGCCAGCAACGTAGATCTTTCCAGTTTTTCGATCGACGGCCATGGTGCGGGCTCCGGGTTCTGTGGCCACTTTTTCGACCAGGTCATATTGGTCCGGGGTTTTCTGTTTGTAGATCCAGAGCATTCCATCCGCACCCGTGGAAAAATAAGCCAGTCCCGTCTTTGGATCGAATTCCGCCGCGTCCACGCCTCCGCCAATCGGATTGGATCCGACAACTTTTCCAGAGTTAGCGTCCACCACAAGCATCATGCCTGCGCCGCGGCAGCCGATAATAATGCGTGAATGCGCGCGATCCATATCCATGCTGCTCGGCGCCTGGCAGGGCGCAGTGGGCCATGTTTCCAGCACCGTTAAATTTTTTGCATCGAGTTTCAACATGGTGTTGCGATCCTGCATGTTCAGAAAAACATGGCCGGCTTCGTCCGAAGCGAGATGCTCGGTCCTGCCGCCAAGATTTTCGATCGTGCCAACGATTGTGCCGGTTTTGGCATCGATGGCGGTGATGCGTTTGCTGCCGCGATCGGCGGTGAAAATGCGCTTCGTCAAATGGTCGTAGATAATTCCGTTGGGATCATCGCCGACTCTGACTTCGCCGATTTTCGCTAACGTCTTCAAATCAAAAATCACGACGGAGCCGGGATTGCTTTCGCTGATAAATCCGCGCCCAAATTCCGAAGCGATGGCCGCGCCGTGCATATCCGGACCGCCGGAAATTTTCCCGACGATGGCCCCGGTATCGAGATCGAGGACAACAATTTCCGTGTCATGCGAAACGTACAGGCGTCGCGCATCGCTATCCGCCGCAACATAATCCCAGCCGCCATTGCCGGGAATGGGAATTTTCTCGATCGCATGATAAGAGCTTGCCGCAGCAGCGACGATTGCAAAAGCAGACAATAAGACAATGGACCACGCGACAAGCCGCAAAATACCCGGCAACATTTTTTTCATAGGATTTTTCCTCGATTGCGGATTGAAAATGGCGGCCAAATATTTGGCCGCCAAGGCAGAAGCATTCTAGTCCACGGCAGGAAGTTTGGAAACATCCCAGCCGCCGCCAAGAGCTTTTACCAGGAGCACTGTGGAAGTGAGGCGCCGCGTGAGAAGACTGACAGAAGTTCGCTCATTCTCAAGCGCCGCACTCTGCGCGGTAATTACCGTTAAATAGGTATCCAGTCCGCCCTTATATCGATTGGTAGACTGCTCGAGCGCGCGGTTTGCCGCGGCGACCGCAGCGTCCTGTGTTTTCGCCTCTTCCTCAAGCACTCGAAGGTCGGACAGGGAATCTTCCACTTGCTGAAACGAGGTGAGCACGGTTTGTTGATAGTCGGCAATCATTTCGTCATACGTAGCCAGCGCCTGGTCGGAAACTGCGCGTCTGCGACCAGCGTCAAAAATAGTTTGCGCGGCCGTCGCGCCCACAGCCCAGATCGCGCTCGGTCCCGTCAGCCAGTTTGGAAACTGTCCGCTCTCGAATCCCGCCGCAAGTCCCAGAGTGATCGTTGGAAAGAAGGCCGCCCGCGCAATTCCAACTTGTTCGTTGGCGCTGGCTACTCTTCTTTCCGCGCCGGCGATATCCGGGCGGCGCTCGAGCAATTGCGAAGGAAGTCCGGGCGGGGGCACCGGCGGAATTGCCGGCAACTGAGCCGGATCCAGGTGGAAGGAAGAAGCGGGTTGGCCAATGAGAACGGCTACGGCATGCTCAAATTGATCACGCGCCGAAGTGATGTCGATATCCTGCGCGCGCGTTTGCTCCAGTTGCGTGTCGGCCAGATCCACATCTTCTCTCGAAGCTACGCCACCTCTGAAACGCTCTTCCGTCAAGTCGACCGCTTTTTGAAATGCCTGAACGTTCGAATCAAAAAGCTGCTTCTGCGCGTCGAGTCCGCGAAGCGTCATGTAATCCAAGGCCAGTTCCGCATGCAGGCTCAGGCGAATCGTTTCCAAATCCGATGCCGTTGCTTGCGCCAGAGTGCGGCTTAACTGTACGGAATGGCGCACGCTTCCCCAGGCGTCAACTTCGTAGGAAACCTGTCCCTGAAGCAGCAAATCGGAATAATCCGTTGGGGAAGTCGCCCCATGCAACGACTTAGTCGTGGACTGGCGATTTTGACTGGGCGAAAAGCCAGCCGTCACAAACGGATAAAGCTGCGACCTTGTTTGCCGCAGCACATCACGCGCTTCCTGAAAGCGGTCAACCGCTGCGCGTAACGATTGGTTGGAGACGGCAATCTTGTCTTCCAGGGCGTTTAATTGAGGATCTTGAAAAATCTCCCACCAATTGCCCTTTTGCGCTTCATCGCTCGGCGATGCCGGCTTCCAATTTGCATTTTCTTTGTAGGAAGTCGGAATCTGCGATACCGGTTTTACATATTTGGGGCCGACTGAGCAGCCTTCGATCAAAAGGAAGGCAAGCAAAAGAATCGGCCATGCTGTGAAGTCGAAGCGAAAGAATTTAATGAACCGCGGATTTCCACCGACGCGGGCCATTACGGTTTCACCTGTGCCGGAGCCGCCTTGTCGGCGACGACTTGCACTGTCGCGCCATCGTTCAGCGAGTCCGAGGGGTTCAAGACGACCGATTCATCGCCTTTCAATCCTGCGACGATTTCAATTTCCGTTCCAAAATCCCTGCCCGGCGTAACCGGAATCAATTTGATTGTCTTTCCATCCTTCACAACGGCCACTTGCAAGCCTTCCGCTTTAAAAATTGTTGTGTTCACTGGAAGCGTAAATGTGTTTACGGGGGAGGGAAGTTTCAGATGAACTTCCACGTAGCCTCCAGGCTTGAGCAAGTGGGAGGAATTTTCGACGTCAACCTCAGTGAGCAACGTACGCGAAGTGTTGTCAATTGCGCCGGAACTTCGGACCACGCTGCCCTTAAAACGCTTGCCGGGGAATTCCGTAAGGACAAGCTCCGCTTGCAGCCCGGGCTTGATCTCAGGCGAGTCAAATTGTGGAACGTTTACGTACACGCGCAAAGGATTCATCGCCGCGATGTGAAAAAGTTCACGTGCCGTGCCGCCGCTGCTGCCGGATTCGATCAGCTGGCCGATATCGGTATTGCGCGCCGTGATCATTCCGGCAAACGGAGCGTACACTTTTTCGAAGGCTTGCATTTCTTGCAGTCGCTTCACATTCGCCTGTGCCGAGACTTCCGCCGTCCTGCGCGCATCGTAATTTCCCGTAGCGTTGTCCACATCCTGTTGCGCGACGGATTCAGTCTTTAGCAGGTCCTTGTAGCGTGTAGCGGTCACTTCCGCGAGTTTTGAGTTTGCCTGAGCTGTCTCCAAATCCGCGCGCGCCTGCTCCAACTGCTGATCTACTTCGGGAGAATCGATTTCAGCCAGAAGCTGCCCTTCCTTTACAGTTGCTCCGATGTCCACATACCACTTTTTCAAATAGCCGCTGGTGCGCGCAAAGATAGGCGCATCCTCAAACGGCTGCATGTCGCCGGGAATGACAATCTCCTGCTGCGGCGCGCCGAGTTTTGGATGAGTGACGGAAACCGTCGGAATCGCCAAATCGCGCGTCTCTTGAGACAGCTGTGCATTGGCTGCGCGGCGGCTTGAAATTCCCCAGATCACAACTATGGCGACGACGATAACAATCAGCAAAAGCGTCACGGTACGCGTCAACGCGCTGCCTCGCGAAGACGGAACATGGCTCTTCGCCCGCGCACCGGCCGGCGATTCCGCCTGCCCCCTCTGTTTGGAAACAACCTCCATCTGATCCTCCGAAAAATTGACCACCATTACTCGCCTGGAATTTCGATTACAGCGGACTGCCCTGGCTGCTTGCGGGCCCCGTGAATCAGGCTATAGACCGACGGCACGAACAAAAGCGTCGCCACCGTTGCAAAAATCAGCCCGCCAATCACCGCGCGTCCAAGCGGCGCATTCTGCTCGCCGCCCTCGCCCAGACCCACTGCCATCGGCAACATACCGATAATCATGGCCATGGCCGTCATGATCACAGGACGGAACCGCGTGAACCCAGCCTCTTCCGCAGCCTGCAGCGGAGTGAGACCCTCTTGGATCCGTTCCTTGGAAAAGCTGACGACCAGAATACTGTTTGCCGTCGCCACGCCCATGCACATGATCGAACCGGTCAACGCCGGCACGCTGATCGTCGTGTGCGTGATAAACAACATCCACACAATTCCGGCAAGGGCCGCCGGCAGCGCGGAAATAATAATGAACGGATCCAGCCAGGATTGGAAGTTGACGACAATCAAAAGGTAAATAAGGAGAATGGCAAATCCCAGCCCGCCAATGAGGCCTACAAACGAACTGCGCATTGTTTCGATCTGCCCTCGGACAAATATTTGCGAGCCGCGCGGCAAACTAGCCCGATTGCGATTCACGATCTTATCGATGTCATTGCCCACTCCGCCAAGGTCTCGGCCCTGCGTCGCTCCAAAAATATCGATCATCGTTTGCGCGTCATAGTGAGATACGGTGGCCATTCCTTCGCCACGTGTAACGGTGCCGAGATTGGCAAGCTGTTGCCACGGCGCGTGGGTGGTTCCCCCGCCGTTGCCGCCGGTTACGGGAATGTTTTCAATGTCCTGCAGACTTTGAATTTGGTACTGCGGGGCCTCCGTCGCTACCGTGTAAGTGACCCCCGTCTTCGGATCAAGCCAGAAAGAAGGCGATGTCTGAAAACTTCCGCTCAAGGAAACGAGCAAATTTCCAGCCACATCGTGCTGCGTAAAGCCAGCCTGCAGCGCTTTGGTGCGATCCACATTGATGTGCAGCTTGGGCTGATTGAAGGGCTGCTGAATTCGCAGATCGGCAATTCCCGTGATCGTGTTCAGTTGTGTCAGCAGATTGTTGGCAAACGCGTGGTTTCCCTCGACATCGCGCCCCATGATTTGGATATCGATAGGGGCAGGGAGTCCGAAATTGAGAATCTGGCTGACGATGTCAGCGGGCGGGAAATAGAACATCACGCCGGGAAAAGATTTATTAAGTTTCTGGCGCAAATCATGAATGTACCGATCGGTGGGATGGTGATTCTCGTTCAGTGAAATCATGATGTCAGCATCTTCCGGGCCGATTGGCGCGGAGGTGCTGTACACGTAGTTATAGGCGCTGTACGGCAATCCGATATTGTCAATGATGCTTTCAATTTCGTTCTGCGGGATTTGCTCGTGAATCACGTGCTCCACTTCGCTGCATAGTTGCGCAGTGTCTTCAATGCGCGTGGCCGTTGGCGCTCGAAGATGCAATTTGATTTGGCCGGCATCGACGCTGGGGAAGAAATCCTGGCCCAGCCACGGGTACAGAACAAAGGATCCAACGCAAAGAGCAAGGAAGATGATTGGGAATGCAAATCGCATCGCGAGGCAGGATCGCAAAAGTTCCCGGTAAAAATTCCGCAGCTTTTCAAATTGCAGTTCAAAATGTCCCTGCAAGCGAACGAGGGGATTCTTGCTTGCGAGCGACGCTTCCGCTGATTCTTCCGTATGCGCTTTCAGCAGATAACGCGCCATGGTCGGAACCAGTGTGCGGGAAAGCAGATACGATGCCAGCATCGCGAAAACAACGGCTTCCGCCAGCGGCACGAATAAGTAGCGCGCCACGCCAGTGAGGGAAAACATGGGCACGAACACAATGCAGATGGAAAGCGTGGAAACGAATGCAGGCACGGCAATTTGCTGCGCGCCGTCCAGAATGGCTTGAATCGTTTCTTTTCCTTCGGCGAGGTTTCGGTTGATGTTTTCGATTTCCACGGTAGCGTCATCGACCAGGATGCCTACGGCGAGCGCCAGACCGCCCAGAGTCATGATGTTGATTGTCTGTCCGATGGCGCTCAAAATAATGATCGAAGTGAGAATCGAAAGAGGGATGGAAACCGCGATAATCAGCGTGCTTCGCCAGCTCCCCAGGAAAATCAAAATCATCAGTCCGGTCAGGCACGCGGCGATCACCGCTTCCCGAACCACACCATTGATCGAAGCGCGTACAAATAAGGACTGGTCCGCGATAGGGCGCGCCCTGAACTCCGGCGGCAGGCCGGCCAGCACGGTGGGCAGCTTATCTTTAATTTCCTTGATGATTTCCAGAGTCGACGTGCTTCCGAGCTTCAGAATGGTCATGAGCGCGGCTTTTTGCCCGTCCACAAGCACGATATTGGTTTGCGGAGGATTGCCGTCGCGGACATTCGCCACGTCTCGAACATAAATCGTGTTGCTGCCCGAAGTTTTTATGGGCAGGTCATTCATCTCATTTACGGTTTGCGGGCTTCCATTCAGGTCCACATCGTCTTCCGTCGTACCTATTTTTACGGTGCCCGCCGGCAGAATCAGGTTTTGATTTCCAATTGCGTTTACCACGTCGTTCGGCGATAACCCCTTGGCCTGAAGCGCCTGAATATTCAGGTCCACCATGATTTCCCGCTGCTTGCCTCCATACGGATTCGGGAAGACAGCACCTTGCACCGTCGCCAATTGCGTGCGAAGGAAATTCGCCGCCATATCGTTCAACTGCTGCTCGGAAAGACCTTTCCCGGAAAGCGCGAGTTGAAGGATGGGTACGGAAGAAGCGTTATAGGCTAGGATAAAAGGTGGAGTCGTTCCCTGCGGATCCTGCCGCAGTTGGGATTGCGCGATGGCCGTAACCTGCGCCATGGCCATATCGATGCGTACATTGGGGTAGAAAAAAATCTTGATTACGCCCAATCCATTCAGGGATTGCGATTCGATGTGTTCGACGTCATTGACCGTTGCGGTCAATCCGCGTTCGTAGCTGACGACGATTCGCTGGGAGATGTCTTCGGCCGAAAGGCCGCCGTAGGAATACACAACGGCAATGATCGGGATATCGATATTCGGGAAAATATCGATGGGCGTCGTGTAGACCGCCAGCGTTCCGAGAATTAAAATCAGCAAGGACATCACCACGAAGGTGTATGGCCTTCTGAGGGCTAATCGAACAATCCACATTCCGGTTTGTAGCTCCCTACCTGGGCCGCGAAGAGCTTGGCCGACACAGATACGTCAATCGTTGGTTGCCGCGCCAGCAAAACGATTTCTAATTCTAGCCGATTTTCCGCACTTGAAATCTGACCGTTGCCGGCGATTTAGAAGTTTGTTTTGCGGCTGCGCTGTTCTTTTCCCGCCGGGCAGGCCGGGGCACTCATGAGGCGCGTATGCTTTATTCCATATTCCCAGATTACCTATTCATTGATGCGACGCGACAAACTTCCGTTACATATTCCTTCCACCCAATTGCCTGGCTCGTGCCTAAAAAATCTACGCCGGTGCCGCCTGAAATATGGAATCGAAAAACTGTCCCAGTGCATGGCGAATATCGGCGTCCGAAAGCGTCTTCGGATCGATTAAATGTTCCAGCAGCAGGCCTTGCGCCACGGCTCCGAGGCATGCCGAAGCCGCCGGGTAGGCAATAGAAATCGTCTTATCAAGTTCGTGCATCAATTCGGAGAACAGTTCGCCGAAGGATGCGCGGATGCGGCGGTGCCTGCTTCTCAGCCGTGCATGCGCTTCGGGGTGCCGCAACGCAAATAATTTGAACTCCATGGAAATCAGGACCAGGCTGCGATCCGTCGCAAGCTCAGCATAATGAGTCCGCAGTGCGGTAAGTTTCCCCGCGGGGTCGGCATGACGGCGCATGGCAGTGGTAACGGATTCAATTCGTTCGCGCACCCACTCCTCGAACAGCGCGAAGAAAATATCTTCCTTGCTCTCAAAATTGGCGTAGAAAGCGCCTCGTGTGTATCCGGCGCGGGCGGCGATATCTTCCAGGCGCGCGGCTTCAAAGCCGTCCTGCGCGAAGATGCGCTTGGCGGCGTTCAGCAGTTTCCGGCGGGTCGCCCGCGTGCGCTCTTCCTGGCACATGCGATTCCCGGCGGCCAGCGTGGGCCGTGTCCGGCTTCGCTTGCCGCGTGCGCTCATGGAAATACCCTTCATCTCAGTCAATCGCTTCCTTGACATGATACATACGTGTATGTATCTTAATTGGGTGTCCCCGTCGACGCAAGCTTTAATTGCATAATCGGACAGCCCCCATGCCTTCCCCTTGCGTTGCGAACGATGTGCGCGGCGGGCGGCGTGTCCCGAAGAATAGAGCGCACTACATGCGTATTTCCCGGTTTCATCTGGTCGTCATGCTGTTGGGTATGTTGGTTTCTGCCACCTGCGCCATGGCGCAAACCGGTCCTTACCAGGGCAGCGCGACCGCAGGGCCGCCGTCGGACCAGCCAATCTCTCTGTCTCTCGACCAAGCCCTGAAAATGGGCCTGCATTACAATCTGGGAGGCATCACGGCGGAACAGGCCTCCGAACGCGCAGCGGGAGAAAAAATTGTTGCGCGCAGCGCGCTGTTTCCAGACCTCTCCGGCGGTCTTCGCGAGAATGTCCAGCAAATCGATCTGGCCTCTTACGGTTTTAAATTTAAATTTCCTCCCAACCTGGGACTCAATTTTCCGAACATTGTCGGTCCATTCAACTTTTTCGATTTGCGCACGTACCTGACGCAGCGCATCGCGGACGTGCAAGCGATCCGTTCTTATCAGTCTGCTCGCGAGGCGCAACGCGCCGCGGAACTTTCGGCGGCCGACTCGCGCGAAATCGTGGTCTATGTGGTGACCCAGGCTTACCTGCAGGTGCTGGCGGAATCGGCGCGAGTCGAATCGGTGAAAGCTCAGGTGGATAGCGCGCAGGCAATTTTCCAGCAGGCGTCCGATCGTTTTAATGCCGGCCTCAGCGCCAAAATTGACATGACGCGAAGCAACGTCGAATTGCAGACGCAGCAGCAGCGATTGACGGCGGAAGCGGCAAATTACGCCAAGCAAAAAATTGGCTTGGCGCGCCTGATCGGGATGTCGCCCGCGCAGGTGTACTCGCTTGCGGACAAATTGCCGTATGCGCCGCTTGAAAATATGACGGTCGAGCAGGCGCTGACGCTGGCCGCGCAAAACCGTTCCGACTTGAAGGCCGCGGAAGCGCAATTGCACGCCGCTGAATTTGCGCGCAAAGCAGCCGTGGCGGAACACTATCCCACGCTCGGTGTGACGGCGGACTACGGCGTGATTGGCGTAAATCCCGCAAACTCCCACGGAACGTTTGACGTAAGCGGTCAACTATTGTTTCCCATTTGGGCGGGAGGGCACACACACGGTGACATAATCGAAGCGGATGCGAATCTGACCCAGCGGCGCGCCGAATTCGAGAGCGTTCGCTCACGCGTGGAAGCGGATGTAAGAAATGCGTATCTGGATCTGAATGCAGCGGCGGAATTGGTACGCGTATCGCAAAGCCGCCGTGAACTGGCGCGCGATGAACTCGCCCAATCCACAGACCGGTTCTCTTCAGGAGTTGCGGACACTGTTGAAGTGACGCAGGCGCAGGAAGTGGTGGCCAGCGCGGAGTCTGACTACATTGCCAACCTGGACGCGCACAACCTGGCCAAAGCCAGCGTGGCCCGCGCCATCGGCCAGGCAGAAAAAATTATGCGTGATCTTTTGAGGAGCCAATAACCATGGCCGTTGACCAATTACCCGAAACGAGTGAACCCAAAATCGCCGATCCTGTGGATACCGGCAGCAATGCGGAAGGGCGGCGCAAAACTTTATTATTCGCCGCCATTATAGGCGCAGTGATTCTTGCGGGCGCGCTTGCGTTCTGGCTATATTCCCGCACCTACGAATCCACGGACGACGCGCAAGTGGATGGACATCTGAACGGCGTCACGGCGCGGATCGACGGCGACGTGAAGGCAGTCAACGTGGAAGAAAATCAGTCCGTGAAGGCTGGAGATATTCTCGTCGAGTTCGATCCGCGCGACTACGAAGTTGCGGTGGAACAAGCGCAAGCGCAACTTTTGAAAGCGCAAGCGGATGAGCGCGCGGAAAATCCGAATTTGCCCATCACGCAGAGCACTTCGCGGACGAGCGTTTCCACAAGCAAGTCCGAAGTAGCTACCGCCGAGGCCGCCGCCGCGGCAGCCGAAGGCGAGCAGCAGGCGGCGCAATCCCGTTTGCTGGAGGCCGAAGCGAATAACGGCAAGGCGCAGGCCGATGTCGCGCGCTACAAAGCGCTGGTGGATAAGAATGAGGTTTCGCGGTCCGATTACGACCAGGTAGTGGCCAACGCCAAGGCGCTCGCCGCCTCCGTGGATTCCGCGCGCGCATCCGCCCAGGCTGCGCAAAAAGTGGTCGAGCAGCGCCGCTCGCAACTCGATCAGGCGCGCAGCATGATGGAATCGGCCGCAGTGAACGCTCCGAATCAGGTGGCCATTTCCCGCGCGACCTTGCAATCGAAACACGCGAACGTCGAGGCGATGAAGGCGCAACTGGATCGTGCGCAGCTTGACCTCAGCTATTGCAAGATCGTCGCGCCTGTCGCGGGAGTCGTCAGCAAGCGAACGGTGGAAGTGGGTGAACACGTCAGCAAAGGCGAACGCCTCGTCACGATTTCCGATCTCGGCGATCTTTGGGTGACGGCCAACTTCAAGGAAAGCCAGCTCAGGCAGATGCATCCGGGCCAAGCCGTCAGGATTTCTGTGGACGCCTATGATCAGGATTTCGATGGAACGGTTGAAGCCATGCCCGGATCGACCGGCTCGATTACCAGTCTGCTTCCTCCGGAAAACGCCACGGGAAATTACGTGAAAGTCGTCCAGCGTTTGCCCGTTCGAATTCAATTCAAACCGGGGCAACAAGGCCTCGATCGTTTGCGGCCGGGTATGTCCGTCGTCCCGAAAGTGTGGTTGAAGTAGACCAGCCAGTGGCACTCCATTTGATCTTGGCGCATTTGCATTTGCACAGCTTTCGAACTTAACCCCACAGTCTGTGCTACGAAAGGCTGTGCTACGCGATTCCGCTTTACAGAAAGAAGAGCGTGCCGGATACACTCGAGATTCCCTGGAAGCCAAAATATAACCCGTGGCTGATCGCCATGACGGTTACGCTCGCCACGTTCATGGAGGTGCTGGATACCTCCATCGCCAACGTGTCCTTGCCGCATATTGCCGGAACCCTTTCGGCAAGCCAGGAAGAGTCCGCGTGGGTCCTGACCAGCTACCTCGTTTCGAACGCCATCATCCTTCCAATCAGCGCGTGGCTATCGACCATCATTGGCCGCAAGCGCTTTTACATGTCCTGCGTCGCGCTGTTTACGGTCAGCAGTTTTCTTTGCGGGCTCGCGCCGAGCCTGGGTGTGTTGATCTTCTTTCGAATTTTGCAAGGAGTGGGCGGCGGAGGATTGCAGCCGAGCGAACAGGCTATTCTTGCCGACACGTTTTCTCCGGCCAAGCGCGGCATGGCATTTGCCGTGTACGCCATGGCCGTGGTGCTGGCCCCAGCCATCGGGCCCACGATTGGTGGGTACATCACGGATAACTATAACTGGCGCTGGATTTTCTATATCAACGTTCCCATCGGCTTGCTTTCTCTCTTCCTGACCAATCGAATGGTGGAAGACCCGCCGTTCTTGAAAGTTGAGCAGGAGCGGCGCAGGGGCATTCGCGCTGACTATGTCGGGCTTGGACTCATTACTTTGGCCATTGCCAGTTTGCAGATTGCGCTGGACAAGGGACAAGAGTCCGATTGGTTCTCCTCGCGCTGGATTACTTCGCTTGTGGTTATGGCGGGCTATGCGTTTGTGGTCTGGGTCTTTTGGGAATGGCACCATCCGAATCCGGTCGTGGACATTCGTTTGTTTAAGCGGCGCAATTTCGCTACGGCCATGTTTTTCAGTTTTACGGTGGGCATCGTGTTGTACGGCACCACGTTCATGATCCCGCAATTTCTGCAAGTGCAGTTGGGATATCCCGCGCTGGTTGCGGGCGAAGCGCTGGCGGGCGGCGGATTTATTATGATCTTGGTATTGCCTTTTGTGGGGACCATGGTTTCGCGAATCGATCCGCGCAAGATGATGGCCTTCGGATTTGTTTCCATTTCCGCGGCCATGTATTACATGTCCACTTTATTTAGCCTGACGATGGATTTCCGCGCGGCATTTTTGATGCGCACGTTACAGATGTTCGGTCTGGCATTCGTTTTCGTCCCGCAAAATGTTTTGGCCTATGTGGGCATTCCGCGCGAGAAAAATAACCAGATTTCTTCCATGAATAGTTTCATGCGCAACGTGGGCGGAAGCATTGGCATCGCGCTGATCTCCACTTCCATTTCGCGCATCGCCCAAACGCGGCGTGTTTACATGCTTGCGAACACGACGCCGGGCACGCCGCAGTATGAGAGCTTCGTCGGCGGTCTGTCTCAGACATTAAAAAATCAAGGAGCCGGAAGCGTGCAGGCCGCACAGCAGGCTCACGGAATCGTATCGTTCCTGATTGACAGGCAGGCCACCACGCTTGCCTACGTCGAAGTCATCTCCATACTGGCTGTCATCATACTTTGCCTCGTTCCATTTCTGCTCATCATGAAGAGAAACAAGCCAGGCGGAGAAACGCCAGCAGCTCACTGAAGATTTCCAAACTTATAGAAATAGTCCTAGCGGGCTGCGGAAAAAGTATTTATTTTGTCATTCTGAGCGAAGCGAAGAATCTCTCTTCGATTGTAAGTACAACAAAATAAAAGAAGGAGAGATTCTTCGCT
>Ga0182024_10007494_pt1 | contig 23498 bp, 24 predicted proteins | sample P32metaG_FD_120480 | JGI IMG/M metagenome (GOLD analysis project Ga0182024, IMG submission 120480) | Permafrost microbial communities from Stordalen Mire, Sweden - P3-2 metaG (Illumina Assembly) | ecosystem: Environmental > Terrestrial > Soil > Wetlands > Permafrost | place: Sweden: Stordalen... | reverse complement strand
GCCCTGTTCATCATCGTCGCCAACATCATCGTGGACATCGTCTATGCGTTCCTTGACCCGCGGGTGCGCTACTCGTGAGCCCGCGGGCGGATGGATCGAGGACACCGTGAGCGCCTCCGAGCCGCTGCTGCGCGTGGAGGAGCTGCGGGTCGAGTTCCCGACCGAGGACGGCGTCGTTCACGCGGTCGACGGGATCAGCTACGAGGTAGCAAGCGGGCGCACGCTGGGGATCGTCGGCGAGTCGGGCTCGGGCAAGACCGTCTCCTCGATGACGACGCTCGGACTGACGCGCAGCGAGGGCGCACGCGTGTCCGGGCGGATCCTGTTCGAGGGGCGCGACCTGGTCGCGCTCTCCGACGCCGAGCTGCGCGAGATCAGGGGCAACGAGATCGCGATGATCTTCCAGGACCCGCTGTCCTCGCTGCACCCGTTCTTCAAGGTGGGCTGGCAGCTGATCGAGGCCGTGCGTGCCCATCAGAACGTCTCAAAGGCGGTCGCGCGCGCACGGGCGATCGAGCTCCTGGGCCTCGTCGGCATCCCCGACCCGGACAGACGGGTCGACGAGTTCCCGCACGAGTTCTCCGGCGGGATGCGCCAGCGGGCGATGATCGCGATGGCGCTCGCCAACGATCCCAAGCTGCTGATCGCCGACGAGCCGACGACCGCCCTCGACGTGACCGTCCAGGCGCAGATCCTCGCGCTGCTCGAGCGACTGCAGCGCGAGCTTGGGATGGCGATCGTGATCATCACCCACGACCTCGGGGTCGTGGCGGAGATGGCCGACGAGATAGCGGTCATGTACGCGGGGCGGATCGTCGAGTCGGCCTCGGCCGAGCTCATATTCGCCGGCCCCGAGCATCCGTACACATGGGGGCTGTTGAAGTCGATCCCCACGCTCGACGGCCCCCGCGAGGAGGATCTCGTGCCGATTCCGGGCTCCCCGCCCAGCCTCATCAACCCGCCCTCGGGCTGCCACTTCCATCCGCGTTGCCCGTATGCACAACCCGATCATGCCCGCATCGATCCGAAGCTTCAGCCGGTGGCAGGTGACGCCTCCCATCAAGCGGCGTGCCTGCTCGAGTCAGACGTCCGCCGTCGCCTGTGGGCCGAGCTGCGTGCCGGGCGGGGGCCCGAGGAGGCGAAGGCCGCGGTCGGCGTGACGGGGGCAGCGCAGTGAGCTCGCCCGATGCCACGCCCGAGCCGCTCCTTGAAGTGCGTGACCTGGTCAAGCACTTTCCGATCAGCCGCGGGATCGTGATCCAGCGCAGGATTGGCGCCGTGCGGGCGGTTGACGGAGTGAGCTTCGACGTCGGCCGCGGCGAGACGCTGGGAATCGTCGGGGAGACGGGGTGCGGCAAGAGCACCACCGCCCGGCTGATCATGCGGCTGCTCGACGCGACCGGGGGGCAGGTTCGGTTCGACGGGCAGGACGTCGCCCGTTTGAAGGGCGCCCGCTTGAAGGCGGTCAGGCGCGAGATGCAGATGATCTTCCAGGACCCCTACTCGTCGCTGAACCCGCGCAAGACCGTCGGCTCGATCGTCGCTGAGCCGTTCGCCATCCATGGCCTCGAGCAGGGCAGCGGTGAGCGCAAACGCGCCGTGCAGGCGCTGATGGAGACCGTGGGGCTTAATCCCGAGCACTACAACCGCTACCCCCATGAGTTCTCCGGCGGCCAGCGCCAGCGCATCGGCGTGGCGCGGGCGCTCGCGCTGAAACCCAAGCTGCTGATCGCCGATGAGCCCGTCTCGGCGCTCGATGTGTCGATCCAGGCACAGGTCCTCAATCTGCTGCGGGACATGCAGCGGAGGTTCGGGCTGACCCTCATATTCATCGCCCACGACCTGTCGGTCGTGCGTCACATGTGCGACCGGGTGGCGGTCATGTATCTGGGAAAGATCGTCGAGATCGGCCCCAACGAGGCGCTGTATGACTTTCCCCGCCACCCCTACACCGGTGCGCTTTTGTCGGCCGTGCCGGTCGCCGACCCGGCGGTCGCGAAGGCCGGTCGACGACTGCTGAGCGGCGACGTGCCGAGCCCGGCCAACCCGCCCAGCGGGTGCCGCTTCCACACCCGCTGCCCGAAGGCACAGGAGCGCTGCTCAGAGGTGGAGCCGCTGCTGGAGGACAAGGGCACGGGGACCTCGGTGGCCTGCCATTACCCGCTGACCGAGGAGGAGCTCGCGGCGATGGGCGTACGATCTTCGCGATGAGCACCCCCTCGCCCGCCGCGGATGCCGAGGCGCTTCTCAAGCGCCTGCTCCGCTTCAACACGGTCAACCCGCCGGGCAACGAGCGCGCCGCGCAGGAATTCCTCGCCGAGCACCTCGCCGCAGCGGGCTTCGAGTGCGAGCTGCTCGGCGCCGAGCCGCAGCGCCCCAACCTGATCGCGCGCCTGCGCGGGCAGACGGAGGGGCCGACGCTGTGCTACCTCGGGCACGTGGACACCGTGCTCGCCGATCCGGCCGAGTGGACGCACGACCCGTGGTCGGGCGACCTCGCCGAGGGTCAGGTGTGGGGGAGGGGCGCCCTGGACATGAAGTCGCAGGTGGCGGCGGAGATCGCCGCCGCGGCGTCGCTGGCCCGTTCGGGCTGGCGCCCGGCCGCCGGCGAGCTGTTGATAGTGGCCGTGGTCGACGAGGAGACCGGCGGCGAACTGGGCGCCCAGTGGATCACCGACACCCATCCGGAGAAGGTGCGCTGCGACATGCTCGTCAACGAGGGTGGAGGGGCGGTGTTCGAGTACCAGGGCAGCCGCCGCTATGGGGTGTGCTGCGCCGAGAAGGGCGTGTTCCGCTTCAGCGTGATCACCGACGGGGTGGCCGGGCACGCGTCGATGCCGGCGATGGGCGAAAACGCCCTGCTGAAGATGGGGCCGGTGCTCGACCGGCTGGCGGCGCGCCAGCCCTCCTACCGGCTCACGGCCGAGCCGCAGGCGTTCCTGCGGGGGATCGGCGAGGACCCCTCAGACCCGCAGGGGTCGGTCACCCGCCTGCGCGCCGTGGACGCCCGGCTGGCGACGATGTTCGAGCCGATGCTGGGCGTCACCTTCACGCCCACCCGCATCCGGGCCTCGGAGAAGATCAACGTGATCCCCAGCCGGGCCGAGATGAAAGTGGACTGCCGCGTCCCACCCGGCCTCGGCGAAGAGGACGTGCGAGCGGGAATCGCCGAGGTGCTCGGCGAGGAGGCGGAGGGGGGCTTCAGGATCGAGTTCACCGAGCAGATGGCCGGCAACCGCTCGCCGATCGCCTCGCCGCTGATGGACGCGATCTCCGGGTGGATCGGCGAGCACGACCCGGGCGCCGAGGTGGTGCCGGTGATCCTGCCGGGCTTCACCGACTCGCGCCACTTCCGCGAGGCGTTCCCCGAGTGCGTGGCCTACGGCTTCTTCCCCCAGCGCCACCAGTCGCTGCTTCAGACCGCTCCGCTCATCCACGCCGCCGACGAGCGGATCGACGTGCGCGATCTGGCGTTCGCGAGCGAGTTCTTCCGGGACCTCGCCCTGCGCGTGCTGGGCTGAGGCTCGGCCGGACAGGAGCCGGAAGATTTCTTGCGGCGTTGAGATTCCTCCCACATAACTCATGGACGCGGCATAATTGATCGACGATGCCAAGGATGGTTGACTTGCTGGAACGGGTGAATGCGGAGGTCACCGCCGCTGTTCGCGGCGTGATCGAAGCGCCGCCCGCGCGGCTCGCACACGCTCTGCTCGCGCACACCCGCGCGGCCACCGAGACCGTGAGCACCACGATCGCCCCGGTCGCCGCTCCGCACACCTCCATCGTGCAGAACATCCAGAACTGGGCGCTCGAGTGGGAGCCCGTGGTGGGGATCCTGTTCTTCACCGCGATCATCTTCATCCTGTGGCGGACGTTGAAGGTGATGCCGCGGGTCAAGCCGCAGCAGATCAAACCGAGCTCCAAGCAGGCGGTGTCGTTCGCGGACATCGCTGGAGTCGACGAGGCCAAGGCGGAGCTGCAGGAGATCGTCGAGTTCCTGCGCGACCCCAAGCCCTTCCAGGAGCTGGGCGCGAAGGTGCCCAAGGGCATCCTGCTGCATGGCCCGCCGGGAACCGGCAAGACGCTGCTGGCCAAGGCGGTGGCGCACGAATCCGGCGCGCAGTTCTTCGCGCAGTCGGCCGCGTCGTTCGTCGAGATGTTCGCCGGCCTGGGCGCCGCGCGCATCCGGCGGCTGTTCGCGATCGCCCGCAAGCACGAACCGGCGATCATCTTCATCGACGAGCTCGACGCCGTGGGCGGCCGGCGGGGGATGGACGTCTCAGGGGAGAAGGACCAGACGCTCAACCAGCTGCTGGTCGAGATGGACGGCTTCTCATCGACCGGCCGGGTGGTCGTGATCGCCGCGTCGAACCTGCTCGAGAAGCTCGATCCTGCGCTGCTGCGGCCCGGGCGCTTCGACCGCCAGGTGTTCGTGGTGCCGCCCGACGTCAAAGGCCGCGAGGGCGTGCTGGCGGTGCACACGCGCGACAAGCCGCTCGAGGACGTGGACCTGGGGCTGGTGGCCCAGCAGACCAGCGGGCTGACCGGCGCGGATCTCGCGAACATCTGCAACGAGGCGGCGATCTTCGCCACCCGCCGAGGCTCCAAGGCGATCACGATGGTGGACTTCGACTCGGCGCTCGAGCGGGTCGTTGCGGGCGTGCAGTCCCGGCGCGTGCTGAACGCCCACGAGAAGCGCGTGGTCGCATTCCACGAGGCCGGGCACGCGCTGTGCGGCGAGCTGCTCCCGTCTGTGGACCGCGTGCACCGGATCTCGATAGTCCCCCGCGGACAGGCGCTCGGCTACACGCTGAACCTGCCGGCCGAGGATCGCTACCTGAAGACCCGCGAGGAGCTGCTCGACTACATGACCGTGCTGCTCGGCGGGCGCGTTGCCGAGCAGGTGGTGTTCGGCGCGATCACGACGGGCGCCTCGGATGATCTGAAGCGGGTCGCCGACATATCCCACTCGATGGTGCACGACTTCGCGATGGGCACGGCGGGGGTCGGGCGCTCGCCCGAGGGGGACGTGCGGCTATCGGAGACCACCCTCAGAATTCGCGACGAGGAGCGCCAGGACCTGATCGAAGAAGCGCGCCGCGCGGCGCAGCGGATGATCCTCGCCCATCGCCACCAGCTCGACGCGTTAGCAAACGAGCTGCTCGAGCACGAGGTCCTGGAGCGCGACTCGATCGAACGGATCATGGAGGGCGTTCCGCGCCTCGAGCGCGCCCCGGGGGTGGGCCTGCGCGTCGTCGCGGCCGCCCAGGCACATGGCGCTCCCGGAGGCCCGGAAGCGATCGATACCTCAAGGCCGCCCGCCGGTCCGAGTCCGCTCGATGTGCACGACCCCCCATGGGAGGGCGGGGCCGGGCGTCTATAGACTGCGAGCGGTGTTCACTCGAATCGACCACATCGGCGTGGCCGTCGAGCAGCTCGAGGCGTCCCTTGAGCTCTACCGCGACAACTTCGAGCTGCGGGTGGCCCACCGCGAGGTCGTCTCCGAGCAGGGCGTGGAGGCCGTGCTGCTCGACGTCGGCGAGAACCACGTCGAGCTGCTCGCGCCGCTGGGCTCAGACACGCCAGTCGGCAGATTCCTCGAGAAGAAGGGGCCGGGGCTGCACCACGTCGCCTACCAGGTGAGCGACATCGACGCCACGCTCGCCGCGCTGAAGCAGGCGGGAATGGCCCTGATCGACGAGGAGCCGCGGACCGGCATCCGCGGCTCGCGCGTGGCGTTCATGCACCCCGGCGCGACCGGCGGCGTGCTGACCGAGATCGTCGAGCCGGCCGCCGGCGCGGAGCGCCACTGATGCCCCCGGCGGGAAAGCACATCAGCATCGGCTTCCAGGGTGGTCAGGTGCTGGCGCTGCGTGTGTCAGACGAGCAGCTGAAGTCCCTCAACAAGGCGCTCGGCGCAGGCGGCTGGCACGAGGTCGAGAGCGAGGAGGGGCCGGTCCGCCTGGACCTCGCCCAGGTGGTCTACGTTCGCTCCGAGAGCGACGAGCTTCGCGTCGGCTTCGGCGCCTAGCCTGGCACACGGCGGCGGCGCCCCGATGAGCACGAGGATCGGCATCGTGGGGATGCCCAACGCGGGCAAGTCCTCCCTCTTCAACGCGCTCACCAAAGCCGGGGCGGAGGCGGCCAACTACCCCTTCACCACGATCGAGCCGAACGTCGCGGTCGTGCCGGTGCGCGACGCCCGCCTGGAGGAGGTGGCAAGGACGGTCGGCGCTTCGGAGATCGTGTGGGACACGGTGGACTTCCACGACATCGCCGGCCTCGTGGCGGGAGCCCACGAGGGCGAGGGCCTCGGGAACCGCTTCCTCGCCAACATCCGCGAGACGGACGCGATCGTTCATGTAGTGCGGGCCCATGGCGACGAGAACGTGATCCATCCCGAGGGCCGCATCGACCCGCTGAAGGATGTCGAGACGATCGAGACCGAGCTCGCGCTGGCCGACCTCGAGCAGGCCGAGCGGCGCATCGACCGGGTCGCCCGCCAGGCCCGCAGCGGAGATCGCGTGGCGGTCGCCGAGGAGGTCTGGCTGAACGAGGTCATAGGCGAGCTGCAGGCCGGCCGGCCCGTGCGCGGAGTGCCGGTGGGAGAGGACGCCCAGAACGCAGCCCGCGACCTCGGCTCGCTGACCGCCAAGCCGGTGCTGTTCGTCGCCAACGTGGACGAGGGCTCAGACGCCGTGCCGCCGGAGATCGCCGCCCATGCCGAGGCGCAGGGCGCGGGCGCGGTGGCGGTCTCCTCGCGCATCGAGGCCGAGCTCGCAGAGCTCGAGGACGACGATGCTCAGGCCATGCGCGCGGAGCTCGGGGTGAGCGAGTCGGGCCTCGAGCGGGTCGTGCGCGGGGCCTTCTCCCTGCTCCATCTGATCGCCTTCTTCACCGCCGGCGAGGCCAAGCCGGCCCAGTCCTGGCACCTGCGCCAGGGGCTGAGCGCCTGGCACGCAGCGGGCGAGATCCACTCGGACATCCAGAAGGGGTTCGTCCGCGCCGAGGTCATCGGCTGGCGCGAGCTGGTGGATGCGGGCGGTTACGCCGGAGCCCGCGACCGCGGCACCCTGCGCCTGGAGGGCCGCGACTACAAGATGGCCGACGGTGACGTGATCACCGTGAAGTTCACGCCTTAGAGGGGCTCGCTTCGCTCGCCAGCCGCTCGAGCCGGTCGGCCAGACGCCTCATGCCCATCTCCCGCGCGGCGCGCGCGCCTGAAGCGAAGTCCGTGGGGCCGTCCGCGGGGCGCTGCACGTCGATCCGCTGAAGCGTGGCGATGTCCTTGAAGCTCCGCAGAAGCTCCTCGTTCTCTCGCAGCGCGGCCGCCGTGCGTTGGCGCATGTCGCCCTCCTGCCCCCGTACGGCCCGCTTCGCGAGCGCGGCCGTGCCGGTGAGCGACCGCGCCTCTTCGAGCACCTCCTCGAGCGATCCATAGCGGCGCAGCAGCGCAGCGGCGGTCTTGGCGCCGATTCCCGGCGCCCCGGGCAATCCGTCGGAGGGGTCGCCGCGCAGCGCGATGAAGTCGGGCACCAGCTCCGGCGAGACGCCGTAGCGCTCACGCACCTGCGCGGGGCCGATCTCGGCATCCTCTGAGCTCTTGCCGAGGTCGGCCACGGCCACGCGCTCGCTGACGGCTCCGAACAGATCTCGGTCGCCGGTCAACAGCAGCGCGTCTCCGCCGCCCTCCTCCTCAACCCGGGCGAACGAGAACATCACGTCGTCCGCCTCCAGATCCGGGCTAGTGCTGAAGGTCCATCCCAGGCTCTCCAACAGGGCCGGGGCCTTCTGCCACTGCTCGGAAAGCTCAGCCGGCATCTCCTCGCGGTAAGCGTGATAGGGCGGGTACAGCCGCACGCGATAGTCCGCCTGCTCGGCGCCCATGCAGGCGACCACGCCGCGCACGCCCCGCGCCGGCAGGCGCGAATCGATCAGCGACAGGACCGCGTTGACCGTTCCCAGCAGGGCGTTCACCGGCCGCCCCTCGGCGTCCACGATCGATTTCGGCAGAGCGAAGAACGAGCGATACAAGAGCCACGGCACGTCGGCGATCAGCAGCGGAGGATCCACCCGCCCAGGGTATGTCCTCGGCGTCGGTGAGCGAGGAGCGGGCGGGCGAGCCGGCCGCGGTGGCGCTCAGCCTTTGAGCATCCAACAGTTTTCGCTCCACAGGAATCGGCTCGGGCCGCTCATCAGCGGGCTGGGCAGCTCGATCGAGGCCACATCGCCGTGCACGATCACAACAGCCGCGCGGATTGCTCGCTGCTGTGAGCGAAGGCGCGCCGCCGCGCCGGGCTCGTGCAGGAGCGTTGCGAGCTTCGCGTTCCATCGCTCGGCGCAGCTGCGGTGGTCGCGGCTCGCCCGCAGCGGGGCGTTGAGGACGGCGCAGGCGCCGGCGCCGTTCCCGGCGAGCTCGGCGGCCACGAACCTGCCGGCGGCCGATCGCACCCAGGCGACCTGTTCGCGGCTGCCGACCGAGTGCGCCGCCAGGGCGCCCGCGGGCAGCATCAGCCCGGCGGCACATCCGAGCAGCGCGACGCGACGACAAAAGCTCATCTGGAGTTTCTCGGCAGTCGGGGCCCGCTGCTTGAGCCTCTCGCCTGAGCCGGCCCCGGCTACGGACGGATGTTGCAGCGCTGCATCACCCGGCGGCCGCGCCTCCGGTGGCGGTCGCTTCCGCGACGGCGGGCGCCTGGGCGCCACCCTGCGGCCCGGCGGCGGGCGGGGTCACGGTGCTCGCCGCGGGGGTCGGCGCGAGTGGCGCGCTCGCCGGGGGCCGCCCGCTGTGGTCGGGCTCCCTTTTCAGGCTCGTGCCGCTCTTCACGGCGAAGTAGGCCCATGTGCTCTGAAGACCGAGGCGGCCGGCCAGTTCCGGACCGCTCACCGGCTGTGTCCCGCGCGATCCCAGCACCCGGCCGGAGACGATCCTCGGCGAGACCCCCCGTGTGAGCACCTCGATCCCGCGGAAGGAGCCCTTCACGAGCCCCTTCAGCTTCGCCGCCGCGGCGCTGAAGCTCATGCTGAGCGTCCAGTCGTAGGCGGGGCCGCTGTCATATGGATCGGCCACGCCGATGAGCCACGGCTCGGGCGCAGAGCCGAGGAACGAGTTCTGGATGCTCTCGGTTGCCCCTCCCGAGCTCGCGAAGAAGTAGGTGATCGCCGGTTTGCCGGCGTAGGTCACGATCTGCCCGGCGGTGCTCATCACGGCGGCGTTCGTCGCGGCCGTTTCGGCGGCCACCCCGAGGTAGACCTGCGAGCGAGTGTCGGCGTAGACGTCGAACTTCGATCCGCCCGCGTGCGCCGTGACGGCGTAGGTGCGGCTGGCCACCGCCTGTGCCTGAAGGGCGGCCAGCGGCCAGCTGGAGGGCACCTCGGCGGAGACCACGCCCCGCACATAGTGTTCGAGCGGAATGCTCTGCACCTTCGAGCCCATAAGCACGCGCACCACCGCGCCGGCGGGAGCCTCACCGAGCGCCGTGCCGGTGTAGTAGTGGGAGAGGATCGCCTCGTAGCTGTAGCCGTGCTGGGCGTAACCGAGCGCCCCGTCCTGGCTCAGGCCCACCCCGTGCCCGTCCCCGGCGCCCGTGATCACGAGCGTCGAGGCGGCGGCGCCGCCGGTCCACAGCAGCGTCGTGACGAGGCTCGCGGCCAGCACCCGGAGAAGGGTGCGGGGACGGTGGTAGGTTGGTCTCGTGGTGGGCATCCGTGCTCGGTGGGGCTCAGATCGGCGGGCGAGGGAGTCGCCCGACGGGTGCATCCTGCACATATCCCTGATCGAGCGGATCCTCGCCGTCGCTGAGCGATACCCGGGCAGGACGGCCGAGTGTTTGGATGGGCCGCAGCGCTCATTGCGCGCCGCAGCCGGCGCCCGGCGGGTGGAACGGGCGCGATGAGCACACGAACCTCGGAGGCCCCCGATGAATCGGCCGTGCTGGAGCGCGTTCCCACGGAGCTCTACATAGGCGGGCAGTGGCGCGCCGCCACCGGGGGAGGCACGCTCACCGTCTTTGACCCCGCCACCGAGGAGCCGCTCGTGGACGTGGCCGATGCCCAGGTCGAGGATGCCCTGGCGGCTCTTGGGGCGGCGGCCGGCAAGCAGGCCGAGTGGGCCGCCACGGCCCCACGCGAGCGGGGCGAGATCCTGCGCCGCGCCTATCAGGCGATCGTGGCGCAGACCGAGGAGCTGGCGCTCCTGATGACGCTCGAGATGGGCAAGGCGCTGGCCGAGTCCCGGGCGGAGATCTCCTATGCCGCCGAGTTCTTCCGCTGGTTCTCCGAGGAGGCCGTCCGCATCCACGGCCGCTACATGGTCAACACCACCGGCAAGGGCCGCATCCTCACGATGCGCCAGCCGGTGGGCCCCTGCGTGTTCGTCACCCCCTGGAACTTCCCCACCGCCATGGGCACCCGCAAGATCGCCCCGGCGATCGCCGCCGGCTGCACGATCGTGGTGAAGCCCGCCCAGCAGACCCCGCTGTCGATGCTGGCCCTGGTGAAGATCCTCGAGGAGGCCGGCCTGCCGGGAGGAGTGCTCAACCTGATCACCGCCAGGCACTCCGGCGCAGTGATCGAGCCGCTCTTGAAGGACCCTCGCACACGCAAGCTCTCCTTCACCGGCTCGACCGAGGTCGGGCGCAGGCTGATCGAACAATCGGCCGATCAGATCCTGCGGGTGTCGATGGAGCTGGGCGGCAATGCGCCGTTCCTCGTGTTCGAGGACGCCGACCTCGACGCGGCCATCGAGGGCGCCATGCTCGCCAAGATGCGAAACGTGGGCGAGGCCTGCACGGCGGCCAACCGCTTCCACGTGCACGAGTCGCTGGCCGATGCGTTCGCTCGCGGGCTGGCCGAGCGGATGGGCGCCTTGAAGCTCGGCCGGGGCACCGAGCACGGCGTGGACGTGGGCCCGCTGATCGACGAGGACCAGCGGGAGAAGGTCACAGAGCTCGTGGGCGATGCCGTCGAGCGCGGCGCCCGGGTGCTCATCGGCGGCGACCGCCCCGGCGGCCGCGGCTACTTCTTCGAGCCCACCGTCCTGGCCGGGGTGTCGCCTGACGCGCGCGCCCTCAGCGAGGAGATCTTCGGACCGGTCGCCCCCATCGCCACCTTCTCATCTGAGGAGCAGGCCCTGGACGCGGCCAACCGAACCGAGTTCGGCCTCGTCGCCTACGTCTACACCCGCGACATCGACCGCGCCTTCCGGGTCTGCGAGGGCATCGAGTCGGGCATGATCGGCTTGAACCAGGGCGTCGTCTCAAACCCCGCCGCCCCCTTCGGCGGCGTCAAGCAATCAGGCTTCGGCCGCGAGGGCGGCTTCGAGGGGATCTCCGAGTATCTGGAGACCAAGTACGTGGCGCTGGGGGTTTGAGGGGGTAGGCGTGCAGATCACCAGAAACTCAATCGAGACCGCGCACGGACCAGGCGACTGGTTCACCGGCACCGTCTACATCGATGCCGTCGCCGTGCCATCTGAGCCGTCACGCATTCAGGCCGCCAGCGTCCACTTCACCCCCGGCGCTCGAACCGCATGGCACACCCATCCCAACGGGCAGACCATCTACGTGACCGAGGGCGTGGGCCGCGCGCAGCGTCGCGGCGGCCCGATCGAGGCCATCCGTCCCGGTGACCGCGTGTTCTTCGAGCCGGGTGAGGAGCACTGGCACGGCGCTGCCCCCAACCGCTTCATGACCCACATCGCCATGCAACAGGTGGACGCCGGCGGCAGCGCTGTTAGCTGGGGCGAGCACGTGAGCGACGAGGAGTACAACCCCGCACAGGGGTCATAGACGCCGCTCGGACCGCAACAGCTCGGCCACGAAGCCCTTGCCGAGAACGCTCAGCACGAGCAGCGACCCGAACAGCGCCACCGCGTCGATGCTCTCGCGCCCCTGCTTGTTCCAGTAGTCGTCTTCCAGGTTGAGCCACAGGGCGAACTCGTCCAGGGTCAGCGCCGCGCCGCTCCCGTACACGGCCGAGGTCACGAGCGATGCGCGGCGCTGTTCGTTCGTGCCTATCTCGAGCAGCCACAAATAGCCGACCGTGATGAGGCCGGTGATCCCGAAGGTCATGTGGTGGATGTGCCGGCCACCGGGGGTGATGTTCTTGAAGGGTCCCCGTTCGGCCCGGATAGCGTGGGTGATCCCCCGCACTGCCGCAAACGTCACGAAGAAGGCGCCCGTCGAGAACAGCTGGCGCTCCTTGCGCCGATCGCCGAAGTGCTTGTGGTAGAGGGAGCGCACATCGCGCTCGACCGAGAGCCCTGAGGATGGTCCTCCTCGCGGCTCCTCGGGCGGCAGGGGTGAGCCATTGCTAGCCATTGTCGACCGTACCCTAGCTCGCCGAGCAAGGCCGGGCAGCCGACCACATGCCAGGCTAGAGTCTGCGCCGCGATGCGCGCCCGTCTTCCGTCCCCGGCAGCCCCGCTGCTCGGGCTCGTCCTTCTCGCCGCGGCGATCGCGGGCTGCGGCAGCTCCTCCGACGGCAACGGGATCGCCAAGAAGACCCCCGCCCAGATCATCGAAGGGGCCAAGATCCTGGCGGACCAAGCGACCTCGGTGCATGTCTCGGGCTCGCTCGTGAGCGGCGGCTCACCGATCACGCTCGACATGTATCTGCTCGCGAACAAGGGTGGGCGAGGGCAGCTGTCCGAGAACGGGCTGAGCTTCGAACTGATCCAGATCCACGGCACGGTCTTCATCAAAGGCAGCCCCGCCTTCTACCGGCACGTGGCCGGCGCCACGGCCGCACAGCTGCTGCAGGGGAGATGGCTGAAGGCCCCGGCCAACACCGGCAACCTCGCGTCGCTGGGTTCGCTGACCAATCTGCGCCAGCTGTTGGACGCGACCCTGGGGGCGCACGGCCCGCTGGTCAAGGGCGCGATAACGACTGTGGACGGACGCGAGGTGCTCGCCGTCACCGACACCTCACAGGGCGGCACGCTGTATGTGGCAGCGACGGGCCCGCCGTACCCGATCCAGGTCACCAAGAGCGGCGCGGGCGCAGGGAGGATCGTCTTCGATCACTGGGACGGGGCGGTCTCGGTCACGGCGCCGGCGAACGTGATCGATATCACGCAGCTGACCGGGCACTGACAACCGGTCGATCATATGTCTACCCCCGCTCAGGCGTCCTCAAGAGGCGCCGGAGGGGTGCCGATCGCGGGCCTGGACAGGATTTCTGGGAGTTTCAAGTGACCGGCGCGACCCAAGCCCGCTTTCGAAGGCCCGCCAAGCGCGGGATGGCACCGCCTCGCCCTGGCCCGGGCGATCAGACGGCGGCTGCTTACAGAGCCGGGGCCGGAGCCATCGCGGCTGCGGGGGGCACAGCTAAGATTAATCGCGCGGGAAGCCGATTAGAGAGTGTGGGCAGTGAACCTCACGTGCAGCCCCTTTCGCTGAGACTGGCATCCGGCAGCGCTCGGTCGCGCCGCCGTACGCTGCTGGACCACGTGTCCTACCCGTCCTGGGTGGTGCTGGCCCTCGGCGCCGCCGTAGGCGCCGTGCTGGCCGGAGCCTCAGCGGCCGTGGTCGGCTGCATCGTGGTGCTGGCATGCGCGACCGTGCTGCTCGGCTGGCGCATCGGCGAGGACGCTAGAACGGCACTCGAACAGGAGATCAACGGCCGCTCGAACGAGCTGAAGAAGGCGCTGTCAGAGCTGGAGATCGCCCAGGCCGAGACGGTCCGGCGTCTGTCCATGGCGATCGAGTTCAGGGACGAGGACACCGGCGCCCACATTGAGCGCATCGGGCGCTTCTCGACGCTGCTGGCCGAACAGATCGGTATGGATCCGGAGTTCTGCGCAAGGCTCAGCCACGCCGCGCCCCTGCACGACGTCGGCAAGGTGGCGATCCCCGATGCGATCCTGCTCAAGCCCGGCCCGTTGACGCCGGCCGAGCGCGCCATCGTGGAGACCCACGCCGAGGAGGGCCACAGGCTGGTGCGAGGCTCGTCCTCCTCGATCCTCGACATGGCCGCCACGATCGCGCTGAGCCACCAGGAGAAGTGGGACGGAAGCGGCTACCCGCGAGGGCTGGCAGGCGAGGCGATCCCGATCGAGGGACGGATCGTGGCCGTGGCGGACGTGTTCGACGCGCTCACCAGCGATCGCGTCTACCGCAAGGCGTTCTCGGTCGAGGACGCGGTGAAGATGATGCGCGAGGAGCGCGGCCACCACTTCGACCCGGAGATTCTGGACGCGTTCATGGAAGTTCTCGGCCGATCGGGGCCCGACGCCCGCGAGGGCATCCGGGCTGACCCGGTTGCGCTCATGGAGAACACACTTGAGACCTACGCCACCGCGCTCGAGCGCGGCGATGCCGAGATGGCCGAGGGTGCGATCGCAACCGCGATCGAGGATGGGCTTCCGCCCACGACCCTGCACGCCGAAGTGATCGCGCCCGCGCTTCACTACATCGGCGAGCTCTCTGAGGCCGGCGAGATGGACAGCGCGCGCGAGCATCTGGCGCTGGGCATCACCCGCCGCGTGCTTGCGACCCTCTACCGCTACATGCTCGGCGGCACCGAGCCCACCCGCGAGCGGGTGCTCCTCGTGGTGCTGGAGGGTGACCCGCACACGCTCGGGCTGCAGATGGTGCACGACCAGCTCGCCGCGGCGGGATACCACACAAGCTTCCAAACCGAGGCGTCCGTGGAGCAGCTGCTGGCCACGGTCGGGAGCCAGACGCCCGACGTCATCATCCTCGGCGCGACGATGGCCCCGGCGGTCGAGTCGGTGGTGCGCGCGGTCAAGGAGCTTCGCGAGAGCCACCCGGACATCCCGGTCATGCTCAGGGGCGCTGCCGTGAGCGACGGTCTCCCCGGCGAGCGCCCCGACATGGCGGTGCTCGAGCGTATCGACGAGTCGGTGGCGGCTGTCGAGGAGCTGCTCGCCAGGCCCGTGCCCGTCCCGTCCCTGTAGATTTCCCGGCGTGCCCAGCGCGATCGTTACCGGCGGCGCCGGCTTCATAGGCTCCCACGTGGTCGATGCGCTGCTCGCCGACGGCTACGCCGTGACCGTGATCGATGATCTGTCCACCGGCAACCCTGCCCGGGTGGCCAACGAGGCGGACCTGCGCGAGATGGACATCGTCGACCTCGCCGCCCTCGGCGCGGTCGCCGAGGAGGTGGGTCCCGATGCGATCTTCCACCTCGCCGCGCAGGCGAGCGTGGTGGCCTCGGTTGAGGACCCCGGGCGCGATTGCGAGGTGAACGTGAAGGGCACGTTGAACGTGGTCGAGGTCGCGGGCCGGTGCGGCGCGCCGGTCGCGTTCACCTCGACCGGCGGCGCGCTCTACGGAGACGAGGCGCCGATGCCGACCGGCGAGGACCGCATGCCGGCGCCCCTGTCTCCCTACGGGGCGTCGAAGTGGGCGGCGGAGGCCTACGTGAAGACGTGGTCGCTGTCCTCGGGCATCCCGCACGCCGTGTGCAGGCTGGGGAACGTGTACGGCCCGCGCCAGAGTCCGCACGGGGAGGCGGGGGTGGTGGCGATCCTCTCCCACCACCTCTACTCCGGGCGCGTGCCGACGCTGTACGGGCAGGGCAAGCCGACACGCGACTATGTCTATGTCGGGGACGTGGTCAGAGCGTTGATGGCGGCGTCGGGAAAATCGGGCACCTACAACATCGCCACCGGCGTCGAGACTGATGTGATGACCTTGTGGAACGTTCTGCGGGAGACGGCCGGCTCGAAACTCGAGCCACAGCTCGCAGACCTGCGACCCGGGGAGCTTAAGCACAGCTGCCTGGATACGCGCCTGGCCCAGAAGGAGCTGGGCTGGCACGCCGAGGTGCCGATCGCGGACGGGCTGCGCGTGACCTACGAAGCACTCGTCCAGGAGTTCGAGCGCGGATAGCCGCCCGCGAGGGGCGGTCGTGACCTCGAAACTCCGTGCAATTCGCGGCGCAGGCCTCAGGAGGGGCCCGCGATAGGGCGAGAGAACCGTATGAGGTTCCCACGCGGGGCTGCCCTGGCTGCCCTGGTCACGACGTCTCTGTGCACCTGCGTCGTGCCTGCGCCGGCGCCGGCGCAGGACGTCAGCGGAGGTGCGCTGGCGCCGTCGAGCCCGCTGGCGGGAGGGACCGAGTACGGAGTTCCCGCGGTCTTCTCCCAGCGTCCCGTGGTGAGCGAGCTGAGCATCCCCACCGCGGCCACCGCCGGCAAGCCCCCGCGCCTGGTGCTGCGAATCGACGAGCCGGGTGTCGCCACGATCGATGCGCAGGTGAAGGTCATCAGCCTCTCCACGCACAGGGCCGTCATCACGGTGAAACTGGGCTGGGTGCGTGAGGGCCGCTCGCTGACCGTGAGCTGGCCCAAGGGCGCGGTCCTTCAGGCAGGCAGCTACGAGGTGAGCCTGAGCGCTCACGACCACAGGGGAGGAGCGCTGCTACGAGGGGCCCGCAACGTCCTCGCCACCCTGACCGTGAAGCCGGCCAAACGCCCGCCGGCCGCCACGCTGCCATCGCTCCCGAGCACCGGGACTCCGCCACCCGCGGGCGTGCCCACCCCGGCCCAGACCGTGGCAGACGGGGCGGTGTTCCCCGTGGCCGGAGCCCATAACTTCGGAGGCCCCGAAAACCGCTTCGGCGCTCCTCGCGCCGGATACGTCCATCAGGGCCAGGATGTGCTGACCGCAGAAGGCACACCGGTGCTGGCTCCGCTGGCGGGGACGATCCTCACCACGAGCTATCAGGCTGCCGGCGCCGGCTACTACGCGGTGGAGTCCACGGGTGTCGGGTTCGACTTCATGTTCGCCCACTGCCAGGCCGGAACCCTCGCTGTGTCCGCCGGCCAGCACGTGGCCGCCGGGGGAAACCTGTGCCACGCCGGACAGACCGGGGATGCAACCGCTCCACACCTGCATTTCGAGATGTGGGTGGGGGGTTGGCAGGCGGCCGGCGGGTTCCCGATCGACCCGCTGCCCTACCTGCAGGCATGGGAACACTCGCCCCCAACCGCTTGAGCTCCTCCTCAGCTGAGCGCGTCGTGACGGGTCCAATGGCATACAATGCGCTCCATTCCGGGCGTGGAAGGTAGGGTCGTCCGTTGCGGGTAACACACGCGCGTTTTGCGGCCCTTGGTCGCGCAGGCCTCCGCAAAGGCCAGCGCGAGCGCGAAGATGCGTAAAGTGGCCGACCGGCGGCCCTTACGGCGAGATAGCTCAGTTGGTAGAGCACACGACTGAAAATCGTGGTGTCCCCGGTTCGAGTCCGGGTCTCGCCATCTCTAAAGATGCCTGCACGTGAGCGGGTTTTGAGAGGGCGGATGAGGCGGTTGGGATGACGCCAGGACAGCTGTTTTTCGCGCCACGTCCTTTTCACGTCCTTTTCCTTGAGGGTGGTCGAGGGTTGAGCGCTGCGACCGACTGCTGAAAATCGTGGTGTCCCCGGTTTGATTCCGTCCGGGTGCGGCGTGCTCGGCGTGGCTACGACGCCAGCCCGGATTCTCGCCGGGTCGTGCTGGTCAGTGACTCGCATGTTTGGTTGCGGATGACTCTAGATGAGGGCTGCCAGCCCTTTGAGCGTCAAGTCCTTCGTTACCTGGGCTGGGGGCCATTCCGTCGCGTGCAGCGAGGCCGGCCACACCTGCACAAGCGCTCGGCCCTCGGAGCGCGCCGCAAAATGCAATGGCTCCGGAGATTCGCTGGCTCTGCCTGCACACACGACGAGCACATGACCCACGGTCAGGATCGCGATGTATCCAGCATGCCTTCTGCTGAGAGTGGTCATCGGCGCTCTTTGGGCGGTGGAGTGCACCACTGCCTCGGCGGTGGTTGTGACTCCCAACCACACGCGAACATCCGACGGAGGTCTCTCTGCCTGGCGAAGCTGCGAGTAGCGCTCGCGGGGGATCACCTTGAAGCTCGCCCCGGGGTGCACCCGCTCCATATGCAGGACGGTCTTATATGCCCACGCGGCCACCGCCTTCTGCTCATCTGCCGGCAGAACCCTGGTCCGCCTGAGAACCATCTCGCAGAGCATCGGCATCGCCCGGTCCGCTATGCGCGCGAGCCACTGGTTGTTGCACTCCGAACACACCTTGGTCGTGACCAGATCCGGTCCCGCCGACGCCCATTCGCGAGCTGTGTCCTCTTGCCCGGCCGGCGGCGTGTACCTCTGGATTAGCCCGATCCGGCGCATGTCGGCCGCTAAGGGACGCGATGCCTTCAGGGCCTCCCCGAGCTGCTGCTCGATGACGTGTTCTCGGCTTCTTCCCGGCCGCCCGCAACCGGGGGGCGCCGGACGCGGCGCGGCCGATAGGGCACCTCGTTGCGGCGACGGCGAACGACGCGACCAGGGATCCTTCCAGCGGCTACTTATGCACCGGCATGCACGACTGCCGGTGGCGGCAAGCCGGCCCACCAGCTCGTCGTCTTGGTGGATCACTTCTCGTCGAAATAGATCTTGAAGCCGTCCCCGACGGTCTCTAAGCACAGGCTTCGGTAGAACTCGTGTGCCTCCGCGCGATGCGTGCCGGAAATGAGTTGGAGCTTGTAGCAGCCGGCGCTCTGAGCTAGCCCGATGAGGTGCTCCATCAATGCTCTCCCAACCCCTGTACGGCGAGCTGTGCAGGTGACGATGACGTTCTCGACAATGGCCCACGGCTCGCCGCGATGGGTAAGGTTGGGTACGACTAGGAGGTCTGCCGCTCCGACCAGCTGGTCGTCAATCACCGCGACCGCCAGCTCGTGTCTCGGATCAGCGAGGATCTCTGCCAGCGGGGCCTCAGAGCTGTGGTGATCACCGGGCATTGCTGTGATCTTGTCGGCCGCTAGCTCCTCATAAAGCGACAAGAGGGCACCGAGGTCTGATTGTGTGGCGCGCCGAACGACTACGCTTGCCATGCCTGCCCGCTCCAGGATGCCCCGTGCGAAGGTCACGCAACCGGCCGGCACGACAATAGTCCCCATGGTCTCGGTCAAGCCGTGGGTGTGCTGACGAGCCGTCACCGCAGCGCCAATTGCGTCTCGCTGATCCTGGTTCGTCCGCGCCGGCACGTCGGTCAGGCCGAGGCTCGCGAGTCCCTGCTGGGTCCAGGCCGATCGAGCTTGTGACCGTCGCTTGCCATACCAGCGGGTCCACGAGGCAGTCGGGAACACCTCGATGACCTCGACATCGCGAGGGGCGAGTGCTTCAAAGAGGGCGAGTCCCTCGACGATCCAAGCGTAGTAAGGGCTCGCATGCACCCGTCTCTCGTCCGGCGTCCATCTGATGCCGCAGATCGATTTCGAGAGCTGGCGCTCGCCATCGCGCGTTGTTTGCCCCTCCGGCGCGCAGCAACAAGGGCTGTCGATCGCGACGACAGCCGGTTTGACGCTCTCGACAACCGCAACAACCTCGTCACAGTCAACGCCTCCCTTGAGCTCAAGGACTCGGCGCTCGTCGACGACCGCGACATCGAAACCCTTGCGTTTCCCGCCGACATCAACGCCGATCCATCGAGCCACGAGTCGAAGCATGCCCGATTCCAGCCCGTCCGCGCACCTCAGGGCGCGAAAGACTGTCACGTATGCGCGTAGGCTGCGCGCATGGGTTGGGCTGCTCTCTTACTGCTAGGAACGCGCTCCCGTCTCCACGGATGGCTGCTGCTCGCCGCAAAGGCAGGTGGTGGGGTGGTAGTCGCAGGTGCCAGCGTGCTCGCAATCACCCACGGGCACCATCACTTGGCGCTCTGGAGGGCGGCGCTTATCTCTGTCATCGCCGTAGCGGCCCTGACGCTTGTCGCTGTGGCTGGCGCATACATGACGCAGCCGGTTTCCGACGAACACTATGCGTCCCTCAAGGCGTCGGCCAACTCCCTGCGCAACGGCCTTGCGTCCGGGTTCTGCGAATATGGTGGCGACTTTCTGGAACAGGCTTTCCGGAGTCACTACGGAAAGCTCGCGAGGAAACTCAGGGTGTGGGATGCCGTACGAGCCGAAGCTGCCGAACAGCACAGCCGACTGGGGGAACATATTGACGCGGTACTGGTCGAGCACGACATTGAGGGTCACCTCTACCGGCCCAACACCGAGTGCTCCTCCTCGTCCGATGCGCTCGTCTCATCGCCGGCGTTGCGTACGCCTCCTTCCCGCAGAAAGCACTAGCGTCCGACACGCGGCTCGTGCTCTCGCCCCCTGGTCCGGTCCATAATCTCCAGGCCCTCCAGCAGAACCTCCGTGTATGCGGTTCTGAGCGCATAGGCGCCCATCCCGGCGTCCGACTTGACCACCGCCGCTCGCGGTGCGGGCGGTCACGCTGGCGGGAGTCGTCCAGGAACGACGAAGCCCCGCGCCTCGAAGGGGAGAACGGGGGGGCTTCGTCGCTCAGCGGCCACACATTTCAGCGGGTGGCCGGATCCTGGAGAGCAGCTCAGGAGGAGGAGGAACTGGCTCTCCGACGTCCGGGGTTGCCCGGCTCGAAAGTGAGTGTGCTCGCTTGACCCATTACTACCAATGGGCCATGCGTACTATTTACGTTCAGTGACCTGAACCCGCCCAACGATGGGTGCCCGGTGGAGGCGAGGGCCGCGGCCTGATCGGCCAGGGCGCCCGCCGCCGACGGCGGCGAGCCTCGCTCGGTCGGAGCGCGAGGTGTGCGGCTCAGCGGAGCGAGGGTGCTGTGCGATGGGCCACGCTGGCGTTCCGCCCGCCCTTTAGGGCCGAGGTGTCATGCGAACACATGCTCGCATAGCGCCGGGCCGCGGACCAGTCTCTCACGAACGCCTGATCGCTTCCGCCGCAACGTGCGGGGACTTCAGAACACGACCCCTTGACGGCTGCTGCAACTGGTCTAGGGTCCCCCCTCCGCCAGAAGTGGGAGGCGTCCCCCGGTTGTTTCCTCCTCCAACCGGGGGCGCACCCTTCTCCCATCCCATTGCTCCAGCGCTACGGGGAAGTGCGCCGCGAGCGAGTCAGACGGTAGTAGTTTGTGCCGGGAATTACGCAGTTGGGCGGAGCAACCTCGCACTTTCCGTGGGAAACCTCGCCCGATCCGGGCGCAGCGCGCGCGTAGGCGAAGGGCTGAGCGGGTGCTCGATGGTCTCACCATCCTGCAAATGCTCCCGCGCCCGGACCTCGTCCACGTCGACGCCAGCGCTGAGCGCCGTACTCAGCCGCAGATCGGGATGAGTGAGAATTCAGGTGTCCCATGAGGCGCGCCATCGTCGTTCGGCGTCCCGTAGAGGAGCAGGCCCGACAGCCAGCTGAAGGCGAAGGTCGCCGGTGGGGGAACCGCCTCGTCCATGGGGGACTACCGTAGTCCTTTATTCCCAGCAGGTTGTCAACGACTGCCCTGAGGGCAGCGTGTACCTCGCCGTCGTGCGCTTCCTGCCGACCATGGCTGTCCAGCGCTTGGACGCAGGCGACGGTGGGCGCTGCGGTGGTTGGCACGCTGGAGTACCGAGACCGCGAGGGCAACGATTGAGCACCCGGCGGAGGTGGATACCCTGCGCCATGCTTCCTTTGGTGTGCCCCTTCTACGCTGCTTGCGTGAGAAATTGATCGTTTTGAGCCTGAAAAGGGAGTACGCTCGAGCTAGGGCCGTTATCGGCCGCTACTGCTCGAATCTCTCGCGCAGGCCCCCGGCGGGCAAGAAACCTGCCTCTCGCTGACCTCACGGGTCGTTTCGTCCAAAGCGACAGAAACGCCGTTTACAAGTAGGGCCTGTCCTCATTCGGGGGCCTTGGAGGAGGTCAGTCATGACCATCGACTCGGTTGCACCGAGCGAGCGAAGTCTGGTCCGATTCGCGAGACCGTACCTGGAGGTCGAGACGCAGTCGATCTCCTCGCTGGAGCGCACGATCGTGCGGGAGCTGGCCCAAGCGAGCCACGCCGCGAAGAGGAAGAAGCGGAAGGGCGGCGATCAGCCCTCGTCGATCGGAACCAGGCCGGTCGCGCAGACGCGCTTCGGGGCTCTTGGAGGACGAGGACAGTCCGTGTCCATGTAGCGTCGTCGGGGAGGTTCCCCGAGGAAAAGAGGTGCACCAATGGCGAGGATCATCGTCACGACAAACACACGTGTAAGCCACGAGCATGGGATCCTGCTCGACGAGGACGTGTGCCCGGAGCACATGAGCGACCAGCACACTGCCTCGCAGCTCCTTGAGCGGCTCGGCTGGGCCGTTACCGACGCCGAGCGCGCCCCAGCCGTGGCCGCCCGTCGCCGGGTCCGTCCCCCTACCCGTGGGGGTAACCTGCCCGACCGGGTTTCTGTACCCCATACGGGGATCAGCCGACGAGCCAGATCGCGCCGTCGTGCACCTCGACCGGGAACGTCTTCAGCGAGCGGGCACCGGCCGTCGCCTTGATGGCGCCGGCCAGCGGCTTGAACGCGCCCTGCGGACCCCGCACCATCTTGCCGGTTTCGACGTTGTAGAGTGCCGCGTGCCACGGGCACTGAAGGCAACCGTCGTCGGTCACGTGCCCCTTGCCCAGCGACGCGAAGAGGTGGCGGCAGCGATTGGACACCGCGAATGGCTTGCCCGCGCTGATGCCAACGGCTAGGGCTCCGTGCGCTGTTTCCTCCACGACGGTGACCTGTGAGGTGCCGAGGTCATCGACAGCTACGAGGGGGACAGGCGACTGCTCGGAGGTGCTCACCCACGGATGATGTCACACGAGCGACGTGCGCTTTCTGGACTTCTCCCGCTTCCGAGGACGCCCTCGCGGTCGCTTGCCCGTGCGATCGAGCGTCCCGCGGTAGACACCTCACGCGATCGCTCAGGACGAGCATCGAGCGCGTGGGCTGCGGGTCAGCAGACGCCTGCTTGCGCGGCGCAATGCGGCAGTGTCGTTAAACAGGTCCGGCCCGCGGGGGGAGCGGACCGGACGGCGTGCACACTCTTAGGAGGAGGTTGTGCGTTGGCGACTTCGATGTCGCGTACATGCAGTATCGCCATTTCGATGAGCGTCACCTAAGGGTTCCTCTCACCCGAGATAAAAGTCGACCTCACTTGAGATAAGTGTTTCTACGCGGCCCAGCTCCATGAAGCGGTCCGGGTCGTCGACGAACAGCTCGACCCGCGTGCTCGTGATGCCGAGCGGGTCAGGGCTGTTCTCCGACGGGTTCTTCGGGTTGACCTCGTGGAGGAAGAACGGAGCGCCGTTTACCTCCAGGCCGACCACGCCGCCGAGGTTCCAGAGCTCGGTCGCGCCGAGCGCGTCCCCGAGTCCGTCCTTGTACCAAGCGAGGGCAGCGTCGGCGTCGGGGACGATCAGCATCACCGAGATCGACGTGGACTGCTCCTGTTGCGGCTCCGTCACCGGTCGTCCTCCAAACCTCGTCGATCCGTCGCTCTTGGCAGTGTGCCTAACATCAGGCAGGGCTGCGACGACGCCCCCAGGAAGAGCCGATGAGCCAGATCGACGAGCATCCCGACGACTTTCAGGCCCTGCTCGCACAGAACGGGCGGGATCGGACGCCGCTGCCGATGGCCGGAGCCGCGATGCCTGCCGAGGCGCTGCGCGCGACTCAGGAGGCGACGAGCGATTCCCGCTTCTTCAACAGCGAACTGTCCT
>Ga0182024_10007493_pt1 | contig 23498 bp, 19 predicted proteins | sample P32metaG_FD_120480 | JGI IMG/M metagenome (GOLD analysis project Ga0182024, IMG submission 120480) | Permafrost microbial communities from Stordalen Mire, Sweden - P3-2 metaG (Illumina Assembly) | ecosystem: Environmental > Terrestrial > Soil > Wetlands > Permafrost | place: Sweden: Stordalen... | reverse complement strand
GGCCGCGATGAGGCCAAGCTGAAGCAACTGGAGAAGGCATGGAAAGATGCCACCGCCGAGGCCGACAAGTATGTGGTGCCCAACCAATTCGGCAAGATCATCGAACAGAGTGGCGGCCAGGATTTAAATGCCTTCACTGATTACGACGAAACCGCCTACCACTATTCGTTGCCTTCAAACCGGCTGGAGCTATGGGCTTATCTTGAGTCCGAGCGTTTTCTTCATCCCGTGATGCGTGAGTTCTACAAAGAGCGCAACGTGGTGATTGAAGAGCGGCGCATGCGCACCGACAGCAATCCCATTGGACGGCTGGAAGAGCAATTCGAAGCTTCGGCCTTCGAGGCCAGCCCTTATCATCGCCCAACCATCGGATGGATTTCTGATCTGAATACTTTTTCGGCGACGGATGCCAAGCACTTTTTCGATCGCTACTACGTGCCGGCGAATATGGTGGTTGCTGTGGCAGGTGACGTGAAGACTGCGCAAATTCTTCCGATTCTTGAAAGATATTTCGGACGCCTGCCGGCCAGTTCCAAGCCGGACGAAACCGTCACCAGCGAGCCTCCGCAGAATTCCGAGCGCAAAGTAGTGCTGAAAGAAACGTCGCAACCGCTCTATCTTGAGGGTTATCACCGACCCGATTACCGTTCAAAAGATGACGCAATCTATGACGCGATTACCGATCTGATGTCGGAGGGCCGCACCTCGCGCCTTTATCGGGCCCTGGTGCGCGATAAAAAGATCGCCGCGTTTTCGGCCGGATTCAGCGGATTGCCGGGCACAAAATATCCGCACTTGTTTGCGTTCTACGCTTTTCCGCTGCCTGGTCACACGACTCAGGAAGTGGCGGATGCGATTCACGTCGAGATTGAAAAGCTGAAGAAGGAAGATATCAGCGACGACGAACTGCGGATGATCAAGACCCGGGCCAAGGCCAACTTGATCCGCGGCTTGGACGACAACGAAGGCCTCGCGACTCAACTTGCTATCTACCAGACTCGTTACGGCGATTGGCGCGAGTTGTTTCGCTCTGTCGATCGTATCGACAAAGTGACCAAGGCGGACATTCGCCGCGTAGCCAATGAAACTTTCAACGACACGAACCGCACTATAGGCGTGATCGAAACGATCGCGGGTGGGGCGCACGGCAGCGAGCAGGAACCGGGAGAACAGGGTGCGCCGGATCAGGGAGGTGCGCGATGAACTCAAAGCGGAATCTTCTTGCGATTCTTTTCTCAGCAATGATATTGGCGATGTTGCCGAGTGCGCTCGGACAAGCGACCTGGCAGCAGATTCCCATCCCTCCACTGCCAGCCTTCCATCCGCAGCAGCCGAAGCGAATCGAACTCGCGAACGGAATGGTGATTTTTCTGCAGGTGGATCACGAACTGCCGCTGATCAATGCATCGGCGCGCATTCGTGGCGGATCGCACGATGAACCGGCAAGCAAAGTGGGGCTGGTCGATCTCTTTGGCGACGTCTGGCGCACGGGTGGAACAAAGACGCAGACTGGCGACCAACTCGACGACTTTCTTGAAGTGCGCGCCGCCAAAGTGGAGACAGGCGGCGGACCAGATTCCACTTCCATTTCGTTGAACTGCCTCAAGGGCGATTTCGATGACGTATTCAAAGTCTTCGCCGACTTGCTACAGAATCCTGAATTCCGCGCCGACAAGCTCGATCTGGCGCAGAAGCAGGCGGACGACAGCATCTCGCGACGCAACGACGAGATCAGTGGAATCGCCGCGCGCGAATCGGCCAAGCTGGTCTACGGGCCGGAGAATCCTTACGCGCGCGAACCGGAGTACGCCACCATCGCCGCCATCACGCGGCAGGATCTCGTTGACTGGCACAAGAAATATGTGCGGCCAAATCACATCGTCCTCGGCATCAGCGGCGACTTCGATGCGGCCGACATGGAAGCCAAGCTGCGTAAGGCTTTTGAATCCTGGGAGAAAGGTCCGGCGCTGCCGAGAGTTGAAGTCCAGTATCATCCGGCGAAGCCCGGCTATTACCAGATTTCGAAAGAAGACGTGAACCAGAGCAGCATTCACCTGTTAAAGCTCGGCACCACGCGCAACAATCCCGATTACTACTCTATCGTCGTATTCAATGAGGCTTTCGGGGGAGGATTTTCTTCACGGCTGTTCAATGACATTCGGACCAAGCGCGGGCTGGCCTACAGTGTGGGCGGCGGAATTGGCGCGAACTTCGGGCATCCCGGGATTGAGCAATTCTCAGTCGGAACCAAGAGCCAGAGCACCATCGAGTCGATTCAGGCGCTGGATGAGGACATCGATAATCTGGGCAAGCAAGCCATTACCGACGACGAAATTCAACATGCGAAGGACGCCATTCTGAATGCTTTCATCTTCCGTCTTGACTCGCCGGACAAAGTTTTAGCTGAGCGAATCACTTACGAGTTCTACGGATATCCCTCCGATTGGCTCGACAAGTTTCCGGAGGAAATTCAGAAGGTGACCGCGGCGGATGTGAATCGCGTGGCGGCAAAGTATGTGCACCGCGACCAGTTCGCGGTTCTGGTGGTCGGCAATACGAAGGAGTTCGACAAGCCGCTCTCTTCGCTCGGGCCGGTCAAGCAGATTGATATCACCATTGCACCGCCTCCGGGCGCGAAGGAAGACAAAGTCGAGAAGCCCACCGCGTCGAATGCGGAAGGGAAGGCGCTAGCGGCCAAAGTTGTTGAAGCTATGGGCGGAGAGGCCAAACTTGCAGGGATCAAGGCCGTGAAGGCGGAAGTGACGATTACGCAGAAGACGCAGCAAGGCGATATTCCCATGCAGATGGAAACGGTGATCGCGTTTCCCGATCACCTACACGCGGAAATGCAAACTCCGAATGGAGCTGTAAACATTGTTGCAACGCCCGATGCGGCGTTCGTTGCGCTTCCGAACGGCGGCGTTCAGCCTTTTCCCGAAGCTCGCAAAACAGAAATGTTGGAGCAGATCAAGCGCGATCCCATCTTCATCGCCTCGCATGCGAAAGATCCAAAAGTGACTTTTAAAGCCGGCGGAAGCGAGAAGGTGGGCGATGTCGAGGCAAAGATTGTCGACGTGAATGCGGCGGGCGCGGTTATTCGCTGGTTCGTCGATCCGCAGAGCGGCCACATCTTGAAAGAAACTTACCAAACACTCGGGCAAAGCGGACCGGTTCAAGGCGAGACCGATATGGATGAGTGGAAGCCGATGGCCGGCCTTACTCTGCCCCTGGTGCGGCACAACAAGCAAAACGGCCAGGATTCCAGCACGTCAGAATATACGAAACTGGAATTGAATCCCGCGGTCGATCCGAAGTTGTTCGAAAAGCCTGCGGAAAAATCGGAAGCCAAACCTTAAGCGGTCTCCAAAAGAAATCTCCAAGAAAGAAAACCGTCGCGGCGAAGGTGAGAAGCTACTTCGCCGCGACGGGCATTCGACCTGCGCTTGACGAACTTGTTAGGCCTTGCCGAGCTTGCGGCGCGCCATCCCAGCCAGAGACAGAATGCCGGTGCCGAACAGGGTCAAAGTTGTGGGTTCAGGAACTGGAGAATATCCAATGTATTCTTGTGCCGTTCCGCCCCAGCTTTGAGTTCCCGCGATTGGCGTATACAGCTTCAGACCGTTGAACGCGCTGTTGGGCGCGACTGTGGCCAAAGCAAGATATTCCGTTTCGATTGCGGCAGCTCCGCTGCTCTGGAAGTACGAATTGTTCTGCGCGTTGGTGGAGAACAATCCCCAGATGGCGAAGTTGCCAACGTTCGCTCCCAGCGTGTTGTTCAGGATGCTCTTGAAAATCAAGCCTGCGGCTTTGTAATCGAGCAACTGGTTGCCGTAGAGACCTTGTCCGCTCAACAGGCTGCTGACATTGGCCTTCCAAGTCTCGCCTACGACAACTTCGTTGTCGTAGCTGTCGCAGATGAGAGCGACCGGAGCGGCGCCGTTGATCGAGAAATTGTAAGGGTAGGTGTAGACTCCGCCAGCGTTATTACCGCCAACGCTGGTGAGCTTCATGGTTACAGTGGAGTTGGCCAGAGCCGATCCTGTGCAGAGGCACAGTGCGGCGAGAACTACGAGTACGGGTACTGCAAAACGAAGTCGACGCATTTACTTAGAGTCTCCAAACCGGGAAGGACAGATTCCGGTTATTCGATATGTGGGTGAGCGGCTTCAGAAGGTTCGTGCTCCCCTTAAGCGTTGCCCGCATGCGAAAGCATCCGCTTTCGTCATCGACTGTGAATGCAGTTCAGCCGCCAAAATCGCTCATTGCAAATGGGACACTTAGCAGTTGCATCCGCATAATGAGCAAAACGCTTGCACACACGCAGAAACACAGCGAACGCTTTATCGGCAGATCGTTATCACCAATCGGTAACCTCTAGTACTCCGCAACTGTCCCGGGAACTGCACTTGACTACCTTGAAACCTGGGGGCTACTATAGGCGAACAAATGGCGAATATATGTCTTCTTCTTTCCCCTGGTTCGCTGCCGAGAAGCCTTCATCTCTCGTCGGGATTGCTCGCCTTGCCTCCGAAGGCGAATCTTTGCGCGAGGGACATAACGTTGAATACTTCACGCTTTCCGCGAAATCATTGCTGAACCGCTGTACCAGCGGCCGGGCAATGCCCTTCACGTGGACGATCAATCCGTACCGGGGCTGCGAGTTCGCCTGCAAATACTGCTATGCGCGCTACACCCACGAATTCATGGAGATGCGCGACGGCATCGAGTTTGAGCGGAAGATTTACGTGAAGCAGCACACTGCGGAGTTGTTGCGGCGCGATCTGCGGCGGGTCAAACGAGGAGAATCGATCGCGCTGGGCACAGCCACCGACCCCTACCAGCCGGCCGAGCGCCGCTATGAAATCACGCGGGGCATTCTCGAAGAGTTCGCGCGGCATCGCGGCTTCGAGTTGGGGATTGTGACGAAATCGAATCTTATCCTCCGGGATGTCGACTTGCTGCGCGAGGTTTCACGGGAAAACAAACTGTCGATCCACGTGACCGTCACCACCCTTGACGTGGAACTGGCGCGCGTTTTGGAGCCGCGCGCGCCCCGCCCTGATTTGCGCATCGAAGCAGTTCGCCAGCTGAGCCAGGCGGGAATCGACGTAGGAGTAAGTTGCTCTCCTGTGCTTCCCGGCATTACAGATTCGCCCGCCGATCTGGAAGCGGTGGTGAGAGCGGCATCTGAGGCCGGTGCCCGGCATATTTTTGGCGGGCCGCTGTTCTTGAAGCCGTGTTCGGCGGCAATCTTTCTTCCGTTCGTGGAGCAGAACTTCCCGCACCTGGTGGAAAACTACCGCGAGCGCTATCATGATCGTTCGTTTCTGCCAGGCTCGTATGCCAAGCGAATCTCCCAACTCATGGCACGGCTTCGTCAGAAGTATGGAATCCGCCGCGCCGATCCGCGCGGGGAAGCCGCGGCTGCCGTGAAGCAATCAGTGACACCAGAAGAACAATTGACCTTGTTTTAGAGAATCTTAAATTTGCAATTTCCAATTGTCGATTTGTTCTGCATTCGACAATTGGAATTCGGCAATCACAAATGAGTTTTCTCCGCTTTCCTCTATAATCAAGTTCCTCATGGCGACCGCTTCCACTCCCACATCGGCTGAACGCGTTCCGTTCCGAGCGCGAATGCAACAATTCTGGCGGCGGGTCACCGAGGGGATGGAACTCACCCAACTCTGGTCGCAGTTCGAGTCGGAGACACGCGCCAGTTATCGCCTCTACTCGCGCGACGTCGCAGCCAAAACTCCTGAAGGGCTTACCCGGCGCGGCCATCGTTTGCATGTGGTCAAGGAATTTTTCTGGGCGGTGCTGGAAAAGCTTTCGCCGGCGCGCCGCGTTCTGCTGCTGGCGGCCTTGGTCCTGCTGGTGTTTCCCAGCGGCGGTTTCAGCTATCACGATTCCAGCAACGACATGCACGTCGTCGAATTGGACTTCCACTTCTTCGGTGGCCTGCTTTTGTTTTTATTGCTGATGCTGGAGATTGCGGATCGGGTAGTAATGAAGCGAGATCTTCAGATTGCGCGGGAGATCCAAACCTGGCTACTGCCCGGCGCTCCGCCGCAGATTCCCGGGATTTCAATCGCCTACGCAACCCGTCCCGCAAATACCGTGGCCGGCGATTATTACGATGTTTTTCCGCGTCCCGGCAAGACCCCTGAAGACAGCCGCGTGGTCTTCGCGGTCGCGGACGTCGCCGGCAAAAGCATTCCCGCAGCGATGCTGATGGCGACTTTTCAGGCCAGCCTGAAAACGCTCTCCACCGCGCAGGTGGCGCTGCCGGAACTGGTTGGGAACATGAACAAATATGCTTGTTCCAACAGCCAGGGCGGAGTGCGCTTCACCACCGCTTTTCTGGCGGAGTACGATGCGGCGCGGCGCGTCTTCACTTATATCAACGCGGGACACAACACTCCCATTTTGCGCCGCAGCAATGGAGTGATCGAGCGCCTCGATGTCGGTGGATTGCCTCTCGGCATTCTGGCGGATGCGAAGTATGAGTCGGCGAGCGTTGGGCTCATGCCCGGAGATTGGCTGATTATTTTTACTGACGGCCTGGTGGAAGCGGTGAACGCCCACGACGAAGAGTTCGATGAGCCGCGCTTACTCAGCGCACTGGAGTCAGGAGTTTCGACCACGCCGAAGGAACTGCTCGCCCGGCTCATGGCCAATCTTGATCTGTTTGTCGGCGCGACGCCGCAGCATGACGATGTAACGTGTCTGCTGGTGAAGGCGAGCCAGGAGTGAGGGTCCGCCCGGAAAATCGGATCGCGGAGCGCTCAGTTCGTCGCGATTCCGCTGGTCGCTAATATCTTCGCGGCATACTGCTGGGCCTTGGGAAAGTCCGACGAAATGCTTCGGGCATGGGCCACGGCATCGTCGGCGTCTTTCGGGCGACTGTCCCGGCGCAGCGCGTCGGCCAGCATCAGATAGCCTACGTCGGTGGCGCCAACCTGCATGGCATGAGTGATCCGCTCCACTGCCGTTGCGAGATCACCCTTCCGTTCCGCCAGCAAGCCGGCGCCCATCAAGGCGACATCGTCATTGGGATTCTCTCTCAGGGCGTAACTGAAGCTCTGTTCCGCGCGAACCAGATCGCCAGTTTGCGCGAAGGCTGCGCCTAAGTGGCCCAACACCTCAGCGCGTCCCAGCGAATCGGTAGCCACGCCGAGCGCCCGCCCGTACTGTTGAATCGCCTCCTGCACCAGGCCGTGATCTTCCTCCCAGGTGCCAATCCAGCACATGTCATGGGCGGAGTAGGCATGTAAATTTTCCGCCTCCTTAAATTCCACGACGGCCTCGTTCTTTCGCCCCTGTTCCGCCAGCGCATAGGCCAGCGCATTGTGCGCCGAGTAATTTTTGTCGGTGAAGCTTAACGTGTGCCTCCAGAGAATTTCGCTGTCATGCCAATAACCGATCTGACGATAGGTGACAGCCCCTAGAGCCAACAGGATCGCAAGTCCAGGGACGGCCAGCCACGGTGCCGAAATTTTTCTTTCTCGCGCGATCTCAGTGATCGTCCAAACCGCGGCAATGAACAATCCAATGTAAGGCCAGTAGGCATAGCGATCGGCCATCGCCTGCACTCCAACCTGCACCACGCCGATCACGGGAACCATCATGCCCAGGAACCAGAACCAGCCCATCGCCAGGTAACGGCGGCTGCGCAAGCGCAGTACAAGCGCAGTGATCGCCAGCAATAGCACTCCGGAGGCGACCATTTGCCAAACCGGCAGATAGCGGCCGGGGTGAGGATAGAGCGCGACCATCCGAGTCGGCCAAAACGCTTTGCCGATATAGCGGACGTAAGCGACTACTGCGTTCCCCAAACGCAAATGAAGAGGCGCAACGCGTACGGCGTCACCGGCGCGCTGCACAAAAAAGGTAACCACGCCGCTGGCTGCGGAAAGTATGAATAGCGGTATCTTTTCCCGAACAAGAAAGGAGAACGATTTCGGAGCCGGAGCTTCTTCCGCGAAATTTCCCGCGGGAGTTGCGAATTGAGGACCGGCAGGCGCAGCTTCCCCAAACATTCTCCGCAACGGCCAGTAGTCCCACAGCAGCAACACAAACGGCAGAGTTATGATTTCCGGTTTCGCCATCAATCCCAAGGCGAACAGGCCGGCCATTACCGAATACCGTTTGAGGCTGGTGCGGCGCACATACCATCCATAGGCATGAAGCGTAAGCAGAAAGAACAACATGCTTAGCACATTCTTGCGCTCTGAGACCCAGGCCACCGACTCCACGTTCATGGGATGGATCGCAAACAGCGCCGCCACCATCAAGCTCGGCCAGGTCAACCCGGTAACGCCTTCCAGCAGAAGAAATAATATGACGGCATTCCCGGAGTGGATAAGGACGCTTACATAGTGATGACCGACGGGGTTCAGCTTAAAGAGTTGAACGTCCGTTTCGTGCGAAAGCCAGGTCAAGGGGTGCCAGTTGGCGTTCTCTCCGGTGGTAAACGCCCACTTCACGTTCTTCCAGGTAAGGCCCTGGAGTACGTGATCGTTATTGGTGACGTAGCCTTTGTCGTCCAGGTTGACGAAGGCGTTATGGGTGACGCGATTGTAAAAAGCCAGGGTCAGCAGCACCAGCAGAAGGCACAAAACGGTGCTGCGCCTCTCCCGTGAGACGAACAAGCGTGACGGTGGACGAAACACGACCTGGGGCTCGATTGCAGTTGCGGTTGCGCTGGCAGACAAAGATTCGATCCTCTTCTTTCCAAGAACGATTATAGGCATGAGAAATTGCGGGGAACGCCGGATACGGCCCCCACGGGTTACTTCTGTCATATCTGGCTGGCGGCAGGCCCCGATGCAAGATCCAAAACCTGGAGCGTTCTTAAAGATGAAGCCGGCATTTTCGGGAACTGCCGCGAAGCGTCAGTCTTGTGACAGATTTTGGCAATCAGCGAGTTCCTCAAGCGGTTACAATAGACCTGAAGTTTGTCCTACTACTGAAAATAATGGAATTGCTAATGCCCGGACCGGAACCAAGGTAACTGGCCGGTTTGGTCTTGGAAGTGCGAATATCTAGCTCGACTGCGTCATCCCATGACCAGCATACAAATTCAAAAAGAAGAAACGAGAGGACACATAGAGATGCGGAAACAACAGAAAGGCTTCTCACTGATTGAGCTGCTGATCGTGGTTGCCATCATCCTGGTCATCGCAGCCATCGCGATTCCAAACTTAATCCGCGCCAAGATGTCGGCAAATGACGCGGCTGCGGCCGGTGCCGAGCACACCATTATTGCCGGTGAAATCGGCTACTTTGGCTCGTATCCCTCACTGGGCTACGCGTCGCTGGCTTACCTGGGCGGCACTTCGCCGTGCACCCCGACGACCAGCGCGAACTGCCTGATCGATCAAACGTTGGCTAACGCCACTGCTGGCGCCACCGCCAAGAGCGGCTACGTCTTCGCCGTAACCACCACAGCTCAGACCGCGACGACTCCGCCGACGTTCTACACCACGGCTGCTCCTTATTCGGGCACCTCTGGTACGAAGTCGTACTGCGCCGCTGATGACGGTGTGTTGCGCTGGCAGACGAGCACCACTGCCATCGGCAGCTACGCTGGTTGCCTTGGCTTGACACCTCAGTAAGTTTCGGAACGGCAACGCACCACGCTTTACGGTGCACAACTCAGGGGCAGCGGATTCGATCCGCTGCCCTTTGTTTTTTCCTGGAAGTCTCCGGTCCTGACAATTTCCGTCAACTCGGTTGACGACTTTCGGTCAGCTCGCCCGGTATCGAATACAGGCGAAACATCACCAACGGGGTCTTTCCACGGAGGAAGAAGGTCAATAAGAGGTTACGGTTGGCTTGAAGGAGCGGAGGGACTAGCTCTCTATTTGGCACTAGGGATGCAAGCATTTAGATATCTTTACCATAACTAAAAGGCGAAACCTGATCGGAACTGGGGATCGGAGGAAAACGGCAATGAGGAGACCTAAAGGATTTTCGTTGATTGAACTGCTGATCGTGGTTGCGATCATCCTGATCATTGCTGCGATCGCAATTCCGAACCTTATACGTGCCCGGATGTCGGCGAATGACGCCGCTGCGGCGGGGTCGGAGCACGTCATCATCGCCAGCGAGACCGGCTACGACGTTGCCTATCCCACGATTGGCTATGCCACCATGGCCCAGTTGGGCGGGGTTGCCCCGTGCACGCCGACCACCAGCGCGAACTGTTTGATTGATAATTCGCTGGCCCTGGCCACAACTGGAGCGAACGCCAAGGCCGGCTACGTCTTTAACGTTTACCCCGTAGCCGCTACGGCTACTACTCCTCCCACGTACTATACAACGGCGGCGCCTTTTGGAAGCACCACGGGCAGCAAGTCTTTTTGTGCAGCCGACGACGGGGTGCTCCGCTATTCAACCAGCACTGTTGCCGTTACCAGTTACGCATCCTGCATTGCTTTGACCGCGCAGTGATGCGTATGCGGCTTTTGGGCCGCGAACGGGAACTCGCGGCCAGCATGGCTAAACCTCGGCACGCAAATTCCGGACCAACCACATCGGGCGGAGCGCGCTGGCCACGCTTACTTCCGTAATATCCCGACCCCGCGCAACTACTTTACTCCGGTTTGGATTTGCATATAATTTTGCTGGAAACAACAATTTTCTGCTGATGGTTGCAATTCTGCTATGCCTGCAATAGAAATCTTGGGATTGGAAAAAACCTATAGCGTGGGCTTTTGGCGCAAGCGCCCGAAACGCGCGCTCTATCCGCTGCAATTGACGGTTGAAGATGGAGAAGTGTTTGGATTTCTCGGCCCCAACGGGGCCGGCAAGACTACTACCTTGAAATTGCTGATGGGACTGGTATTCCCGACGGGCGGATCGGCGCGCATTCTGGGCCACGACTGGACCGATCCCGCAGTGAAAGCGCAAATCGGTTTCCTTCCCGAACAACCGTATTTCTACGACTACCTTACAGCTCACGAATTGCTCGAATACTACGGTCAGCTCTCTGGCGTTCCTGCGAAAGACCGCAAGAAGCGCGTGGACCAGGTCTTGCAGCAGGTGGGATTGTGCGACGTGCAAGGCGTGCAACTGCGCAAGTTTTCTAAAGGGATGCTGCAGCGGGTGGGAATCGGCCAGGCGATTCTGCACGATCCCAAGCTCGTATTCTTCGACGAGCCTATGTCGGGGCTGGATCCCATCGGACGCCGCGAAGTACGCGATCTAATGGCGCAACTGAAGCACGAAGGCAAGACCGTATTTTTCTCGACCCACATCTTGTCTGACGCGGAAGCCCTCTGCGACCGCGTCGCCATCGTGCACAAGGGGGAGCTCCGCGGCGTAGGCGCCATCGAAGAATTGACCTCGACCGTTCAAGGCAAGGTTGAGGTGCTGTGGCAGGGCTCGCAAGTGCCGGCTGCGATAAAGGCTCTGGGAGCGGAGTGCCATGTATCGGGAGATCGAGTTCGCGCCATCATCAACGAAAATCAACAGGACGCAGCGATCGACATTCTGCGGCGGGAGCGCTTGCGCTTGATTGCGATTACCCCGGTGCGCACCTCGCTGGAAGCGTACTTCGTCGAGAAGCTGCGCCGCGCCGAAACCACCGCCGGGAGCACGGTATGAGAACCCGCATCGCATACATCGCTTCTAATACGTTCCGTGAAGCCGTGCGCGACCGCGTACTCTATAACCTGATCGCGTTCGCGCTGCTGCTCTCCGGAGCGGCCATTCTTGTAGGCCAGATCTCGATCGAAATCGAAAAACTGGTCGTTATCAATCTTGGGCTCACCGCTGTTTCCTTATTCGGCGTGGTCATCGCAATTTTCATCGGCATCGGCCTGGTCTCAAAAGAAATCGAGAAACGGACGCTGTACACGGTGCTTTCTCGTCCCGTACGCCGGTGGGAGTTTATTGTCGGCAAGTTTTTCGGGTTGGCGGGAACGCTGGTAGTGAATACGTTTTTCATGGCCATCGGCGTCTTCGCCGCGCTGTTCTACGTTTCCCACAAATTCGTTCGCGCCGACACCCTGATTCTGATCGCTCTCTATTTCATTGTCCTCGAGTTCCTGATCATCTGCGCGTTGGCGTTATTGTTCTCGTCGTTTTCTTCGCCGCTGCTCTCCGCGGTCTTCGCGTTTTCGTTATTCGTGATTGGCAGTTTTGCCGAGGACCTGCGGAATTTTGCGAGCATGGCTCATGGCCTCTCGCGATGGCTGGCCACGGGAGCGGCATACCTGGTGCCGAATTTTTCCGCGTTCAACGTCATTTCGTCCATCGCGCATGAACAGCCGGTCGCTGGGCAATTGGTTCTGCAAAACACGCTCTACGCGGTGTTTTATGCGGTCATGGCGCTCAGCGGAGCCATTCTGATCTTCGAATATCGCGATTTGAAATGAAGCATCGCCGCAAAATTACCGTACTGGCGGGCGCGTGCCTGGTCTTATCGCTGGCGGCAAGTTCGCTTGTTCTTCACCGTGTCGACCAGCTACAGCCGCAGGGTCCGTCGGATGAAGTTCTGCTGCTGAGTTCGCCCAAGGTGATCGAGCGCGCCAGCCTCGGCTACACCGGCCTGATGGCCTGCATTTATTGGACGCGGGCCGTGCAATATTTTGGCATTCGCCACCATAACTTCGCTTCCAGCTACAATTCGCTTGCTCCGCTGCTGGAGATCACCACTTACCTCGATCCACATTTAATGGTGGCTTACGAGTTTGGCAGCAGCTTTCTCGCACCCGCGCCGCCACACGGCGCCGGCCAACCCGAGAGTGCGATCAAGCTGATGGAGTTCGGCATTCAGAAGAACCCAGATAACTGGCGCCTCTATTACGATCTCGGCTTCGTTTATTACATGGACGTAGGCGATTACAAAAAAGCCGCCGAGATCTTCGAGCGCGGGTCGCATGTGCCGAACGCGCATCCCTTGCTGAAGATTATGGCGGCGCAACTGGCGCAGCACGCCGGCGAATATCAAACGGCCCGCATGTTGTGGACGGCTACATTGCAAACCACGCAGGATAATCAGATCAAACAAAATGCGATCGATCACCTGCGGGCGCTTCGTGTGGATGAAGACGTTCAGCATCTTCAGGAAGCGGTCACGCGTTTCGGAAAGCGCACGGGACGATTGCCTGCGAGCATGTCAGAACTCGCGACCGCGGAGCACATGCCCGGAATCCCCGTCGATCCTGATAGGCATCCCTATAAGTTGACGCCTCAGGGGCGCGTTGAAATTAGCTCGCCCGATGACTTCCCTTTTGTTACAAGGGGGCTGCCGCCGGGCTACAAGCCGAAAGCGGCGCTTCCTGCGCTGCCTAATCCATAACCGTCATCGCGCCAGCATCGCTTATCATGGCGAGGAATGCGTGATGACTCTTCTGTTTCTTCGCGGCTCGGCCTGTGTGGCTCGGCATGGCGCTGGTGGAATGACATCTCCGCCCGCGAAGGCCGCCTCTCGGCAAGCCGCCGCTTGCTGGCCGCGCTGTGGGAGTTTGTTCTGGAGTCGACTCCCGAGCGCCGCCGCCAACGCTACGGCGACGCCGAATTCGATTGGGAGCACCGCGTTAACACCACGAGTGCAGCTTTAAGCTGGCGCGATCGCTTGCTCGGAGCGTTCCACTCTCCCTATCAGCCCACGGAAGCAGCTCTGTTTCATGAAATGCTCGAAGCATTGCGGGAGCAGTGTCACTGTGATTTTCGCGACTTCATTTTCATCGATCTCGGATCAGGTAAGGGGCGCACGCTGCTGATGGCGTCGGCGTCTCCCTTTCGCCGGATCATGGGCGTAGAGCTGCTGCCCGCTTTGCATCAGATTGCCGAAGAAAACCTTCGCCGCTACCGCAGCGAATCGCAACAATGCTTCGCGCTGGAATCCATCTGCGCCGATGCCACCGAGTTCTCTTTTCCCGCCGAGCCAACCGTGCTGTATTTATTCAATCCGTTTCCAGAAGCGGGGCTGCGGCGGGTGATCGCGAACATGGAAGAGAGCCTGCGTGCGAATCCGCGAGCGGTTTATTTGCTGTACCACAATCCGCTGCTGGCGCATGTGTTGAGTGAGAGTGCGGGGTGGAAGAAGATTGGGGGAACGCATCAGTATTCGATATATGGGTCGCAGCGACTAAATTGTTAGTGGATCAGTGCGAAGGACGGCTCGGCGATCAGCGTGGAGGCACAACGTAAAACAGCCCCGATAGCCAATCGGGGCTGTTTCGCAAAATAGGTATGGACGCCGCTTGCCATGCCTATGATAACGCCTGGCAATGCGACGTCAAGCGAATTCAAGAAACAAGTCGAGTGGACGGCGGAGGATGAGGGACTCGAACCCCTAGTGGCTGGCTGAGCCACTCGACCGCTTGGCAAGCGACGTCCAGTACCCACTGGAAACATCCTCCAGACGTCTACTGCCGTAGGGAAAAGTCTCTTCGCACGCTTGGGGAAAAAGGACTATTCGAAGACTTTATTTTGGGACTCGTCCCGAATCGGAACCTTCACTCCTTCACCCCCGCCTGCCAAAACAAGAACGAATAAATATCGGTGAACTCCTCAATCTGCTTGGTCACCGGCTTTCCCGCGCCATGTCCTGCCTTCGATTCGATCCTCAATAAAATCGGCCGGGTGCGGCTCGTACCATTTTTCGCTTCGGCCTGCATCAGCGCCGCCATTTTTTTCGCGTGCATAGGATCGACTCGCGTATCGGTATCCGCAGTCATAAATAAAATCGCCGGATACTCCACGCCCGGCTTCACGTGGTGATAGGGCGAATACGCGTACAGCCACTTGAACTGCTCAGGATTCTCCGGGTTGCCGTACTCCGGCACCCACAGCCGGGCGATTTGAAATTCCTGATAGTGCAGCATGTCGAGCAGCGGCACCTGGCAGACCACGGCGCGAAACAAATCCGGGCGCTGCGTGATCATTGCGCCCATCAGCAGCCCGCCATTTGATCCGCCCTGAATCGCCAGATGATTCGCATCCGTATATTTTCCCGCGATCAGATGCTCGGCTGCGGCAATCATGTCGTCAAACGTATTCTGCTTTTTGTCGAGCATGCCGGCGCGATGCCAGTCCTCGCCAAACTCCGCCCCGCCGCGCAGGTTCGCGACCGCATAAACCCCGCCATGCTCCAACCACAGATATGCCGCGCGATTGAATACGGGCGTGAGGCTGATGTTGAAGCCGCCATAGGCGGTCAGCAGCGTGGGATTGTGACCCTCCTTCTTCAATCCTTTCTTATGCACCATGAACATCGGCACCTGGGTGCCATCTTTCGAATGACACCACTCCTGCTGCACGTCATACGCGGCGGGATCGATGGAAGGCGCATCCACTTTGGCCCACTGCGACGTCGTACCACTCTGAACGTCGTAGCGATAGATCTCTGGCGCGAAGGTAAACGACTGGAATCCAAAGAAGATTTCGTCACGATCCCACTTCCCTGACGACGCAAATACCGTGCCGATCGCGGGCAACGCGATGTCGTGGACATTCTGGCCCTCAAGATTGAAGATTTTGAGTTGCGAGGACGCGTTCTGCTCATACTGGGCAAAAATCTTTCTGCCCCACAGGTCGGCGCCTTTTAAGACGCCGCCGGTCTGCGGGATGATTTCCTTCCAGTCGTCACGCTCGTAATTGCCTGCCTCCGCCATGAACATGCGGTAGCGCGGAGCGTCTTCGTTGGTAACGATGTACAGCCGGCCGTTGTAAACCGTGCCGCTATAGAGAAAATTCTTGCCCGTTGTAATGCGCGTGGGCGGCGTGCCTTTGTGCAAATCCATCAAGAACAGTTCAGTCTTGGTCCAGCCCTGGGAAACCGTGATCAAGAGCATGCGGCCATCATTGTCGAGGGTTACGCTCGGCCAATCCTCTGGATCTCGGCCTTCGCCAAAAATTGGCGCATCAGTTTCCGGATCGCTCCCCAATAGGTGATAGAACACGTGCCGGTTGTAGCGCTCCTGTCCGTCGGGCACATCGCCTTTTTTCGGATAACGCGTGTAATAAAAGCCGGAGTTGTCCAACTCCCACGCAATGCTGGCGGCCCGAGTGCGGTCAATGGTGTCGGACAAAAGCGTGCCGGTCTTTGTCTCAATAATGTGGAGCGTGCTCATCTCCGAGCCGCTCGGCGAGATTCCGTACGCCACATACTTTCCGTGCTCTGAGGGAACAAACCAATCGAGCGAAATGTTGCCGTCAGCGGAGAGCTGATTAACATCCACCAGCGCCCGATCTTTTCCGTCGAATCCCTCGCGCACGTAGAGCACCGGCTGATTCTGCATGCCCTCGCGCCGGGTATAGAAATAGTATGTTCCGCCGATCTGGGGCACGCCGATGCTGCCGATGCTCAACAGCTCCGTCAGCCGTTTATGAATCGCGTCGCGCCCCGCCAGCGGATCGAGCACTCCGCGCGTATATGCCATCTCGGCCGCAACCCACTTCTGCGTGTCAGGGTCGTCTCCCTTTTCCAGCCAGCGATAGTTGTCGACAATCTTCGTGCCGTGAAAGTCTTCCTTCAGCGGCCGCTTCTCAGCTTTTGGCGGCGCTGCCGGCGCAGTCTTTGAATCATTCTGCGCGTTTATCACGACCACCATAAACACGACCACCATAAAAATGAGCGAGGCAAAACTCCACAAAACCCGCATACTTCCAGTCACCAACGCCTCCCAAGACACCGACCGAGCGCTTCCCAGAAACGATCCGAATGCATTGCAAACGCTTTTTCACGGCGAGCCGCAACGCCGGCGCATCGCGAAATGATTCCTGATGGCTAGAGTAGCAAACTCACTGGCACCACTGATTTCGTATGCCGGACTGCCGAACTCGTATGCCGCAGAGGATGTTTTCACTTCAGGCGGTAAATGCTATGATGAAAGGCAATTACAAAGCGCGCGTCAGCGCGCCGCGACACTCCTCAGTAGCTCAATGGCAGAGCATTCGGCTGTTAACCGAAGGGTTGTAGGTTCGAATCCTACCTGAGGAGCCATTTATTTCCCCGCATAAAACCTGCTAGTTTTTGATTTCTTACCTGAATTGTCCTAGCCTCCCGGCTGAGTGAAGGACTAATGGACATCACCATTTACCGCCGTCATTCGGCGGATTGTCCCGAGAGGGACCGCTACGCACCCCGCTGCGGCTGCCCACTTTCGTTCCAATTCAACTGGAAACAGGCTCCTACCACTCTGGACGGCAAGAAGTTAAAACGGGGCCAGAACAAGTGGACTGCCAACACCCGGTCTTGGTCGGAAGCCCAGACCAATGCCAAGAAGTTGGAAAAGGACTTGGAAGACCTGCTCCAAGGCAAAACCGTGCGTCACTGCGTCACGGTCGAAGCCGCTATCAAGGAGTGGCTGGAGTTCCGCGAGAAGAACAGACTTGTCAACACAAAGCCGAAGCTTATGGGACAGAAGCTCATTGACTGGTGCGAGAAGAACGAGATTTTCCTTCTGACGGCAATCACTACAGATCGAGTGATGCTGACCGATTTTCAGCCTGTGAACACGCTTGGCAATCTTGGGGTACTTGCGTGGTTGCTCAACTCGCGGACGAAGATAAGAGTGTCGGAGCGCGATGCAGTGCTTGTTGCCGCATGAGGCATCGACAACTTGGTGGGGAGGAACGGAACCGTGGATGTCAGTCCAGTTGCGTCGACGCCGACCGTAGGCGGTGGACGCGTTGGCGATCTCCTCGCAGTCGCCGTGTCGCGTTGTTGATGAGAATTCTCCCATTGCGAACCAAGAGCAACCGTAGATTCCCTCGCCGGGGATTGTATCAATTTAGGCGCTCTGGAAAGCCGTTTCTGAGGCGATTCGGCTGCCCAGACGAGGTTCAGGTCGGCTGGGGCGTTTCCGACGCACTCACTTAGGAAGTTAAAGAACATGACATGGTTCCAGAACGCATTGTCTTCAAGCCCGAAGTAAGAGCGAATTTGATAGAAAAACTTGAAGTCGCAGGAACCATCAATCATTCCCGATATGACTCTCTTGGTGAGGTCGCGACTGTCTTTCTCGCCTTTCGCCAACCAGTGTGAATATCCAACGATGCAGATACGCTGGCCGTCTATACCTCCGGTTCGGTATTTGGGACCGCGCCATGGTTCGTGCTGGACCATACACCCCTCCTTCTTCTGCCCTGCCCTCACCTTCGCCCGCCGTGCCCTTTGTGCCGCCGCGATTCTCTTTCTGCCCGCTGCTGACATGGTGCGCTTGGGTTTCAGTGTTTCGTCCAATACTTGAAGAGGCCATCTAACTCCGCCAGCCACGTCTCATCGTCATCTGCCTTGTATCTGTGGAGTGCTTTTTCCAGTTCAAAAAAACCTGAGCCGGGACGGTTTGCACCATCTCCACTCTTGATGACCACGATTGCGGACAAAGCGTGACGCCCCGCTCTAACTTCCATCTCCGAAATCAACCCTAGCAGGTGCCACAATTGCTGATCGTGAGGGCCGTGGTATAAGCCGTCCTGCCGCACAACGTCGTAGGCATCATCGTAGTGAACAACCTGCGGTCTCGGCACCCTCACCCTTGAACGCTTGCAAGAGGCCCCGGATACCTTGCGGGCTGGCATCGCGGTCAGCGACTCCGACATAAATGCGACCGCCCGCAGTGTTTGCGAACGCAATCACAGTATCGACGATTTCTCCTTCCTTCGGATCTCTCGGCGATATGAAAGGCTTGAACTCAATCTGGTCGCCTTCGCCTCTCCGCAAATCGCGCTCGGCCCGGCTCTTTGTAATCAGGTCTACTGGAACGTGACCGAACGAGTCGTAGACCGAGCGCAGATGCACATGCATGATGCATTCACCCGATTTGTGGACAAGATAGATCAGCAGTTCACGAGTGTCATCTGGAATTTCTAGCTCGAATGCTCCGCTCGTCGCTAGCCTCGCCTGAGGCGAGCGAGCGCTCTCAACATGAATGATTTGAAGCTCTATCTGTTCGCGGGGAACGTTGATCTCCAATTCGAGACTCAATTGTCCTGGTGTCCAAAGCGCGCTGACGACTCTGGCTCGTGTGTCCGGCAGGAAAGTAACAAGTGCATTGAAGTCCGGTACTGCGCCGCCGATATTGTCGGTCACCACGTCGAAGACCCAATCGTTTATTGCTTGGTTCCCGCCTCGATAAGGCCTCAGTCCGAAACCAAGAATCGAGTCTTGGATGAGCGGCGGCTGCTCATGGCCGTGAGGGTCTGAGGGGGCGTAATAGCTTCGCATCTCCCACCCGGACCACATGCGACTAGTGAAAGTGTAAGGTCGATGTTCAACGTCTGCCTGCTGGAAACCAGAACCGACTTTCTGCCCGGCAATCTCCGCCTGGCCCGACAAGATCTTTGAAAGGAGGGTGAGCGCCTCTCCTTGATCGGGTTGCCACTGTTCAACAAGAACAAGTGTGCCGTAATCGGCGATCGGTCGGGAGGGGACTTCTTCGGGACAGAATACGACGAAACCTGTTAGAAAGCGCGAAAAGCCTTGCCGGCCAACTTGCCCTGCGCGTGGAATTCTAGGATCGAAACGAACAAGTGTCTTACGAATTGTTAAGCCTTGACGAGACCGCAAGCTACGGGAAGAGGGCTGCACGATTAGTTGGCGAAACGGCGAAACAGAATACTCACGATCCGCCAAGAGGTTACTCTTTTTCAGGCACGGTACAATACTGTCTCTTGGAATTCTGCTCACGGAAATGCTTCTAATAACCAGGGAGGGCAATGCCCGAATCAATTGACTGGCCGCCGACCCATCCACGGATGCATCCGCCGCGGCGTCGCCGCCGCTTCCTTCTCATTCTCGCCGTCGTTGCGGGCATCTTCTTCGGCGCTCGGACGTCATTGTCGTATTACGTGGACGTGCTCTGGTTCAGGTCGCTCGGCTACGGGGACGTGTTCTGGAAAACACTGGGTCTTCAGTGGGGAGTCTTCGCCGCTTTTGCGGCGGCTACATTTCTCATTCTGTACGGTTCGTTCCTGGCTCTGAAGCGGACGCATCTGTCCGATTTACCGAACGGGCACACGATTCTCATCGGCGGACGACCGGTCAAACTGCCGGTTGAGCCTGTTCTGCGCCTCATTGCGCTTGGCATCTCTGTCGCCGTTGCCGGTGCAACCGGCGCCGGCATGATGGCGGAGTGGTCGACACTCGCGCTCTTTTGGTACGCGTCCCGCACTGCTGGTGGCGTCGTAGATCCGATTTTTGGCAAGCCGCTGAACTTCTTTCTGTTTGCCCTTCCCGCGTGGCAGCTCGTCGCCGGCTGGCTGCTTTCGCTGGCCGTGATTACCTGTCTACTAGCTGGCTTCTTCGTCCTCATCACGGGCGGAAGCCGTGTGCTCGCCGGCCGTCTCAGCCGCTCCGTCACATTGCCTTGGCGCGGACTATCGATCACGTTTGTGTTTCTGTTGCTGATCCTCGCGATGCGCGTCTATCTCGGGCGGTTCGAACGATTGTTCGACGATCACACGATCTTTGGGGGTGTGACTTACACGGACGCGCACGTCACGATCACCGGGATGCTCGCCGTCTGCGTAGCGCTTGTTCTCGGGGCGATCATCGCAGCCGCCAACGCTATGCGGGTGCCACGGGGTCGCTGGCTGATCGCGGCGATCCTTCCGGCCGCAGTCTGTTGTATCGTCGTTCAAGCAGTCGCCTGGTACGTCAGCAGCTTTGTCGTCAAACCGAACGAACTGGTTCGCGAGAAGCCCTACATCGTTTACAACACCGATCTTACGCGGCAGGCCTACGGATTGAACCGAGTCGCGCAGCGCGAGTTTCCGGCCGAGACGACCGTTGAGGCTGCCGACCCGGCGAACAATCAGGCTACGCTTCAAAACATCCGGCTGTGGGACTGGCATGCATTGCAGGACACGCTGCGCCAGATTCAGGAAATCCGTACCTACTACGACTTTCCCGACATCGACATCGATCGCTATGAAATCGACGGCGCGACTCGCGAGGTGATGCTCGCCGCGCGCGAGTTGAACGTCGATAAACTTCCGGAGAGCAGCCGCAATTGGATTAACGAGAAACTGATCTACACGCATGGCTATGGCATCACGATGAACCCGGTCAATGGCTTCACAGCGGAAGGGCTGCCGACCCTGATTTTGAGCAACATGCCGGTCCAGAGCACGGTGCATAGTCTAGCGGTGACACGTCCAGAGATCTATTTCGGCGAGTTGACCAATACTGACGTCTACGTGAAGACGCGGCAGCAGGAATTCAACTACCCGCAAGGAGCGACTAACAACCTCACGTCGTACGAAGGCAACGGTGGCATCGCACTCGGCGGCTTCTTGCGCCGAATGATCATCGCACTCGATCAAAGCGATCTCGCGAAGCTACCATTCAGCGATGACGTAAACAAGGATAGCCGGCTACTGATGCGCCGCAACATACGCGATCGCGTCTCGGCGCTAGCGCCGTTCCTGACCTACGATCCAGATGCGTACATCGTGCTCGGCGACGACGGTCGTCTGTCGTGGATCATGGACGCATACACAGTTTCAGACAGCTATCCGTATTCGACCCACTACCAGCTCGACAGCAATCCCATCAACTACATGCGCAATAGCGTCAAGGTGGTCGTCGACGCCTACGATGGTACGACCACGTTTTACGTGTTCGATCCAGATGATCCGATCATCGCGGCCTATCGCCACGTCTTTCCGAGCCTGTTCAAGGATGCGGCTATGATGCCGCCGGGACTGCGCAAACACGTGCGCTACCCCGAGTTGCTGCTCAAACTGCAGGCCGAAGTCTACGGCCTGTATCACATGACGGACCCAGAAGCGTTCTACAACCGCGAGGATCTGTGGACCGTCGCCACCGAAGTTGGCATGAGCGAAGGCGGTCAGCAAGTAACGCAGGCGATACAGCCGAACTTCGTGCTGATGAAACTGCCTGGCGAAACCGGAGAGGAGTTCGTGGAGATTCTGCCGTTCACGCCGGCCAACCGAAATAATCTGATCGGCTGGATCGCCGGGCGTAGCGACGGCCCACAGTACGGTACGTCGGTAGTCTACAACTTCCCCAAAACGAAGCTTGTCGATGGACCGCTGCAAATCGAGGCGCGCATCGATCAGAACGCGCAGCTTTCCGGACAATTGACGCTTTGGAATCAGCAAGGCTCGCACGTGCGGCGCGGCGCATTGCTGGTGATCCCAACCGGGCGCGCGCTATTGTATGCGGAACCGATTTACCTGCAGGCGGAGCGGAGTCCGATGCCGGAGTTGCGTCTGGTCGTGCTCGCGCTGCAAGATCGGCTGGCGTACGGACCAACCTTCGAGTCGGCGATGTCGGCTCTTTTTGGCGGAGGAGTCTCGTCGCTGAGCGCCACGGCAGTCACCGCGGAGCCGTCGCGAAGCACATCGGCATCCGCCGCGTCGCCCCAGCCCGCAGAGGATCGCAGTGCGCTCATCGCGGAAGCCGCCAAAGACCTTGCCGACTACCAGCGCCTGACGGCGGAAGGCAAGCTCGGTGAAGCCGGACAGAAGCTTGAAGAGTTGAAGCGCGCACTTGATAAGCTGAACACGCGGCAAAGATAATTTCCCTGCTGTGCTGCTCTCTTACGTCGTATGTGCCTCAGTCTCAATGGGCTCCCCAACGGCCAAGCCCGCCCCCATGCCGCGCAGCCTCCCATTCCTGCTGCGACACGATCGGGAGTGTCTTCATCGCCAGATGCTCTTTCGTGCGTTCCTTGTTCGTTGACATTTTCATTTCTCCTTTTATTCAGATTTGAGACGATTTCTTCTGCCGCGTTCTTTTTGCGAGAAACTTTCATAGCCAATGCTGCCAATCTGCCGGTAGAAACCGCCACCCGTATGATGTTATTGCAGAAAATGAGCGCAAGAGAGAATCCAAAGATAGATCAACAAACGGAAACCCAGCTATTTCCGTTTTGGGTCGAAGATTGGGGATTGAGTTTCTTTCTCGGATTTCTCGTTATCGCGATCATATTTGTTCCCATGGTTACCCTGTCACGATCTGGACGACTTGGACTCGGCTTAATGTTCGCGCTCATGCTTTTCGCAAGTATGCGTTAACTGATTCGACTGATCTCTTCCGTATCTCGATAGTCGCTATGACATGATAGTGACTAACGCAAGCTGATTCTATATAATCGCGCGTCATGCCAACTGAGGAGACGCTCTATAACGTAGCCAATCGAGTGGCCACGATTACTTTGAATCGGCCGGACAAACTCAACGCCTGGACGGCGCTGATGGAAAGCGAAGTGCGTTCGCACATGGAGAGCGCTGAGCAGGACGACGAGGTCCGCGTGATCGTATTGACAGGCGCTGGGCGGGGCTTTTGCGCAGGCGCTGACATGTCGCTGCTGAGCGCAGTGGCGGAACGCGGCTTGGATGACCGGGATTTGGATAACCGGGGCCGCGAGCAGGTTTTGCGCGACGGCGCCAACCGCCGCGAAGGCGCGGCCCCGGATTTTCAGAAGAAATACTCGTATTTCCCGGCGATCGGGAAGCCGGTGATTGCCGCCATCAACGGGCCGGTGGTTGGCCTTGGTTTGGTTATC